>Ga0209488_10004283_pt1 | contig 11201 bp, 9 predicted proteins | sample Rivendell_Oct201_8_FD_188349 | JGI IMG/M metagenome (GOLD analysis project Ga0209488, IMG submission 188349) | Vadose zone soil microbial communities from the Eel River Critical Zone Observatory, Northern California, USA -... | ecosystem: Environmental > Terrestrial > Soil > Vadose zone >... | reverse complement strand
CGACATCCCCTGCATTTTGGTCTGACTCACGGCGCCCTACTCAACTAGCCTGCCGGTCCCGGGCCTGCCCGTCCTTAGCCTGACAGCGCAGCGCCCGGAGCACGTCGTCGCGGCCCTCGAGCAGGAGCCGGCGCAGCAGATGGAGGGTCGCCACGGTTGTCGGGCGATGCCCGTACACGCCCGCCACCGCGCGTACCATCCGTACGCCGCAGGCGAGAAAAAACGCCGCATCGGTCAGTGCCGTGGGACTGATCGCCGTGATGCCAAACGCGCGCACGACCGCGGTGCGCACGTGCACCTCTGCCCGCTCGTCGAGCGCCTTGAGCACGCTGCGCGAGAGGAGCTCGATCTGCTGGTCCCGCCCGTGGTGCGCCTGGACCTGACGTTGGAAGGCGGCGATGGCGCGCGTGGTGTCCCGGTCGCGCGGCAGCACCGCGAGGACCTCGCGGACCGCCTCGCGGGTCTGCGCCGGCGCGAGCTTCGTATCGGAAAACCGCTGGCGCACGGCCTCGACGCTGCGAAGGCGGAGCAGGCTCACCGCCTCCCGCACAATAATGGCCCCCGCCCCGCCCACGCCCGCCACAACGGCAGCTTCGGGGGTCGTGAGCAGTTCAGGTTCGGTGGACATCGCGGCACCAATAATTCTTCCGGCTGATCGGAAGATATAACTTCGAGCCCCGAAAAACAAGGTTCTCAAGTAAGCCAGGCCGTGGTGGTTCATGGCTTTCGTTTTTGCCGTCGTTCCGATGCGAAGAGCTTGACAGAATGTTCTCTTTTTGTTCTCGTGGGCCCATCTTTAATATGTGGCCTGCGGCTTGGATGTATTTTGAGACAGTGAAGGTCATGGGCAAGTTTCCCGCGTCCGTTCTGACGACCGTGAATGCGCCATACAGCAAGAAGCTGGACGCGCAGACGCCAAGAACCAGTAGCCACGATTGCGCTGGCCAAATGCCACTGCCGGTGCGGCTTAAATGACTTTTGGGAGATCGGCGCAAACAACCATGGGTAGCCGTCGCCTACAGAACGCTTTCCGTGCCAAGCCATGGCATCACCGATATCGGGCAAACGTTCGGCCGCCTGTGTTTAGCGGTCGTCTACAGCTGATTTGCTTTGACGGACGCCGCTCTCGGGGCCACCATTACGAGGGATTTCAAGTGGTTATGGGGCATGCATGAGCGGTCAATTCGAGATCGCCACGCATCAGGACCTTTTCCGTCACGTCACCGCCGATAATGCGGCGCTGTACCGGTGTGTCCTGGATGTGTGCGCGGCAGCTGAACGTCAACTGCTGCTCTACGTCCGGCCTTCCGAGATTCTCACGCAAGCAACGTGGCCGGGCGAGCCGCCGACCGCGTCCGAACTGGACGCCATCCTCGACAAGCTGACCGAGTGGGGCAATCTCGACTGCCAGGCCGACAACTCGCGCGTCACCTCGTTGAGCGGGTTCTATCGCCGCCGCATGCTCTACCGGCTTTCGAAGGGCGGCGTCTCCGTCGAGATGGCGCTGAGCGCCTTCGCCAAGGAAATGCAGCGCCGCGGCGAACTGCAGACGGTCGCGCTTGAAGACATCGGCAAGAGCCTCCTTACGCTGATCCACCTCGGCCGAAGCAACGACCCTGACGTCGCCAAGATCTACGAGACCCTCAACGGTCTGATGACCGTGTTCAACAACATGGCCGAGACCGCGCGAGCCTTCATGGCCGGCGTGCTCCGCGGTGTCGATTTGCAGGACGGCGACGTGGACGCCGTGCTGAACTACAAGCAGCGTCTCATCGAGTACATCCGCCAATTCGTTGGCGACTTGGTCAGCCGAAGCGGTGCGATTTCGGAAGACATCAATGCCCTTCAATTGCGTATTGACGCGATGCTCCAGTCCGTGGCCCGCCGTCAGGCACGCAACGCCCCTCCGGGCGAAGAGCAGGCGGCCTACGAAGCCGAACTGAAGATGTGGTACGAGCGGTGGCAGGGCCTGCGCATGTGGTTCGTTGGCGGGTCGAACGGCGAGCGGTCCCAGAGCGAACAGCTCAGAAGTCGGGCCCGGGCCGCGATTCCGCAACTGCTCGCAGCGATCATCGCGATCAACGAACGCCGAAGTGGCCGCAGCGACCGCTCGGCCGACTTCAAAAGCCTTGCTCACTGGTTCCTTGACTGCGACGGCGACGAAGACGCCCACCGACTTGCGCGAGCCGCGTTTGCGCTCAACCCGGCGCGTCACTACGCAGAAAATACCGCAGCTGCTGACGTTACCGGTGTCATTCCGTGGCATAGGGCGCCGTCCATCGTCGTTCCTCTCCGGCTCCGCGAGACTGGCTACAGCATGCCCCGCGGACGGCTCCCGCAGGTCCATGATCGAAGCGCCGGACGCAAGAAGCTCGAAGCGCAGGTCGGTGAAGAGCATGCGCAGATCGAGGCAGCCAGACAAAAATTCGCAACCGGGTGCCCCCTGCTCCTCTCGGAGCTCTGGCGTCTAAATTCGCAGGAGTTCCGATTTTTCCTCGATCTCTTGGGCGAAGCCATCGCGACCAAGGCCGCCGGCGACGATGGCGTCACCGAGATCCAGTCCAACGACGGCCTCTATCTCATCCGACTTGAACCGCTCGACGCCGACACGGAAGCAGAAATCGTCACCGAAGACGGCGTGTTTTGCGGCCGCGACCACCGCATCACCATCACCCCGACGGATGCCGCATGAGCACCGCCTCGTCCACGCGGAATGAAGCACCCGTGCAGAGCGGCCGCCCTGGCGGACGCGAGATACTGCGCCAGCAGGAGACTCAGGAACACGCCGAGCGCAGGGAGGCCGTTCGCGCGCTCCTGATGCGCCCGTTGCTAACGCCCACATCCGCCGAAGCAAGAGAGGCTCTCCGTCTGGTGCGACGTCATTCCGCGTACCTCAGGGAGTGGTTCGCACGCGAGGCCGGATGGCCGCTGCGCGTAGAGCGCGACTACGCCAGGCTGTGGAAACGCCCGAGCGACACAAGCGATGCGACGCGAGGGTGGGAAAGTTTCAACCGCAGGCGCTACGCGATCTTCTGTCTGGTGTGCGCGGTGCTCGCGCGGTGCGACCCGCAGATCACCCTTTCAGCCCTGGGTGACCAAATCCTGTCCCTTGCAAAGGATACCGATCTCCTCAGCCGCGGTTTCATTCTCGATATGGCGGACATTCACGACCGACGCAACCTTGCATCGGCCTGCGTCGCGCTCGGCGAACTCGGCGTACTCAATGCCATCGATGGAGACGCCGAGTCGTTCGTCAAGTCCGGGCAGTCGGAAGACGGCTCCCGCGACGTCCTCTACGATGTCAATCGCGGGCCGCTTGCGAGCATTCTTGCATGCGTGCGTGGTCCATCCACGTGGCCCGAGAACGATGCACCGAAGATAACCATCGATCGGATTTCGGCCATTACGGCAGAAATTCAGCCAGAGACCGACGAGGGCCGCCGCGATGTCAGCCGACACCGCATCTCAAGGCGTCTTCTCGACGATCCCGTTGTGTACGACAGCACAGTCGACGAGGCCGACATGCAGTACTTCATCAATCAGCGCGGCGCGATGGCGAACCGCCTCGCGTTTGGCACCGGCCTTGTCGTCGAACTCCGTTCCGAGGGCCTTGCACTTTGCGATCCGGACGGCAATTGCAGCGACGTCGCGATGCCGGCGGACGGCACCGATGCCCACGTCACGCTCCTTGTCGCCGACCACTTGGCACATGCCGGCAGCGGCGTTCCCGATCGCCTGCGAATCGAAAGGTTCGTGGCTGAGTCGGCCGAGCGGTACGGCAGATATTGGCGGCGCAGCGCCCAGGGCGAAGCCGGCGCGCGGGAGCTGACGGCGATTGCCATCCACCGCCTCAGTCAGCTCAAGCTCATCACCATCGAAGGCGACAGCATCGAGATTCTGCCGGCGCTTTCTCGCTACAAACTGGGAGAACCGGACATCAAGCATCGCGATGACAACGATCGGCTTCCCGACGTTTCCGAGGAGGCCGACGAATGAACTCCGTTCTTCCTTTCAACCCACAAAGCACCGGCCCCGTCCTGCCGCTTCCCGGCAAAAAGCGCTGGCAGCCTTTGCGGACCGGCGTCGTGGAGATATTCTTCTACGACGTGGAGGAATTCTGGTTCATCGACGGACACATCGTGTATCGAGGCAACAATGGCGCCGGCAAGTCCAAGCTCTTGGCACTCACGCTACCATTCCTCTTCGACGCCAATCTGAGCCCGTTCCGCGTCGAGCCGGATGGCGACCGAACCAAGAAGATGGCGTGGAATCTCCTCATGGGGAGGCACAAGCGCCGCGTCGGATATGTCTGGGTCGAGTTCGGGCGCGTCGACGAGGAAGGCAACAACCAGTTCGTCACCCTCGCGTGCGGACTGGAAGCGGTCGAAGACCGCGCAAACGTGGAAAGCTGGTTCTTCATCATCGATGGAAGCCGTGTCGGTCGGGATTGCTCATTCATCACGCCCGAAAGAGCCGTGCTTCGCCGAACGCAGCTGAAAGATGAGCTCGCTGACAAAGGCGGACACTTCTTCGACCGTGCCGACGACTACCGCCGTGCCGTGGATCAAAGACTTTTCCAACTCGGAGAGGAACGTTACCGCATCCTGGTCGACACCCTCATTCAGCTTCGCCATCCGCAGCTCACAAAGACCCCCGACGAGACGCGTCTTTCCAACGCTCTGACTGCCGCCCTACCTCCGGTCGCGGCCGAAATGATCGACACCATCGCGGAAGCCATGAGCCGCCTTGAAGAGGATCGCAGCCAGCTCAAATCCTATGAATTGGCCCACGCCGCCATCGGAAAATTCGAGCGAACCTATCGCCGCTACGCAGGCGCGCGGATTCGCACGTTTGCGCGCGAGGTCCGTGCCGCAAGAACCAAGTTCGAAGAAGCAAGCGCGGAGGTAAACAAAGCCGCCGCGCAATTGGCCTCTGCCCTTCATGAATCGACAGCGGCTGAAACCGCCAACATCACTGCGAAACGCGAGGCCGAAACTGCGGACGCGGCATATAAGGGCATCCTTCAGCATCCCGACGGCCTCAAGGCCGCAGATCTTGCGACCAAACGGCACCTGGCCGAAGAGGCTGAGGAGCGGCTGACTGCATCCGAGAAACGCTCCGCAACGGCGGCTGACGATCTGACGACAGAGTCCGGACGCCAGCAAACGGCAAGGACCGACCTTGACGGTGCGATGGAAACCCTTGCCGTCAATCGACGCAAGGCGCTCGATCTCGCCAGATCCGTCGGCATGGTCGCGCAGTTCGAGCATGCAAAGGCCTATTCGGCGTGGCCGGACGAACTTGTGCGCGATGGGCAGACCTCTCTCCAATCCGAGCGCGGCAATCTGCTGACCGCGATCAGGGGCCGCAGAAGCAGCATCGATGCGGTTGTCGAGTTGCTCCGCGAAGTCGACAACAAGATTTCAGCGTTAGCGAACGCGGAGCGCGACGAGAATGCGGCCCGCGGTCTCCGTGACCAAGCCGGTAAGACTCTCGCTGCCGCCGAGAATGCGCTGAACGATGAGATCGACGCGCTCGGCGCGGCGTGGCGCCGCCATCTCGGGAGCTGTGGACATCTCATGGCAATAGCGACCGAGGACGTCGTGGATGCTCTCGTCGAATGGGCTCACTCGCTCGAAGGCGAAAACCCGGCCGCACGCGAGCTCATCGCCAAGTGCCGACTTGCATACAAACGGCTGACCGAGGCGCTGGCCGAGCTGAAACATCAGGAGGCTGCGGCACGCGCCGAACTGGAATCCGTGGCAAAGCAGATCGCGGATTTGCAGACCGGCTCGTTCGAGCGTCCTCCCATCCCGCACACACGCAAGGCCGACCGCAACGGCCGCTCGGGCCAACCCTTGTGGCAGGCCGTCGACTTTGTATCGGAGGCCGACGACGGCGTTAGGGCCGGCCTCGAAGCCGCACTTGAGGCATCCGGACTTCTCGACGCGTGGATCCTGCCCGACGGCAGGATGTTCGTCGGCGAGACCGAGCACGACGTTTCGCTTGTCTCCAGGCCCCTGGTCAGCGGCAGGACCCTCGCCGACTGGCTTGTTCACTGCGGCGAGCCGTCGGTCCAGGATGCCGTCGAGACTTTTCTATGCGCGGTCTCCTGCGCCGACACCGACGAAGGCGCCGAGATGTGGGTATCGCCGGCCGGCCACTTCCGCCTCGGCGCACTCTCGGGCACATGGGAGAAATCCCATGCCACGTACATCGGTCATTCCGCCCGGGAAAAAGCCAGACTGCAAAGGATCGAAGAGCTCGAAGCCACAGCGGCCGGTCTCGGCGAGCAGCTTGCCGTTCTAGAAATCGCGATTGCGAGCAATGCCGCAACGACCGAAGCCATCGAACAAGTCGAGAGGACCTGCCCGCCTGACACCAATCTCCGTAAGTCGCACGACAGCGTGCGCTCGGCAACCAACGATCTGCACCGGGCAACTGAAAACGTCGGAATAAGGGTAAACGATACCGCTGCCGCACGACAAGCTCTGAACGAGTGCAGGGAGTCCGCCGAGCAGGCGGCGCTCGACACCGATCTCCCGTGCGACAAGCGGGCTCTCGAACAGGCCCGCACCATTTGCGATTCCCTCGGCGACGCCCACCTCGTCGTCGTCGAACATTGCTCGAATTCCATCCGCGCCGCACAAAGCCTTCGCGACACCAACGAGCGTGTGGAAACCGCCCGCGGCCGCCATCACGCCGCAGCGGCAGACGTCAAATCCGCGGCGATGTCAGCGACATCGGCGCGCGCCGTATACGACGCTCTCAAGGAAAGCGTGGGAGCAACCTCCGAACAGTGGGAACGCCGCCTCATTGGCGCGCAAAAGCGACTTAAGGACGCGAAGGCCGACGTGGAGAGCACGGACGATCGCCGGCTCTCGGCGGTGGCCGTCCATACCCAGGCCGTCGGCGCACACGAAACCGCGGCCCAAGCATTGGCGACGCGCGTGGAGGAACGGCAGCGAGCTGCGAGCAGTCTGCAAGCGCTCGCCGCAACAGGCCTGATGGCCGCCGGCGCCCCCAACGTACCCTTCCCCGACACCGGCCGGACATGGACGGTCGAGGAGACGCGGGGGCTTGCCGCAGATCTGAATCAGGCGCTCAGCGACATCCGCGACAACGAGTGGGACGGTCTGCAGTCCAAGATCTACGGCGAATTCGTCGATCTTCAGAACGCGCTCGCTCAACTCGGATACGTCCCTTACAGCAACAATGTCGACGGATTCGGTCTCGTGGTCACCATCGCAGTCCGGAACAAGACCGGACTGTCTCCTGCCGAGGTCCTTGCCCAGATCGACACCGAGATCGCGCAGCGCCGCAACCTGCTCACCGAAAGCGAGACGAAGATTCTGGAGGACCACCTCCAGTCCGAGATGTCCGTCCAAATCCGCAATCTCATCCAGGACGCCGAACAGTACGTCGAAAGGGTCAACGCAGAAATCGAGAAACGTCCGACCTCAACGGGCACCTACTTCCGCCTGCGGTGGATCCCGCTTACTGAAGCGCAAGGTGCTCCTGCCGATCTGGAGGACGCCCGCAAGCGTCTCCTCAAGACGAACGCGGATCTGTGGACCGAAAAGGACAGGCAAGCCATCGGCGCCATGCTACAGCGGCGCATCGAGGAAGAACGGCTGAAGGCCGAAGAGTCAGGCGGCAGCAGTCTTCGCGAGCAACTTGCCGCTGCCCTCGACTATCGCCAGTGGCACCGCTTCGTCGTCGAGCGCAACGCAATGGGCAAATGGATTTCCATTTCCCAGCCCGCCTCTAGCGGCGAACGTGCGTTGGGCCTCACCATTCCCATGTTCGCAGCGGTCGCAAGCTTCTACGGCGACGAGCACAGTACCCGGCCCCGCCTCGTCCTGCTCGATGAAGCCTATGCCGGTATAGACGACGGCGTCCGGGCACACTGCATGGGACTCATCCATGAGTTCGATCTCGATTTCGTCATCACGAGCGAGCGCGAATGGGCCTGCTACAAGACGCTGCCGGGCGTCGCGATCTGCCAACTCCAGAGACACGACAAGTTCGACGCCATTCACGTCTCCCGCTGGCAATGGAACGGAAAGACGCGCTCAAGGATGGAAGAGCCGGCGCGGCTAATGTTGAACCGTAGCGCATGACGTTGGCCATAGACGAACGCTTGGTCCGGCTCCTCGGCGGCGCCGAGCTTTCCGATCTGCGCGCTCGGCTGCGCAGGCGCTACGAGCTCGGACCGGCCGACGGCAAGCTCCCATCGATCCAGGTCGGCAAGCTGAACCAAACCGAACGCGCCGCGCTCGCATCCCTCGTGGGCCGTAAAGGCGGCGTGGCCGCCTCGATCATCATCGACGTCAACGCAGTCGACCGAGCTCTCTCCGATGCCGGTATCGCACCATCCCTTCGAGCCGCGCTCGAACTTCTGGATGGTCCGATCGTCCACCGGGAAACCGAATTGAACAGGATTCGGGACAGTTGGGCGTCCGTTCTGGCCAGCTGCTCGCACACCGATCTGATCGCCTATCTGTCCTCGCCGGTCAACTTTGGCGTCCTAAAGCGCTTATCAGGCAATCAACCGGATTCCGCATCCCTTATCTGCAGACAAACCGAAGACATCCTCAGACGGCTTCCCGCTGCGGGGGCCCCGCGCGCCCAAATAGCGGCGGAGCTTCTGGGAGACGCTCACGGACTCGACAGCGCCCGCCCCGTCGCCACTCTCACGCTCGCCGTCCTCCGAAGCCGCTCTTCAACCGACACAGGCGATGACCGCGATACATGGGCTGCGGTCGGCATCCTGGTGAATGAGCTCGCCAGGCCAGCCCTGTTCTTGAACGTGCCGTGCAGCGGATTGCCAGTCTCACCCGGAGAACCACAATACGCGTCGCTTCGGCTTCTGGCGCGGCGGCCGCGGGACTGGGCGGTGGCGAACAGACCCATTTTGGTGTGCGAGAATCCGAATCTCGTCGCAATCCTGGCCGACCAGTTCGGGACCGCTTGCCCCCCGGTCGTTTGCGTCGACGGCCACCTCGGGGCGGCTCAGCGGACCATTCTCAAACAGCTCAAGGAATCGGGGGCAGACCTGCGATACCATGGCGACTACGATTGGCCAGGAATTTCGATCGCCAACTACGTGATTGCGAAATACGGCGCCGTACCTTGGCATTTCTCAGCGGCAGACTACGTCGCCGCCGCCAAAAGCGCTCCTCAGCTCGCGATACCGCTGAGCGGCCGACCCGTCATCGCTTCATGGGATGCAGATCTCACCACGGCTATGATAAAGACCGCAATCAAGATCGAGGAGGAGGCCATCGCGGAGCGGATCATTGACCTTTTAGGCAAAGAGTCGCTACACGCCTGACCAAATCCGAGAACGCACTCCTGTCCGGACGATCGACCGCGAGTACGTCGACGATAGAGCAGATCTCGTCGGTTCGACCCTAAGGGAGACTCCCGCGCACGTGATGCTCCTCACCAATTTGCATGCTTATGGCGATTTCAAGGAACCTGCATCGGGGATGCAGAGGCGAGCAACGCTAGGCTCGCTTAGTGGGCGCACCAGGGCTCGAACCTGAGACCCGCTGATTAAGAGTTTGAATGGCTCGTACACCGGAAGTTGCCAACGGTACTAAGTGAGCTCGGGGACCGGCGGGCGAGCTTGCCGACAGCGCTTGCGGTCTGTCCAACTCCTACGCTACAGCGCGCAGGAGTTGGCGGCGGCGTCAGAGAGACTTTTTGTTTGGCAACGTGGCCGATATAAATCAACGCATCCCGGGCAAGCGGGTACGCGCGGATGGCGCTGAAGCAAGTCAGCAGCAACCTCGTTAGCTACCACAAAAGCAGCGCCTTCCTGGTAGGCCCGTGTCGACACCAAGGTCGCGCCATCGAAATCCCTATCTCACTCAGCGGGGGCTTGCTCCGATTGTGGCGGAGATCATCGAAGCGCATGAATAGTGATAACAACAAGCGGCGCCGGCTCGTCGAGTTTAAGGACGGTTGCCGCTATGGCAGATTCGGAAAGACTTATGAGCTGATCGCCCACGAGAGGATCGGGACCTACAAGATGGACGGCAAGACCATGATCGACCTCGACAGCGTGGATGAATATCACGCTTCGCTGCCGAGGGTCGAAGCGAGAGCCAGCTAGGCCGCCGATATGTGCAGCGAGACGGCGGGCGCACCATCGCGCAGGCTGTCGAGGCGGTCAGACCAATGCTGCGTTAAACGCACGCGTTCGGCCCAATAGGCTGCATGGTTATAGATGCTGCGAATAGTGTTCTTGTCGCCGTTGCCAAGCAGGCGCCGCACCATCTCGTCGCGCCGCCGACGCTTTCTTCTCCGCGCAGTGGGCGGATTGGGCTTCAATTACATCGCCGTCGAACGCGCTCTCCTCGTTGAGCAGGATCGACGCGGTCGAGCGGAAACCGTGCGCGCAGTAGTCGCCGCCGGGGCGGTCGCAGATCATGATCAGCAGCGCCTTGTTCGGCGTGTTGTCCGACATTGGCGCGCCAACGTCATTGGAAGTCCAGTGGATCGCGGATCAGCGTCGCGCGATCGGCGCTTTCGGCGCCGGCTTTGCGTGCGCATGACAAAGACCCGCCCTTGACCTCGCAATATCATGTTAGGTCGATCCCGCCTGGATTTCGAGTCAGAGCCGGGTTCGATTCCGGTCGGGGCGATTGTGGAGACCGGAACGGTATGGGGCGTGCAAATGCCGGGGAGCCTGCTATATCAGCAACAATCGAAGACAAAAACTTGTACAACTTCAAATGGTTATGGCATTAGGCGGTTATCGGCCAGGGCACCAATTCCTATTGCGGAACGTCAACCTGCCCGGGTTGACAATGTCGTTATCCTTGGCTTCAGGTCAGTTGCTCGCGTCAGGCCACGACCGCTGTTCTTTCGCTGTGCGAAAAGAACAGTCGCGCCAGCTCCGCTGCCGGCTTTGCCGGACTGAACAGATAGCCCTGCATTTCGGAACAGCCGAGTCCACGAAGCAATTGCTGTTGCTGTTGCGTTTCGATGCCTTCCGCCGTTGTCGTCATGTGGCGGGCCGCTGCGATATTTACCACCGCCTGAACGATGGAAGAGGAGCCGCCTGGCTCCGCGATGTTGTTAATGAAGCTGCGGTCGATCTTGATTTTGTCGAACGGAAAGCGGTGCAGGTAACTCAACGAGGAATAGCCGGTGCCGAAATCGTCGAGCGCGATCCGGACCCCGATCGC
>Ga0209488_10004282_pt1 | contig 11203 bp, 4 predicted proteins | sample Rivendell_Oct201_8_FD_188349 | JGI IMG/M metagenome (GOLD analysis project Ga0209488, IMG submission 188349) | Vadose zone soil microbial communities from the Eel River Critical Zone Observatory, Northern California, USA -... | ecosystem: Environmental > Terrestrial > Soil > Vadose zone >... | reverse complement strand
CCTGGCTGATGCCGTCGAGATTGTATTCGACCGGGTCCTCGATCGTCAGGATGTTGAGCTCGGGGGCGTTGATCGCGTCGAGGCAGGCATACAGCGTCGTGGTCTTGCCCGAACCGGTCGGGCCGGCGAGGAAGATGATGCCGTGCGAGTAGTTGATGTAGCGCTCGATCGTGCGGCGGTTGTCGGGCGTCAGACCGATCTGGTCGAGCGTGTAGATCTTGGTGGTCTTGTCGAGGATGCGGAACACGATGCGCTCGCCGTAGGTCACCGGCACGGTGCTGATGCGCACGTCGACGTCACCGTCACCGATGCGGATCGAGGCGCGGCCGTCCTGTGGCAGGCGCCGCTCGGCGATGTCCATCTTGCCCATGACCTTGACGCGCGAGATGATCGCCTCCTGCGCGCGCTTGGGGATCGCCTCCATGTCGTACAGCACGCCGTCGATGCGCATGCGCACCTGCAGGTGTTCCTGGTACGGCTGCAGGTGGATGTCCGAGGCCCGCAGCTTGAGCGCCTGGAACAACAGCATGTTGACCAGCTTGATGATCGGCGCCTTGTTGGCGACGTCGAGCAGGTCCTCCGACTCCTGGATGGTCTCGGCCAGGCCGACGATGTCGGCGTCTTCGATGTCCTCCAGCGCTTCGTCGACGCCGTCGGCCTTGTGCCGGTAGGCGCGGTTGATCAGGTTGGCGATCTCGCTGCGGGTGGCGAGCACCGCCTCGACCTCGCGGCCGAGCATGGTGGCGAGGTCGTCCATCGGCTGCACGTCGAGCGGCCGGTGGGTGGCGACGCGCAGCACCTGGCCGTGTTCGCCGATGGCGATCAGACCGTGCGTGCGCGCGAACTGCACCGGTACGTTGTGGATGAACTGGCCGGGGACGGCGGTGCCTTCGAGGCTCGGCCGCAGTTCGATGCCGAGGAACTTGCTGAAGAACTGCAGGCACTTGGTCTCGGGCAGGATGTTGCGCCCGACCAGGATCTGATCGAGCTGCTGGCCGGTCTCGCGCTCGGCGGTCAACACCTCGTCGATCTGCGCCTGGCTCAGGCCGGCCTGCCGCAGCAGCCCTTCGCGAATCCGATCCTGCAGCATGGGTCGATGGTCCTCTTGGGTCACTGTTTGCCGCCGGCCGGCTTCTGCTCCGGTCGGTCGGGTCCGGTCGGCGACGGCACCTTGCGGGGGCCCTGGTCGCGCTTGGTCTCCGGGTAATAGGGGTTCTCGTTGTAGCCGTGGGCGTCGAGGTCCTCGTGCGTGCCGTCTTCGACGATGCGCGGCTCGCTCGGCCGCTTGGCGCCGGTCCACTTGTGGTCGACGATCTGCAGCCGTTCGGTGCCGATGTAGTGCTCGGCCTCCATCTTGCGTTTCAGGCTCAGCTCGTAGAGGTCCTGGAAATCGGTCTCGCCGAGGATCGTCGGCGTGAGGAAGAAGTACAGGTTGGTCTTGGAGTTCTCGATGTCGTTGCTGCTGAACAGCCAGCCGAGCAGCGGGATGTCCTTGAGCAGCGGGATGCCGGAGCGGACCGTCGAGGCCTGGTCCTCGATCACGCCGCCGATCACCATCGTGTCGTCGCTCGGCATCGTCACCTGGGTCTTGACGTTGCGGCTCAGGATCGTGCCGCCGCCGGTCGGGGAGTTCGGATCGAACGCGCCGACGAACCGGCTGACCTGCAGGTTGATGTTCAGCCGCAGGTATTTGTCGGTCGAGATGCTCGGCGAGATCTCCAGCGAGATGCCGGCGTCGCGCGGCGCGCCGGCGGACTGCGTCGTGGTCGCCGTGCCGGTGTTGCTCTGCAGCGTCGGCCGTGACTCGTTGGTCTTGACCACCGCGGTCTCGTTGTTGTTCACCAGCACGCTCGGCAGCGACAGGATGTTGGCGCGGTTGTCGGAGCTCAGGGCGTTGACCAGCAACGGGATGCCGAAGTTGGAGCCGCTGATGATGCCGCCGGTGATGCCCTGCAGCGGGTTGGTGAAGTCGGGCAGGCGCGTGTCCGGCAGGCCGTTGCCGTCGGTGTCCTGGAACGTCGACTGGCCGAAGCTGGTGAAGCCGAAGCCGCGCTTGTTGAACGTGCCGCCGTTCTGCGGCAGATCGAGCACGCCGAGCTCGACGCCGAGCCGCGTCAGGTCGCCGGTGGTCAGTTCGACCAGCGCGGCCTCGATCAGCACCTGTGGCTGCCGCTGGTCGAGTTCCATGATCAGCGCGTGGATCTGTTCGAACTTGGACTTCGACGCCGACACCAGCAGGCTGTTGCTCTCGGTGTGCGACTGGATCACGGTCGGCCGCGGCCGCCGTGCCGCGCCGCCGCCGCCGGGCGTCGCCGCGCCGGCCTGCGCCTGCTGCTCGGCCTGCGCGTCCTGTTGGACGAACTGCGCCAGCACCTTGCGCAGGTCGTCGGCCAGCACGTTCTTCAGGCGGATGACGTTGGCCTTGCCATCGACCGGCTCCGCCGGGATGTCGAGCTTGGCGATCAGCTCCTGGGCTTCCTGGATCTGCTCGGTCGTCCCCGACAGGATGATCGCGTGCAGCGACTGGTGCACGGCGATCTTCAGCTGCACCGTGGTGCCGCTCGGGTCCCCGGTCGGCACGCCACCCTGGCCGGGTTGGCCGACCTGTTGCTGGCGGATGCGGCTGCGGTCGTTCAGGATGTCGTTCAGCAGCGGTTCGATCTCCTCGGCGGCGGCATACTCGAGCCGCTGCACCCGGATCTGCAGGTTCGCTGCTTCGGTCGGTACGTCGACCAGCTTGAGCAGCTGCACAGCGGCGTAGACCTGCGGGCCGAAACCCTGCAGCAGCATCGCCGAGTTGTTGCCGACGTTGCCGAGCGCCACCGAACTGCCGGCCTGCGGGCCGGCGGCACTGGAGAAGAACGGTCGCAGCGAGTTGGTGGCGACGGTGGCGTTGATGTGCCGCAGCGGCATCGTCGTCAGGATCGGCACGCCGGTCTGGCTGCGGTAGCTCTCGATGTCCTCGAGCGGCACGTAGTGCGCGCCGTTGGTGATCTCGCGCCCGCGCTGGCCGCTCATCGCCACGATCTCGAGCATCTCCTGCTTGCCCTCGCCGCGCGGCACCAGGGCGAAGCCCTTGATGTAGAGCATGGTCTGGAAGAAGGCGAAGAAGTCCTCGCCGAGGCGCTCCTTGCGGAAATGCAGCGTGCCGACGAACGTGACCTTGGTGCCCTGGCCGGCGGTCGCCAGCTCCTGCTCGTTGCCGAGCACGAACACCCGGTGGGTCATGCGCTCGGCGTACTTGATGAACTCCGCCAGCTCCATGCCGTTGGCTTCGTTGAAGGCGAAGGTGATGTAGTCGCCCTCCTCCTTCATGTCGACCGGCGCGGGCTTGTCCTGGCCCTGCGGCGGGGTCGGCGGCTGGGTGGGTGGGTTCTGGGCGGTGGCGAGACCCGTCCACAGCCAGGCACCGAGCAGCAGCGCCGCCGACCCGTGGCGCGGTGGCGAGGTCGGGTTCACCGGTCGCTCGGACAACGATCGCTCGGACACCTGCTGCTCGGACAACTGCCGCTGGGGGTTGGCGTTCACCATCGTCCGTCTTGTTCGTTGCTGGCTGCGTGCGCGCAAAAAAACAGCGGACCACCAGCGGATGCCGGCGGCCGCAAGAGTCCGCCCTGGGACCAACAGGCGAGGCGTTTTATTTCCGCGCATCGCGGCAAGGAAGCGCCTTTTCGGTGTTTGCAACTTTGGGGTTGCGCACGACGGCTGACCCCGGTTCAGTCCGCGCCTTCGACTCCTGGGACGAGCTGCGCCGACCGGTCACTGCGTTCGCCCGCGATGCAGCCGCGCTCGCACATCGTGGTACGCCGCCCGAGCCCCGGGTCGGCTCCGCAGTGGCATCGTCGAACACCGGCTGGCGGATGAAACTCTCCGAACTGATCGCACCGGAACTGGTCGTCCTGCCGATGGTGGCCACCGACAAGTGGGCGGCCATTGCCGAGCTGGCGCGCGCCGGCCTGCGCGCCGGTCGCTACGACGAAGCGATGGCCAAGGTCGTCGAAGCGGCGCTGCTGCTGCGCGAGCGCAGCGTCACCACCGGCATGGAGCGCGGCATTGCCATTCCGCACGCCGCGGTCGATGGTCTCGACACGCTGGTGGCAGTGCTCGGTCTGGCGCCCGCGGGCATCCCGTTCCAGTCGCTCGATGGCCAGCCGGCGCGCATCCTGGTGGCGTTGACGATTCCGCGCGCGCAGAAGCTGCTGCACATCAAGACCCTGGCCGAGATCGCGCGGCTGTTGACGCGGGCCGAGGTGCGTGAGCGGTTGTTGCGATGCGAGCGCGCCGACGAGGTGGTGCGCGCCCTGCGCGAGCTGGACCAGGGCAGCCCGCGCTGACGCCGGCCCGGCCGCGCCCAGCCAGGCGCGGCCCCGGCCGCTATCCTGTCGGGGTCCGTAGCCGCGCTGCGCCCCAACACCTTGTCTCGTCACCCATCCAGCAACGCTGACGCCGCCGCGGCGCCGTGGTCGTTCGTTCGCGCGCCGGCGCCGGCGGCCGCGGCGCTACTGTGGGGCGTCGCCATGGCGGCGTGGTGGTACCGCTGGACGCTGATCGCCGCGGCGCAGGAAGGCACCTCGCCGTGGGCTGCCCTGGTGCAGGCGCGCTTCTTCGTCGCTGCCTTTGCCGGGTTGCTGCCGTGCACCCACCCCGGTCTGGTGTCGGCCGCACGGTTGCCGGCGCTGGTCGGTCTGCTGGTCAGTGCCGCGGTGTTGCTCGCGGTCGCTGCGCAGTCGCTGCTGCCCGGCTCGGCCGCAGTGCTGCTGCCCGGGTATCTGCTCGGCACCGGCGCGCCGGTCGCGTTGCTCGCGGCTGCTGCCGCCACGGCCGTGACCCACGGCACCGCCGGCCGCTTCCCCCTGGCCGCGGCGGCGGTTGGTGCGGCACTGGCGCTGCTGTCGTTGCCGCCGTCGCCGCTGTCGGCGTTCAGGATCTCTGCGCTGGCACTGCTGCTGCTGGCGGTCGTGGCCTTCGGCCGCGGCGCTGCTCCGGCTCGTACCACGGCCGCGGCCGGTGACGCAGCACCCGCATGCGCCGTTGGCGTGCTCACCGGCACGATGCTCTGCGTCCTGGTGCCGCGCGCTGCCGCGGCGAACGCGTTTGCCGGTGCGCCGCCGTTCCCGGTCGTGGCGCTGCTGCTGCTGGCGTTCGGTCTCGGCGCCGCGGTCACCGGGCTGTTGCCGCGGCCGCGGCCCGGTGGCGCGCGGCTGTTGGTGCTGCTGGCTGCACTGGCCACCGCGGCCACTGCGCGCTGGCTGCTGCCGGCGCTGGACCAGCGCGCCGGCCTGTCGTTCGCCCTCGCGGTCGGGCTGCTCGGTGGTCTCGCCGGCTGCGTGCTGCACGGCGGCCTCTCGTTGCGCGGCTGGACGCTCGGCAACGCCGTCGGCGCCACCGTCGCGCTGCTGCTGCAGGCACCCGCGGCGCTGCCGGTGGCCGCGGTACTGGCGTGCCTCTGCAACCTGCGGGCGCCGGGGCTGGCGCTGGGTGCCATGGCGATCACGGCACTGCTCGGCTGGCGGTCGCTGTTGCCGGAGCCGGCGTCTTCGGCAGCGCCGCGCGTGCTCGCGGCTGCCGGCAATGCCTTCGTCGAGTACCAGCGCAGCAACCAGGAACTGCGGCTGTTTGCCGACGGCGAACTGGTCGACGCCCGCGGTCCGGAGCGACGGCAGGCGGGACTCGCGCTCGGCGTGCTGGCGCTGCTGCAGCCGCGGCTGCGGCACCTGGCCGTGCTCTCGGTCGGCAACGGCGAGGCGGTGGCCGTGGCGCACGCGGCACTCGTCGGCGCGGCCCTGACCGTCGTGTGCGAACGCCCGGCCGACCTGCAACTGCTCGGCCGCAGCAGCGCCGATGGCCCGGTGCCGCAGCAGCCCGAGCCGGCGCTGCAACTGCAGCCCGGCGACCGCCTGCTGCGCAGTGGCCTGCGGCAGTGGTTGCGCCGGCAGCCACCCGGCAGCTGGCCGGCGCTGCTGCAGTCCGGACTGCTCGGCCGCGCCACCGCCTGGACCTGCACCGCGGAGTTCCATGCCCTGGCCGCACGCGCGCTCGGCCGCGGCGTGCTGGTGCAGTCGTTCGCACTCGATGCGATACCGACCCCGCTGTTGCGCGCCGAACTGGTCGCCGCCACCTCTGCGCATGCCGTCTGCGCGCTGTTCCTGGTGCGCGACATCGGCGTGCTGGTCGCCGCGGCGGCACCGCTGCAACCCGCGTCCTGGGAGCAGTTGTCCGCCGCCTGCCGCTGGCGCCTGCACGAGGCCGGACTCGGCAGCGGCGATGACGTCGAGCTGGCGCTGCTCGGCACGTTCACCGCGCCGCTGCCGGGCGGCGGTGAACTCGACGACGACCTGCCGGCACTGCTCGCGGCGCCGGTCGGCAGACCGCGCGCCGGCAATGTCGCACTGCTGCGCGAACTGCTGCAGCGCCACGGCAGTTCGACTGCGGTCGCTGACCTGCGCCTGTCGCTGCGCCATGCCGAGCCGACCGACAGCGACGCGCTGCCGCCGTTGGCGGCGCTGGTCGACCAGCATCCTGACGCGATGCTGCCGGGCGACGAGCTGCGGCGCGCCAGGATCGCTGCCGCGCGCGCCCTGCTGTGGGCGTGCGATCCGGCGGATGCGGCGGCGGTGGCGCGGGCGGCGGCGGCGGCGGCGGCACTCGGCCACTTCGGTTGTCCGGCGGCAGAGCTGCAGGCAGCACTGGCGTTGACCGACCGGATCGGCGAGCAGCAGAAGCAGCGGACCACCGCCGTCGCCTGTGCGCTGGCGATCGATCCGCTGCTGGCCGCGGCGCCGCCGCGCGTGCTGGCGGAATTGTTCGACGGCGTGCCGGCGGCCGGACCGCTCGAGGGCATCGCCGTGCTGGCGGCGGACAAGCTGCTGGTGAACGACTGCACCGGCCAGACGCCGGCCGCGGTGGCCTGGCGCGCACGTTTTCCGTCGCGCTGTGCGGCGGCGCTGCTGCGCGCGGCGGCGACCCGCGGCCTGACCGCCGACGAGACCACGGCGCTGCGCGAACTCGCGGACCCGTTCGTACTGCGCGAGGCCGGCCGGGAGCTGCCACCGGGCGGGACGCTGCGCGACTTGATCGCGCTGTGGCGCCGCGATCTGCCGATGCCGGCGGTGCTGCTGCCGCTGCAGCGCGGCGGGCCCGCCGACCGCATCGCCCTGCTGGAGGCGTTGGCCGGCCGGCTCGACCGCCGCAGCATCACGGTGCTGGCCGATCTGCTGCAGGACGACGAGCTGCCGGTGCGCACCGCCGCGGCGGCGGCGTTGTTCCGCTGCGTCGGCGACCGCGTGGCCTACGACCCGGAGTGGCCCGAAACCGAGCGACGCGCTGCGGCGGAACGGCTGCGCGCACTGCATAATCGCAGGCCATGATCGAGGCCTCCGTGGCATCCCTGGCGCAGCTGTGCGGCGGGCGGGTCGTCGGCGACGGCAGCCGCAGCATCGACAGCGTCGGCGACCTGCGCAGTGCCGGACCGCGGACGCTGTGCTTCGTCCGCGACGCCATGTACCGCGAGCTGGCGCAGACGACCCGCGCCGGTGCCGTCCTGGTCTACGAAGAACTCGACACGCCGGCGGTGCAGATCGTCGTCGGCGACGTCGCCATCGCGTTTGCCCGGTTGGCGCAGCATTTCCATCCGCTGGCGCGCGTCGAGCAGCACCGCGTGCACGAACGCGCGGTCATCGATCCGGCGGCCAGGCTCGAACCGCCGCTCGACATCGGCCCGGGCGTGGTGATCGGCAAGGCCAGCATCGGCGCCGGCAGCATGCTGATGGCCGGCACGGTGGTCGGCGATGGCTGCAGCCTCGGCGCCGACTGCATGCTGCATGCGAACGTCACGCTGTACCGCGGCGTGCGGCTCGGCAACCGCGTGCAGGTGCATTCCGGCACCGTGATCGGCGCCGACGGTTTCGGTTATGCCAAGCAGGGCGACCGCTACCTCAAGCTGCCGCAGATCGGCGGCGTGGTGATCGACGACGACGTCGAGATCGGCGCCAACTGCACGGTCGATCGCGGCGCGATCGGCGACACGCGCATCGGCGCGCGCACCAAGATCGACAACCTGTGCCACATCGCGCACAACTGCGTGGTCGGCACCGACAACGCCTTTGCCGCGGCCTGCATGCTCGGCGGCAGCACGGTGCTCGGCGACCGGGTCACGTTCGCCGGGCACGTGATCACCGGCGGCCACCTGCGGATCGTCGACGACGTGCGCATCGGCGGCAATTCGGGCATCACCGGCGACGTCGACGAACCCGGCGACTACATGGGTTGGCCGTTGATGGACAAGCGGCAGTATCTGCGCGTGCTGCTGAGCCTGCGCGAGCTGACGCAGTTGCAGACCGATGTCGCCGACTTGAAGAAGCGTCTGCCCGGCGGCAGCGCCGGCAGCTGAGGCGCACGCCGATGCGGCGCATCTGCCAGGTGATGCTCGGGCTGCTGCTCGCGGTGTGCTGCGGTTGCCGCGGCGGCCGGCTGCTGGCACCGGCCCCGGTCGGCACCGCCGCCGCGGCGCCGCCGCTGTGGGCGCTGCAGCCGCCGCGGCCGCAGCCGTTGCCGGCGGTGGCCGAAGCCGGCTGGTGCCGCGATCCGATCGATCGCTTCGTGCTGGCGCGCCTCGACGAAAAGGGCCTGCAGCCGTCGCCGCCGGCGGATCCGGCGACGCTGCTGCGGCGCACGGCCCTGGTGCTGACCGGTCTGCCGCCGTCGGCCGACGCGGTGGCCGCATTCACAGCCGAGCCGACGGACGCTGCGTTCGCACGGGCCATCGACCTGCTGCTCGCCACGCCGGCCTACGGCGAGCGCATGGCCGCGGACTGGCTCGACCTCGCCCGGTTCGCCGACACCTACGGTTACCAGGCCGACTTCGACTGCCGCACCTGGCCGTGGCGCGATTGGGTGATCTCGGCGTTCAACAGCGACATGCAGTACGACCGGTTCGCCACCGAGCAGCTGGCCGGCGATCTGCTGCCGGATGCGAGCGTGTCGTCCCGGCTGGCGACCGCGTTCTGCCGGCTGCATCGGCAGACCAACGAAGGCGGCAGCATCGACGCCGAATGGCGCCAGGAGTACATCGCCGACCGCGTCGACACCTTCGGCACCGCGTTCCTCGGCCTGACGCTCGGCTGCGCCCGCTGCCACGACCACAAGTTCGATCCGATCAGCCAGCGCGACTACTACGCGCTCGGCAGCTTCTTCGCGATCGACGACTCCGGCCTGTATCCGTACTCGACCGGGGCCGTGCCGCGACCGAGCCTGCGCCTTGCCAGTGCCGAACAGGAACTGGAGCTCGCGCGCCTGCGCGCCGGAGTCGCGGCTGCCGAACAGCAGTTGCTGGCGGTGCGCGAACGCAGCGCCGCCGGCGCGGCTGCCTGGCTGGCCAGTACGCCGCTGCCCGACGTGCCGCCGCCGCTGGCGCACTATCCGTTCGACCTGCTGGCCGCGGGCAAGACCGAGGACAGCTGCCGCCAGGACCAGCCCGCCGCCGTCGCCGCGGGTGTGACTGCCTGCGCCGGCCTTGCCGGCGGCGCCGTGCAGTTCGACGGCGATGGTGGCGTCACCGTGCCGGGGCTGCCGGCGTTCAGCCGCGACGATGCCTTCAGCCTGACGTTCGCGCTGTGGTGTCCGGACCACAAGGAACGCGCGGTCGTGCTGCACACCAGCCAGTACACCGAGGATGCCGACACGCAGGGCTACCAGGTGCTGCTGCAGGACGGCCGGCTGTGCTGGCAGATCGTGCACTACTGGCCAGGCGCGGCGATCGCGCTGCGCACGTGTGCCGAACTGCCGCTGCAGCGCTGGGTGCGCGTGGCCGTCAGCTACGACGGCAGTTCGCGCGCCGACGGCATGGCGGTGTATCTCGACGGCCTGCGGGTCGCGACCGAGGTGGAGCGCGATGGGCTCGATGGTGCGGCCACCGTGCGCACGCTGCAGCTCGGCGCGCGCGACCGCGATCGCGGCCTGCAGGGCGGCCGGCTCGACGAACTGGCGGTGTGGGACCGCTGCCTGTGCGCGTTCGAGGTGTGCGAGCAGCAGCAACGCGCTGCCGGCGTGCCGACGCCACGGCTCGCCGATCCGGAGGCGCAACGCGAGTTCTACCTGGCGGTGATCGATCCGGAAATGCGCGCGGCGCGCGCCGACCTGCGCGCCGCGCGGGCGGCGTTGCACGGTTGCGCGGACGCGATTCCCGAGATCATGGTGATGGCGGCGCACCCTCTGCCGCCGCCGCGCTACGTGTTGAAACGCGGCGCGTACGACCAGCCGGATCCGAGCCAGCCGGTGCAACCCGACGTGCCCGCGGCGGTGATGCCGTTCGGCGCGCGGCCGCGCGATCGCGCCGGTCTCGCCGCCTGGCTGTGCGGTGCCCGGCAGCCGCTGTTCGCGCGCGTGGCGACCAACCGGCTGTGGGCGCTGTGCTTCGGCCGCGGACTGGTGGCCACGCCGGAGAACTTCGGCCGGCTCGGCGAGCCACCGAGCCATCCCGAACTGCTCGATCAGCTGGCCTGCGACTTCATCGCCGCGGACTACCACTGCAAGTCGCTGCTGCGCCGCATCGTGCTGTCGGCGACCTTCCGGCAACAGTCCGGGTGCAGCAGCGCGCTGCGCGAGCGCGACCCCGACAACCGCCTGCTCGCGCGCGGGCCGTCGTTCCGCCTGCCGGCCGAGACCTTGCGCGACCAGGCGCTGCTGGCGGCGGGTCTGCTGCACCAGCAGGTCGGCGGGCCGAGCGCCAAGCCCTGGCAGCCGCCGGGCCTGTGGCAGGAGGCAGGCGCCGGCTGGAGCGGCGCCGACTACGTGCCCGACACCGGGCCGGCGGCGCACCGCCGCAGCCTCTACACCTACCGCAAGCGCACCGCGCCGCCACCGGACATGACGGCGCTCGACGCCGGCAGCAGGGAGTACTGTCTCGCGCGTCGCCAGACGACCAACACACCGCTGCAGCCGTTGGTGTTCCTGGACGATCCGGTGTTCGTCGAATGTGCGCGTGCGTTGGCGCGCCGTGCCGCCGCCGACGGCGGTACGGCCGACGGCGAACGGCTGGTGGTCCGCGCGTTCGCGTTGCTGGTGGCGCGGCCGCCGCGCGCCGGTGAACGGGAGCCGCTGTGCACGCTGTTCCACTCCCAGTCGGCGGCGTTCGCGGTCGATCCGGCGGCGTGCACCGCAGCCTGCGGCGGTGCGGGCGATGCGACGCTGGCGGCACTGACGGTGG
>Ga0209488_10004281_pt1 | contig 11207 bp, 10 predicted proteins | sample Rivendell_Oct201_8_FD_188349 | JGI IMG/M metagenome (GOLD analysis project Ga0209488, IMG submission 188349) | Vadose zone soil microbial communities from the Eel River Critical Zone Observatory, Northern California, USA -... | ecosystem: Environmental > Terrestrial > Soil > Vadose zone >... | reverse complement strand
CCGCTTTTTTGCGCTGGATTATTGGTGGTAGTCGGACTTTTTTGCGGTGTGGCTTGTACCAGCAGTACCGGCGCGGGTCGATGGGCTGAAGTGGTCACGCGCGAAGGTACATTCAGGGTCATCAACCCTGACATCAAAATCGCCGAAACAACTTTGGCCCCGATCACCATTTGCTCCCCCGAGCAGAAGATTATGGCTCCGCTACATCGTCCGACGGACCGCCCGTTAGTTCGTTGATCAGATCTGTATCGATCAAGAGATCGTGGTTCTTGTCCAACGATTCAATATCAGCCACCGCAGTGCCAACCTGCGGCTGTCCGTCGTTGTTGTCGACGGGCGCGCTCACCAGGCGAAACACCACCGCTCCTGCCGCCAGTACGGTTGCAAGCGCAGCAGCAAGCATGGGCCGGCGTAGCCAGCCAAACATGCTGGCAGGGGCCTTCTCGCGTTCTTCCTTTACGTGCGCCCGCACGCGGGTAAGAAAGTAGGGAGAAGGCTCCGGCGATTCCCATTCATCCAGCAACGCCATGGTCTTGCGCATGGAGCCAAGCTCCTCTGTGCAGGCGTTGCACTGGCTGACGTGAGCTTTCACCTGCGGGTCGGCCGGACCGTCAGTGAGAAGCTCGATCAAATTTTCCCGAACATCATTGCAGTTCATACAAATTCCTTCAGCCGGTCACGCAACACTTCATAGGCGCGGAACAGCAGAGACTTGGTGGCGGACTCACTTAATTTCAAAACTCCGGCAATCTCGCGATAATCCATCCCCTGATATTTATGCATTAACACGGCGGCGCGCTGTTTTTCCGGCAGCGCCATTACATGTTTCTTGATGGCCTGGAGCCGCTCCCGCCGCAGAATGTTTTGTTCCACATTCAGCGTGGGGTCGGCGACGTCCAGGGTAGTGCCGGTTTCTTCGTCCGGCTCATCCAGGCTCACCACTTTTCCGCTACGTTCAACCTTGTGGTCGCGCGCGTGGTTCACCGCCAGGTTGGTGGCGATGCGGTAGAGCCACGTGGTGAACTTGGCTTCCGCCGCATAGGTCTTGCGCGAACGATAAACACGCAGGAAAACTTCCTGCGCCAGCTCTTCCGCCAGCGCCTGGTTATGGCACATGCGGTACATGAAGGCGATCATGGGCCGGTGATACTTGGTTACGAGATACTCGTAGGCCGCGTTATCGTCGGTCCCGGCGCGGAGCATCACCTCCGCATCGCTCAGCGAATCATAAGGAACGTGGCTTGCTGCCATCTCCGCAACACCCTGCATCCTGCCGGTAGCTGTGGGCATGAACAACCCCGCATTTAAGGCCACGCTGCTCACACCTCCTTAAACCCTTTGGCAACCAGAAAGTTGCAGGTCTTCAGAGAAGGCCGGCAGAGCCCCGACACCAGAGTTTATTCCATCCTGTGGCTTTCGCGCATCTGTAAGTTTTTCATTAAGTCTGGATCAGGCCTGCGCGCGAGACAGTGGAAAAAGCCTTCTGTTAGAATGGTTTCACCCGACGCAGCAAGACCCCAGCGGATCGGGCGCTTAACTCAGCGGTAGAGTGCCATCTTCACACGGTGGAAGTCATAGGTTCGAATCCTATAGCGCCCACCACTCCAGAATGCCAAGGTAATGAGCAGGGTTGTGGAATTCTGAGGGTGGAAATTTACAAGTTTTTGCTTGCTTCGGGACACGTTCGTGGTAACATCACGGAGTCTTCAGTAGCCGCCCGTTCCGGTGCGACGTTCCGCGCAAAGATTTTTGAGACTAAAGCGCTGATATAACGAAGATTTTCCGAAACTTAGCCGACTGATTTCCAGCCAGACCCTGAGGAATTCGCTTACAGCGGGTCACCACATTTGGAAGTCCGGCAGATAGATCAAAGCTCACAGGTATACGAATGAATGAAGGATTGAACCAACCGCAGAACCCGCGCAATCGCAAATCGCGGCGACGCAGACGGAATTTTGGCTCCCAGAACCCCGGCCAAAACAGCCAGAATAACCAGAACAGCCAGAACGGATCCAGCAACCAGGGGCGTCCGGGCGGACAAAATCGCCAGAATCGCAGCAATCGCGGTGGGCCGCGTCGCGGCGGATCGGCTTTTGTGGGCCCCATGGACCACAGCTATCGCAACCAGGGCAATGGCAACACTATGCAGGGAGCGCGCTTCCACAATGGCGCCCAGGCCTCGCCCAATATGGAGCCACTCACGCAGCGCGTGGACGCTCCAACGCGGATATTTGCTTTCGTCGACGATCTTTTCTTCGTGGCCAAGATCCAGGAAGTCTCACGCAAGCTGAACGTGAAGGTAGAGTTCGTCAAGACCGATAAAGAGATTGCCGAGAAGACGGAGAACGTTGAAGAAAAGCCATCGCTGATCATTGTTGACTTGAACAGCAATGGCATCAAGCCGCTGCCCGTGATCACCAAGATGCGCTCGAAATACAAAAAAGCTACGTCCATCGTCGGCTTTGTTTCCCACGTGCAGGGCGACCTCAAGGTGAAGGCAGTGGAAGCCGGCTGCGATGTTGTCATGCCGCGATCAGCGTTTTCACAGAACCTGGTGAGCATTCTCCGCCGCCACGGCGCTGACGACGATACGGACGACACCTTCAATCGCGTTTAAGGCTGATTGGGTTAAATGGTAATTGGACCAAATTACAATTACCAATTCCATACAACTGAGTAGCTGCCGGGAACGTCCAATCTCCCATAAGGCACAACCATGGCTCTCAGTCGCGCGTATGAAGAACATGAAGTCACGCCCGAGATACGGCGGATGTATGCAAGCATCCGCGGCGGATTTGATCTCCCATTCGTCCCGACAGTTTGCAAACTCTCCGCCGGAATCCCGCAGTACCTGAAGGTGCTGTGGAAGGACCTGGAGAGCGTTGTCTGCTCCCGCGAATTTGAAACAGCAGCCAGAGCGTACCAGGAAATCGCGCACTCAGCCGCGATCAGCGGCGGCTGGACATTTTCGAACCAGGCAGCCGTTCTTGCCGCCGATAAGTTCTCCAATGCCGATATCCAGGTCATTGGCGGCATCGTCGGTCTGTTTGCACGCGCCAATGCCCAGATGGCGCTTTTTTCCCGGCTCATGCAACGTGGTTATTCCGGAGGGCAAAAGGGAAGAGTGACCAAGCTGAAGCAGGTCTCAGCCCTGGCCCAGATGGTGCGTGTGCATATACCCAACGAGCGCGAAGCTGGACTGCGCGTCTGGCTGATTTACTCCGATATCAAGAAGACTACAGGCGCCAAATCGGTGCTGAGCCTGTACCGCGCGCTTTCGCCATTTCCGAGTTATCTGGCATCGGCCTGGCTCGACAGCAAGCGACTCCTGGTCGAACCCTCGTTTATCAATGCCCACGAAGATCTGAACCGCCGTGCTCGCGCTCTGCTGGCGGGAATGCCGGTGAAAGACCACCGTGCCCTGGTGAAAGACCTGGATGAGGCGCAGTGGCGCGACATCGAAGAAACGGTCGACAGCTTTGCCCGCTTGTTGCCGCAGTTTACGCTGTTGACCTCGGTATGGCAGAGGTCATTTCCCAACGCGTCCCGGCTGATCGGGGCGGCGTAGGTTCTTTATCCCGACCCTGAGCTTGTCGAAGGGGAGGGAACCCTATCGGTCTTGGAACTTGCAGAGCGCCAAACAGAAGCTTCTCCCAATTTTAGAACTCAATGTATGTCCGCTCCGGGATGTGTGGCTGAACTTTATTTGTAGGTAGCTATAGGGTTCCCTCGCTCCGCTCGGGATTTCAGAACAGCTATCCCGGCGGCCAACTCATCTTCCTTCCACCCAATAAATGCAGGTGCAGATGGAAAACTGTCTGGCCCGCGTCAGGACCTACGTTATAGACCGTCCGGAAGCCGTGTTCCAGCTTGCGTTCGCGCGCGATCTTTGCCGCGACCAGCTGGCAATAGCCCACCAGTTCTGCGTCAGCCTCAGTCGCATGGTCAATGCCGACAATGTGCTTTTTGGGGATGACCAGCACATGCGTCGGCGCCTGCGGCTTTACGTCTTCAAACGCGAAGGCCTTTTCGTCTTCGTAAACCTTTTTCGAAGGAATTGTTCCGGCGATGATCTTGCAGAAGAGGCAGTCAGTCATAGCAGGGAATGTTAGCAAAACTGCGATTCGGGTGGAACGCGATCAATCCAGCCTTACCAGATAGACGCTGGCCTCGGTGTGGGTTTCGCGCATGACTTCCTGAGCGCGCTTTTTATCGTCTTCAGCCACGCGAATGCGCAGCCAGTCGCCACCCATAGGGCTGGTGAATTGGAGCACTTTGGCCGTGCGATAGCGGCGTGAGAGCTTTTCTTTCAGCTGTGAAGCATCCCGCGAATCGGAAAACGCGCCAATCTGGACGCACCAGCGGCCGCCCTCTTTAATCGGTGAAGGCGTTTCCAGCACTTCAATCCGTACCAGCGCAACGCCTTTCTGGAAAACGCTCAGGCGACGCGCCGCGGCGCGGGACAGGTCGATCACGCGATCACCGACGAAAGGTCCGCGGTCGGTGATGCGCAACAGGACAGAGTCACCAGTCTTCACGTCAGTGACGCGCGCAATTGTATTCAGCGGAAGCGTGCGATGCGCGGCCGTCATAGCATTCATGTCATACGGCTGGCCGTTGGCAGCGTTACGCTTCTGAAATCCCGGGCCATACCAGCTGGCATATCCCACTTCGGTATAAAGGACTTTGGCATTCCTGGGCACAGTGATTTCTGCATCGGCTCTGGTTGCCGGAGTCGCGGGATGCATCGGGACAGGCGTTGGCGTAGGTGTGGGCAGCCGAGACGGAGGAATGGAAGCGGATGCCGGTGGAGAAGGCGGAGGCGCGGGCATGGCTGGCGGGGACTCACGATGGCCGGCGCAACCTACTAAAACCATCAATAGGCAACACAGTGCTGTTAGCTGGACGAGCGGTTTTTGTCCATATACTCTGCCAGTTTGCTGAGCTGTTCCGCGGCCACGCGCAACGCCTTGGTCGAATGGGTACGGATCGCCGGCACCACCTCGTTGTTCAGGTAAGTGATGACTTTTTCTTTTTCTCGTTCCAGTTTCTCCGCGGCTTCGCCAAATTCGGCGTCCAATTTGCGCCCAAAATTCTCGAACCGCGGTTTTGCTTTGGGATCGTCTTGTGCCATGAGTCTTTTTTACCATCGCAACCGAACGGTGGCCAACTGAGATTCTGGATTCGCGCTTTCCGCCGCTGGCCACTTTAAACTTACGCGCAGAGCGGCACGCTGTCTCAGTACCTTAGATGATACCTGCTCGTCCGGCAAAAGGTGGTTTTTCGTACACTGCCCCAGCCGGATAGGTGGTTAGGAACACTAAACGCCAGGGACTTTTGCGGGGTGGCCTGGTGTGCGGCAGGGATCAAACGTGCGTGAACGCGATGGGAGATATTAAGGGATCAGGAACAAAATCGTGCACCGAATTTAACGCGCGTTTCCGGCCAGTTGCTGAGCGTGCGGCGCACCACACGAGCAAGTCGCGTGCTCGACTTTACCTGCGGCGTGTCATTGCTCTGGAATGTGATCTGGACCCTGGAGTCAATTTCAAGAAGTTGATTCGAGGTAAAAAGCAGTCCCGATTCGCTCATATTAATTGCTTCACCGGCGGCCCAGTCGTCCTGGCCTTCCAGCCTGTAGCGCAGGGGAATGTTGAGTTCGTGGCGCATTGCGCGCTCGCTCGAATTCCGAGGCTCTGCCACGGCACTGGGGTCTAACTTTTCCATGTATTCTCCAGCCAAACAAAGTCTTACAGGAGTTACCTGTTGCGAAGCTAACCCTGAGCGCTTTAGGGGGAGGCGCGGCTAAGGTGCAGAGATTTTCCGCTCATAGGGGCCGCCTGTCAAGCTCTGACTGCCTTAGTTAGCCAATTTAATTTTTCTCTAATCTACTGATTTCATGAAACGTTTCTCATGAAAACATCACGCGAATTATCGTGTTTTGTCCCGGCTCAAACTACTGCATTACTTTTCATACTAACTACTAAAGCTATCTACATCATTAGCTTAGTTATAGAAAAAGCATAGTTTTCCACAATGGGAGCATGATCGACAGACCTCCTGCTGTCTTATTTTCCCTGGGCCAGAATCTTCTGGATCAACTGTGGATTTTCCGGCAGCAAACCCGCCTTGGGCAGGCGCGGCGTCAGATCGAGCCAGTTGCGGTCCATGGCAAAAACTTTCTTGAACAGCGGCAGGCTCTCATCGACTTGGCCCATGTTGGCCAGGGCGACAGCGTGCCAATAGATCATCTCAGCGCTGTCCGGGACAAGTTGCTCGGCTGCTCCGTATTCCCGCAGCGCGCCGGCATTGTCGTGCAGCTCAACCGCTTTGTCGCCGGCGTTCATGTGATTGTAGGCACGCTGGAGCGTCACCAGACGGCGCAGCTCTTTCAGCGGCTCAGCGCTGTCGTCCACACGCAGATTGAAGACATAATCCTGCCACGGCTTGCCTGTGCCCTTGGCCGGCACAATTACAATCGCCGCCGACTGCCTTCCTCGCACGTCGCCTCCGGCAGCCTGCGCGGCATCGAGCGCGGCCAGCATGCGCTCTGCCAAATCTCCTTTTGTAGATTCATAGGCTTTGGACATGGCAGGCCAGATACGATCATTGCTCATCAAATTAGCCTGAACTGCGTAGTTCTTGCCGGTTTGAATTGAGCCGCCGGGCTGGCCGCCGCATTGGATCGGTGTAGCGCTTCCAGCTGGCGCGCCAACGATTCCGCCAGCTGGCTCTATGTCTTTGGCGCCGGTGAAAGTAGCCACGCGGCCTTGCGTATCCACCATCGCCACCTGGCGCACGTTGCAGGCGTTATCGGCGATTAGCAAGCCGTGCAGCGCATCTGGTGCGCTCTTACCCGCCCGCATCAAGTTCAATCCCAGCGGACCATAACTGGGATCAATAAAAGATTGTGTGGCCACGGCGCCCACGCCGGCTTCCGCCCATGGCACTTCACCGCCCACGGCAAACCAGTGCGACTGCACCGCCACACCCATTTCACCGGTGCCGGGATCAAACGCGACGATAGAAAATGTGTGGACGGGGCGAAGAGGCCTATCTTGCGCAGATGATGACATCGGAAGGATGGACGATAGAAATGCCACACAAGCCGCCAGGGTTACGCGACGAACCATTGCAGTCTCCTAAGAACAAAAGAATGCATGGAATTCTAATTGATGCTGTGCAATTGTGTTGCAAGGTGAAAATGGTAACGATATTTGAAAGCCAGAGGGTGAACGCTATTTCGTGCTGGTCGTAGAGTGTTGTGCGTGCTTATCTCCATGCCACTGCTGGAGTGAACGCACGTTCACTTCGTTTCGTTGCAGGGCAGCGATACCATCGGCAGCAGCCCAGGCGGCGGCCATCGTGGTGATGGTGGGAATGCGATTGGTGACCGCGGCGCGGCGAATGGCTTTTTCGTCAAACCAGGGCTCGGCACCGTGCGGCGTATTCACTACAAGCTGCACGCGATCGCCCTTGATTAAGTCCACCACGTTCGGACGGCCTTCTTTGACCTTGTAAACGCGGTCAACTCCCAGGCCGGCTTTCTCCAGGCGGTCGGCTGTACCGTGCGTGGCGACAAGACTGAAGCCCATCTCAACGAAACGACGCGCCAGTTCGATGGACTCCTGCTTATAGCGGTCAATCACGCTGATAAACACCGTTCCTTGCGTGGGTAGCGCCTGTCCGGCGGACAACTGGGCTTTGGCAAAGGCCTCACCGAAGGTATCGGCTGAACCCATCACTTCGCCGGTGGATTTCATCTCCGGGCCTAGGACTGTGTCCACGCCGGGGAACTTGTTCCAGGGGAAGACGGGAGATTTGACGAAGTAGCCGGCTCCGGTAGCCAGGTCGATTCCTTTTTCAATGTTCGCGGGCAGGAACTCGCGCAGTTTGCGTCCGGTCATCAGCCGCGCTGCAATCTTAGCCAGCGGCACGCCAGTGGCTTTCGAAACATATGGGACGGTGCGCGAAGCGCGGGGATTGACTTCGATGACAAAAACTTTTTCATTCTGAACGGCAAACTGGACGTTCATCAGCCCAATCACCTTCAACGCGCGGGCCAGCTTGAAAGTGTATTCGCGGATGGTATCGAGCACCGGCTTGCGCAGGCCAACGGAGGGCAGCACGCAAGAAGAATCGCCGGAGTGTATGCCGGCTTCTTCGATATGCTGCATGATTCCGCCGATCACCACATCCTCGCTGTCAGAGAGGGCGTCTACATCCACTTCAACCGCGTCTTCCAGAAAATGATCGACCAGCACCGGCCGTTGCTGCGAATATTCCACCGCTTCTTTCATATAGCGGACAACACTGTCATCGTCATAGGCGATCACCATGGCGCGTCCGCCAAGAACGTAGGACGGCCGCACCAGCACCGGGTATCCAGCCTTGCGCGCTCCGGCCACGGCTTCTTCCACGCTGGTGGCAATCGCGCCTGGGGGCTGCGGGATATCGAGTTCTTCCAGAAGCTTGCCGAAGCGCTTGCGGTCTTCCGCCAGATCAATCGATTCTGGCGATGTGCCGATGATAGTCACGCCCGCGCCTTTGAGCGGAAGCGCCAGGTTCAGCGGCGTCTGTCCGCCAAATTGTACGATTACCCCGACGGGAGCGCCGCCCTGCGTTTCATGCTGGTAAACCGCAAGCACGTCTTCAAAGGTGAGCGGCTCAAAATAAAGGCGGTCACTGGTGTCATAGTCAGTGGAAACAGTTTCCGGATTGCAGTTGACCATGATGGTTTCATAGCCATCGTCATGCAGGGCGAAGGCCGCGTGGCAGCAGCAGTAGTCAAACTCAATGCCCTGGCCGATTCTGTTCGGCCCGCTGCCGAGAATCAGGATTTTCTTTTTATCCGTGGGCGGGGCTTCGTCTTCTTCTTCGTAGGTGGAGTAGAGATAAGGCGTGTAGCTTTCAAATTCCGCGGCGCAGGTGTCAACGAGTTTGTACACCGGACGAATGCCCAGTTCTTCACGCATCCGACGAACCGTTTGCACACCAGTTTTGATGGAGAGCGCGATCCGCTCGTCCGAGATACCCAGACGCTTGGCTTGGCGCAACTTTTCTTTCGTCAGCTGTGGCGATTGGTTGAGCTGCTCCGCCTCGGTGGCTGTGATTTCAATGCCCAGCCGGTCGGCGTTGTGCAATATTTCGTTCATCAATGAATCCGGCGATAGTTTGAGCAGTTCCATTTCCATCGCCGCGATCTCTTTGAGCTGGTAGAGGAACCAGGGATCGATGCTGGTCATCTTGTGCAGCTCTTTTACCGTCATGCCCTGTTGCAGCGCGTAGCGGATATACGTGAGCCGTTCGGGATGCGGCGTGACCAGGCGCTGGGTAAGGATGCGGGGCTCGATTTTTTCCGCGCCCACTTTGCGGCCTGTTTCCAGCGAGCGGATGCCCTTCATTAGCGCTTCTTTGAAGGTGCGTCCAATGGCCATAGCCTCGCCCACGGATTTCATCTGCGGCCCCAGGCCTTCGTCGGTGCCGGGGAATTTTTCAAACTGCCATTTCGGGATCTTGGCGACGACGTAGTCAATGGTCGGCTCAAAGCAGGCGGGCGTCATCTTGGTGATGTCGTTGGGAATTTCGTCCAGGGTATAGCCGACGGCGAGCTTGGCAGCGATTTTCGCGATAGGGAATCCCGTGGCCTTGGACGCCAGCGCCGACGAGCGCGAGACACGGGGGTTCATTTCGATCACCACCATGCGCCCATTCGTCGGGTTCACGCCATACTGAATGTTGGAGCCGCCGGTTTCCACGCCGATTTCGCGGATGACTTTGATCGAAGCATCACGCATGTGCTGGTATTCACGGTCAGTCAAGGTCTGCGCCGGAGCTACGGTAATGGAGTCGCCGGTATGTACGCCCATGGGATCGAAATTTTCGATGGAGCAGACAATGATGACGTTGTCGGCCAGGTCGCGCATGACCTCAAGCTCGTATTCCTTCCAGCCGAGAACGGACTCTTCGATCAGGACTTCATGAACCGGAGAAAGATCAAGGCCCCGGGCCAGGATTTCCAGCATCTCTTCGCGGTTATACGCAATGCCGCCGCCGCTTCCGCCCAGCGTGAATGACGGCCGTATGATGAGCGGGAAGCCGATCTTGCCGGAAAAGTCGAGACCGTCTTTGAGGTTGTTAATCAGCGCGGATTTCGGCACGTCGAGACCGATGCGCGTCATGGCGTCTTTAAAAAGAAGCCGGTCTTCTGCCATCTTGATAGCGCGAAGCTGCGCGCCGATCAGCTCAACGTTGTATTTCTCCAGAACGCCAGAATCGGCCAGTTCAACGGCGAGGTTGAGGGCGGTCTGTCCGCCAACCGTGGGCAGCAGCGCGAACTTGCCAGATTGTCCGCGCAGCATTTCTGATTCCTGGCGGATGATTTCTTCCAGATATGTCTTGGTCAGCGGCTCAATGTAGGTGCGGTCCGCCATCTCCGGGTCGGTCATGATGGTGGCCGGGTTGGAATTCGCCAGCACCACCTCGTAGCCTTCGGCTTTGAGCGCCTTGCAGGCCTGCGTGCCGGAGTAGTCGAACTCCGCCGACTGGCCAATGACGATGGGCCCGGAGCCGATGATCAGGATCTTCGCGATGTCATTTCTGCGGGGCATGCTTCTCCAAACTCACGCTGCTGCATTGGTCCTCAGACATCTGCACAGCCATTGAAACAAGAAGATCACCCGCGTTCGCATCAAAATCTTGCAGGTCCAGAGGTTGCTTTAAAAGTGTGAAGCCGGGACTGGCAATCACCAGAGTCATTTTACCCAGCAAGTCAGGCGGGAGTTCGGCGATGCCGTCGGAATCCGTTAATCCATGCGCCTTCATCGCGCTGGACCGATCATCCAGTTCGTATTCCGCGTGTGCTATAACGGCGCCTAGCGGATCGCGCACTCTTATCCGCCTTGACGTCATTGCGACAACGTTCGGGGCGGGACAACTGCTGTAGCTAATGCCGCAACTGGACTCGCTAAGTTGCAAGGAAAGTACCTCAGGCACATTTGCGGCAGACGGCGAGAGTTCGAGAGGGATATCCCCGTCTACTTGCCAAGTGTCACCAACGCCTTTTTGCTGGCCGCGGACGTGAAGAATGTAAATTCCGGGGGCTGTCTGCTCGAAATGAAAATGGCCTTCCGCTCCGGTGTTTTCCGCTGATATCGGAGTTTTCGCCCCTGCAGTCCATAGCTCTACATGTATATCTTGAAACGGTA
>Ga0209488_10004280_pt1 | contig 11207 bp, 7 predicted proteins | sample Rivendell_Oct201_8_FD_188349 | JGI IMG/M metagenome (GOLD analysis project Ga0209488, IMG submission 188349) | Vadose zone soil microbial communities from the Eel River Critical Zone Observatory, Northern California, USA -... | ecosystem: Environmental > Terrestrial > Soil > Vadose zone >... | reverse complement strand
AGTGGTCGAATGTTTTCGAAGCAACAAATTTTGGCGGAACGTTTCAGTTTAGCAGTGTTGATCAGTACAGAAATGTCGTCCAGAACCACGTGGGCACCCCGGATCTGTTCCAAGCAAATCAAGGCGAACCGAAAATTTCTTACCTTGAGCAACAAACCAGCGGATTTGTGCAGGACACGATGCGCGTGTTGCCAAGCCTTAGCCTTACGTTTGGGCTGCGGTACGATTGGCAAAACACGCTTGACAACCGCAGAGATCTTGCTCCGCGGCTCGCGCTAGCATTCGCGCCCGGCAAACGGAAGAGGACCGTGCTACGTGCCGGGGCCGGGATCTTCTACGACAATTTGCCGCGGTCGGCCACAGAGGATGCGGTGCTCTTGGACGGCGTGCGCGTCCGCGAGATCGACATTTCCTACCCGTCTTATCCGGACCCATTCTTGGGCGGCCAGCTAACGTCTCCAGCGCCCAGCGTTATGCGCGTGGCGCCCGACGCCCAGTCTCCCTATCTGATGCAAACGAGCGCCGGAGTCGAGGAAGAGATAGGGAAAGGAACCTGGCTCTCATTGGAATATTCGTTTTTGCATGGCGTGCACCTTTTCCGCATCCGCGACGTCAATGCTCCATTACCATCAGGGTCCGGTCTGCGCCCGGATCCAAACTTCTCGAACGTTGAGGAGGTCGCATCGACGGCATTCCTTCGCGGACACGCCCTGAGTCTGACCTTCCGCGGAGGACTGGGAAAGCGCTTTAAGGGCTACGGGCAGTATGTCTTCTCCAAATACACCAACGATGCACCGAGTAACGGGCCGGGCTCGTTTTTGTTCCCGGCGGACAACTATGATTTGCAGCCAGAGGTAGGGCCGGCTGACTTTGATCGCAGACATCGCCTGAACTTCGCAGGAACAGCGCAACTGCCATTCGGCTTCCGCGTGGGATCGATTCTTTCGGCGGCCAGCGGAGCTCCTTTCAACATCACCACAGGGTCAGATCCCACCGGCGACACCATCACGCGGCCCCCCGGAGTGACCCGAAACACAGGCCGCGGCCCGGGAACTGTGCAACTCGACCTGCGTGTCACGAAGGTGTTCAGCCTCCAGCGCATCTCTGCCGGCGAGCGTCGTCGTTCGAAACGCAGCTTGGAATTCAGCGTGGACGCGTTCAACGCCATCAATCATACGAACGTCACCAGCATCATCGGAGTGGTGAGTTCCCCGCTCTTCGGTAAAGCCAATGCGGCAGGCCCGGCAAGGACGATCCAGCTCTCAGCGAAGTACAGTTTTTGAATGGGGGGAGAGGTATTACAGGGGAATCCGGACGTGGCGCAAGCCACGGCCCTTTGGTTGCGAACGGTTACCGAAAGCAGATTTTATTATTCTCAATCTCGATCGGAGGCGATGAACGATGGCCAGGACAGCTTCTTCGAACAAATCTAGCGTACGCGAGCATTCGCCTCCCTGCGGGATTCGCGTCTTCTCGGCGGGCTGGGCGTCTGGCCTCGGGAATCGCGCAGTTAAACCACTCGTCCGAGTGGGCTTCGAGTTTGCAGTCCTGGATAGCTGTTCAGCAGACGTTTCTTCTGCGTTGCGCATCGGCGCTACCGCGCCTAAACCAGGTGGCAAACGGCCCAGGCAAATCCATTGTGACTTCGACAACCTGCCAGCTAGTTCAGTTGGAGCGCGCTTATGTCTGTGAGAATAATTCCGATTAGCGTTCCTGCTGATGTGTCAGTTCCTGAGCCGGAGATTGTTTTGGAGCTTGGCTCCGCTCCAGAAACAGCTTCCGGCGGTTCGCGCGTCATCTTAGGCGGCAAATTTCTTTGGGTCGGCCAGGAGAAGCTTTATGTCCGGGGCGTAACGTACGGAACATTTCGGCCGCGTCTGGACGGCAGCGCATTTCCTTCACCGAGGGTGGTTGAGCAAGATTTCTCTCTAATGTCTGCAAACGGCGTGAACGCTGTCCGAACCTACACCGCCCCACCGCACTGGCTTCTTGAAATTGCCCTGAGGTGCAACTTGCGCGTCTTGATCGGGATGCAAGGGGAACGCCACTACACATTTCTCCATGAGAAAAAAATGGTTCGCGAGATCAGAAAGCAGGTTAGAAGCGGAGTGCGGACATGCGCCGGTCACCCAGCGGTTTTGGGTTATCTTGTTGCCAACGAGATCCCCGCATCCATTGTGCGTTGGCACGGAGCAAGCGCCGTGGAGAAATTTCTAAAGCAGTTACGCGACGAAGTCAAGGAAGAGGATCCCGAAGCTCTCGTTTCTTACGCAAACTATCCATCGACGGAATATTTGGATTTGTCCTTTCTCGATTTGGTTTGTTTCAACGTTTTCCTCGAGTCGCAAGACAAATATGACGCCTATCTCGCCCGGCTCCAGAGCCTCGCCGGCAATCGTCCTCTGCTCGTAACGGAAATCGGGCTTGACAGCCACAGAAATGGAGAGAAGGCGCAGTCCGATTGCCTGGATTGGCAGGTACGAAAAGCCTTCGCTGCAGGCTGTGCCGGGGCATTCGTTTATGCCTGGACCGACGAATGGCACAGGGGTGGCGAGGACGTCATGGACTGGGATTTTGGTCTGACGACCCGGGATCGAAAGCCGAAACTGGCGCTCGGCGTTGTTCGAAAAGCGTTCGAGGAAGTTCCGTTCGTCTCCCAAGAAGCATGGCCGAAAATATCTGTCGTGGTGTGCACTTTTAACGGGAGCCGCACGATTCGCGACTGTTTGGAGGGAATCGGAAAACTTCGCTATCCCAACTATGAAACCATCGTGGTTGATGATGGCTCAACGGACGGCGCTGGCGATATTGCGGCCGAATACGACGTCCGGTTGATCCGCACGGAAAACCAGGGTCTTAGCGCGGCCCGAAATTTGGGATGGCAATCAGCGACAGGAGAGATCGTCGCTTATATTGATGATGATGCCCGTCCCGATCTCGATTGGTTGACATATCTAGCGGCCGCGTTCCTCAAAGAAGATTACGCAGCCGTCGGGGGCCCGAACATACCTATCCCGGACGACGGAGACACTGCGAATTGTGTCGCTAACTCGCCGGGAGGTCCGGCCCATGTGCTCCTTTCCGATTGCGAAGCAGAGCACATTCCCGGCTGTAACATGGCTTTCCGCAGGAGCTGGCTGGAGGCCATCAATGGATTTGATCCGCAATTCCGGCAAGCTGGTGACGACGTGGATATTTGCTGGAGAACGCGAGAGCGAGGCGGAAAACTCGGGTTCAGTCCGGCGGCCATGGTCTGGCATCACTATCGCCGGACCGTGCGGGCGTATTGGAAACAACAGATGGGCTACGGCAAGGCCGAGGCCATGCTCGAGAGAAAGTGGCCGGAAAAGTACAATTCCGGTGGCTACGCGACGTGGGCAGGACACATATATGTGAACGGAATATTCCGCTCGCTTTCGTTGTCCCGAGGGCGGATTTATCAGGGAACTTGGGGATCAGCAGGTTATGCGCGACTGTACCAGCCTGCACCGAACCTTCTGAACTCCCTCCCGCTCACGCACGAGTGGCAGCTCACGAATCTTGTGTTGGCGGCGCTCTGTGCCGTCAGCATGTTTTGGGGACGTCTTCTGGGCGTTTTACCCGTAGCAATAGTTGCTTTTGTGTTGTCGCTTGTCCCGGCAATAAGTGCGGCGTTGAAAGTCCGCTTTCCTGCGTCGACGAAAGGCCGCTTTACTCGCTTTCGCCTGCGCGTTCTTACGGGACTGCTTCACCTAATGCAGCCTTTAACTCGCTTGTGGAGCCGTCTGGTTTATTCCCTCACGGCCGGGAGAGTCCGCCGTTTTCCAACCATCTCATTCCCGTGGCCGCGGATGTTTCAGCTCTGGAGTGAAAAATGGCTCGACAGCACGGAGTTACTCTTGTCATTGGAATCGACGCTGCGGTCCGGTGGCGCGGTCGTGCGCCGGGGCGGTGATTATGACACTTGGGACTTGGAGATACGTGGCGGCTTGTTCGGCGGCTTACGCGTCTATACGGTCTCGGAGAACTACGGACCAGGCAAACACATGCTGCGCCTTCGTTCTCGGCCATGGTTGTCGATCTCGGGAGCAGGAACAACTCTTCTCTTAATGATTGCATGCTTTGGTGCGCTATTGGATCACGCCGTATACGCTGCCAACATTCTCGGCCCATTGAGCGTCATGTTCGGAGCTATAACCTTTAGGAGCGCGGCCGTGGCAGTGGGTGCGATCCATCGCGCCCTCATCAAGCTAGACTTCGAGCGCGCGTGATGACTATTAAGCAGCCCAGTTCGAATCGTGACCTCGCCCTTTACCTTCGTTTGTTCCGGTGGGCGCGGCCTTATTGGACACACCTGATTGGTCTTTTCCTTCTCGGCTTGCTGGCAACTCCTCTGGCGTTGCTGGTCCCTTTGCCGCTGAAGATCGCTCTCGACAGCGGGCTCGGCTCCAAGCCGCTTCCTCATTTGATTCGGTCATTCGTGCCAGCCGGATTCAGCCTCTCCGCATCCTCAGCGTTGTTCTTTGCCGTCGGCTTGCTGATTGCTGTGACGATTCTCGCCCAGATTCAGACACTAGCCCTGTCACTCCTGAAGACATACACCGGCGAAAAGGTCCTCTTAGCATTTAGATCTGACCTTTTCTGGCAGATGCAGCGTTTATCGCTTTCCTACCACGACGTTAAGGGAACCGCTGAATCGCTGTACAACGTTCAATATGATGCGGCTGCGGTTCAAACTATCGTGGCGGAACGCTTCATTCCGCTCATCAGTTCCGCTTTCACGCTGCTCGGAATGCTGTATGTCACCATGAAAATAGATTGGCAACTTGCTTTGGTCGCTTTGGTGATCTCACCCGTCCTTTTTCTGATTTCAAAGGTCTACCGGCGCCGTCTGCGCCGCCGGTCGCGCGAGGTGAAGAAGCTTGAAAAGTCCGCAATGGGCGTGGTGCAGGAAGTGCTTGGCGCTCTGCGAGTGGTGAAAGCGTTTGGAAAAGAGGAAGACGAAAGGCATCGTTTCGTCCGGCGCAGCTTCGAAAGCATGCGTGCGCGGCTGAAGCTGGCTCTGGCGGAGGGGAAGTACAACTTCCTGGTTGGACTAACCTCCGCGATAGGAACGGCCTCGGTACTTCTTGTGGGATTCCGGCAGGTGCAATCCGGCGCCATCACCCTCGGTGATCTCATGCTGATGATGGGATATGTAACCCAGCTTTACGAACCTCTGAAAACCATGGGCAAGAACTCCGCAGCTCTCCAGTCCTACTTGGCAAACATTGAGCGTGCCTTCGCCTTGCTCGACGAGCTCCCCGAAGTCGAAGAGAAGGCCAATCCACGCTCACTGGCGCGCGGGACAGGCAGGATTGTTTTCGAAAATGTTTCATTCACGTATGGGCAAAACCGGCCGGCTCTGGAACAAGTTTCATTTGAAGTGGAGCCTGGAATGTGCGTTGGCATTGTAGGAACGACGGGCGCGGGCAAAACTACGCTAGTGAATCTGCTGACTCGTTTCTACGATCCCACGGAAGGACAAATCTCGCTTGATGGTGTTGACCTCCGGGACTACAAATTGAAGGACTTGCGCAACCAGTTTGCTATCGTTCTTCAGGAGTCCGTCCTGTTTTCCACCAGCCTTGCGGAGAACATTGCTTATGCCCGGCCCAGCGCAAGCGAAGCTGAAATCGTCGCTGCGGCCAAGGCTGCCAACGCTCACGAATTCATCTCGAGACTTCCGGAGGGTTATCAGACGCTCGTCGGTGACCGTGGCATGCGCCTCTCGGGCGGTGAACGCCAGCGCATTTCCGTTGCCCGCGCATTTTTGAAGGACGCGCCGATATTGATTCTCGACGAGCCAACGAGCTCGTTGGATGTCAGGACGGAGACGCTCATTCTAGATGCGATGGAGCGGCTTGCCCAGGGACGGACCACGTTCGTTATTACCCACCGGTCCAGCGCTTTGAAACAGTGTGATGTCATTGTAAGGATCGAAAAAGGACGGCTCGCAGCCATTGAGTCAACCGCCGGAACACAGCTGGTTGCATTGGTGGAGAGTAAACAATGAGGAGAGTGCGCATCGGATTCCTGCTGCCACATTACTCGCAAAAGAGCAGAAGCTTTATGCCCGATGTTGTGCGAATCCTCGCGGAATCCGGAGCCGTCGTCGACGTCATACATCCCCCGGATGGGATGCTCGATGTATCGAGGGTCCGGGTCGAGCACGACCTCTATGTATTGCGTCATACCAGCGGGCTCTCCCTCAGCTTGGCGGGCGTGCTCCATGAGCTGGGCGCGGTCATCGTAAATCCGTATCCCGTGTCTGCCGCGCTCCGCGACAAGATCATCGCCTCTCGAATTCTGCTGGCAGCAGGCGTTCCTACACCTGATACGTACGTGGTATCGCATCCCTATCAGTTGCTTCCGCTGTTGGACTCGGGGTCTCTGGTCATAAAGCCATATCAGGGAGCGGGGGGCCATCATGTCCGCATTATCCGGACCCCTGCGGAACTCGCGGACGTGAATTGTGGCCGTGAGCCCGTGTTTGCTCAGCGCTACCACCCGAACGACGGCCGCGATCGCAAGATTTACGGGATCGGGGGCCGGCTCTTTGGCGTCAAGAAGATCTTTCCTCGCCGGACGGAAGAAGAAAAACATGGGGAGCCCTTCACGCTCACGCCGGAGTTGTGTGAGCTTGCCGCGAACTGCGGTAGTGCCTTCGGCATTGACCTGTACGGGGTGGACATTATCGAAAGCGAAGGAACACCCTACGTCGTGGACATGTGCAGCATTCCTGGTTTCAAGGGTGTCCCCGACGCGCCACAACTGCTGGCGCAGTACTTCTACACAGCGGCGGAGCGCGCCGCCCGGGGAGAGCCACTGTCCCCAATGGCTCCTTTGGCCGTGGCAAACCGGGCTGTCCCATGATGTTGCTGGTCAAAGCGCGGGACCTGACGCCTTGCTGCTTGGGCACATTCCTGGTGTTTCATCCGGGCGAACCTTGGCATAGCAGGGCGAGGAGCCGTGCCTATGTCTAGGACAGCGACTCCTGAAATTATGACCGAAGGCGTGCAGGCGCATCCAGCCGTCCAAGCTTGGCTTCAGGTCCAATCAGACTCCTGGGAGCCCAGCAGCCTTGAACTTCTGCAGGGCAGAAGGTACAGCACGGTGTATCGGCTCAACCATGTCAGGCAGGATGGTGCGAGAGTCATTGCCAAGAGATGCCGAACGGCGACAGCACGTATCGAACACGCGATTTACGGGGAATTGCTGCCGCTCACAGGAATGCCGGCGCTGCATTGCTATGGACTACTGGAAGAGCCAGAAGGAGAGTTCTGCTGGCTTTTCCTTGAAGATGCTGCGGGTGCTCGGTATTCGGAGCAGCTTCCCCACAATCGTGCGCTTGCAGGTTGTTGGTTGGCGGAAACACAGTTGACCGCCTTGGCGCACGATCTCAAGTCCTGCCTCCCAGGCCGCGGCCTCGATCATTACCTGCGCTTGCTGCGCGGCTGCCGGGCCATGTTACTGCGTCACTTAGATGACAGTGCATTGTCGGCCGAGGATGCCACGGTGTTCCGCAATATCGCTGCACACCTCGACGCGCTGGAATTGTTGTGGGACGAGTTGGAGGAAATTTGCGACGTGATGCCCCGGACGCTGGTGCACGGCGATTTCGTCAACAAGAATCTCCGCATCCGCGACGCCGCCACCGGCCCTGCGCTGCTGGTATTCGACTGGGAATTCGCTGGCTGGGGTGTGCCGGCCGCCGATCTGGCTCAGCTCATTGATCGCGTGGCCAGTCCAGACCTGGACTTCTACTGCTCAATCTTAAACCGTGAGTATTCGCGCCTGGATTTGCGCGATATTCAAGCCGTCGCTGCCTGCGGCAACCTTCTCCGCATCGTCGACCAAATGAGTTGGGCCACAGCCGGCCAAGAGTTCATTGATTCAACCCAACTGGTTAAGGCCATACCCCTGCTACGTTCTTATGAACTCTCCATCAGCGAAGCGTTAGGCGCCTTCCAACGGAGCTGGACATGATTGAAGGCCTGGACAAAGTGCTCGAAGGCCGGGACCAGCCTGGTCTGACCGAAGTGCGAGCCTTGCTACAGCGGTTGCTTGACGGCCACGAGGCGGAGGGCCGTTTGATTGAGGAGCAAACGCTGCAGCCTCGCGCCTCGCGCGTTTTCCGGCTGCGTTTCGTCATCAATGGTCAAACTCGTCAGCTGATCGTCAAGCGTCTGAGACCGGAAATCGGTCGGCGCAGCGAATTGGTAGAGAAACGTTGGTTGCCCGCGGTGGGCATGAGTGACAACGGTCCAGCTCTGCTAGGGAGTATCGTAGAGCCTGGCGGTAACTGTGTCTGGCATGCCTATGACGACCTCGGTCCCTGTGAACTCGATGTCCATCGATTCGACCGTGAGAGCGTGAGCGCGGCGATCAAGTTGATTGCGCGGCTTCACCTGCAATTCGCGCGGCACCCGCTATTGGGAGAAGTTCGGCTTCACGGCTGCGACCTGGGTATTCACTTCTACGATGCGAATGTGCGCGACGCCATCTACGCATTGGAAGCATGTCAACCGTCTTCCCAGCAAACCCCGGTACGCGACAGCCTGCTCCAGCGGCTGTCCACACTGCGCAAAGAACTGCCGCAACGTGCAGAGGCCCTGGACGCCTGGGGTGGCCCGGAGACTTTGCTGCACGGCGATTTGTGGTCCATCAACGTTTTCGTCATCCCCACTGCCCATGGGCTCCACGTGCGCCTTATCGACTGGGACCATGCTTCTGTTGGACCGGCAAGCTACGACCTCTCGACCTTTCTCTTGCGACTGCCGTCTCAGGAGCGGTCTTGGGTTTTGGACGTCTATCGTGAGGAGACGTCACGTGGAGGTTGGTGCCTGCCGCCGATGCCAATGTTGAACTTCCTATTCGAGACCGCCGAGTATGCGCGCTTGGCCAATCGCATTATTTGGCCCGCCATCGCGCTGGTGCAGGATCGAGCCCCTTGGGCCTGGGAGTCCTTGGCCGAAGTGGACCAATGGTTTGAAGGTCTTGCGCCGGTGCTGCCGTGCGAAACCGAAATGCTGGACACCAAATCTTGAAAACCCCGGCCTCGGTGCTCCCTGATTCGCCGACTCTGACACTCCGGCTCACCGCTGCCTTGGGCCGCGACCCCCATGAACGGCGTTCCGTGAAAATCCTCAGTAGAACGCTTCCGCCGTTCATGTGCACTTTCCCGAATGAGATCGTCACCTGTCAATTGCCGGACGGTCGCAAACGGCGCGTCTTTATTAAGTATCAGGCGGGGCAAAGCCACGAGTGTTACGGGCACCGCGGCGATGTCCCTTATGAGACCGAGGTGTATCGCCGTGTGCTCCACTCGCTGCCAAATTTCAAACCGAAGTGCCTAGGGGCGCACACGGACCCACACACCGGCGATATTTCCCTATTCCTTGAATACGTGTATCGCAGCGTCCGTTTGAGTGACATCGTTTGGAAACGGTTGACTCGTCAACCCCGCGGGATGACCCAGGCCGCTTCCTGGATCGGGAAATTCCACGCCGCGCACGAACAGCGCATCGAGGATCCCTCGTTGGCGTTCTTGAGACGGTACAATGCCGACTATTACCGCGGTTGGGCGCAACGGACTTTCGAATTCTCGCGCCCGCTGCATGGACGCTTTCCCTGGCTGACCAAATTGTATTGCGCCGATGAGTGGTTTGCGCCTTTGCTGGCCGAGCCACAGACCGTTATTCACGGCGAGTTTTACGCCAAGACTATCTTGGTTCGGAACCAACGCGTGTTCATGGTGGATTGGGAGTCGGCCGCAATCGCGGCAGGGGAAATCGACTTGGCGGCGCTGACGGAAGGAAAACACTGGCCCGCCGGCGTTGTGCGGGAATGCGAGCGTGCATACCTACGCACGCGCTGGCCTGAAGGCGCGCCTCCCGGGTTCGGTCGTACACTTGACGCCGCAAGAATCTATCTGCATTTTCGTTGGCTCGGCGAGCGGCCCGATTGGACCGTCCGCGAGAAAAACCTTTCGCGTTACGATCACCTTTATGCATCGGCAAAACGATTGGGCCTCATCTAGAGTCTAGCGATGGCAACCGTTGTCATTTCTGCGTACGACGTCGTGAATTATCCCCAAGGCGGCGGACACTTCTGGGTTTATCTGCAATACGTTCTCGGCCTGCGGCTCTTGGGGCACGATGTGTATTGGCTCGAAGCTTTTCGCACCAAAGGGCCCGAGGAACAAGAGGCCGCCGCGCTCGCAACATTCCAGGCTCGGATGCAACAATATGGCCTGGGTGGGAAGTGCATCCTTTACCGTACGCGGAGCAAAGAACCCTCATCCGAAGCGCCGGCGGAGTACCTCAACATGACGCGTGGCGAGGCCGAAGCGATCTTCGGACGAGCGGATCTGCTGTTGAATTTCCACTACGCCATCAGTTCCGCGCTGCTGCCGCACTTTCAACGCACAGCGCTGGTGGACATCGATCCCGGCCTTTTGCAATTTTGGATCACTCGCGGGCAGCTCCGCGTGCCCGAGCACGATTTTTACTTCACCATCGGCGAGGGCGTTGGACGATGCGGTGGGAAGATTCCAAATGGCGGTCCCCGCTGGATTCACATCCAGCCGGCGGTTTGCCTCGAACATTGGCCCTATACCTTCGACCCATATTGCGAGGCCTTCACGACGATATCTACGTGGGACTCCTCTGATTGGGTTGTGGATTGCGATGAAACCTACGAGAACACAAAACGAGTGGCTTTCTTGGAGTTCGCCGGTCTACCGCAGCTCACTCGTCAGCCCTTGGAGTTGGCCCTAGTACTGCGTACGGAGCGCGACATGGAAGAACGGAAAAACTTGCAAAATGCCGGTTGGCGAATCCGGCAGGCCTGCGAAGTCGCCAGCACACCCGAAATGTACCAAGCCTATATTCAGCGTTCGCGCGGGGAGTTCAGCTGCGCCAAGCCTTCCTATATCAAACTGCAAACGTCTTGGATCAGCGACCGCACACTTTGTTATCTGGCCAGCGGCAAACCTGTCGTCGTGCAGCATACTGGTCCTAGTTCATTCCTTCCCAACGGTGAAGGGATGTTTCGTTTCTCGACGCTTCAGGAAGCAGCCGATGCCCTTGAAGTCATAAACGCTGACTACCGGCGGCATAGCCAGGCCGCTCGGCAAATCGCCGAGACGTATTTTGACTCCAAGCAGGTAGTGACAAACATTCTCA
>Ga0209488_10004278_pt1 | contig 11213 bp, 14 predicted proteins | sample Rivendell_Oct201_8_FD_188349 | JGI IMG/M metagenome (GOLD analysis project Ga0209488, IMG submission 188349) | Vadose zone soil microbial communities from the Eel River Critical Zone Observatory, Northern California, USA -... | ecosystem: Environmental > Terrestrial > Soil > Vadose zone >... | reverse complement strand
CCAACCTTCCAGTCGGATTTCACCTCGGTGTTCCACCAGTAGCGTTTCGAGAACTCGCTCGAGGTCAGCGCTTCCCACAATTTCTCCGGCGTCGTCTCGATATAGATGACGTAGATGAACTCAGGCTTGCGCACAGGCAGTCTCCTTGGCTGCGGTCGACGGTAAATCAGCGGGGAGGGCATGTCCGGTCTCCAATAGGCTCTTCAGGCTCGCGATCACCATCGGCCAGCCGCCGGAGATGTCGCGCAGGGTTTTGCCGCGCTCGTCGAGATTGTCATGCGTCACGGTGAGTTTTACGACTGTGCCGCGCGGCTCGATGTCGAAGCTGACGCGCGAGGTGCGCTCCTTCTTCGCTTCGGGCGAGCAGGCGTCCCAGGTGTAGGAGAGCCGTTTCGGTGGATCCGACTCCAGCACCTTGCCTTCGACGCTCGGCGCGCCCGCTTTGGCAAATTGGTACGAAGAGCCGACCTTCCAGTCGGAGGTGACGCGATGGCCGAACCAGTAGTGTTCGTGAAAATCGCCGTCGGTCAGCGCATGCCAGAGCTGTTCGGGCGTAGTCGCGATATAGGTGGTGTAGACGAATTCCGGTTTACTCATCGCTCTTCTCCAGTCGCCGTTTCAGTTCGCTGAGCGCGGTCAACTTCGCGCGCTCGAACTTTTTGATCCACCGTTCGCCGATCTGATGGATCGGTACCGGGTTGAGATAGTGCAGCTTCTCGCGGCCGTGTCTGAACGTGGTGACGAGATTTGCCGCTTCGAGAACCACAAGGTGCTTGGTGACGGCCTGCCGCGTCATGGCGAGGCCGTCGCAGAGTTCGTTCAAGGTCTGGCCGTTTTTGGCGTGAAGCCGGTCCAGCAGCGACCGCCGCGACGCATCGGCCAGTGCTTTGAAGACTTCATCCATGGTTCGGATAATAGGCAACCAAATGGTTGCATGTCAAGTAAACGTTTTGCGCTAAGGCGGAGTGTTCGCTCAGCCTCTTTATGTCGGGTCCTTCTTGAAGGTGCCCAGGCCTTAACCCCGCTTCCCGCCAACCGAGATGAAGGCCATGAGACAAGGCTCCGGCAACGGGTTGCGCCAGCGATGGCGGGTTCCGTTTTGCACGACGCAATCGCCCTGGCGCAAACGGACCTTTTGTCCGTCGTCCAATTCCAGCGTCATCTCGCCACGAACCACGATGCAATAATCGATGGTGTCCGATGTGTGCATGCCCGGCGCACTGCGATCGAAATGGTCGCCCATGCCGGGGACTTTCTCCGTCAATTCTTTCAGCCCACTCTCGAAGGTGACGCCAGGCGGCGGCTTCCAACCATCGGGACGCTTGGGCGGATACGAGATAAGGCGGAACATCGTGCCCCCCGGCCCGGGAAAAGCTTTCGTTCCCTCGAGCATCGGGTCCGCCTCCATGCCGGTGAGTAGCGGCACGGCCTCCGTCATGTAGAGTTCATAGAACGTCAGTCCCGGATTGGCGTCGATCTCCACCACCTTGGGAGTTACGTCAAAGGACTTGAACACCGACTTGCCGGCTTCATCGCGGCCGGTGAGTGCCCGCCTGGGGGGCGGCGGATCGCTCGATTCTGTCGCCTCAGTGGGTTGTGACATCGCAGCCAGGGCGCCGCCGGCGGCCATCGCGGAAAGCGCCTGGAGCAGATGACGCCGATTGCCCCTTTCAAATCGCGTGGAAGAAAGCTCCGCCTCATCCAGGGATTTGTTTTTACTCCATGGCCGCCAGCGCCAAAAGAGCCTGCTCATATGCGTCCTCCGCTGTTTCGGTTTCCTTGTCGCTGTCGTGGGGTAGCCCTGCGGTGTCGCGTCATAAAATGAATGGTACGCTGCTCCCGACTGTAGCAATGACAAGGATATTGGCGAGCATGCCGCCCCAATGGATCAGACGCAGCCGCCGCATCGCCGCGGTGTCGCCCGATTGCCAGGCGCTTTGCTGCGCGTCGATCCGCTGAAGCACTCTGCTCCGCACAGCCATTGCCGTAGCAGCGAGCAACAACCATGCAGCCGTGAACGCCATGCGGCCGCTTGCGGCGAAGGCTGCCGTTGCCACAAGCCCGGTACAGCCAATCATCCAGAAATGGGCATTAAACAGGCCGCGAAACAATCGCGACACTTCCGGAACGTCGAGCCGAACGAACAGGAAGGATATGGAGGCCAAGGAAAAATAAACCAGGCAAAACAGAACAATAACTACGGCATAGGCTGGAACGAAGTCGGGCACCATGGGCTCACCTGGCAGTCAGCACAACTCCTGCGCGGTTGATAGTACGAATAGAGATTGCAACCCGCAACGTCGCAAAGGTTATCCATTTGGCCAATGCTCTGACATCGAGCGTCACCAACTCGATATGACGTGGCGGCATCGTTGCCCCCCAAAAAAGGCGCACTCGCCCAATTCGATCGAGGAAGCGAGTGCAATTCGAACGTGCTGCGCTATGATATCTTCAGCCAACCAAGATTGGTTTCGATAGTCTGGGTGGAAAACATGAGCGGTCACCTCAAGCTGGCAACGTATTTTTGCATTGCTTCCATCGGATGCTGCAGCGCCGCTGCCGCTCAGCAGCAAGCCGTTGGCGCACCTCCCGAAGCCTCCAACATGAAACTGGTGGGCACCAACGATTTGCAGGCGCGCAGCGCCTATCAGCCGACCATCCATCATCAGGGCAACCGCTGGATCGCCTATATCGGCCATCACGGTGGCACCGACGACATTCCGGCGCCGGTCAATCCGCAGACCGGCAAGCCCGAGCCGAACGGCACCTCGATCGTCGACGTCACCGATCCGGCGCAGCCAAAGTATTTGCGGCACATTCCAGGTCAGGAAGGAAAATACGAATCCGGCGGCGCCCAGATGGTGCGGGTGTGCGACGGCAAGGATTTGCCGAAAGGCGACCGCAACGCGGTCTACATGCTGCGCACCTTCGGCGGCGAGGCGCATGAGATCTGGAACGTCGCCGATGCCGCCAATCCGGTGCTCATCACGCGGATCGGCGGGTTGAAGGACACCCACAAAAGCTGGTGGGAATGCGATACCGGCATCGCCTTCCTGGTTTCCGGTGCGCCGGACTGGCGCACGCGCCGCATGACGCAGGTTTACGACCTCGGCGATCCCGCGCACCCCGTGAAAATTCGCGACTTCGGTCTGCCCGGCCAGGAGCCGGGCTCGACCGGCGCGGTGCCGACCGAACTGCACGGTCCGATCTCGACCGGCCCATCGGGCAACCGCGTCTATTTCGGCTACGGCACCAACAAGGGCGGCTTTTTGCAGATCGTCGATCGCGAAAAACTGTTGAATGGACCGACGGAGCCGACGCCGGACAATCTTCGCCTGCCTGAGATATCGCGGATGCCGATGTCGGCGATGAACGGCGCGCACACCACGTTCCCGATGAAGGACATGCCGATCGCGGAATTTTCTCCCGACAAGGACGGCAAGAGCCGCGACATCGTGATGATCGTCGATGAAGCGATCTTGAACGAATGCGCCGAAGCGCGGCAGATGGTCTGGTTCGCCGACGTCACCGTCGAAAACCGGCCGATGATGATCTCGAGTTTTACGGTGCCGGAGGCGAGCGGCGCGTTCTGCCAGCGCGGCGGGCGGTTCGGTTCGCATTCGTCGAACGAAAGCATGGCGCCGGTCTATTACAGGAAAATGGCGTTCATCGCCTTCTTTAACGCGGGCGTCCGCGCGCTCGACATTCGCGATCCCTATCATCCGACGGAAGTCGGTTACTTCATTCCCTCGATTACGGCTATGACCGACAAGCGCTGCGTCACCATCGACGGCAAGGACCGCTGCAGGGTCGCCATTCAAACCAACAACGTCGAGACCGACGAGCGCGGCTACATTTATATCGTCGACCGCGCCAATACCGGCCTGCATATCCTGGAGCTGACCGGGCCTGCGCGCGCCGTCGCGGGATTGCCGTGAACGATGCGCCGCCACCTCACCATCGCGGTTGCATGTCTGGCCATCGGTGCGCTGTCCGGCGTCGCGGCCTATGATCGCGCCGGGTCAGGGACCGGCGGCTGGCGCGAGATCGCCTGGCCATTTCCGCGCGACGGCTGGCCCGCCGGCCGCGCCTTCCGCTGCGACGTCGCGTCGTGCGGCGATGAGGTTGAAATTTACGTCCGTCCAAAAATCGGGTTTTGCAATTGCGACCGCGGCGTCGCCGACGACGATGAAGTCGATCGGGTCGCCGACCTCGATCTGTTGAGTGAACGGTTTTCTCCGCGGGAGCCGGGCAGGGTGGTTCGTGTGGCCGACATGCCCGGGCGGATGCGGAGTTATGACCTTGTGATGTCCGATCGCTCGCGGCGTGCCGCGGTCGGCATCGCGGTGTCGCGCCGCTGTGATTTGCTGGTGGCGGTGGCGCAGGGAACGAGCGAGGCGCCAAAAGTGCAGCGCGCAGCGATGGCGTTTCTCGAATCGCCGGACTTGAAGCGCTGGATGATTGCCGCGCTGGATGGGCGATGACGCTCTACCTCGCCCGCTTGCGGGGAGAGGGAGAAGTCTTCCATCGTGGCCTCCCGCATGCATAATGGCGTGATCATTCCCGCCGAGTGCCCCTCATGTCCCTGCAAGTTTATCTCGCCTTTGTCGCGGCCTGCATTGCGCTGGCGCTGTTGCCCGGTCCGATCGTCAGCCTGTTGATCGCCAACGGCCTGCGCCATGGCACGCGCGCGGCGCTGACCAATGTCGCCGGCGCCCAAGCAGGCCTTGCGATCGTGATCGGCATCGTGGCGGTCGGCCTGACCTCGCTGATGGCGACGATGGGCTACTGGTTCGACTGGGTGCGCTTTGCCGGCGCGGCCTATCTGGTCTGGCTCGGCGTCAAGCTGATCTGGTCTCCGGTGGAGGGCGTCAAGGCCGACGCGCCGCCACCGCCGCCGCGCGGCGGATTTTTCTTGCAGGGATTTTTGGTGCTGCTGTCGAACCCAAAAGTGCTGGTGTTCTTCGGCGCGTTCATTCCGCAGTTCATGGACCTGAGCAAGGATCATTTTTCGCAGGTCGCGCTGCTCGGCGCCACCTTCATGGTGACGGCCGCAATGACGGATGCGGTCTATGCCTTGCTCGCCGGCCGCGCGCGGAAATTCTTCTCGGCGCGGCGGACGCGGCTGGTATCGCGGGTCTCCGGCGGCTTCATGATCGGCGGCGGCATCTGGCTGGCGCTGACGCGGGCGCGCTAAAGCGCGATCGCGCTTTAGCTCTTTATGTTTGAGCAAGATCTCTTCCGAAAACCGGTTCCCACTTTTCGGGATCATGCTTTAGATCAGTCTTTCCGCCCGCAGCTCCGCTTCGATCTCGGCAAGGATCCGCGCCAGCCGGTCGGCCCATTGGTGCTGCCCGGCCTGGTCGTTGATCAGGTCCTGGCGGATTTCGATTCCCGTGTTCATCAGGCCGCGCATCTCGCCATGCACGGGGATGGTGTAGTCGGTCTCGTCGCTCACCGCATAGGGCTCGTTGTCGCCGACCACGAGATCGGCCTCGCTACGCAGATGCTTCAGCAGCAGCGGCGGCAAGCGGGTGTCGCGATGATACAGCGTGCCGATATGCCAGGGCCGCGCGATACCGGCATAGACGGGCGTAAAACTGTGCAGCGCCACCAGCACGGTCGGCAACCCCGCATGCAGGCGGGCATCGATCGCCTCGTCGATGCGGCGATGATAGGGATCGAAGAACTGTCGCCGCCGCAGCTCCGCCGCTTCGCGCGCCAGCCCCTCATTGCCGGGAATGGTGGTGGCTTCGCTGATGCGCGGGATCGAGCTCGCGGCGCAGGGCGGCCGGTTGCAGTCGATCACCAGCCGCGAATAGCGCTGCGCGATCAGATGCGCGCCGAGATGGTCCGATAGCGCCTCGGTGACGCCGGCGATGCCGATGTCCCAGGCGATGTGCCGCGTCAGCTCGCTTGCCGGTAGCCCGAGATCGCCGAGCATGCGCGGAATAAGCCTGCCGTAATGGTCGCAGGTGAGCAGAAACGGCGAGCGTCCTGCTGCATTATGCTCAAGAACCGGCGGAACCTCATCGCTGCCGAGGAGTAAAAATGTGTCGCCGGCGTCGCTCAAAGCCAAAAACCTTCAAAATACCAGCGCTATCAACTGCCTATCGAAGCGGCATTTCGACGTGGAAATGAGCACTTATCTCTATAGATAGAATCGCCCAAAATCACGATGATTGCGCAACGATGCCAACCCTGACTATTCACCACAAGACCGAATATCGCTACGCCCGTCCGGTGGCGTTCGGCGAGCACCGCATCATGCTGCGTCCGCGCGACGGCCACGACCTGCGCGTGCTGTCGAGCGAGCTCGAGATCGAGCCGCAGCCGATGCGGCTACGCTGGATCCATGACGTGTTCGGCAACTCGGTCGCGATCGCGACCTTCGACGAGCGCGCGGAGACCCTGACGTTCACCGCCACCGCGACCGTCGAGCACAACCCGGCGGAAGAATTTGCGCTGACGCCGGATGATGAAGCGTATTTCTATCCGTTCATCTACGACGACGAAGAGTTTCCCGATCTGGTGCAGTTCGTCACGCCGCAATACGGCGATCCCAATGGCGAAATGTCGGCATGGGCGCGGCAGTTTCTCGATCCGGACGGCCCGACGCCGACCTTCCATATCCTTTCCGACATGACCCACGGCATCCGTGATGCCTTTAGCTATCGCAGGCGCCACGAGCACGGCACCCAGCATCCGCTCGATACGCTGCAGATGGGCTCGGGCAGTTGCCGCGACTATGCGCTGTTCATGATCGAGGCGCTGCGCCGGCTCGGCATCGCCGCGCGCTTCGTCTCCGGCTATCTGTTCGTGCCCGGCGACGGCGCGGATGGCCGCGTCGGCGGCGGCTCGACCCATGCATGGGTACAAGTCTACCTGCCGAGCGCCGGCTGGATCGAGTTCGATCCCACCAACGGCATTGTCGGCACCCGCGACCTGATCCGTGTCGCGGTGGCGCGCGATCCGCGCCAGGCCATCCCGCTGCACGGCACTTATCTGGGCCCCCCCGATGCATTCGTTGGCATGGATGTCCATATCGACGTGACGTCGCTCGGCGAGCAAAGGGATGGTTCCGTTGCGGTTTCGGCGAGGGAACTGCTGAACCAAAACAGTCCGTGAGCGACAAATTCAAATGTCCTTCAAATGTGCGGCCCCTGGCGGGACGCAGCAGTTGAACCAACACCGGATTTTGCGGGCATGGAGATCAAGGTCGGCTTCGAGATTTCATACGCGGCGGTGCAACCGACGCCGATGGTGATCATGCTGAGCATTCACCCCTCGCGCTTTGCCGATATCGTCGGCACAGAGAAGATCGTCGCCGAACCGAACGTTCCGATCGGATTCTATCGCGACAGTTTTGGCAATGTCTGCGGCCGTCTGGTGGCGCCCGCCGGCGGGGTCACGTTGCGAGGCTCGGCGCTGGTGCGCGATCCCGGCCTGCCGGACGCCGTGATGCCGACCGCGCAGCAGGTTCCGATCGATCAGCTGCCGGACGATTTGCTGCTCTATCTGATGCCGAGCCGCTACTGCGAGACCGACAAGCTGACCGACATCGCCTGGTCGCTGTTCGGTGCCACCAGGCCGGGCTGGGCGCGCGTGCAGGCGATCGTCGACTTCGTGCACAGCCATGTCACGTTCGGCTATCAGCACGCCCATCACATGAAATCGGCGCACGACGTCTACGAGAGCCGCACCGGCGTCTGCCGCGACTTTGCGCATCTGGCGCTGACCTTCTGCCGCGCTATGGGCATCCCGGCGCGCTACTGCACCGGCTACATGGGCGACATCGGTATTCCGCCCGAGCCCGAGCCGATGGACTTTTCCGGCTGGTTCCAGGCCTACCTGTCCGGCCAGTGGTACACGTTTGACGCGCGCCACAATCATCCGCGCATCGGCCGCATCCTGATGGCGACCGGCCGCGACGCCGCCGACGTCGCGCTCACCACGAGCTTCGGCCGCATGACGCTGACGAAGTTTTTGGTCGTCAGCGACGAGGTGGTGTTGGCTTAGGGCACCATCATCGCCACCGTCTTTGCGAGGAGCGAAGCGACGAAGCAATCCAGACTTTGCGTGTGAGTCTGGATTGCTTCGCTTCGCTCGCAATGACATAAAAATCCATGATTTCCGATCGCCTGTTCGTCTACGGCACGCTGATGCGCGGCTTTGACCATCCGATGGCAAAGCTGCTGTCGCGCAGCGCCGACTTCATCGGCGAAGCGCGCTGCCGCGGCCGGCTCTATCTCGTCAAGCATTATCCGGGGCTGGTGCGCTCGGACGATCCCGCAGACAGCGTGTTCGGCGAAGTGTATCGCCTGCGCGCGTGCGATGAACTCTTGCGCGAGTTCGACATGTATGAGGCCTGCGGCGAAGGTTTTCCCCCGCCGACCGAATATGTGCGCCAGCTGCTTCAGGTCACGCTGAACGACGGCTCGGCGAGCGAGGCGTGGAGCTACGTTTACAACTGGCCGGTCACGCGGCTGCCGCGCATCGCCTCGGGAAGATTTCTCGATAAGTAGCCGTAGGGTGGGCAAAGGAGCACTTGCGACGTGCCCACCATCTATCGGCAGCTTCATCCTGAATGGTGGGCACGCGTCGCTTTGCCCACCCTACGAAATTCAGCAGCGCACCGTCGGAGTCGCGCGACGCGCGATCCCGAGAACGCTGCGCTGCGTCCCGGGCGCGCTTGCCTCACTCCTCCAGCGTCGCGCGCACGTCGACTTCGCGCTCGACAAAAGTCCATTCTTCGGTCGCGCGCAGCATCGCGACCAGTTCCTCGAACAGCGCGGCATGTTCCGGCGCGTATTCGAACCAGGCGAGAAAATCAAAGGGCTCGCCGAGATCGCGGCAGTGATAGAGCTGCCGCGCGATCGCGGGCAGATATTTCAGGGTGCCGGCGATGTGGTGCGATTTTGCCTCAAAGATCTTGCGCCGTTCTTCCTGCGTCAGCTCCCACCAGGCGGGGGATTTCCGGATCGGGATCAGCGCGGCATGGGTTGCCTCGGGCCTGCCGAGCCCGGCCTGCGCGGCTTCAAGCTGTTCTTTCTCGGCGCGTTTGACATAGCGCAGGTGGCTGGTGACACCGGCGAGGCGCCAGGAGGTCGCCGAGGGCAGGATCGGCAGCGCAATCGCCGCACTGTGCGTGATCGACAACGCCGGCGTCGACGCCAGCGCCTCGCCCTTCACGGGTGCCAGCTGCGTCACCCGCCACGCCCCGCTCTGTCCGCCTCGGAAGGTCGTGAACATAGGGCTATCCAAGCGTGGAACCGGGAGCTGTGCAAGTCAGGAGCGCCACCTCATCCGCCGTCATTCCGGGATGCGCCGTAAGGCGCAGGCCCGGAATCCATACTCACGATGGTGGTTATGGATTCCGGGCCTGCGCCCAAGCGGGCGCATCCCGGAATGACGAACGGAGAACGTCATGCCCGCTTTTTCGGCTTCGCCTTCTGCTGCATGTAGGAGCGCAGCACCGCGTTGATGCGGCGCTGGTAGCCTTCGCCTTCCTTCTTGAAGAAGTCGAGCACGTCCTCGTCGACGCGAATGGAAATCGCCTTCTTCTTCGCCGGGATCACCAGAACGGCACCCGACCAGTCGATATCCAAGGGCGCCGCGTCAGGATCGTTCGCGATCGCCTTCTCGATATCCTCATCGGTGAGTGCATCGACGCGGGCCCAGTCAGTCTTGCCCTTCCGGCGATCGCCCCATTTTCGCGTTACGATACGCTCTTTTTTCATCTCGTCTCGGACGGCGCGCTGAGATTATCCTGATCAAATCGTTTCGCCGGGTGAAGATCACCGACACGATTCGATCATGGGATTCTCCGATCGCGATCCATCTCTCCTCGTTGTTGCGGCTGGATCTTGACCGGCCCGTAGAAGATATCGCTGGCGTCGTCGAAAGAAATGCCGTGCTTGACCAAGTTAGCGTTGCTCTTGTCTTCGTCCCACTCGAATCCGGACGGCACGAGCAGTTCGAGTTCTGAATCCACCATTTCCTAAGCTCGAAATATGTATATACAGATGTATTTCTATTGTCAATTGAGATGCAAAGCTTGCCGCCAAGCCGCCCTCCTGTGAATAGCCCGGATAAGCCGGACAATCTTCGTATTTTAGCGACCCGTCCCTATATCCCTAACCGGTTGGCACCGCCCCTCGACTCAGCAAAAATCACCCATGCGCTTTACGCCCCAATTCCTCGACGAGCTGCGCGCCCGGCTTCCGGTTTCGGAAGTCGTGGGCAAGCGCGTGAAATTGAAGCGGGCGGGCAAGGAGTGGAAGGGGCTGTCGCCGTTCCAGCAGGAGAAATCGCCGTCGTTCACGGTCAACGACCAGAAGGGATTTTACCACGACTTTTCCTCCGGCAAGCACGGCGACATCATCTCCTTCCTGATGGAGACCGAAGGCGTCGGCTTTACCGAGGCCGTCGAGCGGCTGGCGTCGATGGCCGGCGTGCCGCTGCCGGCCGTGACGCCCGATGCCGCGCGCCAGGAGCAGCGCCGCAAGACGCTCTACGACGTGATGGATCTGGCCGCGAAGTTTTTCGCCGACACGCTGGCCTCGCGCAACGGCGCAAAAGCGCGCGGCTATCTCGGCGACCGCGCGATTTCGCCGGCGACGCAATTGCAGTTTCGTCTGGGCTATGCGCCCGGCGAGCGCTTTGCGCTGAAGGAGCATCTCGGCGCGCAGGGCATTCCGACCGAAGATATGGTCGAGGCCGGACTTTTGATCGCCGGCGACGATATCCCGGTGCCCTACGATCGCTTCCGCGACCGCGTGATCTTTCCGATCACCGATTTGCGCGGCCGCGTTATCGCCTTTGGCGGCCGCGCGCTGGAAAAAGATGCGCAGGCCAAATATCTCAACTCGCCGGAAACGCCGCTGTTTCATAAGGGCGACAATCTCTACAACCACGCGCCGGCGCGGCAGGCGACCCATGACGGCGCTTCACTGGTCGTGGTCGAAGGCTATGTCGACGTCATCGCCATGGTCACCACAGGCTTTGCCGCCAGCGTCGCGCCGCTCGGCACGGCGTTGACCGAAAGCCAGCTCGCGCTGCTGTGGAAAATGGCGGACGAGCCGATCCTTTGTTTTGACGGCGACAAGGCGGGGCAGAAGGCGGCGTATCGCGCCGCCGATCTGGCGCTGCCGCATCTCAAGCCCGGCAAGAGTTTGCGCTTTGCGCTGCTGCCGGAAGGGCAGGACCCCGAC
>Ga0209488_10004277_pt1 | contig 11214 bp, 11 predicted proteins | sample Rivendell_Oct201_8_FD_188349 | JGI IMG/M metagenome (GOLD analysis project Ga0209488, IMG submission 188349) | Vadose zone soil microbial communities from the Eel River Critical Zone Observatory, Northern California, USA -... | ecosystem: Environmental > Terrestrial > Soil > Vadose zone >... | reverse complement strand
TTCGTCTCCGCCGTCTCCGCCGCAGTTGACAGTGGGATAACAGTTTCCATGAACCCGGGCATGAACCGTTCGATCTTGTCATGTGTGACGTGCCACAGCTGTCCCGGGCCATCATTTCGCGACTCGCCGTGTTCGTCTGCCGAGGGAACCAGCATACCTGCCGCGTGCATGACGAGGATCACATTTTTCAATGACTCGTGCACAGCTTCAGACTGGATTGCATGTCAACAACCTTTTATCATATTTTTTAAAAAAGGCGAGGCGTACCAGCTGATCACTCTGATCCACGTGCACCAGTCGGCCCAGGTAGCCGAGAACTTGCGACCACCGCTCGGTCACGTCTTCTGCCTCGACGTTGTCACTAATTTCGAACCTCATGAACGCCTTGCACAACAATACCGACGCCCGTATGCGACTTTCGCTTGTCTCGGGGTTGCCCGGCGCAGTGAGCAACGCTTCGAGCAGCGGATAGAGTACACGTTGGAAAACGTCTGCAACTTCAGCACGCGGTACGACCACAAGTGGCCCCAGGATCGCGCGGGAGAGCGAGGAAAGTGCAGAGTGTCGGATCTCGGGTGAAGCGGAAGTGGATTGGCGCGATAAGGATATCAACACAGGAAGAGTTAGTTGATGGCGACCTGCATGGACGCACGATCAACCCCAGTCAGTCAGTAAAACGTCCGCACTGAAATAAAGAACCTAACGGACTTTTGTCGCGAGTCTCATTCCCGTTTTCAGTCAGAGAAGGAACGAACTTCAGGATCTCAAACATGAGGTCCACGGCTTTTCGCCCTCGGTCAATTACAGACGAACTGAGTCAAGTAAGCGAATGGCATGGAACACGGTTACGCGCCATTCACCTGGTTGAATTTGCCTGAGGACGTCGCCTAGCGTGTTGTTGCTCAACCCCTGCCGCAATCCCAGCGGCGGAGGCAAAGTCATCAAGTACAGCGACGAGGCCAGCGACATTATCAGCGCTGATGCACTGTTCGGTGCCTTCGACAATGAGTCGTTGGATGAGGTCGAACGACGCCCGCGCTGCTTCGAGGTTCGAAAGACTCGTGCGGACCAACGCCAAGACGATATTCCATTCGGTCTGCGAGCTAATAACCCCGCGGTGGTTTTGCACGATAAGGATCAGCCCCGAGATAATTTGCTCGGCGACTGAGTTCGCTACCGCTGGCGGGAGGCCTCCAAGAAGATCAAAGGAAAGGTAAATCTGGTCACGCAATTGGCTTGGCTGTGGAACCCATGTCATCGTCGTCAGGTTTTCAATTATTTTGTCATAACTCACCTTAGTAGCCAAGATCAAGCACGTGCGCATAACCGACACGACAGCGCGCTCCACGAGAAGGACGCTATACATTTGCGAAGATTTGAGCAACAGAGACAAGTGCTCGAAAACGATGGGCCTAGGAAACGGTTAAACGGGTGCTCGCAACGAGAACGGAAACGCACCATAGCTCTTCGATGTGTGCCGGTGTCTTGCAGACGATGCTGACCATCATCTCAAGTAAGAACACCGAAGCCGGGTCGTACGGCAATGGGCGAGGCGAGGCATCGGCAGAGTCTGAAGGGATGTCATCGGATTCGCGTTGAAGACTTGTATTCGTTCGCTCATAAGCAAGGGCCTCGAGTGATCGGACAGCCGCAACCAAGGGCTCCAAGTCCAGCTCCCTATGATAGGTCAGTTATACACATTCACGTCAGACTGTCACGTCAAAGCATACATGATCTGCGCATATAGCTCTTCTAATCGACATGTGGAGATGCAGTCGAGTGCACAGAGTGTGTTCTCCACATCAGCGTCAGACGCACGGGGAACAACGTTGTCCTGTGAAGAGCTATAAGGGGACATCAGATACGAGGAAAGGGTAGTCAGAAGGCCGTCGCTTCTTGTTGATCGTCGCGTCGGTTGACTACTGCTACCACGTAATGGTATCATGGAAACCCCACCGAGGAAGTCCTCCATCTGGAGCATTCGGGTAGGGAGTAGAGAATGAACAAATAGATTCAACAAAATCTCGAAGACCTGCATAACATGGAGCACAGTAAAACGTACTGACACAAAGCGACGAACCTGAATCCAGCCTTCACGGATTGCGTTTCCGTTTCCGTTCATGATATTGAACAGAACGACAGCTGCCAATTGCCCCTTCAAGTGTGCACCAAAGCTGACGGACAGAGTGGAAACAGTGATCGATTGTCCTTCGACTTCCACGACAGGGTACATAGGAACTTCGGAAGGGAGGTTCTCTGAAAGGAGGCTCGTTGCTTGCGAGAGCGAAATGACCACATAATCAAATACTTCCGGAAGTTGGAAATAACCCGCAAGGGTTGCACATTGCCGAAAGCCCGCAATCGCGCGCTCGATTATGTAGTCATCATCGAAAGTCATGAACGCAAACGTGATCGCGGAAATGACGGGCTTCCAGATGGACCTGAACATCTCCTTGTCGAATACAGGAGAGTTACAGATCATAAGTTCTCCTGAAAAGCGAGGTGACCTCGATGCAGGGAAACATCAACAGGAATACATACCTGATTGCCTCGAGCGCATGAGCAGCTCTTTCCAAGCGAATTCAAAGCCAAGTTGACCTGTATGCTCTTCGGGCATGACTATCTCCTGCCGTTGTATAGAGTCGTAAACAGCTTGCTATGAAAAACGTGAGCAATGCAAATAACTTCGACGCATTCCGGTACCCACAAGATATTCCTGTGAGAAATCGGATCCATCGTTGACGCCTCTTAGATTACGCTGATAGTCTTCGATAGTCATGCGTTTCTAAGAAATGGGGTATGAGCTTATAGACGCGCGATAACATTCTGAGTTCACGGACCCGAACTTGCGGGTTGTGCAAATCCGTATTTAACATGATTACTGAATATGCAAGGACGTAAACTGCGTCCTGACTTTTGATCTCAGCTGAAAGGTTGCGTAAGTGACAATATCCCCATGAAGAACAGAACATTAACCTGGCTTCGACGCAAAGTATATTTCTGCGAATGTCTCGGTAATGCGCGCAATCTGCTGAGCCTCCCCTGGAAGTCGGAACGTTTCCAAGAGCTCCCTCATCGCATCGGCGATGGGTTTCTGTAAGGGGTCAACATCAAATGTTCCATACGCAAAATGAACGCGGCTAGTGAACGCACTTCGTGGAAGTCGAAGAGCCCAATAAAGGCCTTGAGGACATCGATATTCTCCGGTTTTGAGATAAAGTCTCCCAATAACTTCTTGTCGAGCCGGGTGCTACTTTTCAAAAATTTCGCAAGGCTCTGCGGGCGAGTGACCTCGTCCGAAAGGTCATGGTAAATAAGGCCGTTTTCCTCGAGGAATATAAGCCCTGTTTTTGGCTTGCTATTGAAGCGAGCAGCACCAGTCAGAATTAGTCTCTTCTTAGATTTTCGTTGCATTAGGTCTTCTGCAGAGTCATAATTCTGTGAGAAACAAAGATAACTCAGAACCAGCGATAACTCTGATACATGACAGCATATCAAGGACGAACCTCGGGCCATTCTACGCCTGGCTGGATGTCCGGTCAGCATCGAGGTGGCCGCTCAACTGATGTGATCCAACTCACAACGGCGGTGCGCATAGCCATTGCATTGATGAACGTTAGGAGAACGTCCAAACACAGGTACTGAGCACTCAAATACGAAAATTGCAGAGGCTCGCCGTAGTAATCCGTGTACACGCCCTAGAAAGCGAAAACAAAAATGATGAGCCGAGAATGAGAGGCGTTTGCGTGGGTGGACCTTAGTTAACAGCTCGGTGACCCTATCGAACAAGTTTTCGGCGTTGATGTCGCAGTCATAGTTACTGAAGAGTTCGACAAGGAAACTCGGGTGGCTCGATATCTGGCTGAGAACGTCCAACAGCAGATCGCGCGCGCTCCCACGGGCTGGGATGACGGATGGCCTGTTCGGTGTCGGACTGCCCTTCTCGACGTCGCTCTCTTCGAGTAGCTCAAGGCTAGAGGAATGAGAACCTGGGGAACTGGGACGAGGCGAAAACAACCCGCTCTTCTGCACTGGCGTCCCTAGGCGACTCGACTTGCCCATCACGGGGGGCGCAAGCCGATCCAACGTATAGGCCAGGAATAGTTCTTGCTGAAGCTTCAGGTGTCTTCGCATAGAATTCATCATTGTCGATATGGTGCGGAGGGTCAGCTGGAAGACCGAGGAATTCTCGGATTGGGCAAGTTGGAAGAGGTACTTGCACCCGTGGTCGAGAATCATGGCGCGTAGCGTAGGATAATCGCCCAGACGTGGGCCAGCTACTTCCAACGAAGTGTTCAATACGCCTAGCGCGAGGAGTCTTGTAGAATCCGTGTGTACGCGGTCATGGGGATCGAGAATGTTCACAAGGACCCTGAGAAGTTCAACGATCGACGGGAGTCCGTCTGAAATTCTGGTCAACGTCAGGCCAGACAGTTGGTTAGTAGTGCCGATAACATACAATCAAACTTTGGCGTCACATCATGAGGACCCGGTGTCGTGGGAGTCACTGGTTGAGCTGAGGTTATAGGGTCGTCTGACACCGGCTCTAAGGGCTGTGCGGATGAAGAAGGGTCCGTTCCTGCCACCGGCATACTAGGGACATTCAATAGTTTTTTCTCCTCACTCACAGGATCGAGAGCATAAAGTTTGGAAAAGATCGTCCTCACGAGCTTGTGCATCGTCAGCTCCGCCGAGCGGCGCAGAGCCTCTTTTGTTATATGAACTATGAACATCAGCACTCCAGGGAACGAAACGATAGGACTGACCTCCGAGCCTCATCTGGACACACGTCGCAAGGACAGTCTCCAGCATTTCACAGACCTCAATGTCACTCAGCCGCGTCCCCCACTCTCCACACATGCAGTCTTCGATGACGGTGAGTATCCGGAGTAACACAACCTCGTCTCCGGAAGAGTCGCTCGCTTCAAATTTGCAGTGGGAGATGGCGGAACTGACTGCCGCAAGGGCGACGTCGACGGATGAGTCGTTTCTCAAGAAGAAACCGCAAGCAAAGAATGTGTGTAGGGCCGAAAGGGCAGCCGAGGTGATGGGACCGGTGGATAGAGACGAGCGAATGATGGAAAGGAAGGGGGCGAGCACATCAGTGAGAGATACGGATGACATATCTATAAGACACCAAATATGACACCGAGACCTTGCACATATGAGGCAGTGCACTTACCTTGCGTGCGTCTGAGGGTTCTCTTCAGTTCCTCGAAGCCTGACATGAGGTCTTCCTCTCTACTCCCTTGTTGCGGTGTTGGCACATTATTGGACCCTGGCCTTCGAAGACCAAGATTGCTTGCCAGAGCCGAGTCCTTGGTGTAAAAAGTCTGCATATTTGATGACCACCTGGAATTCTTTCGCATCACGGAGGTCACGGACAGGATCTCGGAGTAAATGATGTGCCCAGAAGACACATTCACATTGTGCTTTGTGTTTTCGGAGGCCGTATTTGAGGTGGCCATCATTTTGCAAACGCAACGCGCTGTTCGAGACGCGATCGCGGACGTGGCCTTAAGCAAGAGGTAACAGGGGACCTTGCTGATGACAAATCGAATACCAAATTAGTATACTCCCTTTCCAAGTTTAGTTAGAGTAGACATTGTCCCCTGTCACCCCCAAGATTTCTTTTTCGAGGATGCGATCGCATTGCTTGCTCAAGTACGTCATCCAAGCCAAGTACTATATAATTACACAATACGCGACTATTGCCCTGACGTGCCTGGCGCGTCCACAGCGCGGGTTGCCATGGCCGCTTGGCCCGCTGCAGTGGCAGCAAGCCTCGAACGCTTCCTTTCTGCCTCTGCAAGTGAAGATCACAGTGAGCCGGGTTCGAGCATGACACCTGTTTAACCTTACCAGCTTCCTTCTCCTGTTCAATCTCTTGTACGATGGCTTCTATTTGTGCAAGATCCAGATTCTACGATAACGCGTAAATGAGATGAGAAGGGTAAACGGTGCGTCCACGTACTGTGACCTTTCCATAACTTTCCATTACACTGATCTCGATGTTTTTCGCTCCGGTCTGCACGACCTCCAAAAGACTCTTTACCGTAAGCTTGATACTCTCGTCGCGCGTCATGTCATCTTTGTGATTCTTCTCCAAGAACTCGCGGACAGTTTTGGAAGATCGTCCGATAGCGTTCGCCTGACGGTGACGTGAACAGATGAATATCACCGGTGCAGAGAACGGACGGCACACCTTCCAAGCACTATAGATGCCGCTAGGCTCAGTTTGATACAGTCGAGGGACAGTTTCGTTAGGATCAAATCCAACGATGAGTGTTGAGATGCCAAATGGCCGAACACCCCCGGATTGTGTGTAGCGCTTTTGTGGACAAGGCAATGAGCTGAGCTACGAGACTGCAATCGTGCTGCCAAAAGGCCTACCTGCTGAATCCCCGCGATATGTCTAGTGATATACTCAACGGTGACCGGATCCTCTACGGTGAGACGATGACTTTGGCACTCCACCCTTGCCTTGTCAATCAGTACGCGTCCGTCGGCCGTAAGACCTTGGAAAAACCATCGCAAGTTGTTTCAGCAAATAGACGGAGTAGGACTAACCAGCGAACGCAAGACAGATGTGATCATCGAGCATGACAACCTTTCGTACTGTTCGGGGGTCTTGCAGTTGAAGAACAGACTTCTTTTCCACGCCCAAAACCACGACATCCTTCCCGCGCACACCCACCTAACTTGTGTGAGACAAAAAGAGGCGCATAGAGGAGTTGCGACGTACAGCGCAGGTTCCCTTTCTCACTGCCTCCTGGGCGTATTCGACCTACGAGGCATGAGATGCGCGCTCAAGGACAGCATATAACGAGCGCACTTGGAATAGATGGCCATCGGGTGAGAATACGGTAAGAGCTACAGAATATGGTGAGAAGTAATGGCAGATCCAGACGTAAATGTGCACGAACCGCGATCGTATGACCTGGACATGTTAAAGGATGAGGAATACGCGGACTGCAGCGAGGTCTGCAGATGGACGCGTAGGCCAGTTTATTATGTAATCCGGAGTCAGCCGAAACGCGTCACCTCGTCGATCTAAGATCTACCGACTGCAATGTCTAACCCGATTCTCGTGCACGACTCGGAAGATGAAGATGTTCAAATACTAGCATCGCCACATTTGCCTACTCACGAGTATGTGTTAACCGCTCTTTCATTCGCCCAATAAGGCTGTTATATTACAACCCAGTGAAACGCTGTTCTGCCTGTTCTGTAATGTCGATCTTATCAAGTTGACACCGGAGGACAGGCAAAAGCACTACGACAATCACCTTTCTGCCATAGACACACTGCGTGAGTACACGTTCCCTACCTTTAATACCCGCCAGCTTATACTCCAAATACGAACAGCGCCCCCGAGTTCGGGTTCACGGCCACGACACAAGCCTTCGAATGCCCAAACTTCTCCGAGCAAGGGCATCTCCTTCTTCAATCCTTCTGCCAAGGAGCAGTTCTGGCATCACTCCCTCGAGAGTGATCCACCTCGTAACTACACCCCAGGTCCGTGCGCCTTCTCTTTCCTTCGTCAGCCGACATTCACATTTCTGCAGGGCTCATTCCCCTCTTGAGAAAGTCCTTGTTGAGCTCCGTGGAGAAAGGCGCCACCCGCCGTGCTGTCCTTTGTCACGGATCTGTTGTGCACATTTTCCATGAGATATGGGACATAGGTTGGGGTTGTGCGTAAGTACTTCCACCCACGCACATCTGGGAGGAAGACTTCACTGGCATTCAGCTATAGGAATTTCATGATGTTATGCACAGCTTTGGTGGACCAGCGCATGAAACCAGGATATTCCTCGTTGATAAGGAACCCAACCCCTCCAACTGTTAACAATTTGAAAGTTTGGATTGAGGAAGCATGGAAGAGTGGTTAATACCTCCATTACGTCCCGGTTAGCGCACGCCTTGACCTCTCCCGTCAGGTTTTGATCCCGAGGGCGCACAAGGGTTCAAGGGCAAACTCGTTGGCCGCAGAAAGTGGATAGGAACCGCAGGTAAACTTATTCTAAAACCTCTCTACTCATTGGCTGATCCCTGTCACTGCAAGAATTGTACGTCGCATTCACGCATAAAGGAATTCCGTAAGTAACCGCCTCGATTTACGCGATAACTACAGTCTCACTCCAACTGCTCAGGTCTCGGCTTGCCGATTTCGATACACCCGATGGCAGTAAGTTGCTGGGCCCTGTACCCTTAACCACAGGAATAACGAAACACCAATTCGCCTAGACGTGGCACCTTTGCTTGATTGGGTTAGAGGGTACTTCGACGCCCCCACCGAGGATCGTCCCACTTCTGTGCAAGAAAGGTGGCGAGGAGCTACCCCCGTTGTGATATCAGACCGCATGCCGCTTATCCTCCAGCACCCGGGCCACTCGCGTACGATTGTAGGCTACGAGATAGCGAAAGACGGCAGCACAACTCTGCTCGCGTTCGATCCCGCTTTGTATGTATGCTCTTCGCTCTAATGATGCTTAGGTTAACAACTTCGTATCGCCTTAGCCGCATGATGGGAATACGACGCATGGCCCTCTCCTCTTTCCGCCTGCGCAATCAGAGGGCGGCTCAACCGAGCGATGGCACGCCAAGTACTTCACGGCGCCCCGCAGAGTCACCAAAAAAGCCGCCCCGATTCCGTAATAAGCGCGGCGGCCCCTTGGCCGCCGGGAAAGGGGAAAGCTCTCCAAAGCGATTTTGCGCTGGTCCCACCAGAGACGACGTCATAGTGATCGAAGACTCAAACACGGAGGCAAGTCCACCGAACGCTGTGCCTGAGCGGCGCGGCAGTGGAGACGGAGTGATGGGCGAGGGGGAAGTGCAGGAAGTGAGTGGGGACGAGGACGTCGACATGTCGGATCCTAGGAAAGTGTTAAAGTTGTTCAGGGTTAATCCGAAGAAGCTTGCGTGAGTACCGAACATTTGCAGTATCTCGGATCGGTCTTCTCATAAGAAAGCAGGAAAGAGAGCAAGTATCAGGTGTTGTGGTGTCCTATGGAGGATCCGTTGACCGAATCGGATAAACAAGCACGACGGGAGGTGACAAGTGACCACATTTGCTAAAGCTATCTTATATTACCCACTAGTAATAGTAAAGTCTTATAGTCCGCCTGGGACGGCCGAGCAGAGACACCCATGTGCCACCGACCTTACTTGCTTCTAAAGTGGCCGTGACATGGCGTGGAACTTGGCAAGCGGCGAAGCTGTGGAGCTCCGTAGGCTGACTTCAAAGTGTGGATAATATTCGTTCAATTCTCGCGGAGAACGCACAAAAGCAAACGCGAGAGATAAATGGTTGTCTACTAATTGAAGACAACCACATGATGATTTCGTCCCAGCGTTACTATTCCTGCTGCCTTTGTTGAATGTTGCTTCCTAGATTTAACGAAAAGGAAGGGTATTGGCACACTCATATCTACAGTACACTGCAGCACGTGATGCGTAGATGCGCGCCCGTCAAACAAACATCAACCAACAAAACTTGCAAACTTCAAACAAACACTCCAAGTCCCTCTGCGTCCACGGAAATCTGGTTCGTTCGACGCTACGATAATGAACAATACTTCCTTTCCCACAGACCTTAATACGAAGTTCTACACCTCTCCATTCAAGCAACGGACCCCTTCACGCCGCTATCGTTTCCAGAACTGTCACTTTCGCTTCTTCCTATGTCTACTTCTCTGGTCCCACTTTGACTGAAAAGCTCACCAGTGTGCCCCCCCGCTCTGGTTTGTGATCCCTCCAGCGTAATTCTGCAACCGCCCGAGAAATGTGATCGTGCCATCCCGGGTTCGTATGCTTCGTATTTCTTGGAGTTGTTCCCTGGTGAGAGCACCATAGTGCCGGCGGACGATGTGATGTCTTATCGACTCTGCGCGGTTCCACGTGGTATCACAAAACGGACAGTTGCGCTGAGGCTGGTGTGTGGTTCTTATGTGCCGATTAACGTCCTGGAGTCGTCCATACGTTTCGCTGCAGTTATCGTAAGTGCAGGGCCACCGACGTCCGAAATTCTGCGGATTTTGTAATTCTGCGGTCTGTAGATGTCCTGTAAACCATCAACAATTCTAGTCCAAATCTTGTTAGTGCAATGCTGGTAGGTACCTGATGCCGACTCCTGTGGTGATACTTGTGAAGGTGGACCGTCGAACTGATCCGAAGATAGGTTGGGGTTATCGAGCGGGATGTTGTGTCGTTGAGTTGAAGAATAACGAGCACTCTGTTCGGATGGGTGGTCACCGGTGGGTGGTGAAAAGTTATTCTGACCCATGGTGATATACTAATCGAATTAATCTCAGAGGGTTTCTTTTACTGTGCTCCCTCATCTGGTCACGTTCGGAGTCATTTGCATGAAGCTCGAACGTTTGTATTCCTGGGCCCAATTGAAGACTTGTCTCGACGGTTTCGCTCAACTGTTCTGGGTCGGGAAGTGCTGGATAGACGGTTGATGCGTATTCCGATTCCTGCGGTGATACATGTGGCAAAGAGTTGGTGAACTGATACGAAGATGAGTTGGGATCATCAAGCAAGACGTCGCCCCATCGAGATTGAGTAACAAAAAAGCCGGCATCTTGTCCGGAAGGCTGGTCACCGGTGGGTAGGGGGAAGTTGTTCGGACCCATGATAGGCCAATGGCCTCGATTTAAGAATGTCTGTGGGGTTTCTTTCACTGCGCTCCCTCACCTGGTCTGATCCCGAGCCATTTACATGAATTTGTCTTTCTTGGCCCAATTGAGGTCCTCTCTGCTCTAGAACTCCGACTGGACAAATGCCTTGCTCGTATTCCAACCCCTGTAGTGATGCGTATGGTAATCGTTCGTTGAACATATCGTTGGGGTTGTTGAGCGGGACATTGTCTCTTTGAGTGAAAGGTAAGTTGATAGCCGGGTGGTGACTGGTAAGTAACGAAGAGCTCATCTGATCAATGTTATGCTAATGACATTATCTCAGAAACTGTTCGGGTTTCTTATGCGGTGTGCTTCCTCACCTGGTCTGGTACGGGGCCATCTACGACAAATTGATGAGCCGTACGCAACAAATCATCCATACTGGATCTGAGCCTGTCACATGCAGGAGATATGCATTCCGACTCCGACAAAATCTTTTCGGGCGTACCTCTGCCACATTGGCTCCGGGTCCTCATGGAGGATTGACTACGTTGCCGGTGGCGGCGGGTTCGATATTATCAATGACGATTGA
>Ga0209488_10004276_pt1 | contig 11218 bp, 14 predicted proteins | sample Rivendell_Oct201_8_FD_188349 | JGI IMG/M metagenome (GOLD analysis project Ga0209488, IMG submission 188349) | Vadose zone soil microbial communities from the Eel River Critical Zone Observatory, Northern California, USA -... | ecosystem: Environmental > Terrestrial > Soil > Vadose zone >... | reverse complement strand
AACAACTTTCTAGAAGGTTCAGGGCTTAGCCATCTTCCAGTTGTACACGCTCATGCTACTTGCAGACTCGGAATGGACAAAGGAAGAGACAGACTACCTCTTCAATCTCATCCGGGAATATGATTGCCGTTTTTATCTTGTCAACGATCGCTATGAGTTCCCCGGTGGTCCTACTCGTTCGATGGAGGTGAGTTACAGTAAGTCATGGCCTCCCACTTACTCAGGGCCTCGTCTTAGGACTTGAAGGATAGATATTACAGCGTTTGTCGCAAGCTTATCAGGAACAGACCGTGGTCAGGAGATGAAGCTAGTAAAGCACAGCTCATCTCAACTTTTCAGTTTGACAAAGGTAGGTACCCTCAATGCCACGAATTTCGTCAGGCCCCTTCACTGGCGTGCCCTCCAGAACGCGAGGTCACGCGGAAAAAATATCTCCTTAGTCTTGAAAATCGCGCGCCCAAAGAACTTGCGGAGGAAGAGGCACTGTACATAGAACTCAAGCGCATAGAACAGAACGAGAAACGTTTCAAGCAAGACCGTGACCGGCTATTGCGCACGTTGCTCGGCGTCGAGTCGGGGCTGCCTGACCTCCCGTTTGACGAGGATGGTCCATTGGGTGACCCCAAGAAGAGGAAAAAGGGCATCTCAGGCGAACTAGACAGTCCAGCGACGCCCTCGAGCTCACTATTCGCATCTGCCCTTCCCAGGCGCGCACAGTCGGCGAAATCCGCCGCACAAGGTAACCTCGCCATGCCACTCTTTTCCTTTCCATCAACGGGCATCTCTCTCTGACCAGCGGGTCTCTCTCTCTCTCTACTGTAGATGCATTACATTGCATCCACCGCACCGACGGCACCATGCTGGCGAGCACCACCACAAAGACCGCGCACCAAGCGGCGCACCTCCGCTCCTTCCGCGTTCCGTACCCCAAGGCGGCGGTCGCGGCCAAGGTCTCCCAAATAGCCGCCGAGCTCGGCATCTCTCTATCGCGGCTGGTGATGCCGACGCGTGACACCCTTGTGGCGCACGAGACGCTACTTGAGGCCGTCACCTCGCTCGTCGAAATGAAAAAGGTGGCTGACCGCGTGGACCAGGATATCCGCACGGCGAAGATGCGGTTAGGAATGCGCGAAAGCGAGGTGCCGGCTGAGATGCCCATGGACGTGGATGAGGACGGACAGGCACCAGATACGCCCGGTCAAGGCAGGGCTCATAGCGTGGTTAGTACGCGCAGTGGGCGGAGCAGGAAACAGGCGAGTTCTCAGGTTGAGGTCATTTCTCATTCCCTTGGTTGCTTACTGGCGTGTTCCACAGACGGGGACCTCTAATGACAGGCGATCTATGTCAGTGTCCTCTGTCGACACCTCCGCAACGTCGACGACCCGTGCTGGTACCAAGAGACAGAAGCTCAGTTGAAAGCATGTAATAGTTCTAATTTATATATGACATATCCTCGGACACACCTGAACCTTACGACATCAGCACGAGAAAGATCTGATATGCGGTATTTCTGCGGCTCCACACTTCTAATGAGGCCCGCCACGATCACCCACGCACAACGGCGGTTTATTCTTAGACCTTCGCAAGAATTATGCTGGTTCGGGAGGGGATGTATACCTGATGCAAAGACTGAGGGTGCGAATACGATGACGTGCGATAAATCCACTCACCTGGAGCCAGTTCTTCCGACCGTTCCACTCAAGCGGCGTCGTGACGAATGTGGCATTCACGTCCACATTATCGAACCCTCCGTATTGTTTGTCATCGGTGCTGAGCACAATCTTGTACTGCCCAGCCACGTTAACGCCCACGCGGTAATCTGTGAACGATTTGATGGGGTGGAAGTTGAAGATAAAGAGCAGCCCGGCCCTTTCAAAGACGATAGTCTTATCAACCTCGTTTTTGAGCGAGACCCACGCCTGCGGTGAATCGAGCCAGTTGTACTCCTGTTCAAGGTGCTGCATGGCTTTGTCAAAGTTGTTCAGGTATTTATATCGCAAAATATCGTCATCGACGACGTTCCACTGTCGCCGGGCATAGTGGAACGAGTTGCCATTCCCTTCACGCGGGAAGTCAAGCCACTTGGGAATATCGCAATTAGTCAGATGCGCTTCCTAGCGGATCGCGCCTGTACTTACTTCGGGGTGCCCAAATTCGTTCCCTTCAAAGTTAAGATAGCCTTCACCTCCGAGAGAGTGGACAATCAGGCTACGAGGACGGATCAGACAAAGCCGATTGATTGCAGTGTGAAAACAACCACATACCGAATTATCTTGTGCAAGGCCAGGCCACGGGAGATAACGGGCGTCAACTGGCTCGAGTCCGACATGTTCGTGTCTGTCTTTACATCAAAGCCTGTCTTTTTCTTTAAAAGACGGATGATATCTACACATCTCCTTGTCCATCAGCCAGAATGCAAGCGTTTTATCGCCTACAAGAGCCTGGTCATGGCTCTCAGCGTACGCGATGCTCTTCTCAAGATGGCGCCGGTTTGTGAGCGTGTGGGCAATGTCACCCATGTTCCATGCGTCGTCTTGCACGTGCTTGAGGAGCTTGATCCACTTGTCAGGAACCGCCATGGAGAGGCGGTAGTCAAAGCCGACGCCCCCGATGTGTGCCGGGACACCAAGAAGCGGCATCCCAGACACATCTTCGGCGATGGTGATGATATTGGGGAAGAGGGCATGCAAGACATCGTTTGCCTATAAGGGGTTTCAATGTCTGTACGTGATAGCCGCTGTCCTGGCGAGCTCACGAGCATGAGATAAACAACGCCTTCTTCGTCGACGCCGCCGCCAAAGTATTCATGATATCCGCCAGAGAATCCGGTCCCGATGCCATGATGGACATACATCATACTTGTGACACCGTCAAATCGGAATCCGTCGAATTGATACTCGTCGATCCAGAATCGCAAGTTGCTCAGAAGAAAACGTAGGACCTCGTGAGAGCCATAGTTAAATAACCGACTATCCCAAAGTTCATGGCGGCCTTTACTACCTTCGTGGAAGTAAAGGTGATCGGTGCCGTCAAAGATATTCAGGCCATCCAAAATGTTTTTGCAGGCATGAGAATGAACGACATCGAGCAGAACCACAAGTCCAAGTCCATGTGCTGTGTCTATCAGCTCTTTGAGATCCTCAGGGATGCCAAAGCGAGAACTAGCAGCAAAAAAGTTGGTGACCTGATATCCGAATGCTAGAGCAAGATCTAATTGCGTTATGGAGGAGGTAGAATGAGATACTAACAGGCGTAGTAAGCATGCTCCATTATTGCCATAAGCTGGATGCTATTGTATCCAAGAGCCTTTATCCTCGGTAGGACATTGGCAGTGAATTCCTTGTATGTTGCGACCTTTGGTTCCGATGAAGAGATGCCGACATGTGCTTCGTATATCCGCAAGCTCCGAGGCTTGGGAGGTGCTTTGTTTTTGAAGACATATCGAGACTCCGATGGCGGGTTCCAAAAGCGAGCATCGTAGACGGGGGAGACCGAGATGTCCTGAGTGACTCGCTTGATCCAGGCGGGAAGGCGCTCAATCCGCTCTCCACTCGGGAGAATCATGGAGATCTAACAGCATGGTCGAGACCTAGTGTGCAAACGGGTGCAGATGACGTACCTTTAACTTGGAGTCGTGAGGAATGGCACATACGCCGGGGGACTTTGGAGGAACAGTAATCTCCCAAACGCCATACTGGTCCTTCCTCAAGGGATGGGAGGTCCTGTGCCACTCATCTGCATGTATTAGTGGATGACGAGCGATGGCTGAACCAAAACGAACTAAAATCGCCTATAAGAACCGCCTCTATGGCATTCGGTGCCCACTCTCTGTAAATGACGGTTGCGTCCTCTTTGACGTTGAAGCCAAATTTGAGGTAGCCCTTAGTGAACGAGTCGTAACCTCCTTCATACTCTTGTATAGCATTCTTCCACTTTGTGAATGCCTGGTGCCTGTGAGCGATGGCAGGGAGGAAGGGCTCGAGCCAAGAATCGAGTTGGAGTATGGCTTTCTCGTCAATGGACATGCTCACTTGACACGAAAAAAAAAACTATCGGACAGCTGATTCAAATACGAGACCAGATTTCCTGACGTCATTGAAAAGTGACTACCTTTTCGGAATACCCACACTGATCTCTCTCGATAATAATCCAAAGCCAATTTGCGCGAAATTTGCGCTGCGCTCGAGCTCTTGAAAGTCTCTCGACTGAACTCGGCCCTTTGTTCGGCAGGGTGCGGTTTGAGCACGTGACAGACACCACTTCCGTGACCCTGGCCCAATCCACTGGCTGGCGTTTCACTCATGGCAGACGACAAAGTCGATAGTGCGGCCAATCCATCTCTCCTAGATCCGGAACAACCCAACACACTGACCGACCACACCAAACGCAGAACCAAGAGGCTTGCCAAACAACTCGTCTTCTTCGGCGTTCTCTGGTACATATTTCATAGATGGCTATTCCGATTGGCCCACAACTACGGATTCTTGGGCGGGCATACTTACCCATGTGCACATGATCAATATACCTGGGTAATAGACGGATTTGCTACTCCCGAACACCCTGAAGTTCCCCAAAGTCGCTTGGCTGAGAACTTCTTCCTGTAAGCTTTCCTCTCGTCCTCGTATGACAGCTGCCCTGATAAGGTATTCCAAGGACTATACCTAACTCAGCCAGTGCTGTTGTAGCATCTCGGAAGTACGCCGCGAGCCCCCACCTCGCTGGCTCCAATGGGGACCTACGCACAGCAAAGTATTTCCTCGATCTCCTCTATCACGAGTTTTCTATAAACAACACCAAATGCCCCGTTTATCCAGCTGGCTCAGAGGCGTCACGTAACGCGACTCTCTCCATCACGAAATTGACAGATCCAGCTGCTTGGATCGATGTCTACTACCCCGTCCTCAATACCCCTCTCGACAGAGGCCTAGAGATCCTCGAATGTGACGGAACCACTGCGTGGAAAGCAGAGCTAGAGGAAATTGGTGATGAACTCGATAATGATGCCTATACACACGCTGGATCCATTGGTGCCTGGCATGGTCTTAGCTTCGATGGAGTTGCCGAAGGCAGGCTCATCTATGCAAACTATGGCAGGAAGAGTGACTACGATGAGCTCGTCGAGAAAGGTTAATTCGCGCCTTACCATGATTGCCTTTCTCTACCCGAACTAATGCCGATCCAGGCGTTGATTTCACCGGTGCGATTGTCCTTGTCCGATATGGTGGGGTTTTCCGCGGTCTGAAGGTGAGCATCATAAGTCTCGATTCGCTACTCTGTTCTCATCGACACACAGGTCAAAGGCGCCCAAGAGCTTGGGGCGGCCGGTGTCCTTACCTATTCTGACCCACGGGATGACGGCACTGTTACGGAGAAGAATGGCTATGCCGCGTAAGACTTATTCACGATACCTCGTGCGCACTCGGTAACTTGCTCAATAGCTATCCCCATGGTCCCGCTCGTAACCCAACGTCGGTCCAGCGTGGCTCTGTCCAGTTTATTTCAATGTACCCGGGAGACCCGACCACCCCCGGTTACCCGTCTTATGAGAATAGCACTCGCACGAACGGCACAAGTATACCACACATACCGAGCTTACCCATCTCCTGGGCAAACGCCAAAGTCTTATTGGACGAAATGGAGGGTAGGAACAGGACGGTGAGGCTCACTAACCATGGTACTCATTATTTCATCGTCAGTGCCATTTTAGTCTTACCCATTGTTTTCATAGTTGAAACCAAGGTTACGCCTATTTGGAACTCCATTGGTGTTATCCCTGGGCATATCAAGGACGAGGTCGTACTTGTTGGCAATCATCGAGATGGTGCGTGTTCGAACGCTCACCTACTTCCGCGACTGAGCTTGTGATGATTTAGCGTGGGTATTGGGTGCGGCTGACCCCAGTTCAGGCACGGTCGCCGTTCACGAGCTTATCCGCGGTTTGGGTGCTCTGCTGAAAGAGGGCTGGAAGCCATTAAGAACAATAGTCATTGCTAGTTGGGATGGAGAAGAAGTCGGTCCCCTCGATTCTTCCTAGGTGTCCTCTAATCCTTTGTCACAGTATGGGCTCATTGGCAGCACCGAATGGGGCGAAGATTTTGAGAAATGGATCCAAAAACATGTTGTCGCCTATATCAACCTTGATACCGCAGTGTCTGGTTCAACATTTGGGGCCTCTGCTTCGCCTTTGCTGTCACATTTCATCCGCAAGACTGCAGAAGGTCTACCCCACCCAACGGATCCCAAGCGCACTCTTTGGGACGCTACTGCGGACCGTGGTCAGCTCTTTGGCGAACACGATGACGTCGACTCTCTAGGCACAGAGGTCGAAACCCAGGCAGCCGACAGTGTTGGTATCAGACCTCTCGGCTCAGGAAGTGACTACACGGTCTTCTTACAACACCTTGGGGTACACTCCTAATGACATGTCGCCTTTGTTTCTGGACGCTGAATAAAATTTCGTCTAGATTGCAAGCATGGACTCGGGTGGTTTTCATAGTACTCGCTCTGACCCAGTCTACCACTACCATTCCATCTACGACTCGGAGAGATTCCAAGAAATTTATGCCGACCCGGGCTTCGTCAAACATGTATGTGCGGAAAGTCAAACATAGGACGTTTGACTCAAATCTTCATATTAGGTTGCCGTCGCAAAGAACTTGGGTTTACAGACGCTCCGTCTTGCTGGTGCACTGGTTCTACCCTTCAATACAACACATGTCGCCTTTGAATTGGAAAACTATCTAAATAGGTTGGCAGAATATTCTCAAACCCGCAAGTATTCTGACGTGTATGTTTGGTAGTGTTGAAGGGCTGACTACAGTGTCCTCGGCTGATATCAATTTTGCACCTCTTCGCGCGGCTATCAGATCCTTGCAGTTCGCTAGCCTGGAGTTCGATGCTATGAAGTTGGCGGCAGAGCGCGTTTTCGATCGTGAACTCCGTAAATGGCGGAAGGACCAACGCAAACATAAGCGAAAGTATCGTTGTTGGAAACGGTTCATTCGCCGCCTCAAAGGCTTCTTCACGGAGGATAACCACGACGTTCCTGTGTCAACAACGTTAGCACCCGCAAATGAGGGGCCCTGGCCGAGGCTAGGTAAGCCAGCGGTGTGGAGCAGGGAGCGAGGGGTACATGGCCAGGGTCTCGGTGACGATCAGGTCAATGTCGCGGACGGAAGATGGCCTATACCCAAACTTCCGCTTCCGCACTGGCCACCCCGTGAGCCGCGCCGCCTACCTCACAAACTCATCAAGGCGGCGAAGGTGGTGCGCAAGATAAACAAGAAACTGGCCTCTTTCGAGCGTGGGTTCATTCACGAGGATGGCATCAAAGATCGTGAATGGTATAGGCACATTGGAGTCGCGCCGGGGAAGTGGCTGGGTAAGATTTGGCTGTTTCGACGTCAAATTCCGAACCCGTTTGACCTTTTCTTTTCCTTTAGGATATGGTGCCACTCCGCTGCCAGCGCTCACTGAGGCCATCACGATAGAGAAGAACGTGACTCTTGCGAACTACGAGGTTATCAGGCTGACAGAGGCGGTGGAGAAGATTGCAGTTCTTTTGCGTGCTTGAGTTGGAATGTAAGTAGATATGCAGCAATCCATACGTTCAGAACGAGTAGGGCTGTTTCCCTTTTGAGCAAGCCCTCGACTACTTATTACACCCCGCCTGGTGAATATCAACTTGCTTTCATTTCTACTACAACGTCCTCGCCGGTCCGAGGATATTCTTTACTATAATATGGGCGGTGCATCTTCCACTCAACGCGGCAGCAAAGTCACGCAGTCCCAAACTATCCCCCAACAGTCAACGAACGCGAACACGCCCAAGGACATAGCACAGGTTATTCAATCTCACTCGACTTGCCTATCCATGCGCTCAATCTTGCTCAGGTTGCTAACATCGCTAAAGCTAAAAATGACTTGATTTCTCCGAACCCAGAGGTACTTACGGGAATGTCCATGACTAATTGCAGCACTCATCGCATCCTTCTCAGCACCAGAATCTCCAGAAAGGCAATGCAACGCCCGCCATACCCTCGGAGACATATAACGACACAATAAACGTCAGCAGTTCACAACTTTCTCGTGCGGGAATAGGCTGCGGCTGAACTCTTCCTTTCCAGCCCGCTACGAACTTCTCTGAGCAATTGGGCAGCATACCCTCGTCCGGCATTGGCTCCGCCCCTGGCGTCAAATTCTCAACGCTTATCAATGAGACGGACCCGCCTGAAACACAACCAACACTGGAAGCTGTCATATTCCAACACATCGAAGACACACCCAACCATGCGCTAGCGCTAGCCCCTGCTGACCAGGCATTGAAGCATGGCAGAGACCCGAAGATCGGTGCTCAGCCCAAAAAGAGGCCCCGGAGGGTTAGGGGCAAAGGTAAAGCCGCAGACGCTCTTCAAGAAGACACAGACACAGAGAACATCCCTCCTTCCGCGGCCCGACAGAATACGCTATCTCAGACTCGCCGGCGCCGTGCGCATGGGTCAAGCCGTGGAGAAATGACAACTGGGCCCGCTCCTAGGCGTGGGCGTGGACGAACCACAAAGAGTATGGGCGGGGTGGAGACGGCTAACCTCGTAAATCATGGTGCTGGTCGATTCCCCCAGGCTGTCGTGGAGGATGTCAAGAATGCGCGCTGTCACGCCCACGTCAATGAACCTCGCGATGACGGCAAAAATCGTTCTGATACCGATGCCGTTATCGGACCAAACAGGCGAACCACACGGCGGTTACCGTCCCGTGGGGGCGCCCGCAAGAAATCTGGTTCGGGCCTAGGGGTCGTCCCCGAGGAGGTGATCGAGAGGCCAAATGCGGATAAGGAGAGCGATGATCATCATAGGACTGCCCTCCGATACCCATCAGAGGAAAGTTCGAGTCGATCCATTCCTGCCCACCAGGAGAGCGCCACTGCATCATCGCCACGCGAGGAGACCGGGTTCGATATGTCGATTGTGCCACCTCTACCCTCTTCCGCACGTCGTCGTGCCAAGGAGTATTTTCAACGACGTACTCGCGAGCGCTCCGTCGATGCAGATGCAGCTAGAAGGCAGACTAGACCGTCACACAGGAACGCCACCGTAACTGAGCCAGGAGTGCCAGTGAACCCCAGATCACAAGTGGATCTTAATGAAGGTGCGGTTGCAAAAGCATCCGAAAAGTCCTCGGGGAGTGCGTCTGTATCTGCCAATGTACAGCCTGATAATTTCGCATTTGATCCGGAGGCATCGCCGTTCACGCCTAACGCGACATCAAGCCCAAGGCAAGCGTCAGTCTCATCCATCGGGGTTCAATCATTTACCTCTCCGACTCCTTTGCCCTCGCATGGAAGTCGCAAAGTCGCACCGCTAATATTACCCAAGACGTCAAACAGAAACACGTGGTTGGAGACGAGAAGTGATTTTGTGCCGTCGTCAATGCCCATATCACACGGCATTCAAGGCACGCAGCTCGCTTACACCTATGGGGGATCGAGCCAGGCACAGGATCATCTACAAGCCGAGCAAATTGCACTTATGCGGTTACAAGCGTATTACAACTGGCTGGCTGGAAGCATCCCAGCGACGGGGGTTGGAAATGGTCTTAGCGTATGGGAACACATGGATATGTCAGGCGGAAGCGGCGGTCTCAGCGGTGGCGTCGCCCTTGGCCGGCAGGGCCAGAGCCAGATCCAGGGTCGTGGGAAGGGACAGTGTCGTAACTTGAGTGGAGCATATGCACACCCAAAGGAGCACGTCGTCTTCTCACCGCGCGACCACGAACAGACGGAAGTGGCTTCTCATTCTGTTCTGCCACAAGATACAGGGCCCGTCAAAGTGGAAACGGAGAAGGGAAAGGAGGGCAAAGGAGAGGCGGGAAGACCGGCTCAGAAGTGGGACGGGAAATGGGGATTACGTGAAGGACCTGGATCTGGCAAAGAAATTGGATGGAGCTGGGGAATGAGAGCCGCGGGTACTGGTACTGGTACTGTTTGAGGGAAGGTCTGCGGGTGCATAAGGCCTAATTAATTGACTGGATAGAGTTTGTATAGCGAGAAGGCAAGAGTTGACAATTACGTCGACCAAGGACACCCTAATCCGGGTCGATCATTGCATTTATTACAGTTTAGCGTGGGTCAATCGCCTACTACACCAATCAATTTACAATGTGCCCAGGGCATCCCGCCGCCTGCCTTACCTTACTTATTTCGTTTTCCCTCTCCTTTCGCTAATCGGCTTTTTCTTCCGTCCCCCCCCCTTCCACCATCAAGCTGGCAGTGCTTCCCTGCTCCACTCCTCACAGGGATGCCATACGTCGATATCGCCCAAGGGAACGACTTTGCCTCGCTATGGTACATCACTAACTCCCCCACTGGCCATGTCAGCAGCTTCGACCCCGATAGGCCGACCGTGATCTTGCTGCACCCCTTTTTCCTCGACTCGACATGGCTAGACTCCCAGTTCGGCGACCCGAGGCTGAACGAGGATTACAACCTCATCGCATTTGACCAGCGCGCCGCCGGCCGGACGCTCTCGCGGCCAAACGGGAAACAGGATGCGTGGACGGACGCGGCGGATCTCGCGTTTGCATGTCATGTGCGTTAAAAAAATTGGGTCATCATCGTCATCATCATTCCTCGCCCGCCGCTTCCCTGACACGACGTCGCTAATTTTTTATTTTATTTTTTTTCGTTGGGCCTTTTTCGAAAGGCGCTTTGGCTGCCCCCGGCGCACATATGGGCGAGCGAGACGACGGCGGCCAACTTGGGCATACGCTTTGCTGCACTGTGCGCATATACCATTCCCTCTTGTATCTCCGTTACCTCCGGGGTGACTGAATGTATTCACTCGTTCAGGTTCCCCCATATGGTTTTGAGCCTAACTATGCTCTCAGTTCCGTCTCCGACAGAGTCCGTACTGTTTTGCCACCGCCGACCTCGCATTGGTCGGTTCTGGTTCAGTTTGTGATCTTGTTTCTTCAGACTCGAAGCGTATTTCCATACTTGCGACGAGCTCCTTCACATGTGGGCACACGCGGAGGATCTCGACACCCTGGAGTTTGCTTTGATGCAGGTCATAGCATATATTGCTGGGTCGGTACGTATTCTCACAGTGTTCGTCGTGTGCTTCTATTTCTCAGACCAGCATATTTTTACAGGATGTGTCCATTGATTTAGCGGATGAGGTACGGTGTTTTTTTCTTTTTTTTTTTTTTTTTCAAAAATTGG
>Ga0209488_10004275_pt1 | contig 11218 bp, 9 predicted proteins | sample Rivendell_Oct201_8_FD_188349 | JGI IMG/M metagenome (GOLD analysis project Ga0209488, IMG submission 188349) | Vadose zone soil microbial communities from the Eel River Critical Zone Observatory, Northern California, USA -... | ecosystem: Environmental > Terrestrial > Soil > Vadose zone >... | reverse complement strand
GCCCCTCACTTTTTGTCAGGTCGACACTAGTGGCTCGAATCACTTAAAATGTAGGGTAGACCCTTTTGAGCTTGATGCGGGCGGTGGCCGTTGTAAATCGCCAATCGGCCTTTGCGTGTTTGGCGTTTCGGTGGCTCAACCAGGCTGCCACCTCCTGCTCCAAAACCTGCCGGTCAGCGATGCGCCTGTTGAGGCATTGGGCAGACAGTGTGGACAACTCTGACTCCGCCATGTCCAACCAGCTGCCATGCTTGGGCGTATAGTGCCATTCGAAACGCTCGACCAAGCGGCGCGCCTCGGCGGGTGGAAACGCTTCGTAGAGTGACGCTGGTGAGTGCGTATTTAGATTGTCTTGCACCAGCACGATCTTTTCGGCGTCCTTGAAGTGGGTATCGCTGACATCTTTGAGAACGTGCGCGTAGTCGACCGCGGTACGCCGCTCCGTGACCTTGACGTGGCGCCAACCTTCGAGTGGCGCAAACAGCATGAACAGGTTTGCGGTACCGTTGCGCTCGTACTCGTAGTCGTGGCGCGCTGGCTGCCCTGGCCGCATTGGGATTGGCGTGCGCGTCTCGGCGACGAGTTGCTTGGACGTCTCATCAAGACAGACGAGTGGCCGCGCCGGATCGTGCGGGCGCGTATAAACCTCAAGCACATCCTCCATGGCCGCGACGAAAGCAGCGTTGGCGGTGGGTGGGATCACCCAATATTCCTTCAGATGCGGCTTGATATCGTTTTTTTTAGAGCGCGGCCGACCGTATTGAAGTGCGCCGCGCCTACGATCTCACGCTCGACGACCTTGTCGGCAAGTAGACGGAGCGTCCAACGGGCAAAGCCGGGCGGCGGCTTCGAACAGGCAAGCGCGATCAGCTGGGCTTGGCGCTCGCCATCGAAGATTGGCTGGATCGGTGGCGTCGCGCGCTTCTTGCGAGTGAGCACCGCCTCGAAACCGTCGTTGACGAGCTTCGAACGCACGCGCGTGACCATGCCCACATTGGTATCGAGCGCCTCGCAAATTCTTTCATCCGTCCAGCCATCACCCTCTTCCGATTGATCGGCTTTAAGCAGAATCCGTGCCTTCAGGACAGTCTTCGCTGCTGATTTGCCTTTGGAAATGAGGTCGAAAAGACGCTTACGTTCTTCGCTGCTCAGCTTCACGACGAATTTCTTCTGCGCCACGATCGTGCCCCTTGCCGGTTGAACCCGACACGGCAAGAATCAGTGTTCGCGAACAATTGCAACAACACAATTTAGCTGGTACGAGCCACTAGCCCTTGGCGGCGCGCGATCACCCAATAGAGTGCGATTAACGGCGTCATCATGAGCAGCATCACGATGGCAAGTGCGGAAGCCTGACCCAGGCCACCGCCCAGCCACAGACTCCAGACTACGACCGGGAAGGTGACATTGTCTGCGGATGAGAGAATGACGGCGAGCGTGAGTTCACGGAACACCAGAAGTGCGATCCAAAGCCAGGCATAGAGCAGCGTTGGAGCGAGCAGCGGCATCGAGATGCGGCGGAAGCCTTGCCAGGCAGTGGCGCCGCTCATCTCCGCCGATTCTTCGAGTTCCGTATGGATCTGAATGAGCCCGCTATTGGTCATGCGCGTGCCATAGCTGACGCGTGCGATCACAAAGACAATGAGCAGGATCCAGATCGTGCCATAGATCGGCAGCGCGCGTTGCAGGACGAACAGGGTCAGCAGCAATGCCCCCACGCCGAACACGATTGACGGTATGGCGTGTGGCAGGAAGGCAATGAAATCGAAACCGGCGCGGCCGCGAATGCGCGAGCGCAGCACGATCCACGAAAATGAGAGGCTGATGACAAGCACGATCGTCGGGGTGAGCACGGCGAGGATCGCGGTGTGCCAGACCGCTGTGAAAACCAGTTCCCACGGAAGCGTCAGGTAATGGTTGAACGACATCACCGTAAAGGCGCGTTGTGAAGGAAGCTGGAAGAACGGCAACAGCGAACTCCAGACCAGGAGCGCGATCGGCATGATCTTGCTCAGCACCAGGTAGCTGCCGATGAAAATCCAGGCCGCGATGGCACGCCGCCCAAGCCGCACGACCTTCGGCCGATAGGCCTTGCCGGTGACGACGGCAAAGCGGCGCGAACGCTGCTGCATGGCGCCGTACCACCAACTCATGAGCGCTGCGATCACCATGGCGACGGTGGAGAGCGCAGCGCCAAGCCCATACTTCGGCAGCACGTCCTGTGGATTGAGCAGCAGGTAGAGAAACGTCGTAAAAGTGAAGATGCGATTGCCCCAGCCAATGATCGCCGGCACATCGAATGCCGCAAATGCAGTCATGAAGATGTAGATCGCAGCCGCAAGGATGCCCGGCCAGGCCAGCCGGATGGTGATCCGCCGCATCACCGTCCAGGCGCCGGCGCCGTGCATTGCGGCGGCTTCTTCGAGCGTCGGATCCATGGACCGGAACACGGCCGCCGTCATGATGAAGGCGAGCGGTGCAAGGTTGAGCCCCTGGACCCAGCCCATGCCGGCGAGCGTCGAGATGGGAAGCGGCGGGCCGGAAAGCCCAAATGTGCTAACCAGGACCTGATTGAGCAGTCCAATGCGCGGATGCAGGAGAAAGAGCCATCCCATGGCGGCTGCAAAGCCCGGGATCAGCAAGCCGACCGCCATCAGGGTGAACAACAGCGTCTTGGCACGGAAATCCGTGCGCTCCGTGATCCAGGCCGCCGGAATACCGAAGCCGAGCGCCACGGCAAGCGAAATCAACGAAAAGCCAAGCGTATCGATCAGCACCGTGTAAGTGCGCTGATCGGTGAACACCTCGACGAAGTTCTGCGACGTATAGACCAGGTCCTGGCTGCCCGGGCTGCCGCTCGTCCAGGCGAGCCATAGCACCACGGCGAGGAGCGCGAGGATGACAAGGCTCGCAAATATAACTACTGCCAGCATGGCGGCGGGGAGGCGATCGCCGAGGCTGCGGCGTTCGTGTGATGAGGTGGCGGCGGAGGACATAAGCAATAGTCGCGGCCTGGATTTCATGGCATAAGTGCGCGAGCGTTTATGGCATTTTCTAAATACACCAGATCCCGAGGCGGAGGCGCAAGTTGCATAGCCGACACACGCTTCGTGTCGGCTATGTGCAGCCCCTATTTCGCCGTCATGATCTTGATCAATTCGCTGCGGCCGGCATCGATCTCGGGATGCTGCAGCTGCCATTCGACCGTGACTTCCTTGAAACTCACGTTGAGCTTCTTGTAGTCGTCAATCATCTTGGCCATGCGTGAGCCGGGTAGGAAGTGAAGGTCGGTCTTCCAGGTTTCGTAGGACAATTTCTGTCCTTCTTCGGTCAGCTGGAACAGCGCGTAGAGCTTCGCCGCGCCAGGATGTTGTGCGTTCTTCGGAATACCGAAATAGTAATAGCGCTGCTGCGCGGCATCGAGTGGCATCATTTGGGCCATGGGGGCGCCCTTTTCCTGCCACTGCAGGGCGTCCTGGCCGGTGCAGTCCATGACAATGGCAAGATATTCACCGGTCGCGATTCGCTCGGCTTCGCCGCAGCGGATCAGGCCCGCGACCTGCTTCGACAGGGCGGCAACGTAGCTGAACGTCCTCTCTTTGCCCCAGACATCGGAGGCCGCGAGGATGTCGAAACCGGCCGCATAGGGCGTAGACGCGATCTTGCCTTTCCACGCTGGAGCCAAGAAGTCCTCAAGCCTGGTCGGCTTCATCGGGGCGAGCGCGGAATTGTAGGTGGCGCCCGAGAGGCCCGTCACGATGCGGATAATCCTGCCGTCGAGTTCGATCATCTCGGGCGTGATGCGATTGGGCAGATATTTCTTCCAGTCGACCCGTTCGAACATGTCGAGTTTCACGACCGGCACAATCTGCGGCGAGGCGCCAAGTGCGATGTCGACGCTGCCCTTTTGTCCGGCTGAATGTTCGGTCGCCAATTGGTTGACGATCCGTGCCATGTCGGCGCCCGGCAGGAAATTGATGCGGATATTGGTTCCGAACATCCGGTTCATGGCGGCCTGGTAGCGCGCCGCGCCCTGGATGCCGCCGAGCGATGTGCCGCTCCAGCTCAACGTGAGCGTGCCTTCGCGATTGGCGGCGGCCGCCAGTTCCTTGAGCGCGGCATTGATTTCTCGGGGGATTTCTTGAGCGCCGGCGCTGCTGGCGAGCAACGTGGTGAACAGTGCGATGGCTGACAGGCACGGTCGAATGATTGAAGCCACGGCCACCTCCGGTTATCCCGCTGGTCACTTGCGGGCGCTTATTTGCGGGCGCTTATTCGGTCGCCACACAATAGCGTTTTCCAGGGCAAACCAGAATGCCGTGTTTGGGTGCTCATTTTTATACAGACATGCACCCGGCATCGCGTGTAAGAGAAGTACCTGCAGCCTTTAAGGCAAAGAATCACACAATATAAGCGTGCAATTCGTATGAATCGACGAGCGCCGAATGCTCATCCCGCGCTCGAGCCCCGCGCGTTGGCAAACGTTCTAGTCCGCTATCGCGAGCCCAACTGGGCGCGTAGCGTGATCGAACTCGCCATAACGGTGATACCGTTCGTCCTCATCTGGGTCGCCATGTGGGCCACTCTGCACGCCGGCTATTGGATTTTCTTGCTGCTCGGCGTGCCCGCCGCGGGCTTCCTCGTGCGCCTCTTCATGATCCAGCACGACTGCGGACACGGATCGTTCTTCCGCCATCGTCTCGCGAATGACTGGGTCGGACGTGTCATAGGCGTCCTGACACTAACGCCCTATGACTTTTGGCGACGCACCCACGCCCGCCACCACGCGAACTCGGGTAACCTCGATCACCGGGGCATGGGCGACATAACGACGCTGACCGTGTTGGAGTTTCTGGCATTGCCTCGATGGCGTCAGTCGCTGTATCGCTTATACAGGCATCCGTTCGTGATGTTTTGCATTGGTCCGGCATATTTGTTCATCTTGCAGCACCGTCTGCCGGTGGGGCTGATGCGCGGTGGTTGGCAGCCGTGGCTAAGTACGATGTTGACGAACGTTGCAATCGCGATCGTGGTCGCAACCATGATCTGGCTGGTCGGCGTAGGTCCATTCCTGCTCGTGCAGTTGCCGATTACGCTTCTCGCAGGTTCGATTGGTGTCTGGTTGTTCTACGTCCAGCACCAGTTCGAGGACACCTTCTGGGCCCATGACGAGGACTGGACGTTTCACGAGGCGGCGTTACGCGGCAGCTCGCATTACGACTTGCCGGGTATCTTGCGCTGGTTCACCGCCAATATCGGGTTGCATCACATCCACCATCTCTCGAGCCGAATTCCGTATTACCGCCTGCAACAAGTGCTGCGGGATCACCCGGAGCTCGCAGCCGGTAGTCGGCTTACGCTGCTCCAGAGCTTCCAGAGTGTGCGCATGGCCCTTTGGGACGAAAGGCAACGGCGGCTGACCTCCTTTCACTAGATAAGACAAAGTTACCGGTTTGGATTTTTCAACGCCGCGTCCAATCGCGCGGTTCCGTCAGAGCCGACTTGCACACCATACTCGCGCTCGGCTGCTGCGGCCGACACATAGCCGGCGTCGAGATCGCGGGCGATGAGCTCAAGCGACCGTTTGGCGGGCGGCCCATAACCGCCGCCGCCGCCGGTTTCGACGCAGACCAGATCACCTGGGTTGAGCTGGTAGGCGTTCTCCTTTTCGACGCTTTGTTCCGTTGTGCTGCCGGCCGGCACCAGCGTGAAGCGTCCCGGCATGGCTTGCCGCCCTCCCTGCACGCCCCAGGGCGGATATTTGGTGCGATCCAGATTGGTGCCGAGCAGGCACGGGTTGAGGATGCGGTATTTCTTGCGGAACCCCATGCCGCCGCGGAATTGCCCGGCGCCACCGGAATCCTCGCGCAATGAGAATTCCTCGATACGAAACGGCATCAATGATTCTTGCAGCTCAAGGGGAATGATGCGCGTATCGCCGTGCGCCATGGTGCGGAAGGGACCCGAGCCGTCGTGGGTCGCGCAGGCGCCCCAGCCGCCGTGGCCGCTGTCGTGGGTATCGAAAAACGAACCATTGGGGCGGCGCCCATAGAAACGGACACCGGAATGCGTGCCGAAATGGCCGCCCGGCACGCGGTCGGGAAGCGCATGTTCGAGCGCCTTGATGACGGCGTCGATGACGGTCGGAAATGGCGTCGGATACATGAACATCGGCGCGGTCGGATCCGCGCTGATCAGCTTGCCGGGCGGCAGCACGAGCTTGATCGGCCGGAACGTACCTTCGTTCGCCATCTCGGCCGCGCCCATGAGATATTTGAACGCCACGCGTGCGATCGTCTGCCCGCCGCCGAAATAGCCGGAATTGATCGGCCCCTTGGCTTGCGGCGCGATGTCACTGAAATCGACCGTGAGTTCGTCGCCCGCGATGATCACTTTTACCTTGATCGGCACCAGCTCTTCGCCACCGGAGCGATCGTTGTCGAGATAAGTCTCGGTCGTATAGGCGCCGTCCGGCATGGCGCGGATGAATGTGCGCGCGGCTTGCTCGGATTGGTCGAGGATGAGTTCGACCGCGCGATTGAAGGTCGCGATGCCATATTTGTTGGCGAGCTCCGCCGTGAGGTCGCGCCCCAAGAGGCAGCCGGCGAGTTGCGCCGCGATGTCGCCCATCAGTTCGAGCGGCATGCGCGTATTGTTCTCGATGATGCGATAGACTTCCTCGATCGGCTCGCCCTTCGACCATAGCTTGATCGATCGCAGTTGCAGCCCCTCCATGAAAATGTCGGTGGAGTTGGTCTGGATGCCGCCGATCTCGATCCAATGCACATTGATGGCGAAGAATCCGATGAGCGCGGTGCGATCGGGCCCCGCATAGATCGGCGTATACATCACCGTGTTGTTGAGGTGCTGGCCCTGCACGGCCGCGTGATTGCAGAGCACGATGTCGCCATGGTGAAGCCGGGCCTTGCCGTAGATCGATAACCCGTCGCGCACCGCCGTGCCGACCGAATCGGCAACAAAAGGCGGCATGCCACCGGTGCATTGGGCCACGAGCTGGCCTTCGCTTCCCACAAGACCGACAGCGAAATCATTGTATTCGTAGATATAGGGACTGAACGCTGTCCGCTTGATATTGGCGTCGATCTGGTTGGTGATCGACACGAGGCCATGGCGGATCACTTCAAGCGTGATCGGATCGATGGCCGAATTCGTGTCCTCGGCTGGGTTGCTGCTCGCGAAGGGCCCCACCCCCAACCCCTCCCCACAAGGGGGAGGGGAGCCCACCGAGTTTGCCGCACTTTCCATCCGCAACCCCAAATTTCTGGCGTACTCAGTTTGTGGAACACATGGACGTCATGCCGCGGTCGGCTGATAGCGCATGAATCGTGCGGCGCGCTCGGTCCACCTCCCCCTTGTGGGGAGGTCGACCGCTTCGCTCTTTGCGAAGCGGTCGGGTGGGGGAAACCAACAACGCACATTCCATTTTGGGTTCCAGTACATCAGCTTACTCGCACACTTGGATGCGGATTTCGCTAAGCGTTCCGACCTCGAAACGATCGCCTGGCCAGATCAGCGTCGTCGAGCCGTATTCCTCGATCAACGCAGGGCCTTGCGCTTTAAAGCCCGGCGCGAGCGCGGCCCGTTCGTAGATGTTCGTGGTGATCATGTCTGCGGCGGTCGCTTGGCCCTGGCCGAAATAGACGGGGCGCGTCTGCGGGGCGCCGGCCGCCGCTCGGGCGCGGGGCAAGCGTTGGAGCTCCGGCCGCGGCAGCCGGGTGACGGCGGTCAAGTGCAGGGCCTGGAATTCGGCCGCGGCGCGCGCGTCTGCATGGCCATAACGGCGCTTGTAGTCGCGATCGAATGCCTGCCGAATGCCTGCCGGATCATCGAGACCCGAGATCGGCACCTTGATGTTATGGCGCTGGCCCGCATAGCGCATTTCGGCATGACGCTCGAAGGTGACATCGCCCTTGCCAAAGTCGCGCTGGAGCGCGTCACGCGCTTGGCCTTCCATCTCGGTGAATTGCTTGTTCAGCGCTTCGATCGTCTCCGCTTTGAGCGTGCCGGTAAATGTGGTCGAGAGATCGAGGCGTGCGTCGGCAAGGAGCATACCGACCGCGGAAAAATTGCCCGGTTCGGGCGGAATGACGACGGTCGGGATCGAGAGTTCGCGCGCGAGCGCGCTCGCGTGCAGCGGCCCGCCGCCCCCATAACAGAACAGTACGAATTCGCGCGGATCAAGCCCGTGTTCGATGGAGATCTGTTTGATGGCGCCTGCCATGATGACGGTGGCGAGCGCGATGATGCCGTCCGCCATGCGGATCAATCCGTCGTCACCCGTGAAACCAAGAGGGCCGGCCATGCGTGCAACCGCCTGGCGCGCCGCGTCGGTGTCGAGCTTGAGTTCGCCCCCTAAGAATCGCGCCGGGTTGAGACGGCCGAGCACCAGATTGGCGTCGGTGACGGTCGGTTCGGTTCCGCCATTGCCGTAGCAGGCGGGTCCCGGTGTCGAGCCTGCGCTCTGTGGCCCGACATGCATGCGGCTCTGCGGATCGAGCCAGGCGATCGAACCGCCGCCGGAACCGACTTCGACAATATTGATAACCGAGGACTTGATCGGGAAGCCTTTTACGTATCCGCCGGCGTAATAGATCGACTCGACCGAGAAGCGGCCATTTTCCACGAGCGCGCATTTGGCGGTGGTGCCGCCCATGTCGAACGCGATCACGTTCTTGAATCCGAGCGCTTCCGCATAGGCGCCGGCGCCGATGCAGCCCCCGATGGGCCCTGACTCCACGAGTGCGACAGGCTGGCGGCAGGTGCGCTCGACCGAGAGCAATCCGCCATTCGAGCCCATCATGTAGAGCGAGCCGTCAAAACTCTTGGCCTTCAGGTCGTTTTCGAGGCGGCGGATGTAACGGCTCACCAAAGGGCCCACATAGGCATTTGCGGCGGCTGTGGAGGTGCGTTCATATTCGTACCACTCTCGCGTCACTTCCGTGGAATGGGTGACATAGGTGTCCGGCATCAAGTTGCGCAACGCCGTCGCCGTCGCCTCTTCGTGCGCCGGATTGGCGTACGAATTCATGAAGAAAATGGCGACGGCCTCGATGCCGAGTGACCTGAGCTTTTGTGCCAGCGGCACCAGGGCGGCTGCATCGAGCGGCGTGACGATCTCGCCCTTGCTGCCGACGCGTTCCATTACTTCGAAACGCAATGCTCGTGGAATGAGCGGTTCGTCGCGGCGGTAGTGCAAGTCGAAAGGATCGGGGCGGTTGCCGCGTGCAATCTCGAGCACATCGCGAAATCCGGTCGTGGTCACCAGCGCCGCCTTGGCGCCTTTGCGCTGGATCAGCGAATTGATGACCAGCGTCGTGCCATGATTGACGAAATGGGCGGTGTGGGGCTCGAGTTTGACCTTGGCGAAACAGTCGAGGATGCCGTCGACAAAGTTGCCATAGGTGGTCGGGCTCTTGGAATAGACTATCCCGTGGCCGTCGTGATCATAGGCCACGAGGTCGGTAAATGTGCCGCCAATGTCGACGGCAACGGCATAGGGCATGTGGGGGTTCCTGCTTTGCGGCACGGATCAAGCATGGAAGCGGCATCTCGATCAAGCGGGGAAGGTTGTAGCCCGTTGTAGCCCGCATAAAGCCGTAAACGCGTTCTTACGCGGTTACGGCTTTATGCGGGAGCGGTCGTGGGGCCAGATCCGGTCCCCGGATTGCGCATCTTGAACGCGCAAAGGGCGCGTTCGCGATGCTCCATCCGGGCTACGAAGACGGGGCCCGCGTCACGACAGCCATTCGACCTTGACGGCTGTCTGCAAGGTGGCCCAGGCGTTGATCAACGCATGGAGGAAGATGGTCAGCGATGTCGAGCCGCTATGCCAGCGGATCAAGCCCAGCAACAGTCCCAAGAAGAATATCTGAATGATTCCGAACCAGTCGTACTGGATGTGCATACCGGCCCAGATTGCCGCAATCACGAAGATTGCCGGCCATGCCGTGCGCGTCGCAGATGCCCAGCCGCGAAAGAGAAATCCGCGGAAGAGGATTTCTTCGCCGACCGGGGCCACGATCACGAAGGCAAACCACAGCAGCATCAGGCCGCCCTGCTGGCGCGCGGTGTAGTAGGTGTCGACCTGAAATGACGCGACCACGTCGCGGTCGAGCAGAAGGGTCAACGCATCGTAACCGAGCACGAAAAGAACCGTCATCCAGATCGCCAGCGCGGCCTTCCGTCGACCGGGCCAGGTGAGGCTCAGGTAGTCGGCGATGCGCCATTTTGCGATGTACGCCGCCAGTGCCAGGACGGCCACTTGCACTGGCGTTTCGATGCATGTCAGCAAGGCAAACGTGACGCCGTCGACCTCGGCGGTCAGGTCGGGGACATCGCCAATGAACCACCGCATCGCCGGAATGATGACCGCAGCGGAGACTCCGATCGCAAGCAGCCCCCAGGCCAGCGTTGCCACAAGGCCCCACGGCTGTGGCTGCGGTGCCGCATTTGGTTCGGGCTCTGCCATCAGTCCGTGCTGCGATAGGCGTTGTGCCAGTCTTCGCCCGGTCGGAATTCGTCATCGCGTCCCTCGTAGCGCCACACCCCGCGTGTCGGCTTGTCGTAGGCTGGGACGAACCGGTCGCGGTAGCGCATGCCGCAATAGTGCGCGGGCTTGACCTTGTCCCATACGATGAAGCCCTGGTCGGTCATGCAGTCGCGGTCGATGCTCACGGCTTGAACCCGGCCACAGACCATGAGGCGGTTCCGCCATTGCTGCGTCCATTCCACCATGCATTCGAAATGGCTGCGGCATTCTGCAATGCGCGGTGGGCGGAGCTTGCGTGCCGGCATGGGCGTGAGCCCGGCTTTGACGAGTTCGTTCTCGCCGCCCCGGAACGGCAGACCGCACACCAGCGTCTTGTCGAGCATCGCCTGTTCGAATGGCACCACATTGACCACGAATTCGCCGGTGGCGAGCACGTTGTCATAGGTGTCCTTGGATGTCCCGCAGGTGAAGGAAATATACACCGGGTCATGACAGACGCGCGTGCAGGTTCCGAAGGCTGCTGCGTTGAGGGCACCGTCCTTGTCGACCGTCGTGATCAGCACCAGGCAGGAACTGGGTGCGAAAATATTGTCCCACCATTCCGGCCGAACATCGATTTTTTCCGTCATGTTGATTTCCATGTCAGCTTCGTAGCCCGGGTTTCCGTATTTAGCGCGTAAGCAACGCGCTAAATGCTTCAACCCGGGC
>Ga0209488_10004273_pt1 | contig 11220 bp, 8 predicted proteins | sample Rivendell_Oct201_8_FD_188349 | JGI IMG/M metagenome (GOLD analysis project Ga0209488, IMG submission 188349) | Vadose zone soil microbial communities from the Eel River Critical Zone Observatory, Northern California, USA -... | ecosystem: Environmental > Terrestrial > Soil > Vadose zone >... | reverse complement strand
CGCATTCACCCGCTTTTGCACGCCGCCAAAGATGGCGCTTTCATTCAGCGTGGTAAGAGGATCGCCCGTATTCGCGCCCAGGCCTTCGGCCATTTTCCGCGCTTGCAGCGCGCTCCACATCGCAAAACCTCCGGCGGCAATCAAAACGACCGGCCACATTTCGCCCCAGGAAAAATGTCCATATCCCAGCTGATTCAGTTGCAGGAGCAAGCCGAACACCAGCAACATCGCGCCCCAGGCGCGTCGGCAGGGATCGGCAAGTTTTACGATTCCGGCAAAGATCAGAATCAGCGGCCAGAACTGGAAGAAGTGCCCGGCATTGACGATGCCCATGTTGTTGAGCAAGAAAATTGCCCCAACGGCCAAAATCACAGCGCCCGGAATCATCCCGTTATAGCGGCCGCCGCCGCTGCCCCTACTATTGTGTATGCGCGAAGTGATGCGTGACTTGATTTGCTCTCCCAGGTCGCGCCCGTGTTTGTCGCCGATCTCCATTATTTCCTCAATTCGCTAGTCGCGAACTTCCTCGTTTTACGCTCTGCTAAATTCCTTAGTTCGCTTTATGCGAAAGCGCGACTCCGGCAATCATCACTGCTACCGGCCAGCATAATAGCAGCACGCGGGTCAGGTTCAGTAATATCCCGTTCGGGTTCCACGCGATGAAGTCCACTATTTGCAAAGCGGCCATGCCCAACGCGCCCATCCATCCGAGCGATTCCGCCGCGCCGCGGCTCCACGCCGCTCCTGCTTCCAGCCACAATGCCCACAATTGCAGGAACAATGCCGCCCCGCCAATTGCCAGCAGGATTCGTCCTGCTTTCTGCTTTCGTGCCGCCTGGCCTTGCATTACCGCTACCATTTGCCGCCTCCCACCCGCTTTTGCTGCATTGCTCCTCGCGGGCAACTCCACAGTAAACGCCAGTGACCAGGGCGGCATGGGCGATTCGGCGGACGGCACCCCGCTACCGGCGAATGGCGGTATAGGCTCGGCTTGCGATGAGGGGCTGGGAATCGCGGGGGACGTTTTCCAACGGCGATTCTTATGAAAAACGGATAGAGCTTGCAAAATGAGTGCATTGGCACTACGGTATGGCACACGGTTTCCATCGAGTCGGGCTCAAACTTTTTGAGGAGAAAACTGGAGATGACCATCTCTGCTACGCGGCTGTTTTCCACTCGTTTGCACCGTACGCGTTGGGTTTTGTATGTGTTGCTGGCACTGGTTGGGGGCTCGCTCACTTTTGTCGGCGCCCATGCGCAACAAAAGGCCACCGAGGAAGCCACGTTCCGAAAATTACTGGACAGCTATTGCGCGGCCTGGAGCAGCGGCAATCCTGACAATGCTGCAAAGTTTTATGCCAAAGATGACGGACTGGTCTTTTACGACCTGGCGCCTTTCTCGTATCACAGTTGGAAGGAATATCGCCCCGGAGTGCAGAAACAGTTTTTTGATAACGCCACTGCGGCGAAACTCACTGCCGGCAATGACCTGAAAGTCACGCGGCGCGGCAACATTGCGTGGATGACCGTGCCAATGCACATTTCAATGACCAGCAAAGATGGGAAAACGACTGAAGCTGAAGTCCGTTACACTGGCATTTGGGAACGGCGTGGCGCGAGCTGGCTGTTGCTGCATGAGCATTTGTCGGTGCCGATGGGGTAGGGAAGTGGGTGGTGAATTGTAAGAAAGCGCCCGCCGCGGCAGGCAGGCTCGGAATGACGATTTACCTTATTCTATCGAAAATATGTGGAATTTATTGAGCTACTATTGCATGGCTGCGCGTGGCTACCGGCTGCATCCGTGGGATAGCCCGTACCTGCGCTGGCGCCTGGAGACCTTCCTCGGAAAAGAAGCGGAGAATCTTAGCGCTGCGCAATTCATGAAAGTCCTCTGGAAGTATCGGCATCAAATGCAAAACTTCGTGGATTGGGCGGCGGAACGCCGTCGCGTGCAGGTCCGTTCTCGCTAGCAGAAGCGCTATAATCACTTAAGAGGCTTGTGAGACGGACTTCTGGGGAAGTGCGTACGTATGACTTCTCTCCCGATCCTTGACGAAGCTGCGGCATTGCATGAAGCGCAGTGGTGGGAGCGCGATCCGGATGGCCGCGTTCATTGCTACTTGTGCCCGCGGCATTGCCACATCGGCGAGGGGCAAGGCGGCTTCTGTTTTATCCGAGTGAATCGCGGCGGAAAGCTTTACAGCCTGGGTTATGGTGCGCCGGCTGCCCTGCAAGTTGATCCCATCGAAAAAAAACCGCTGAATCATTTCTTGCCGGGTACGCGTGTGTTCAGCCTGGGAACGGCGGGCTGCAACATGGGCTGTTTCTTTTGCCAGAACTGGGACATTTCCAAATCGCATCAGGATCAAGTCAATGCGCGCGATGTGCCTCCGGAGGTTGTTCCGGAACTGGCGCTGAGCCACGGCTGCGATTCGATCGCGTTCACTTACAACGAGCCAACCATCTGGGGCGAATACATCATTGATATTTGCCGTGCCGCGAAATCGAGCGGGCTGAAGACGGTAATGGTCAGCAACGGGTACATCACGCGCGAAGCGTTCCACGATATTTACGATTACATTGATGCGGCCAATATCGACCTGAAGGCCTTTACTGAGAATTTCTACGGGAAGATTACCCTGACGCACATGCAGCCGGTTCTGGATACTTTGTTGTTGCTGAAAAAAGAGACACCCGTGTGGTTTGAAATTACCAACTTGATGATTCCGACGTTGAACGATGATCCGGAAGAGACGCGAAAGCTTGCTGGCTGGATTCTGGAGAATCTTGGAGCGGATGTGCCGCTGCACTTTACCGCGTTCCATCCCGACTTCAAGTTGCGGAATAAGCCGCCGACGCCGCCGGAGACGCTGCATCGAGCGAGGAGCGTCGCGATGGAGGCGGGATTGCATTACGTTTATGAGGGAAACATCGTTACGGATGCGGGATCGACGTTTTGTCCGCAGTGTAATTTGCCGGTGATTCGGCGGTCCTGGCACAAGGTCGAGGAAAACTTGCTGAGGGATGGGAAGTGTCCGCGATGCTCGCGGAGCATTCCGGGCGTGTGGGAAAAGTCTGAAGGCGGTCAATTTTAGATTCGTCGCGCGGAAGCCGGAAAAGCGGCAGCTGGCGGCCGCACTTCAAAAGCGCCCACCGCGTAGGGTGGCCGCTACAACGCTAGCTGCAGGACGGCGGCGTAAAGCGGCTGCTACACAAGGAAGAGAAAGATAATGCGGAGATACGCGGAGAATGGTTACTTCGGAATGTAGGTGTAGTAGCCGGGGCCGACGCGCATGGAATGATGCCAGGCCATAGGAAATGCCCACCAAACTAGGCCTCCGAGAATGGCTTGGCCGAGAACCAGCGGGAGAATGTTGCGGTCACGCGCGAAGAGCCAGCACATCACGGTGCCGCCGATAAAGGTGAGCGGCACCAGCACCGGATTTGGCCAATGCAGGGCTCCGAACAGCACACCGCCAACGAGCGCAGCTACCTTCGGACTTTGCCACCCCTTCAGCAGACGGTTCATTGTTAACGATTGCAAGCCGATTTGCTGCAGCAGGCAAAATGCGAAATATCCGACGAAGCGTTTCGGAGCGATGAAGTGGGCCGGGGCGCGATGAAGCGCTCCTAGAGTTACGCCGACCAGGCCGAGGATCAGGAAGAAGAAAAGGAATATCGGAGCGGCACGTCGTGTGGCTGGTTTCAGATTGTCGGCTTGCCATCCGATTGTTTTTGGAGTGTCCCAGTGCAGCGCGAAGCTGAGCAGCAACCATACCGGAAAGATCAGCCAGGTTTTGGGACTGGCTTCTTGCCATCGCCAGATGTAGAGCGAAACGAACGCGGGGAAAGCGAGTGCTTCCAGAAGATTTGGCAGCGAGCTGATCACAAAAATGATCATAAAGCAGGGCGGCGATCGGCGCCGGAAAAGCCAAAGAGCGGTGGCATGGCGAAAAATACTATGATGGATACTTCCTGGCACCGGAGTCTTTTGTGAGGCTATCGTGGCGGAAAACATACATCGAGTAGTGATTCTAGGCGGGGGATTCGGTGGCTTATCGGCGGCGCAGGCGCTGAAACGGGCCGCGGTGCAAGTCACGTTATTGGATCGGCGCAACTTTCATTTGTTTCAACCGCTTTTGTATCAAGTGGCTACCGGTTCGCTTTCGCCGGGTGAAATAGCGGCGCCGTTGCGCAGCGTGCTGCGCAAACAGAAAAACACCGAAGTACTGCTGGGCGAAGCCGCGGACATTGACCCCCACAAAAATCTCCTTACGTTGAGCGACGGCGCGCAGTTCGAATATGACTCGTTGATTGTCTCCACCGGCTCGCAGACCTCTTACTATGGCAATGATTCCTGGCGGAAAAATGCTCCCAGCCTGAAAACGGTTGAGGAAGCGACCAACATCCGGCAGAAAATTCTGCTGGCGTTCGAATGCGCGGAACGCTCTGCGAGCGAGGCAGAAGCCCGTGCGTGGCTTACGTTTGTGATTGTTGGCGCGGGCGCGACAGGGCTGGAACTCGCGGGAGCGCTCGCCGAAATCGCCAACGAAACATTGAGGCACGACTTTCGCCGCATTAATCCAAGCGAGGCGCAAATTCTCCTGGTGGAAGGCGGTCCGCGCATACTGGCGGCATTTCCGGAGGATCTTGCGGAGAAAGCGGAGCGGCTGGTTTCTCGCCTTGGAGTGAAAGTTCTAAAGGGCGTGAAGGTAACGAGCGTTGACGCCGAGGGAGTGACGTTCGAACGCGGCGCTACTACGGAAAGGCTGGCCGCGAAAACAGTGTTGTGGGCGGGCGGCGTAACCACTAATGAGTTTGGCCGCACGCTGGCCAAACGCACAGAAGCGCAAACCGATCGAATTGGACGCATTCCGGTAACGCCGCAACTGACCATCCCAAACTTCCCGAATATTTTTGTGGTTGGTGACCTGGCGCTGGCTAACGATAAGAATGCAAAGCCACTTCCCGGGGTGGCGCAGGTGGCGATGCAAGGCGGCGCCTACGCAGCGAAAGTGATTCGAGCGCGTGTCGAGAAAAAACCCGAGCCGCTGCCGTTCCACTATTTCAATAAGGGCGACATGGCGGTGATCGGACGCGCTGCCGCGGTCGCAAATATTTTTGGCCTGCATCTTTCGGGTTTGTTGGCGTGGCTGGTCTGGCTTTTCATTCACCTTATTTACATCGTGGAATTTCAAAGCCGGGTGATGGTTTTTATCCAATGGGGAATTCAATTCGTGACCTTCAGCCGCGGAGCGCGTCTGATTACAGGTGATGGTGCAGCGCCACCGCGAGAGCCGTAGTAGACTATTTCCCCTGGAGAAATTCGTGATCTCATTCGTCCCGGCTACATCTTCGTGGCCTTTCTCAATTGGAAACTTAATTCGCAGTTTTTTCCTTGGCGGATTTTTGCTATCGGCGATGGCCTGCGTCGCGCAAGACATTAATCCGGATGCGTATTCCGGACTGCGCTGGCGTTTTCTGGGCACGCCTCGCGCGGGGCGCGTTACCGCTGTCGTCGGCATTCCGGGGCAGCCCAACCTTTATTACGCGGGGACGCCAAATGGCGGCGTTTGGAAGTCCGATGACGCCGGCCGTACCTGGAAGCCGATCTTTGACGCAGTGCACGTCGCGTCCATCGGCGCCATTGCCGTCGCACCTTCCAATGCAAATATTATTTATGTGGCGACTGGCGAACAAGGCAAAGGCCGAGGAGTCTTCAAGTCCAGCGATGCGGGAGCCACCTGGAGCAGCGCAGGAATGGTCGAAGAACATTTTATCAGCTCGATTATTGTCGACCCGACAAATCCTGATGTGGTGATCGCGGGCGCTTTCGGGAGTGCCGTTCCTAGCGAACCGCGCGGGCTTTTCAAAACCACGGATGGCGGAAAATCCTGGACGAAAACGCTTACGGATGCTGACGGCGCTACCGGAGTGGCCGATATTTCGGCTGCTCCAGAAAATCCACAAATACTTTACGCGGCGCTGAACCCTCCTCCGGGCGAGCCCGGCGAACGCGACTTGGCAGGTGAATCGCGGATTTATATTTCCGCGGACCAAGGAACGAGTTGGAAGCAGTCTGGAACGGAAGGATTACCTGCGAAGGCTCGCGGACGAATTGGGTTGGCTGTAATTCCCGGAACATCGGGACGGGGCGTGTTCGCGATCATGAATCAAGGGCTGTACCGTTCGAATGATGGCGGCGCGACATGGCTGCAGGCAACCAAAGATCCGCGCATCGAGGGGAGCTGGTATTTCAGCCGCGTGTTTGTGGACCCGAATCATCCTCAAGTTGTGTACGTAATGCAGACTTGTACGTATCGTTCAAACGACGGCGGCAAAACGTTTTTCGCGTTTCGCGGAGCGCCAAGCGGTGAAGATCACCACGTTTTATGGATTGCGCCAGACGGTTCGAACCGCATGATCCTGGGCACGGATCAAGGAGCGATCATCAGTGCGAATGGCGGAGAGACATGGAGCGATTGGTTCAATCAGCCGACCGGGCAGCTTTATCACGTGACGACAGACAACACTTTTCCGTATCACGCTTACGCGGCGCAGCAGGATAGCGGGACGATTGTGGTGCCAAATCGCAGCGACTACGGCGAAATTACCTACCGTGATTGGTTTTCCGCCGGTGGCTTTGAAAGCGGCTACATCGCGCCCGATCCGTTGAATCCGAATCTGGTGTATTCGATCGGCTGGTTCGGCACAGTGATGCGGCTCGACCGCACCACTGGACAACTGGCGACGGTTTTCGTGCCGCCCGCGAATTATCACACGGTGTGGGAGACGCCAATTATTTATGCGCCGCATGATCCGCATACGATGTATTACGGCGCGCAATATTTGCTGAAGACCTCGGATGGCGCAGTGAATTGGGAAGTCATCAGTCCGGACCTGACGTCGTCGGCGTTGCATCCCGCGGAAGTGAAGAAGCCGGCTGGCGGCGGGCACGAACCGGATCCTGAGGAGGAAGAATTCAACCATCCGGATGGTGAAGGCGGCAATGATCAAGACGCTGCACAGTTTGCTCGCAATGGCGCGATTCATAGCATTGCGCCGTCGCCGGTGGAAGTGGGGATGATCTGGGTAGGCACTTCGAACGGACTGGTGCAACTTTTCCGGGCGGGGAGCTGGAAGGATGTGACGCCGGCTGATCTGCCGAAAGGCAGCGACGTAAAATTAGTGGAAGCTTCGCCGCACGACGCCAAGACGGCGTACGTGGTGGGGGCAGTGCGTCGCGACGATCATCCTTATTTGTTTCGCACGCATGATGCCGGGAAAACCTGGACAAAGATTGTCAACAGTTTACCCGAGGATATTCAGGCCGCGGCACTGCGCGAAGATCCCAAGCGAAAAGGGCTGTTGTTTGCCGGAACGCAAAGCGGCGCCTACGTTTCCTTTGACGATGGCGATCACTGGCAACCATTTCAGCTGAATCTGCCGGCCGCGCCACTCACAGATTTTGCCGTGCATGGCGATGATCTCATCGCGGCGACTTTCGGACGTGGATTGTGGATCGTGGACGATATTTCTCCCCTGCGCGAATTGAACGCCAAGGCCGCGGATTCGCCGGTACATTTCTTCAAGCCGCAAGCAGCGATGCGAGTGCGCTGGGACAACAATAATGAGACGCCGCTTTCACCGGAATTTGCCGCATCGGAAAATCCGCCTGACGGAGCGATTTTTTATTACTCGCTGAAAAATAACGCAAAAAGCGAAACTACGTTTGATGTGCTCGATGCGAAAGGTAATCGCGTTCGCCATTATTCGAGCAAGGCGGCGGCCTCGAGCGGGCTGGCGGGGAATGCGCCGGATTATTGGTTTGCCGCACCGGCTGTGCTCGGTACCACTCCAGGGCTGCATCGTTTTGTATGGGATGTGCGCAGCGAAGATCCGCTGACGCTCACGTACGGATATTTCGGCGGGAAGCTCGATTACATCGAATACACGCTGCCGGATCACGCGATTCCGGGGCAGACTCCGCGCCAGCAGCCGCCGGGGGCGCTGGTGCCTCCGGGGTCTTACGAAGCGGTGCTCACGGTGGATGGCAAGCAATACCGGCAGAAATTTGAGTTGGTCCTGGACCCACGCGTTCACGCATCATCTTCGGACTTGATCGAGCAATGGAATCTTGCGCACGCCATCAGTGCGGCGATGGAGGCGAGCTACCATGCTTACAATGAATATTCCGCGCTGCAGACTGCGATTGCGCTGCAACAGGCGGCGCTGAAGGACAAGCCGCAGGCGAAAGATTTGCTTGACGCGTTGACGAAATTGCAAAAAGCCGCAGGCGATACGGCGGAAGGCAGCCGCGAGGCGCCCGGGATCGGTCCGATGAATCGCGATATCTCGCGCTATTACGTGATGATCGAGTCAGCAGATATGCGGCCGGCGGCATCTGCGCAAAAAGTCTCACACGAAACCTGCGTGGCGTTGCAGAAAAATCTAGCGATGTGGAAGCAAATAAACGAAGAAAGTATTCCGGCAGTAAACAAACAATTACAAGATTTTCATCTTTCAATGCTGCCCCTAGCTGGGCGGGTGCAGACTCTTTCATGTGAGTAAACGAAGTCGTTCAATCGTGCGGACATCCCCGTAAGTAAATGGATAATACGAGGTACTATTCAGCCATAGTACAGAGGTTCCTGTAGTACTTTTTTCCCCCGAAGCCGCATCTTATTGTTGTCCCACTAGCTGCGGTCGCTTACAATTCGACTGCCCAAGCACTCGTCCTTCAGGTGTCCAGTGACTACTTCGGATACAACAACAATCTACGAGCACCTGTTCCGCTCCTTCGGGCTGAAAGAAAACCCGTTTCACGTATCGCCGGATCCGCGTTTTTTATTTTCGGGCCAATCGTACGAAGCCGCGCTTGCTGAACTGATGTTCGGAATTGAAGCTCATCGCGGGCTGCTGGTGCTGACCGGCGAAGCTGGTACCGGCAAGACCACGTTGATGCGGCACTTTTTGCAATGGCTCAAGAGCCGGCAATTTTCCAGTTCTTATATTTTTCACTCGCACCTTGACCCGGCGGAGCTGTTCGAATTTATCCTGCGCGATTTTGATGTTCCGGTGGAATCAACCAAGAAAAGCGACCTGCTGGTGACGCTGCACCGTTGGTTGCATGCCCGCCAGGCGGAAGGCGACTCGCCCGTAATCGTTATTGATGAAGCGCAGGCTCTATCGCTGCGTACCTTAAGCGAATTGAATTTGCTGCTGAATTTGGAAAATATTCGCGGCAAGCTGGTGCAAATCGTGCTGGCGGGCCAGCCGGAGCTGGAAGAAAAATTGCGGCGTCCGGAATCGCGCGCTCTACGGCAACGCATCATGGTGCGCTGCAGGCTGCCGCTTTTGTCGCTGGAAGAAACGCAAGAATACATTGCGTCGCGGCTGCGCGGCGCAGGCGGCTCCGGCGCGCAAACGTTTCCGGCAGAGACAGTGGAGACAATATATTCGTATGCGCGAGGAATTCCACGCGTGGTCAATCTCTTATGCGAGCAGGCGTTGATTGGCGCTTACGCGGACCGCAGCGCCACGGTGTCGCCAGGGAATGTGCGCAGGGTGGCGGCAGAATTTGATCTGGTCGGCGAACCGTTCCGTGCGACTCATCAGGACTTCAAGTTCGCTCCGAGATTTCCTGTCAGCCTTACGACTGCTGCGCAGGCGATGTCGGTTGCGGCCGCGCCGGCCGCTGCGCAAGTTCCAGTGATGGCCGAAGTTCCTGTGGTCGAGAGAGCGATGGCGGCAACGGCAACGCCAGCCGAAGCTGCGGCGCCGGTTGCGCAGGCTCAGGCGTACCAAGCCGCGTCTGCAATTGCGGAGACGTTTCAGCCGCAGCCGACCCCGAACCCGACCCTTGATTCGATCCTTATGGCGGAAGAAAAACCGACGGTGACGCCAGAGCCGCCTAAACAGGAAGGTACAGCCGCAAACGCGACTGCAGAGCAGTTGCTGCTGAATTCAGCGCGCGTGGCGGAGCAGAGCGCTCCGACTCAGGCCGCTCTTGAAACTCCAGAGCTTGAAACGGTTGTCGCAGCGATTCGAACGGAGCCGGAGCCGCCAGCGATTGAGGAAGATTCTGTGCTGCAAGAAGAACAATTCACGCTGCATGTTGTTCCGCCGCGCGGAAAGCTCCAGCCAGTGCACGGCCACGCGTGGCGCAAACGCCGTGCCGAAAGCCCGTTTTTAATTTACTGGCGCGAAGTTGCCGAATCCTTCGTTCGTGACTGGCGGGCATTTTTTGCGTCATTTGCGCCGGAGGTCAGCGCGTTTGCGGGAAATGTGCCGCAACGCGCGGACTCAATTCGCCGGAAAGTGATCGCGCCATTGCGAACTTGGTTGCGTACGCCGATACAAAACGGGCGCGCTCATGACATTGATGAGGCATCGCGTCCCGGGCCGTCAGACAAGTTATAGGCCGGCTTTCTTTCAGATACATCATGCCGCGCAAACGCCAGGAAGCTAGAAACCTTTTGGCCTTTCCTGAGCCACCGCGAAGCGTTTCTCCAGGGCCAGTCCGGCCTGCGCCAGCGTTCCTTCTTCGAATAACTTTCCGATGAACGTTACTCCGTGTGGCACGCGCCGCGCTGGAGAAAATATTGGCAGCGGATTGGCCGGATCGGGCGCCCAGTCGCTGCGCGCCTGTTTTACTTCCACGAAACCCGCGCGCAACGTCAGTGATGGATGCCCGGTAAAATTGGTGATGGTCAGCATTTCATCGCGCAGCGAAGGTACCATCAGGAAATCCACCTCGGAAAAAAGTCGCGCCATCTCGATCGCAACCTTTCTGCGCATGCGATCGGCTTGCACGAAGTCCACCGCTGACAAAAATCGCGCCTGCCGGAACAAATTTGGCCAGGAATCGTACGTCTGCATTTTTAATTGATCCACGTCGTGGCTCAGGGTGAGTTCCTCGAATGCCGCGGCGCCCTCCGCGAATAAGATCAACTGCAGGGAATCGTAGGGCCAATCTGGCAAATGCACTTCCACGGGAATCATGCCTACCTTTTTCACGGTCTCGAGCGCCGCGCGGTCCACGTCAGTCGCCGGATTTTCTTTCATCCAGGCAGGGAAGTAGCCGACGCGTAAGCCTCTTACGCTGGCGCTGGCGTCAAAATCCAATTTGCTTGGAACACTGCTCACATCTCCAGGGTCTGGACCTGTGATCGCTTGCAGCACCAGCAACGCATCTTCGACGCCGCGCGTCATGGGGCC
>Ga0209488_10004271_pt1 | contig 11221 bp, 13 predicted proteins | sample Rivendell_Oct201_8_FD_188349 | JGI IMG/M metagenome (GOLD analysis project Ga0209488, IMG submission 188349) | Vadose zone soil microbial communities from the Eel River Critical Zone Observatory, Northern California, USA -... | ecosystem: Environmental > Terrestrial > Soil > Vadose zone >... | reverse complement strand
AATTTCGGCAACGTACCACACAAGGAGGAGAGGGGGGCTGACCGTTCGTTCTTCCCCTGTGTCGTCCTTTCCCCCACCTGCCTACCTACCCCTTTTATTTCTTCCTCTTTCCTTTTCCCTCCTTTAGCTGATCGTCACTTTTCGTTTTTTCTGCATATGTATATTTCTTATCTCCCCTTTATCCTCGTCGTTGTACAAACTTCCATGTCCCAGCAATCCTCAACCCCCATCGCTAACACTCGCAAGATACGGCATGCGCACACATGACCACTGATCGTGAAACCACTAGCATATCTAGCTGAGAAGGAAGGGAGGGCAGTCAAACCCGGCACGAAGGTCCATTAAGGTTCACACGTTTTCTCAGCAAGCAGCAAACGGTGAGAGAAAAAGAATGCTCTTTTTGTCTTGGTGAAAAATACGCGCTCGTCAAGAGAAAAAAAAGGGGTGAATGGAAAATAAATAAGAAAATGAGGCCGAGTGGCAGGGCAATGGAAGGACAAAAAGAGCAGGGGGTGTCGTACAAATAGAGATGGCGTCTTGATGATATATTTTGCACCGAACTGTACGGTGTTACTGTATAAATGCTGATAATTCGGCGCACACAAGGGCAGGCACTCGTACTCGTACTGGGTAATGGTGAGGAAGTAAATAAAAAAAAAGAAAAGAAAAAAGACAGTGACATGCAGATTGGTGGTTCGTGGATGGGTGGGTGATGGTCAAAAGTAACGCAAACGCGCCCTTTTTCTTTCTTGGGATTGACTTTAAGTTAGTCCGATAGGTGATAGAACAGCGACCACGAGGACGACGATTGAAAAAAACCATGAAGTAGGTGAAAAAAAAAGGGGGTGTACAAGGAATGGCGCGAGTCCACGGCAGTACATGCACGACAGGACTGAAATCAAAAGAAAACGTTGCTTGGAAGCGAAAGTGAAGTAAGGACGTGGGTTGATGGACGAGACAGCGGCGGAGGAAAGGGGGTTTAGACGGTAGTACAACAGCGCAAACGCGCGATAAAAAGACATGAGAGGGGGGGGGGAGGCAAGCGCTGTGAAGATCGAAATGACGAGCATGCGTGTGCATGTGTGGGTCCTTATCTCTCCACCGGCGCACCGACACATCAATCACAACCACCCAATCAAAGAACCTGAACCGCATGATCCCCCAACAAATAGAGAGAGGGGCAAGCGACGTGAGCAGACAGGCAGGCACGACAGATTGACACCAGCCATCATGCCCGCCTTAGAGCGGAAAGCATCTTGTGAAGGGCATTGATGTTGATCTGCGCCCTGCCTGTCCTTGGTGCTTCGCCACCGCTACCATCTTGTCCTCCTTGCCCCTGTCCATGCGACCCCTGTCCTTGTCCAGCGCCCTGCTGTCCTTGAACCTGAGATCCCAGGTCAGTTGTACTTGTCGCGGCATCTTGCCTGTATTGCATCTGGGGCTGAGGACGCTCGTTTATCGGCTCGAGTGCACTTTTGCCTGTCGTACCAGACGCGGGCTGCTTGCCCTTCCCGCTCCCACCACCGCGTCCCGTACGTTTACGCTCACGCGATTGCGGTGGTGGTGCACCAAAAATGTCCATATCCTTCTGGTGGAGCTGGCGGGGCGCACCACTGAGCTCCCATGGAACGCCAGTCATCACTGAAGGTTTTCCAATTAACAGATGTAAACCAGAAATGAGGGGCGTAAACGGAAAAGCACGTACACTTGATGTTGCCTGGTGGTCGCCGCGGCTGTCCGTTGAAGTGACCGCTCTGCGACCCATTATTGGAAGAGGCAACGCTTGATGAGGATGGAAAAACGGGATCTGGATGCTTTCGCCAGTTGGACGAAGTAGAAGACGCAGAAACCGAAGTGGCAAACGTCGACACGGAGCGCATACTCTGATTACTGAATCGTGTGAATGTGGTCGATGACGTGTTCGTACTTGCCATAGAGTCCCGCCAGTTTCTCGAACTCGAGTTGCTAGCGACCGGACGCCCACTCCGTATACTCGTCGGTGACGCCGGACGCCGTGACTGCGGCTGCACCTGGGCCTCACCCCTTCCCCGCGCAGGCGTCTCTACTAGCGGTGAAGGTGACAGTGGGGGAGGTGGGGACCGTGATTGTGATAGTATTGGGACGGCGGGTGCATCCAAACTCATAATCAGATTCGACACCTTTGTCGCGCGAGCGGAGCCGCTGTTAGAGTCTGAGCCGCGCGAGTCGGACCGCGTGCTTATGGTGGCCTCGCTGCCACTCTTCCCGAATGCTAGCTTCCATCTGCTGGGCTTTTTCGTGATAGTCGCAGCCGGCGCAGGAGCCGGCACAGGTGGAGGGGGTGGTACATCGGGGAATGATTGAATGGAAGCGGAGGCAGAGCGGGTCTGGCGGCTGAGTTCACGGGCAAGCGTCTGAGAAGCCGAGGCGAGAAATTCTGACGTCTGGATGTGATCTATCGAGGGCGTCACACCCTTGCCCTTGCGTCCACGTTTGCGCCTTTTCGTATTCGAATTGGACCGCAGCGATGGGGAGGGAGAGCGGCCGACCTCCGCCTCGTGCTCCTCCTGTTGTTGCCGCTCCTGTCGTTGTTGCTGCTCATCCTCTTCGTCCTCGTCGAGGACGAATTCGAGAGCAGGATGTACTGCACTGTCAGAACCATCACGATCGAGTACAGGATCCATGGAAGCGTTGCGAGTGTGGGAACGAAGAGTAGCAGGAGGACCACCTGCAATGGACGGCTGACGCGATGACGGGCGGCGAGAAGGTGGGGCTGAGGCGATGGGGTGACCGGTAGCAATGGACGCCGTTGAAGGAACGCGGGAGTGTGTGTGTGTCACCGATTGCGAAGCTACCATGAGAGTAGGCAAGTCTCGGACCCATATGCCAAACTCGCGGGCACTAATACGCTGTGAGTCGTCGGTGGGATCACCAAGGATGCAGAACACATTTTCGACTAGAAAATTTGCCACAGGAAGAGTCATGCCGGTAAATCGCCGCATGAAGAAGCTAGTCGGGTTGGAAAGATATTGATCAAAGGAAGAGTAACCATCCTGGACAGTATCCACCCAGGGATTGCAATGATAGAGCCTATGACAACGTGGATGAGTAACGACCTCGAGAACGAGGAAAACGGCGGGAAGGCGGAAGACGCACATATTGATCAGAACAATACCTAGCGACCACACATCAGCAGCACGGGGCTTATACACAGGAGCCACGTTGTTTCGGCACTCTGTAAAGGAGATAAAGTGTGGAATAAGGAATGAAGAGAAGATAGCATACCATAGCTCATATACGGAGCGCTACCACAATCCATATCAGACGAAATGGCATCGCAAGTAGAAAGACCAAAGTCAGTGAGCTTGACGATGACCTTGCGCTCACGGATGCCATCCTGATTGAAAATCCAACCGTCGGTGACAATGAAATTCTCCGGCTTTATGTCACGATGGAACACGGAGGCATCGTGGCAAGTGGCTACGGCCTCGCACATTTGGGCAAACATAGAGGCGATAAGGCGGAGACGAGTGTGAGAGAGTAACTGAGAGGGGTGAAGCGACGAGAGGAGGCCCGGTGTTGGTGGAGTATGGGTCAGCGCGGGATCGCCAGCAGGATCGACCTCGTAATGATCGCGAGCTTGTTCTAGAAAGTAGAAGAGATCTTGACCAGGTACGAACTCGAGAAGAAGCAAGAGAAAAGCAGACGTTTCCAACGTGCGGTGCAACGTGACGATGTTGGGATGCGCAGGAACAGATTGGTGAATGGTGGCCTATAGGGGGGATTGGGGTATAGAAAATTCAAAGCCCGAAAAGGAGCTAAGATAAGGGGGAACGTACCTCTGTAAGCTGTGCAACGAGCTCTTCTTGGTCGAGGTCGGCTTTGGACAGGAGTTTGATGGCATATTCACGACCATACTCTGTCAGGAGACGTGTCGATGCAGCGTCGTCAAGTTCGAGGCGCCCACTGGGATAGACATGGTCGTCCTCGGAAGGGGGAGAGCGGGAGAGGATTTCGCGAACGAGGTAGACGACTGCATAGCTACCGGTGCCAAGTTTACGAACGACTTGAAACTCTCGCGCAAGTTGATGGTAATTCGGGGGATGGTTGGGGATGAGACCGAGGACTTCACCCTGGAGGGGGATTCCCTCGCCAACAATGTCGCCGGGGGAAAGGATGTCCTCAATGTGAAAAGAAGTGGTCGAGCGGGCCGTTGAAGAGGGAGGATGAGAAGTATGGGGGACGGGTTGGGGAAGGGAAGACGTTGGGAAGGATGGCGATGGAAGTGAGGAGATGGAGGTGGAAACGGATAGAGCGGAGGCGAATGACGACCGATCCTGAGATAGGTCGGTGTCCACACTACGCTGTTGGGTCAAGGAGGAGGAAGGGGCAGGTGGGGAGACGATGGGGGCGAGACGGCGAGGATCGTACTTGGAAGAAGAGGTATTAGACATAAACTTAGGGTTACTTGACGACTTTTTCCGGGCATCTGAGAATGGGAAAGGAGACGAGTACTGCAACATGAGCCACGGAGGAGGGGGGGGACGAGGACTGGCTGATAACCGCCGGCGACTTGCTCAAAGATGAGAGTAAGTGTAGGTGGTGTATCTGTTCAGACGGAGACCTGCTGAGAGTCTGAGTGGAAGAAGGATGGCATGCAGTTCGTCTCCAAGGACGGAGGAAGGAAAAGAGAGAGAAAGAGATTAAACCCCGAGGAGCGGGGATGGATAAGGAAGAAGTAGGGGAGGGGAAGAGAGAGGGATCGGACGGCCAAGGGGGGGAAAGTTGCGAGGGCGAGGGCGAAGGCGACCGTGTGGGCCTCTAATTGCGGGCTTTTAATTTAACCAATGCGATCATGCGGTGTCTTTTCCCTCTCATTCCCTTCTATTCTCGCTTATTCTCTTTTTCTTAGCGACCCGACTCATTGTGACAATAGTATATGTTTACTCTCTCAGCTAGAAGAGTGAGGATAGGAGGGGAATGACGGGCAATGGAGGGCAAGTGACGAGTATGTACAAGTGCATTTACTGTAATGGTAAATGCACCATGTGCTCCCAGCGCTTCTCTGCCGTGACCCGCCACGACCTGCCATCTGCATCTGCGCTTTTCCGCCGCCGCCGCCCTAAGATCCAGTGAGCACGAGGCCACATATTGTTACCTACTCGTACTTGCATGTTCGTAGATCCTTTATTGACACACTCCCCTCTCGCGATCATATCGTCTCCATCACACTTGCGTTCGTCGCTACGAGCAAGCACACCGCATCGACGTTCCGTCTGACCAATCATGAACGAAGCTCTATCATGTGCACCCCCATTTTTACATGCGTGCCAGGACCTAATCCTCATTTATTTGTGGAAACTGAGATCGCCACGCGTTCCCTTCTTGCACCCCTCCCAACCAAATTGTATTACTCCGGGATTACATATGCACACCGATGTGGGCCTACACGATCGACAATTGCCCTGATGAATTTAGTTTTAATTATTTATTTTATTCCCTTGTCATCCCGCCTCTCCCGCTCCGCTCCTCTGCGGTTCCGAGACGTCCAAACCGCGTGTTGCACCAAACGCACCAGTGCTACGTGTCCTCTATACCATTTCCGGCGTACGCCTTATCACCATTCTTGGAATCCCCAACTCCTTGTTGTCGCATGATCGTGGCCCACCTCTGCACAATCCCAGCGCCACCCTGCCCACCGCTTGCTCGTGATATCGTCTTTATCGCCTCGTCCCCGCGTTTCTTCTCAAACAACAGCCATTGTGCCCACGCCAACGTCGCCTCCTCCACTTCACCCGTCCCGCGCCAATATTCATACACCTCCCGTACCAACGCCTCACCGTCCTCCTCGCCCTCGGCACCGGCCAGCGCGGAAAACACGTCTGCCCATACCCGCGCGCTCGGCAAACATCGCTTAGCGACATGCTCGACGCGCGCCTGGCGCTCCGCCGCGCTTACCAGACCACCAATCGACTCTGCGACGCGCAAGAGCAGCGACTGGTGCACGTCTCGCAGCTCCGCATCGCGCATACTCTCCGCCAGCAGTGAGTCCATTTGCTCCCACGAGGAGGATGAGGGCGGGCAGCAGCGATCGGCGCCCCAAAGCCAGATCTCGGAGCTCATTGACACAGCGCGTCGCGCGCTGTTCCATGCTTCGTTAACCGAGGTGGCTGTACCGTGCACGGACTCGGCATGCAACCTTGCGAGCCAGACGCCTATATCCGTCGGCACGGTGGACGTGTACCGCCGCGCGATGCTTAAGATGCGTGATGGTGGGGCTGGAGGGGATGGCAGGTCCTCAAGCGTGACGAGCAAACGAATATGCGTGGCGAGGAGGACTGCGGACGGCATCTTCTTGCTCGAGCGTTTGATAAGCGCATGCAGGCTGCCCACTAGATACAGTTTCTGTTCATCCAGGCCAAATGGAAACAATTCCGCAGAAGCCGTGTGAGCGCAAAGAACAGGAGATAGTGGTTTTAAATCGCGTACGTACGAGGTGTGCGTCAACGTCCTCCTTCCCACACCACTGCTCGACAAACTCGGCATATGCCCGAGCCAGCTCATCCCGCGGGGGCCCTTCCTCAGCCACGTCAGCGTCCATCGCTGTGAGCATCACTTCATTTGCATCCCGCAGCGCATCAACAACCAGCGAACCGCCCGCGGGGTCTTCTGCAGAAGCGAGAGCCAGTCTCCGTGTTGCACGCAGTGTCACAGCTGCGGCGTCCCGCGGCAAGGCCTCAATCAACCGTGTGTGTAGATGGTCCAGAAGCGAGCTGCGCAGCGCCTCTGCCGCCGGGTACCCTGCAACAAGCGACTGCAGATTCTGAAACAGCTCGATCGTCGGTAGCGCTGCTCCCACAATAGAAAGTGTCAAGGTCCCCCCGCATAAGGGACATAACGTGTGAGTAGCGCGAAAGCAACAAAAGCGTGAGGTGGGTGCGTGGCGGAACATAGCCAGGCGGCTTACCTTTGGCCGCGCTATCAATTGCCTGGCGCACAATAGCACCGTCCATGATCGCTCGTCGCGCGGAGTCCCCCATCACCTGTTCCTCCGCTCTATCGACCCGCTCACCTTGGCCGCCCCGATCGTTCTTATCCTGACCTTGGCCACCCAGGTCCACGTCCACACCCAGTCCGCGACCCGACTCCTCGTTGTCGTCGCGTAGCGAGATACCAAGCACGTCCCAGCGCCTCCGCACCGCCTCGACAAAGCCAAGCTCCAGCCTGACATACTCGCGCCACAGCTCGACGCTGCTCCCCGCGTTGAGCCGCAGTCCGCGCTGCAGCAGCGCGCGCGCCGCGGCCATCCCGCCCTGCGCAAGCTCGTGCGCCGCCGCGAGCACGTACAGCGCGGGCGTGCGCGGGTGCAGCTGTACCGCCCGCGCTGCGATGCGCCCTGCGAGTGCGGGCGCGCCTGTGCGCTGCGCCACGCTCAGGTATTGCTGCCAGAGAGACACGTCCGATTTGAACTTTTGGAGCGCGCGCTCAAAGATGCGGTACTGCCTGCGCGTCAGCGCATAGTCCGATATCGACGGTGGGGACTTTGGCAGCTCTTTGGAGTTTTTTGGTCTATTTGTTTAGAGGTGGGGAGAGGAGAGGATGGACGCACTGAGGCGCGCGATGCGTTTGCGCCGGAGGGCTTCGAGGCCCATTTCGTAGGCCGCGTAGCGCAGATAGTCGTTTTTGTTTGGGATGCGTCGTACGAGGGCTATCTCGAACGTCGTGCGCTTTTTGATGATTTGTTTAATTTCGCGGGGTGAAAAGAGACCTTTCTCGCCGAGGTCTTTTAGCTCGGCGAGCATCTACTCGCGTGTCGATGGACATCTGTTCACTGTACACAGCTTGGAAACGCACCTGCTCTTGCTCGAACTGTACCCTCTCCATGCCAGGCTTCGTATGCTCGACTCGGTGTGTGGAGGGAGAATGGATTGTGGCGGAGTTGGCCGGGCCGCGAAATTGCTTGCAAAAAAAAACCCATAAGCCCTTGGCTTTGGCTACACCTCCCCGCAAGGTCAGACTATGCCAACAAGAGGCCTTCGACCGAGTCTGGCCCGCACGCATTCCAGGAGCTCTTCAGGGGGCTCCTCCAAGGTCGTCCTCAACCTCCAGCTCACGCAGAAGGATCCAGTACAGTCCAAGATCGATAAGGCAAGGCGCGCGAGCCACACCTTTGAGGTGCGTCACCCTTTCCAAACCATCACACCTCCACCGCTCCCTTCGAACTGTGCTTGCGGAACTCTGTTTACTTCGACTTCATGTTCTCTCTGTTTTTTCGGATCGTTTCTTTGGGCGATTGTTGACCGCAGGAACCGACAGCCAACTACGCGGGCGAACGTCTCGCGAACTGGAAGCACCGTGCATGTGCAACAACGGGAGCAAGTCCCTGCCGCAGCACCCCGTCGTGCTTCGAACCCGCATCCATCCCGGGGCGGCGGCAAACCGAAAGCCGGCTTCACGATCGCATCGTCGACCACAGGGAGCGACGAGGAGGACGAGTGGGTCTCGAGCGAGAGTGGGGCTGCCACTCCGCTGGATGACGCATCAGGCGACGAGGGTTCGGACAAGAAGACACCACAGGAACAGTCTCCTGCGACCCCTGTCGATCCTGTTGCGCAGCGGGCGAAAAGTCAGAATCCTGCTCTTGTTCCTGGCACTACCCCGCGCGCGGTTCCAGCCGTACCACCACGGCCTCGCGTGCAGACCAACGGCTTCACCCCAACACGCCCAACACACGTTAACATCTCGGCAGCACGAATAACCCCACCGTCTGAACCGCCCCAACAACTCCAACAGGAACGGGGACCTTATCGCCAGCAACCCAAGCAATCACATCCACAGCTAAACACAACCCAGCGAGGCTCGCAGCAGCCCCCTTTTCAGATCCTCTCTTCCAAGTCGCCGACGCGCAATCCTGAGGTTCTGCCAGTTGTGAGTGGTGCCCGCACCGAACCACCAACTCCGACGTCGCCGCGGTCAGGTCACTACCCAATCAACCGAGCGCGCCCATCATCTACACGCTCATTCGTACCCGATCACGCACTCCGTCCGCATCCCCTCATCCGCGGCCAGTCCTTCGGCCACGGCCACTTAGCCCCCCTCACCGTTTCATCCGACGCCGCGCAATCGCAGCTCTCGTCATCCCCGCCGCCCCTCCGCGCAGCGTCGACGTCGCCAACGAGCATCCGCACGGTGCACACCCCGGCACAGACCGGGTCGCCAGGCAAACACTTCTCCAGCACGATCTTCCGGCGCCCGTCGACGTCGTCCTCACACTCGGCTGCCACGCTGCCCGTGCAGCCGCTCACGCCCGTCGAGCGCGTGCGCACGCTCTCCACGCTCTCCACCGCGTCGTCTTCTGCTGCGCTATCCCTCGCGCACCTCCCCACGCGCGCGTCCCTCGCTTCGCCGCAGATCGCGCCGCTGGTGGTGCACTTCCCGCCTCAGAACCCGAACCCGCACGCGCACCCCGAGACGGTCCATGCGCTCCTCCCGCCGCCGTACGTGACGCCACACTTTACCATTCTGCAGTGGCGCTCCCCGATTTGCGAGTCTCATGATAGAGTCGCACTTGCTCGTGAGTTGGAACGTAGACGACATGGCGTTTGATTGGCAGTGTCAATATTACCCTGTTGGTTGATGCGTTGATGTATACAGCTTGTTTCCCTTGTTTTCCTTTTTTTTTTCCCGCATTATATTGTGCAACATGTACTTTTTCAGACTACATATCATGTTCTTTTTTTTTTCCGTTTTATATATATACTTTTTGTTACACTCTCGGCATCGTGCATGCTGGATCATTGCATCCACTACCCACCGAGTTTTTTACATGCTCTTTTCCTCATCTATCAATTATTGTAAGACTCTTTCGATCCTTCATTATTCGGCTTGTGAACCCCCTTTACACCCATCTCATTGTCTCTGTACTACCCGCATTTTCTTTTTCTCTCCCTCTCCACGTAATATGACGAGAGTATTGATGAAGAAAGAAGAGGTCTATTGGGGCGAGACAACGGCAGCAACTCGATCGGTGCAGTGCACACATGCCCTGTCTCATGCATCACGCACAACAATAGAAGACACCCCGGGCCCCACGCGGTTTGCACGCCATTCCATACTGCGGTAATTTATTTTTTAAGAGAACAACAAAAAGGTTGTGATGTTTCAGAGTGGGGCCACACAGCAAGCATGTCCATTAGGCACAAATAAGCTCTATACGTATCCCTAATCTAGCGCCATATGCAACATGTGCAACAACAACAACACGACCGGGAATTCGAAAAGTCCTTTCTCTTTCCCCATTCAGGTCAGGTCAGATCAGGTTCAAACTGAGAACTTGCCTTGATTGCGAACCCAACGGACAGCCTCCCCCCCCTTCTTTTCTTTTCTCACGCCGAGAAGCCCGGGATGATATATTTCCTTGCCTTTTTGCCTTAAACTCTGCACTGCTGCGGAGCACTGGCACTCGTAATCGGTCGGTCGCCATGCATGACGCGATGACTGGTACTGCTGTTGCTGTCTCAACTCAAGCTCCTGCACGCGCCGCGCTTGCCAGTATGATCGAATGACTATCGGATGGCGATGCGACACGACGCGGGAAGCTTGTTGCTTCCCGTCGCGGCTCCCATTGCCATTACAGTATTTACCTGGCGGTGTCAGACACAACTCATAGACAGATAGATAGACAAAAGGCAACCGCCGTGCGAGCGAGTGTGCATGACTCGACTCCACGTGGCAGATGGGCGGTCACGATAATATTTAATTGCACAATCAATGGATGATGGCTATAAGTTCTTGATCCGCCGTTCAAATCCTTTCTGTGTTTGGCACTGGCAGAGCATGGCCATCATTGATATTAAAAAAAAAAACGCTTTGTGTGCGGTGTATTGTTCAAAACCGACCCCTCGGAGATCTCGTGTTATCAGAAGCTAATTATGATCTTGCACAGAGTACGTGGAAGGACCCGAGTCGCCCATGTCATGTGGCTGTGTTGAACTTGAGCGCGATAGCGACCTGACGCAGAACAAGAGAAGTGTACACCCCTCCGCTGGGAGGGCGCCATTGGTTGGCCAGTTAACCGGTCAAGGTGGACGCGGAGCGGAGAGCCCTTGTTAGTTGTCGGTTGTCGTTGTCGGGAGTTGCGATTCGCCGATTTCCGGTCCTCCATTCGCATTCGACAAGAGTGACCCTGAGACATGAACCTGCTTTTTTGGTCTTTTTTTTTTGGCCGCGGCAGGTGATTTAA
>Ga0209488_10004270_pt1 | contig 11227 bp, 10 predicted proteins | sample Rivendell_Oct201_8_FD_188349 | JGI IMG/M metagenome (GOLD analysis project Ga0209488, IMG submission 188349) | Vadose zone soil microbial communities from the Eel River Critical Zone Observatory, Northern California, USA -... | ecosystem: Environmental > Terrestrial > Soil > Vadose zone >... | reverse complement strand
CTTGCTGGCTAGCCCGAAACCGACGGTCGGCTCGGAGCCGAGGAAGAAGTTGCGCCAGATCGACATCAGCGGCACCGTGGCGAGGTCCTGGAAGACCACCGAGATGCCCGCCGCGCGGGCGTCGCGCGGGCCGGCGAACCGGACCTTCGCTCCTTCGATCAGGAACTCGCCCTCGTCGTGTGGATGAACGCCTGAAAGGATCTTGATCAAGGTCGACTTGCCTGCGCCGTTGTCGCCGAGCACGCACGTGACCTCTCCCGCTCGCACCTCCATCGAGATGTCCTTGAGCGCGATGACGCTCCCGAAGTACTTGCTGACATGGCGCACTTCCAGCAATGGGGCGCTGTTCTGGTTCATTACCTCTTCAACGCCTCGCGCTCGCGGCGCGGCGTCTCACCAGGGTGTTCACGCCAACCGCGACGAACAGGATCACGCCGAGGAACGTGAAGTACCAGTTCGAGTCCCACCCGGCGAAGATGATGCCGATCTGCGCAAATCCGATGACGAGCGCGCCGATCGAAGCGCCGATTGCCGATCCGTAGCCGCCCGTCAACAGGCAGCCACCGACGACCGCGGCGATGATGAAGAAGAATTCCTGGCCGACGCCCTGGCCCGTCTGGATGCCCTTGAAGCGCAGCGCGACCATGACTCCGACCAGCGCGGCCGCCATCGCCGTGCAGATGAACAGGATGACTTTTGTCCGCGCCACCGGAACGCCCACCGCGCGAGCCGCGTTGGCGTCGCCACCGACCGCGTAGATCCAGTTGCCAAACGTCGTTTGAGTCAGCACCCAGGTCGCGACCACGGTGATCGCGATCCACCACAGCACCGCGTCCTGAAAGTTGTACGGCGCGAAGAAGGTGCTGCCAAAGACAGACTGCGCGCTGGCAAATCCCGGAGCCTGGTCGGAGATGTCAAAGCGAACCTGGTTCGTGATGAAAAGCGTCACTCCGACGTTCACGCCGCGCAGGACGAAGAAGGTGGCGAGCGTGATGATGAAGCTCGGCAGCTTGGTCCTCACGACGAGGATTCCGTTCATCGCTCCGATCAGCGCCGCGAATACGAGCACGATCACGATGCCGACCCACACGTTGATCTCGTAGCGCGTGATCAGCATGCCGAGGAGCAGTCCGCACGTGCCGATCATCACGCCGGCCGAGAGGTCGAACTCGCCGCCGATCATGAGCAGGGCGACGGCCACCGCCATGATCCCGTAGGTCGACGCCGCGTCGGTCCAGTTCTGCATCCCGGCAACGGACGAGAACTTGTGACCTGGGGTGGCGTCGACGGTGGCGAAAAGCAGGTAAACCGCAACCGCGCCGATCAATGCTCCAAGCTCCGGCCTCTGGAGCAGACGCACCAGCACGTTCACCGTGGCGACACGTTCGTCGCCGGCGCCTATGGGGCGCGGAGTGGGCACCGGCTTGCTGGCCACGCTCATGGTTTTTTCACCTTGTAGATGGCGCTACCGGGCCGGACGATCCGGCCCGGTAGAAAGCCGTTTCAGTCTATCGAGTGCCCTGGCCGGTCAAGCTCGCGACCTTGGAGGCATTGCTCTTGTCGACGATGCCCGGGCCGCTCTTGACGATGTCGAAACCGCCGACGGTGTTCGCGTTCTGCTTGAAGAGCTTCAAGAAAACGATCGGCAGGTAGCCCTGCAGGTACTGCTGCTGGTCGATCGCGAAGTCGATCTTTCCAGACTGGATGTCGGCGACCACGCCGGTGCTGATGTCGAAGGTTGCGATCTTGGCCTTCGAGTTGGCGCCGGTGACGGCCGCCTCGACGATGTTCTTGGCGACGTCAGGGTCGAGCGCGAGGATCGAGTCGATCGCGCTGTCCGCGCTCAGGGCGGCCTGCAGGGTGGCCGTCGCGGAGGAGACGTTTGACTTGGCGTTGTCGAGGACGAGGTCCTTCTCGTTGCCGCCGAAGCCGGTCTTGGCGCCCGCGCACCGGTCGCGAAGGCTGGTGCTCGTCGCCTCGTGAATGATGCAGAGCAGCTTGGTGCCGCCGTCCGCCTTCAACCGGATGCCGGCCTGGGTGCCGGCCGCCGTCTCGGGCTGGCCGACGCAGGTGACGGCCCCCGAGTAGGCGATGTAGCTCTGCCCGCTCGCGGTGGTGCCGCAGTTGTTCATCAGGATCAACGGGATGCCGCTCGACGCGGCCTGCTTGGCGCAGTCGAGGACCGACTGGCTGTGCGGCGAGACGACGAGGCCGTCCGGCTTCGCGGTCACCGCGGCGCTGATGAACTGGCATTCCTGGCTGTCGTCGTTGTTGCTGCCCTGGTAGTTGACCTGTACGCCGAGGTCAGATGCGGCTTGCTTCTCACCCTTTTGCACGACAGACCAGAACGTGCCGTTGTCGCCATGGGTGACGAAGTAAAAGCGCAGGTTCGAACCCGACGCGGCGGCGGATGGCGAGCTGCTCGAGCCCGTTGATCCGCTGCTGCATGCAGCGAACATCAACAGGGCGGCGAGCCCGATGACTCCCTTGATTCGACTCATAGGTTCAGTCCTCCTTCGACTGCTGTGATGTGCTGCCTGGCGCTGACCATTGTCATCCGACTTCCTTCACCTGGACTGGCCGGTGCTCTCTCGCTGAGCGGTCTGCCGCCAACGCTACGGCCAGCGCCTGCCGTGCATCGGTCACCGTGCATGGGCTCTCAGCTGCGGTTTTGACCGCCTCGAGGAAGCCCTGCAGCTCCGCGCGGTACGCAGGCTCGAAACGGTGAAGGAAATCTTCGTAGCCCGGCTTGGTTGAAGGCTGGACGCCTGGTTCGAGCGAGCGGAGCGGCGTCCGTTCGTCCCACCCCACCGCGACGCTGTCACGCAGACCGAAAACCTCCATCCTCACGTCGTATCCCCGAGGGTCGTTCCTCGTCGCCGTGGCCACGCCGAGGATCCCGCCCTCAAAACGCAGCAGCGCGCAGGCGGCGTCGACATCGTGATATCGGTCGAAGAGCTCGCTGTGAGCCTCGCCGTCAGCGAAGACCTCGATCACCGGCCGGCCAACCACCCAGGCGCCGATGTCGAAGTCATGGATGGCCAGGTCTCGCCAGATCCCACCTGACGCCGCGAGGTACGACTCCGGCGGTGGTGCGGGATCGTGCGTGGCAAGCCTGACGACATGAACGTCGCCGAGCACGCCGGACTGGACCGCGTCCCTGGCGGCCCGGTATCCGGCGTCGAAACGACGCTGGAATCCGATCTGGACGAAGATGCCGGAGCTCCGCACGTGCTCGATCACCGCGTCGGTCGCCGCCAGGTCGAGGGCGATGGGCTTTTCGCAAAAAGCCGCGACGGACGCGTCGGCGGCCATGTGGAGCAGCTCAGCATGTGCGGGAGTCGCAGCCGCGATGACCAGCGCGTCGATGCCCGAACCGAGGAGAGCCTGCGGGCTTGGCGCCTGCTCCGCGCCCACCGACCTGGCCACACCGGCCGCCCGCTCCTGGTCGGCGTCCACCAGCGTCAGCCTGGAGACGAGCGGGCTGCTCCGCAAGCTGCGGGCGTGCAGCGCGCCGATTCTCCCCGTACCCACCAAACCGACGTGCACGCCTGACCTCCTCATCAACGTAACAGCCGTGACTAGGTCGCGAGAGCCGGGCGCCGCTCGACCATGACCGCAGCCACCGCCGCGGCCAGGAGCGCCGCAACCGCGTAGGCGTAAAACGCCGCCTGGATCCCGGCCAGCGACCAGAACAACCCACCGAGGATGGGTCCGATGGTGATGCCGACGTTCTCGAACTCCCCGAAGAGCCCCATGTAAAACGCGTGCCTGCGGCGCGGCATCGACTCCGCGAGCCATGCGGTGGCGGCCGGCCAGATGAGCGCCGCTCCAAGCGCCCGGAGACCGGCGCCGACAAGGACCTGGGCGAAGCTGCCGGACGTCGCGTAAACGGCAAAGCCGATCGCCGATACGATGCCGCCCGCGATCATCGTGGGCTTGCGGCCCCAGCGGTCTGATGCGTTTCCTCCAGGAACGAGCAGCACGCCTCCGATCAATCCCACGGCGAGCATTGCCGTCCCGGCGCTCGCGGCCGACAGGTTCAAATGGGTCGTGACCAGCAGCGGGAGCAGGGCCAGCTCACCTCCTACCCCGACCTGTATGAGCAGCACCATCGATGCGGTCACCGCCAGGACGCGCACCACACCGCCGCCGGCGCGCGACTCGTCCATGCGCGCCTGGTCGTCGGCGGTCCACTGGTCGGAATGCTCGACGCGCGCGTACCCCTTGAAGACCAGGACGATCAACAGCGCCGAGATGGCAGGCAGGATGGCGGCGGCGAGCATGACGTTGCGGATCGGGAACCGGTCGATCAGCAGCCCGCCCGCACCCGCGCCCAGGGCTTCGGAGATGACCCACTGGGCTGACAGCAAAGCCAGGCCGGTCGCGCGGAGCCGGCTGTGAAGAGCGGTCCCCACGTAAGAACGGGCGATCGGGCCGACCGCCACCATCATCCCGGATGCGACGAAGTAGCTGATCGCGATCAAGAAGATGGAGTCGGCGCGGGCGAGCAGCACGATGCATCCCGCGTAGAGCAGCTGCGAAGCGATGAGCGGACCCCGGTATCCGACCCGGTCCGCCAGGATGCCCCAGACCCATTCGAAGGCGAGCATCCCAAAGCCGTACATCGAGAGAGTCAAACCAATCTCGTTCGGCGTGGCCCGGAGCTGGTGGAGCTCGAGCGGGAGGCAGATCTGCAGCAGCCCAGTCGCCAATGTCGCGAAGGCAAGCGCGGCGATCAGCGCGCCGCTTCTGCTTCGCAAGAGTGGTTCGGTGATGGGCTCGGTAATGGCCGGCATACGATAGGGCACATCTCTCAGCCGCCCGAGCGAGCCCTCGACCCGCAAGCGCGCGCAGTGCTGGATGAGATCGCGGCAGCGGGCGGTGGCGAAAACGCGAAGCCGTCAATCGAGGAGATGCGCCGGGTGCAGCTTGTCGAGGCTCGATTCTCCGGTGAGCCGCAGGCGGTCGAAGCGGTGCGCGACGTCCACATTGAAAATGCGTCGGGCTCGACTCTCGTGCGTCTCTACGTCCCCGACTCGTCTGGGCCGCACCCTGCGGTGCTGTTCCTGCACGGCGGCGGTTGGGCGCTGGGGAGCGTCGCACTTTCCGACCCGCTGTGCCGCGCGCTGTGCCGCGCCTCGCGGACGATCATCGCCTCGGTCGAGTACCGGCTTGCGCCGGAGCATCCGTTTCCGGCCGGCCTCGACGATGCGTATGCCGCCCTGGGCTGGCTGGACGAGAACGCGGCAGAGATCGGCGCCATCCCCGGCAAGCTCGGCGTGTGCGGCGACAGCGCCGGCGCCAACCTGGCCGCGGCGGTCAGCCTGATGTCGCGTGACCGGCGGGGGCCCGAAGTCGCCCTTCAGGTCCTGATCTACCCCGCCCTCGACCCGACCCTGAGCGAGGCTTCGATGCACATGCTTTCGAATGGGTATGGCCTGACCAGGGCCGACATGCAGCTCTACTGGGAGCTCTATCTGAAAAGCCCCGATGATGCTGCCAACCCCTACGCCTCACCGCCCCGGGAAACAAATCTGAAGGGCATCGCGCCGGCTCTGATCATCACAGCGGAGTACGACCCGCTGGTCGACGAGGGCGAGCGGTATGGCGCGCAGCTTCGAGACGCCGGGGTGCCGGCGCGCACGCTCCGGTATCCCGGCATGATCCACGGTTTCATGAGCTACCTGGGCTGGGTCGATGCAGCGGGGTCCGCCGTTGCCGAATGCGCGGAGGCGCTCAGGCGGGCCATGGGGACACAATTGCGCTCGTCGTGAGCACAAGTGACGGGGGTCCACGCATCGGGATGGTGACGGAACCGATGGCGAACCGTCCCCTCATCGAGGTCATGGACTGGCTTGCCGCCGACGAGCCTTCAATCACTCAGCTCGAAATCGGCACCGGTGGCTATGCACCGACATCGCACTGCGACATGCCGCTCCTCTTGAAGGATGCCGCGGCGCGGAAAGCGTGGCTCAACGAAATCAGCAGTCGTGGCTTGACCATAGGCGCGCTCAATGCCTGGGGCAATCCGCTTCACCCCGACGAGGCGGTCGCGAAAAAGCACGACTCCGACCTGCGCGACTCGATCCGACTCGCGGCCGAGCTGGGCGTCGATCGCGTCGTCGCCCTTGCGGGCTGCCCGCCTGGCGCGCCAGGCGACCGAACCCCGCACTTCGCGGGAGGAGGCTGGCTGCCCTACCTCGAAGGCATCGCCGATTCGCAATGGGATTCGGCGGTCGAGCCCTACTGGTCGGCCCTGGCGGAATTTGCGGCGGAGGAACACCCCCAGGTCCTGGTGTGTCTCGAGCTTCACCCCGGCACGGTCGTGTACAACGTCGAGACCTTCAACCGGATCGCGGGCCTCGGTGACGCGATCTCGGCCAACCTCGACCCGAGCCACTTCTTCTGGATGGGGATGGATCCGCTGGCCGTCGTCGCGGAGATCGGCGACCGAGCCGGACACTGCCACGGCAAAGACGTCGTGTTCTCAAAGGACAAGCTCGCGCTCAACGGACTGCTTGACCGGCGCTGGCCGCGGCCGCCTGAGGCAATGCCCTGGAACTTCGCCGTCGTGGGCCGGGGCAGGGACCAGGAGTGGTGGAACGTCTTCATCAGCGAGCTGGTGGCGCGCAGCCCGCGCGTCCAAACGCTGGCGATCGAGCACGAGGACCCGTTCGTGCCGGCCGAGGATGGAATCCGTGAAGCGGCCGGCGTTCTGTCGAGAGCCCTGGGAGGGTAATCACGTGTTGACAGTGAGAGGCCTTTCCGATACGGTCCGTGGAACGTTCCAACGTATTCAAACATCGGGGTAGGGATGGCCAAGAGACTGAGGGTGGGGGTCATCGGGTGCGGCCTGGTCGCGCAGGTCATGCACCTCCACTACCTGCGCGAGCTCTCAGATCGATTCGAGATCGCCGCGATCTGCGACCTGTCTGAAGAAGTCAGGGTGGCGATGGCCCGCGAGTATGCGGTGCCCGAACAGTTCGCCACGTGGCAGGAGCTCGTGGCCCGTCCGCTCGATGCGGTGCTCGTACTGACCTCCGGCAGCCACGCGCCGATTGCTGTCGCGGCGGCCAATGCCGGGATGCATGTGCTGGTGGAAAAACCGATGTGCTTCTCGGTCGCCGAGGGCCGGGCGATGATCGAGGCGGCCGATGCCGCGGGTGTAACGCTGATGGTGGCTTACAACAAGCGCTACGACCCCGCTTATCTGCGCCTTCTCGAAGAGTCGCGCACGCTGCTCGACCTGAGGCTGATCCAGATCACGACCCTCGAGTCCCCGCTGGAGCCCTATGTCGAGCACTACAACCTGCGTCGCGGCGCGCCCCTGGCCGCGGACCTAGCCCAATCGTTGAAGGCGGACAACGCATCCCGCATCACTGCCGCAGTCCCCGACGCCGATCCTCTCTCGCGCTGGGCCTACCACATGGTGCTCCTGGACAGCCTCGTCCACGAGCTGAACGCGATGCGCGGAGTCATGGGCGAGCCGGACCGACTTGAGTTCGCGGATATCCGCGAAACGGGGCTCACCGCGATCTTCAAGTACGGCGCCACCCAGTGCATCCTCGCGTGGGTCGACCTGCCCAGCATCGCGCGCTACTCGATGGAGTTCGCCTTCTACTCCCCCACCCGTCGCTTGACGCTTTCGTTTCCGTCGCCGTTCCTGCGCAGCATGCCGACGCTCCTCGTCACCGAGGACGGGGTCGCAAAGTCCCCGCGCTCGTGGCGAACAGAAGAGATCACCTCATATCGGGAGAGCTTCAAAGAGGAGCTGATGCATTTCCACGACTGCATCACCTCCGGCCGCCAACCCGTCACGTCCGGGCGCGACTCGCTGCACGACATCGCGTTATGCGAGTCCGTCGTCGCCGTTCACCAAAGCCGCGTGCCGCGAGACCGACCGTCAGAACCGGTGATGGCCAAAGCGACGACGTGAGCACGCAGACTCAAAAGATCGTTGTCGCGAACGCGCCCGTCAGCTATGGCGCGTTCGAGCTGACGGTTGGGATCCTGCCCGACGTGCCCGATGGCGCTGCCGTGCTCGATGAGGTTGCTGAGGCGGGGTACGCGGGCATCGACCTAGGGCCACTTGGTTATTTCGGATACGGCGAAGAGCTGGCGCGGAATCTGGCCGGGCGACGCCTGGCGCTGGCCGGCGGTTTTTTTGAGCTCCCGTTCGACGACTCGGCGAAGATGCCTGCGGTCCTGCGCGAGCTTGACGCGCTCCTCGATGTGTTCGACGCAGTCAGCAGCAGTGGCAACGGAGTCAAGCCGCGACCGACCCTCGCCGACGCGGGGAGCGATCTGCGCCGCTCGAAGCCCGGCCAGGCCGACCGAGACAGGTCGCTCGGTTTCGACACCGAGCAGTGGAAGCATTTCGCAGAAGGCGTCGAGCTGGCTGTGGCGCGCTGTCGAGCCCGCGGCTACGAGCCTACCTTTCACCACGAGACCGGCACCCATGTCGAGGCTCCATGGGAGATCGAGAAGGTGCTCGAGCTCACCACGATCGGCCTCTGCCTCGACACCGGTCATCTGCTGCTTGGGGGCGGTGACCCGGTCAAGGCGATGCAGGACTGGGGTGACCGGATCAACCACGTGCACCTGAAAGACGCGCGCAAAGCGGTCGTCGAGCAGATCGTGAAAGAGGCCGCGCCGGTCGCTGAGATCTGGCGGCGAAAGGCTTTTTGCCGGCTCGGAGAGGGAGACCTCGACGTCGACGGTGTGCTCGAGCGGCTGCGGACTGGTTATTCGGGCTGGCTGGTGGTGGAGCAGGACGTGCTTCCAGATCCTTCAGGCAAGCCGGCCGCCGACCAGCGGGCCAACCGCGAATACCTGGCCAGCCGAGGGTTTTAGCGCTTTGGCTCCCTTGAACCTGGGCCTGGCCGGGGCAGGCCGCATGGGTCGCAATCACCTGCGCGCGATCGCCGATTCCATCACGGTGCGCGTCACCGCGATCGCCGAACCGGTGGAGGCTGCTCGAGCGTCACTTACCCCCACGGATGCCGCGGTCTACCCCGACCTCGACTCCATGCTCGCGGCAGGCGGTCTGGACGCGGTCCTGGTTTGCGTGCCGAGCGACTTCCATCTCGACACCATCAAGCGCCTGGTCTCCGCGGGGATGCCGATACTGTGTGAGAAGCCGGTCGGAGTGACCGCGATGGACGCGCGCGAAGCCGCCGAGCTCACCAAACGCGCGGGGCTGCCGTTCCAGATCGGCTTCTGGCGCAGGTTCGTACCTTCACTCAAGAAACTCCGCGAACGCATCGCCGCGGGCGAGCTCGGCGAGATCTACCTCGTCGCCTGCTACCAGTGGGACGAGAAGCCGCCGACCGCTTACTTCCGAAACCACAGCGGCGGCATCTTCATCGACATGGGCGTGCACGAGTTCGATCAGACGCGCTGGCTTACCGGGCAGGAGTTCGGAAAGATCAGCTCGCTTTTCTGCGGAGTCGCGGCCGAGCCATGGCCCGGCGATCCTGAAAGCGCGCAGGCCATGGCGGAGCTTTCGGGAGGCAGCACCGCCCTGATCTCACTGGGCCGGCGGTTTCCCCTGGGCGACGTATGCAAGGTGGAAGTGTTCGGCACCAAAGATGCCGCGGAGAGCAAGTTCCTGTGGCCGCCGACCGCGGATGAGAGTTTTTTCGGCGCCCTGCGCCTGCAGGCCGAAAGCTTTGCCCGGCACGTGCTGGGCGAACCGCGGGAAGGGGCCGGCGGAGACGACGCCGCGGCCGCGCTCGAAGCCGCCGAGCGAGCAGCCTCCCAGGCGGTGACCGGGTAGATGGCCCATCCGGAGGTCGGGATCGGCGTGGCCGGCTACGGCATGATGGCCCGGGCTCACTCGTACGCGTACACCGTCGCTCCCGTGATGCGCTCGCTCCCTTACCGGCCTCGGCTTCGGGCGATCAGCGGACGAGATGAAGAAAAAGTGTCGCGCGCGGCGGAAGCCTACGGCTTCGAGAGCTGGACCCGCGACTGGCGCGAACTGATCGGGCGGCGTGACGTCGACATCGTGGATATCTGCACCCCGCCCGGAACGCACGCGGAGATCGCGATGGCCGCAGCCGCGGCGGGCAAGGCGGTGATCTGCGAGAAGCCGCTGGCTGCGACGTATGCGCAGGCTGCGGGAGCCGTCGATGCCGTGCGTCAGGCCGGCGTGCTGAACGCGATCGGATTCAATTACCGGCGGCTGCCGGCGGTGTCGTTGATGAAGCGGATGGTGGAAGAAGGCGCTGTCGGCACGGTGCGCCTGCTGCGTGCGACCTGGCTTTCGGACGAGTTCGTCGACCCGGCCATACCGTTCGACTGGCGCTTCGACCGCTCGATGGGCGGCACGACCATCGCGGACCTGGGCAGCCACCTGATCGACCTGGCGACGTGGATGGCGGGCGGCATCGCCGAGGTTTCCGGCCAGTCGGAGACGTTCGTGCGGGAAAGATCGCGGCGGCCTGTGAACGTCGACGACGCCTCATCAGCGCTCGTGCGCTTTGAGTCGGGGGCGCGCGGAGTGTTCGAGATGGCCCGTACTGCGGTGCGGCGTCCCTGTGATTTCACGATCGAGGTCAACGGTTCGAGCGGCACGCTTGTCTTCGAGTACGCGCGGCTCAACGAGCTGCGCTATGGCGAGGAAGGCGACGATCCCGGCCTCTACGGCATGAGAACGATCCGGGCCGAGCACGAATCCCATCCCTACGCCCGCAACTGGTGGCCGATCGGCCAGGGCGTCGGTTATGGCGCCAGCTTCGTCAACCACCTCGGCGACCTGCTCGAGCGTTGGCCGGATGGGCCGTGGGAGCCTGACTTCGCGCAGGGCGCGGCGGTGCAGGCGATTTGTGATGCGATCGAGCGCTCGGCTGCGGAGCGGCGCTGGGTCGAGGTTCGCGAGGTCACCGACGCTGCGATAAAACGTCCTTGACGGAGTCAAAGCCGTGACCTATGGTTCTGGAACCTTCCAATGGCTTCGGCCGTTGGACGACCGGCAGCCGACTTAGGAGGGGAAAGATGGCCAGCACCAGCGCTCCGATGAGTGGAGGTCGGGCCGCGACTGGCTCCGGTCTGTTCACACGCCAGTCCTCAGGCCTCGTGCGCGAGCTGGGCATCCCGGCCGCGACGGCCATCTCGCTTGCGTCGGTCGCCGTCGTCAACACGTTCATCAACTTCAATGCCGGCCTGACCGCCTTCAACCAGGCCGATATGACGCTCCCGCTTCTGCTCGGCGCCGGCGTCT
>Ga0209488_10004269_pt1 | contig 11229 bp, 12 predicted proteins | sample Rivendell_Oct201_8_FD_188349 | JGI IMG/M metagenome (GOLD analysis project Ga0209488, IMG submission 188349) | Vadose zone soil microbial communities from the Eel River Critical Zone Observatory, Northern California, USA -... | ecosystem: Environmental > Terrestrial > Soil > Vadose zone >... | reverse complement strand
GCCGGGTCGGCTGTAGGCGAAGTCGTGACAGCCGGCAGCGTGGGCGATGGCGCGGCGTACCGCGGACGCCAGCACCCGCCGCCACGGGATGGTCGGACCGGCCAGCGTCTGGTCTGCCCAGCGCCGCCAGCCGGCTGGCAGGTGGCCGCGGCTTCGATTCGCGGCGTGTGCGCGGATCGCCTCAGCCACGCGCCGGCGGGTCATGGTCGCGTCAGCCGGTCCGACGGCGGGCGCCGTGGGGTCGGAAGGCGGCAGCTCCCAGGGGGCTGGTGGGTCACCTGCGCCGGCGCCCCGAGCATGCCTCCCAGGAGGGGCTCTTCACCCGACGTCGATACGGGGTGATGCTGGTACTCGCCCTGCTCTACTACTTCCTCCCCGACGTGAAGCAGGAGTGGCGGTACGTCACGCCGGGGTCCGTCATCGGCACCCTCCTCTGGCTTTTGATGACCTGGGGATTTTCGGTCTACGCCGAGAACTTCGGCAGCTACGACAAGACCTACGGCGCCATCGGCGGGATGATCGTCCTGATGACCTGGTTCTACATCAGCGGATTCGTCTTCATCCTGGGCGGCGAGGTGAACGCGCTCCTCGAGCACTCTTCGGCGGAAGGCAAGGCGAAGGGGGCGCGCGCCGCCGGCGAAGCTCCTCCGCCCGAAGTGGAGCGCCCGAGCATCGCCGCGCCGGGGGCGGCGAAGAACGCGGAGAGCGCGGCGCGAACGCAGCGGCGCCTCTGGTCGCGCTGGCGCAAGTCCCACGCCTGAGGGGATCAATCCGATCCCTGCGCAGGTGCCTGAAAGCGGACGGATGTGGGGCATGTCGGATACCGCCCTCCAGCTTGCTCGCCTGGCTTCTCATCACCATCCATTGCCGGCTACGCCTTCGATGCGCAGATGAACCGGAGACGCCCCCCATGCCTGCCTGCAGCCTGGAGCGAGAAGTGAACGGCAGCACCGCCTTGTTCCGGATCTCCGGGAAGTTCGACGGCGCCTCCGCCTGGCAGCTCGCCGGCCGCCTGGAGCAAGAGCCGTTGTCCAACGTCGTCGTCGACTTCTCGCAGGCAATGGAATTCGTCGATTACGCGATCGCGGTGATCGCCAGGGCCCTGATCTCCTCGCGGGAGAAGGAGATCCGGCTCGAGGGCCTGCGCCACCACCAGGAAAGGCTCTTCAAGTACTTCGGTGTCGACCCCAGCCACGCGATCCGCCGCCGCTTGCCCGCGCCTCGCTTGCCCGGAGGCCCGGGAAAGGGCGCGGCCAAAGAGGTCGTCTAGCGATGGCCCGGCCCATCTGGAGCGGATCGATCAGCTTTGGATTGGTCAGCGTGCCGGTGAAGCTGTTCTCGGCCACCTCCCCGAAGGAGGTGCGCTTCCACATGCTGCACGACAAGGACGGCGGGCGCATCCAGCAGAAGCGCGTCTGCAGCATCGACGGCGAGGAAGTCTCCTGGGAGCACATCGTCAAGGGATTCGAGATCAGCAAGGGGCGCTACGTCACCGTCACCCGCGAGGAGCTCGAGGCATTCAATCCCAAGGCGACGAAGGCGATCGAGATCGAGGACTTCGTCGAGCTGCCGCAGATCGACCCCATCTATTACGCGCGCACGTACTACCTGGTGCCGGATCGCGGCGCCGCGAAGCCCTACACGCTCCTCCGCGAAGCCATGAAGCGGGCCAACAAGGTCGGCATCGGCCGCTTGGTCCTGCGCACCAAGCAGTACCTCGCGGCGGTCCGGCCCCTGGGGAAGGCGCTGGCGATCTCCACCATGCTCCACGCCGACGAAGTCGTTTCCCAGGACGAGCTCGAAGGCCTGCCCGACGCGCACGCCAAGCCCGGAGAGCGCGAGCTGAAGATGGCGGAGCAGCTGATCGAGTCCCTGGCGGCGGAGTTCGACATCGGCAAGTACAAGGACGACTACCGCGAGCAGGTGCTCGCGCTGCTCGAGCGCAAGGCGGCGGGCGAGGAGATCGTCGCGGAGGCGCCCGCCGAGGAGCCCCGGGGCAAGGTCGTCAACCTCATGGAGGCGCTGCAGAAGAGCCTGGCGGCGGCGAAGGGCGGGAAGAGGCCGCAGGCCGCAGCATCGGAAGAGGCGCGCGACCGCGGGGAGGTCCGGCACCGGGCCGGACCGGAGCAGCGCGCCGCGAAGACCGCGCGGGCACATCCGCCCCGGAAGGCCGCGGCAGCGAGGAAGAGGAAGAGCGGGTGACCTCCTCGCAAGAGGTGGTGATCGAGGGCAAACGCCTCAAGCTCACCAATCTCGGCAAGGTCCTCTATCCGAAGGCCGGCTTCACCAAGGCGCAGGTGCTCGACTACTACCTGCGCATTGCGCCGGCCTTGTTGCCGCACCTGCGCGATCGGCCGCTCACGCTCAAACGGTATCCGGACGGCGTGGACGGGGAGTACTTCTACGAGAAGAATTGCCCCGCGCACCGCCCGCCCTGGGTGAAGACGGCGCCGATCTGGAGCGATCAGAATCAGCGCGCGATGCACTTCTGCCTGGTGCAGGACGTGGCGACGCTCGCCTGGGCGGTCAACCTCGCCGATCTGGAAATGCACGTACCGCTGCACCGCGCCCCGGACGCCGACCGGCCCGACAGCGTCGTCTTCGACCTCGATCCGGGCGCGCCCGCGGATCTGGTGAGCTGCTGCGAGGTCGCCCTGATCCTGCACGACCTGTTCGCGCGGCTCCATTTGCAGAGCTTCGCCAAGACGTCTGGGTCGAAGGGGCTGCAGCTCTACGTCCCGCTGAACAGCGGCGCGACCTACGGCGAGACGAAACCGTTCTCGCGCGCCGTGGCGGAGGCGCTCGCGGCCCGGCGCCCGGAGCTGGTGGTCTCCAACATGAAGAAGTCGCTGCGTGGCGGCAAGGTGCTGCTCGACTGGAGCCAGAACGACCCGCACAAGACGACGGTGTGCGTGTATTCGCTGCGCGCGCGCGAGCGGCCCACCGTCTCCATGCCGGTCACCTGGTCGGAGGTCCGGCGCTGTCTGCGTGCGCGCGATCCTTCGCTCTTGTCGTTCGAGGCGAGCGCGGCCCTGCGCCGCGTGGACAAGCAAGGCGATCTGTTCGCGCCGATGCTCGCCTTGAAGCAGGAGCTTCCGCGAGCCGGATGGGGCGAGCGCGGCGCCCGGTTAGTCCGCACCTAACAACGAAGCTCGCGAATGACCGCTCTCAAGCGTAGCCCCTCAGCCACCTACGGTGGCCGGGGCTAGCCAGCGAATGAAAATGGCGGCCCCTTGCGAGGCCGCCGGCAAGAAGTGCCCCCCAAAAAGGTCGAGTCAGACCGCTGCGCCGCCGCGGCGAAGCACGGCGAAAATCAGGCTGACGATGGCGAGCACCAACAAGATGTGAACCCAGGCGCCCATGGTGGAACCCGACACGAGGCCGAGGACCCACAACACGAGCAGGATCACAGTGATGGTCCAGAGCATGCCCTACCTCCTTTGGCGCAAAGGTAGGTCTCGCACTGTCGTGAAGCGAGCGTACCGCCGGGGGGGTAGCCGTGCAGGCGCCTGGCCGGGTCGGCAACGGGCGCACAGCCGCTTCCTTGCCGCGCACAGGGGCGGGCATGGCAGGTTCTGTCCGTCGTGCTGCGCAGATCGCTTCGCACTTCGATGGTGGAGGGCGCTCTCGCCGAGCTGGTTGGCGCTTGCACTTCCGGCGGAGTACTGACGGCCTGGGCGCTCTACCTGGGGCTTCCCCCGGTGCTCATCGGCGTGCTCGGCGCCTTGCCCTTCTCAGCTCAGCTCATCCACCTGCCCGCTTCCTGGTTCACCCACCGCCTCGGGGGCCGTCGGGCTGCCCTCTGGACGATCGGGCTGGCGCGGCAGTCCGTGCTGCCGCTCGCCTGCCTGCCCTTCCTCAACCTGGATCCAAGCGTGAAGCAGACCATTTTCCTCGCCTGCGCATCCGCCAATGCAGTGCTCGGCGTGGCGGGCAACAACGCTTGGACGTCGTGGATGGGCGACCTGGTCCCCGGAACGGTCCGGGGACGGTACTTCGGCCGGCGGACGGCGCTCTGCGCGTTGGCCGCCACCTGCGCGTCGCTCACGGCCGGCTTCGTCCTCGACGGGGGGCGCAATCCCGCGCAGGCTGGCGCGGCGCTCTGCGCGCTGACCGTGATCGCCTGCGCCGCAGGCGCCGTGACCACCCTGCTGCTCCGCCGCCAGCACGAGCCGCGCGGGGCTGCTCCTCCGCGGGCGGCGCCGCTGCGGGAAGCGCTGGCGCCCATCCACGACGAGCGCGCCCGCAGCCTCCTCTCCTTCCAACTCGCCTGGAGCGCCGCAGGCGGCATCGCGGCGGCCTTCTACCCGCTGCACATGATCGGAAACCTGCGGATGGGTTTCGCGCGAATGGCGCTCTATACCGCGACGGTCGCGGCGTTCCGGATGCTCTCTGCGCCTCTGTGGGGACGGGCCCTGGACCGCGGCGGCGCCAGGCCCGTGCTGGTGTCGAGCGCATTCGCGCTGGGCCTCTCCCCCCTGCTCTGGATCTTCGCGGCCGAGGGCCGGCTGTGGCCGCTCGCCATCGACGCCGCGATGAGCGGGGCCGCGAACGCGGGACTCTCGCTGGCCACGTTCTCGCTTCCCCTCGCGCTGTCGCGGCCGTCCACGCGTTCGTTCTATGTCGGCGCGCTTGCGGCCGCGGGAGGGCTGGCGGCCGGAATCGGCTCGGCGGCCGGCGGCGTCTTCCTGAAGTTCCTGCCCGACGCGTGGTCGCTCCTCGGGCAGCCGCTGGTCTCGGCGCACGCGCTCTTCCTTGCCGGCGCGACGGCGCGCCTGTGCGCCGCCGGCTTTGCCCTGCGCGTCGACGGCCGGCCGGCGGCGGACGTCCTGCAGATGCCCCACCGGGTGGAGGCCGCGCGTGCGAAGCTGTCGGCGTGAGCTTCGATTGCCAGGCCTGCGGGGCATGCTGCTGCAACACGGATGAGAACCGCGCCGAGAAGTTCGTCGACTACGTCGAGGTCACCCCGCGCTCGGCGCTGGCCAGTCACTCGTCCTTGCTCCGCCGCCTGACGGTCTTGAACGAAAAGGGTGAGCGCCACATGAAGCTTCGAGGCGCGGAGCAGCGCTGCGTCGCGCTCGAGGGAGACGTCGGAGGCCAGGTCTCGTGCGCGATCTACGACCTGCGTCCCGGCGCCTGCCGCCGGGTCCAACCGGGCTCCCGGGAGTGTCGCCGCGCCCGACGCGGGCGCGGAATCGGGACGAGCTGATTTCCTGTGTATCGCTCGCTGAGACGCCGCCGGGCGGCGCCGCTGTTTGAGCCGCCCGCGGCGGCAACGCGCTGCGCCGCGGCGCTGGCGATCGATTCTTGCCTCTGCTAAGCCAAGCGCCCATTCCGGAAAGGACGCCCCGATGAAACGTGTCGCCCTCCTGCTCGCCGCCGCAGCCGCGTGCAAATCCAGTCCCGAGTCCAAGCCCTCGCCGCAGTCCGATCGGGCGGTCGCGTACAAGGCCGTGGTCGACGCGCCGGATCGCAGCGAGACGGACCGGAAGCTCGACCCGGGGCGCCACCCGCTGGAGATGCTGGAGTTCCTCCAAGTAACGCCGGGCATGAAGGTGCTCGATCTGGGCGCGGGCGGCGGCTACACGACCGAATTGATCGCCAGGGCGATCGCGCCGGGCGGCGTGGTCTACATGCAGAACGATCCGAGTTGGATGCCGTTCCTGAAGGATGCTCTTTCCGAGCGCTTCACCCACCCCGCGATGCAGGGCGTGGTGCGGGCCGACGTTCCCTTCCAGGAGCCCGTCCCGGCGGAGGCCAAGGACCTCGACCTGGCTGTGATCAACGTCATCTACCACGACGTCGCGAACATGCCGGTCGACCGGGAACGCATGAACAAGGTGATCTTCGACGCGCTCCGGCCCGGCGGCGTCTACGTGGTGATCGATTCCAGCGCCAAGGACGGGACCGGCCTATCCGAGACAAAGACGCTGCACCGGATCGACGAGAGCGTGGTGAGGGACGAGGTGCAGAAGGCCGGGTTCCGCCTCGAAGGCGAGGGCACCTTCCTGCGCAATCCGTACGATCCGCGCGACTGGAGCTCTCAGCCCGGTGCGGCGACGAAGGAGGGCAAGCGGGGGACCAGCGACCGCTTCGCGCTCCGATTCGTCAAGCCGGACAGCTCGAGATAGCGAGCACCTCTTGGACCCGGGCGAGGAGCTCGGCAGCGCGGAATGGCTTCTGCAGCCAACGCACGCCGGGCTCCCGGAGGAAGGCCTTGCCGGCCGGAGTGCTCGCGCCGCCGGTGATGACCAGGAGCCGCGCGGGGAGGCCCGGATCGAGCCGGGCGAGCTGATCGCGGACCCAGATCGCGTCGCCGTCGGCAAGGTGCAGGTCGGCGATGATCACGTCCCAGCGCTCGCCACGCGCGAAGCGGTCGACGCCGGCGTGCGCGGAATGGTCCACTCCGACCTCGTGCGCTTCCGCCAGGGCGCGCTTCACCATCAGCGCCACCAGGGGCTCGTCGTCGATCACCAGGACCCTGGGCACACAATCTCCTGAAAGATGCGCCTTTTCCTGCGATTGGAGAGCGTTCCGAAGCTTGCCATGACCCTCGGGCGCGCGGAACATGCGTAGGGAGGTGCCCTTGCGCACATTCGCCGTGTTCCTGCTCTTCGCCTCGGCCGCCGCCGCCGAAAACCGGGTTGCCGTGCTTCCGCTCGAGCCGCGCGCGGGCGCCCTCGCCGCCGCGGACGCCCTCGCGCTGACGCAGGACCTGCGCGCCGCCGTGGCGGATGCGCTGGCTCCGCACGGATACGAGACGGTCGCCGGGTCCGGCTCCGATGCATCCGCCGCGATGGAGAGCACCGGGGCCAGCGCGGCCGTGCTGGGGCGCGCGGCGCAGATGGAAGGCGCGACCGTCATCGCGGTGGGCGTCTACAAAGCGGGATCGAATTCGCCGGCTGCGATCGTCCGCGTGGTGGGGATCGGGTCCGCTCAGCTCAAGGCCGACCTGCGCGCGAAAGTGCCGAAGTTCGTCACGACGGCGCTCGGCCTGGCTCCTGCCCTGCCCGAGCCGAAGTCGGTTCCGGGCACGCTGAAGATGCCGGTCCCGGTGGAGCCGCCGCCTCCCCCCGCGCAGCCGCGGGCGCAAGCGCAGCCCATTCCCGAGCCAAGAGCCCAACCACGGCAGCCGCAACTCGCGCCTCCGCAGCCTCATCCAGCGAACGAGGACCCGCTCGTGACCCTGATCCGCGAGGCCACCGCGGACGTCGAGCAGGTCCGCGGCCTCCGCCGCAAGCAGAACCTCAAGGTGCAGATCCTGGACGAAAAGCTCTTCTCGGCAGCGGTGCGGGAGAAGGCGAAGAAGGAGCTGACGCCGGAGGTGGTGGCCGCCGAGCGCGCCCGCTGGCTGGCCTTCAATCTCGCGCCCGCCGCCGTCGATCCCGCGCAAGTGCTGCTCGACGTCCTCGACGAGCAAGTGGCCGGGTTCTACGATCCGCCCAGCAAGCAGCTCTACGTCCGCAAGGACCCGCCGGCTTCCGCGGTCGGCGCGATGGGCCCCGACGGTCTCCGGCTGATCCTCGCGCACGAGATCGAGCACGCCCTCCAGGACCAGAACTTCGGAATTCCCGATCTGGCCGCGCTGCCGGACGACGACGTACGCCTGGCCCGCAGCGCGCTCTACGAAGGCGACGCGATGGCGGTGATGACGGCGTACGGCGCGCTCCGGGATCGCAAGCCCGTGAAGGCGGCGATCGTCAGCGGCGCGGCCATGCTGCGCGCCCTCGACACGCAGACGCTGCTGCGGGTGAGCGGAAAGTCGCCCCAGCTGCTGCATGCGCCTCCCGTGCTGCGGGAGGAGATGGTCGTCCCGTATGCCGCCGGGTTCGCGCTGGTCGCCGAGGCCTACCAGCGCGGAGGATTCGCCGTCGTGGACAGGATGTTCAAGAACCCGCCCGCGAGCCTCCATCAAGTCCTTCATCCGGAGGCGTACTTCGCCGGAGAGCGGCCCGCGCCCATCGCTTTCCCCAAGGCGCCGGAGGGGACCCGCGTGCTCGCATCCGGGCGGATGGGCGAGCTGGGGACGCGCATGGCGCTGGAGACGTGCGTGGACAGGGAGGTGGTGCGGGAGCTCACGCCGCGCTGGGCCGGCGATGCCTACACCGTCGTGGAAGGACCGGCGAAGGGCGCGGTCTCCCTGCTCTGGACGACCAGCTGGAGCGGGGGCGTCTCCGGGAACGTATCCAACGTGTTGAAGCTGGTGCAGGCCTGCTGGCAGGACCAGGCCGCTTCCGGCCCGAACCCCTTGGGGTGGTCGATCGCGGCGCCCTCCAAGATCGCGGGGTCCGCGGAGCTGGTGGGCATCGCGCGGGGCAGCGTCGACCTCGGCGCCGCCCTGGCGCGACAGCTTGCGCTGCGCATCGTCCCGCCCCCACCGGCACCACCGCTCGGCGACCTGCCGCCGCCACCCCCGCTGGAACCGGTCCGCATCGACGCCGGCCGCTTCGTCAGCCCGCGCCTGGCCCTCACCGGAGAGGTGCCCGAAGGGTACGACGCGGACGCGAGCAACCCGGTGGCCGAGCTTTCGATCAAGAAGGCCGGCGCCGGAGGAGCGACCGTCTCCTTCGTCGCGGAGGCGCTCTCCGGCGACGCGCTCGACGCCTTCTTCCAGGCCGCTTCGACGCAGATCGCCGCGGCGCAGGGCGACCACCTGACCTACGTGGGCAAATCGCGGGTGACCATCGCCGGCGGGCCCGCGGAGGAGCGCGCCTGGGCGGTGGAGAACGCCGGCATGCAGCTGCGGATCGACGTCGCTCCCTATTGTGGCGGCAAGGCCGCGCTTGCGCTGTTGCGTCTCGAAGGCGGCCCCACCTCGCGCGCGACGCTCGATCGGTTCGCGGCCTCGATCCGGCAGACGGGATCGGCGCCCGCTTGTGCCGAGCTGGAGTAGCCGCGGCCGGCGACTACACGGCCCGTACTTCGACCCGGCCCAGGCCCTCCACTTCCAGGGAGATCTCCATGCCGGGCCGCAGGGCCTCGGCGACCGTGGCGGCGCCCGCGAGGACGATGCTCCCCGCCGGCAGCGGATGTGGCAGCAGCTGGACGAGCTGGACCAGGGACTCGAGCGGGTGTCCGGAGATCGCGCTCGAGTCCGCTTCCTGCGCGGTGCCCCCGTCCACGCGCATGCGCATCGAGAGCCCGCCCGTGTCGCGCGGCTCCCGCAGCGGCCCGAGCACGAACCGCCAGGACGAGCAATTGTCGGCCACCACGTCCGGCAGCGAGAAATACTTGAAGCCGGTGAAACGTGAATCCAGCACCTCCAGCGCCGGCGCGACTCCCTGGAGCGCGGCGAACGCGTCCGACTGAGAGATGTGGCCGGACAGCTCGCGCTTGGTCACGAACGCGATCTCCGGCTCGATCTTCGGATGCACACCGTCGCCCACCCGCAGCGATGCTTCCACCCGCATCGCATCGGTGAGGACGCCGTAGATGGGCAGGCCCAGGCTCATCTGCGCCCGCTTCGCGGCGGAGGTGAGGCCCATCTTGTAGCCGACGATCCTCTCGCCCCGCGCGAGGCGCATCGCGATCCCGCGCTCCTGGATCCGGTATGCCGCCGGAAGGTCGAAATCGCCGTGCGTCCTGGCCAATGGCGCGATCTCGCGCCGGGCGAGCAGCGCCTCGTCCAGCTCCTTCGCGAGCAGGTCCTCGTCCACCATGTTGACGTGAACAGTAGCCCGCGCGGGGGCTTCGCGCACCTCTCGACGCGCCTCTGGGAAGAGGGTAAAGCTCGGGCCGGATGCAGGACGTCCTCAACTTCATCGACGGACGGCATGCGCCCGCCGCTTCCGGCGAGTGGCTGGACGACGTCGACCCGGCGACCGGCGAGGCGTACGCGCGGGTCGCGAGCTCGGACGGGACTGACGTGGATCGCGCCGTGGCGGCGGCGGTGCGCGCTTTTGCTTCCTGGTCGACGACGCCGGCCAGCGAGAGATCGAAGCTGCTGCGGCAGCTGGCCCGGCTGATCGAGCGCGACCTGGAAAAGCTCGCGCGGGCCGAGTCGATCGACTCGGGCAAGCCGCTCTCGGTGGCCCGCACCGTCGACATCCCGCGCGCCGTGCAGAACTTCGACTTCTTCGCCGACGCGGTCACCCAATTCTCCAGCGAGGCGCACCCCACCGACGAGGTGGCCCTCAACTACACGCTGCGGCAGCCCCTGGGCGCGGTGGCATGCATCTCTCCCTGGAACTTGCCGCTCTATCTGCTCACCTGGAAGATCGCCCCGGCGCTCGCGGCCGGGAACTGCGTGGTGGCCAAGCCTTCGGAAGTGACGCCGATGACGGCACACCTCCTGGGCGCGCTCTGCGCGGAAGCGGGCTTTCCGCCGGGCGTGCTGAACATCGTCCAGGGACTGGGACCTCGCGCGGGTGGTCCGCTCTGCGCCCACCGCGACGTCCGGGCCATCTCCTTCACCGGGTCGACGCGAGTGGGAGGCGAGATCGCCCGCGAATCCGCCGCGTCGTTCAGGAAGCTGTCGCTGGAGATGGGCGGGAAGAACCCGACGCTGATCTTCGCCGACGCCGATCTGCGCGAGGCGGTTCCACAGGCGCTGCGGGCTGCCTTCTCCAACACCGGGCAGATCTGCCTGTGCGGATCTCGCATCCTGATCGAGAAGCCGATCTACGCGCAGGTCCGGGACGCGCTGGTCGAGCGGGTGCGCGCGCTGCGGGTGGGAGACCCGTTGGAGCCAGCCACCGAGCAGGGCGCGCTGGTCTCGCGCCAGCACTTCGACAAGGTGATGGGATGCCTGGCGGTGGCCCGGGGGGAAGGCGCCCGGGTGCTTTGCGGAGGCGAGCGCGCGAGCGTGAAGGGGCGCTGCGCCGGGGGGTTCTTCGTCCAGCCGACGCTGCTCGAGGGCCTGGGCCCCGGCTGCCGCACCAACCAGGAGGAGATCTTCGGGCCGGTGGCGACGCTCTTGCCGTTCGAGGGCGAAGAAGAGGCGGTCCAGCTGGCGAACTCCACCCGCTACGGCCTGGCCGCCTCGCTCTGGACGCGGGACCTCTCCCGCGCCCACAAGGTCGCAGCCCGGCTGCACAGCGGGATCGTCTGGGTGAACTGCTGGATGCTCCGCGATCTGCGGACGCCGTACGGCGGAGTGAAAGAGTCCGGCGTCGGCCGCGAGGGCGGCATGGACGCGCTGCGCTTCTTCACCGAGCCGAAGAATGTGTGCGTGAAGCTATGACCTCCAACGAATTCCAGTCCTCGCGAGCGCCGGAACCGGTGGGCCTC
>Ga0209488_10004267_pt1 | contig 11234 bp, 10 predicted proteins | sample Rivendell_Oct201_8_FD_188349 | JGI IMG/M metagenome (GOLD analysis project Ga0209488, IMG submission 188349) | Vadose zone soil microbial communities from the Eel River Critical Zone Observatory, Northern California, USA -... | ecosystem: Environmental > Terrestrial > Soil > Vadose zone >... | reverse complement strand
ACGCAAATCCGCGGCACCAGCTCCGCAGGGATGGGGCGGTCGCCTCTGAGCCAGTACATCAGCGAGCGGTAATTCGTTCCGAGCTGCTGGGCCAGGAGCCGGGTGTCGTATTCGGCTTTGGCCTCGACAATCTGGCTCAGTACCACGGGTAGCGTCTTTGCAGCCACAGGCTAGTCCTTGGTCGAAAGTTTGTCAGTTCAAAAACAGCGTCACTTTGAACTGTGAAAGTGTGCATTGTATCTGAATAGCATGCTTTCCCTATAGGCGGTTTAATAGGGGCATCAAGGCAAGGGAGATTGCCCGTTGATTGAATGCGATACCTTGGCAATTTCCTTATTGAAAGGCAAGCAAGCACGGTCTACGATGGCCGCGTATCCCGAGTACAACGCAAGAGTTCTTTTATCTACAGGATGCAATGCGGGCGAATTCGTGGACCGATCTGGCACTGGTAGTCCGGTCCTGCTGGGCCTCGGAAGAGTGATGTGGTGTGTCTCCCGGCGGCGGGAACAGCACTGAAGAAGTGAGGAAGTGACACATGCCGTTCATGGATCTGATCAAGAAGGCGATCTTTGAAGAGCAACCGCAGACGGCGCAGTCGCAGCCTGCCAGGCCCGCGCCCAGCCCCACGACGGCAGCGCGGCCCCTCGACCCGGCTCCCGCCTATGTCCCGATGGGGACGCGCGACAACCAGTTTTACACACGGCTAGCCAAGCAGACCGATCTCTCTGCCGTTCCGGAGCTGGCCAAAATCGAAGCTTTTGCGGCGCCACTCTCGTCCGTCATTACAGATAAAGCGCTGAGGTACAAGGCAGCCCTGGCCACAGCGCAGTCGCAGGGTGGCTTGACGAAAGACGCGATTTTGAAAGGCTTTGACGCTTTGCTAAATGTTCTGAATTCCTCGGCGACCACCTTCAACAAGCAAACCGACCAGGTGTCGCGCACGGAAGTTGATGCGAGAATTGCCCAAATCGGCGATATCAATGAGGCCATTCAGCAAAAACAGAAAGAAATCGCCGACCTGCAGCAGCAGGTAAAATCGATGCAGTCGCAGACAGAAGTATCGCGTTCGAAACTGCAAGAGGCTAAAAACAATTTTGCGGCCGCACTGGAACGGCGACGCGCCGAAATTCAGCAGCAACGCAAAGAATTTGAAATAATTTTGGGATAGGGAGACGCTATGGCAACCACTCCGGGTTCCCCTGTAATGCAGGGCTTGAAGAATTTCTGGCAGCGGCCGGAAGGAACCGTCGGGAAAGTCGTGCTGGTCCTCGGCGGCATCGCGGCGGCGTATGGATTCGTGCAGATTCTTCCGTTCTTGATCGCGGCGGCGACCGATACTTTGCATCTCGCCCTTTTGATCGGGGCGATCTTGGTGTTTCTTTTCATCGTCACGGACAAACGCGTACGAACGCTCGCGAAGCTCATGTTCCAAAGCATCATGCGGTATCTAACGGGACTGTTCATCGAGTTGGATCCGATTGGCATCCTGAAGAACTATATCGGGGAGATGAAAAAGAATCTCGCGGTCATGGACGAGCAGCTCGGAAACCTGAATGGCTCGATCCGCACGCTTCAAAATCAGATCGACACCAACCAAAAGGATGCCGAGCACAGCATGGCGCTGGCCAACCAGGCCGACAAGAAGATGGCCGCCGGCGGTTTGACCTCACTGGATCAGCAGCAATACATGTCCGCCAAGGTCACCAACCAGCGGCACGCCGCGAGCCTCATCAACATCAACAAGTCGCTCACCGATTTGCGCGACAAGCTGAAGATTCTCTACGACCAGCTCATTCGCTGGCGCGCCACGGCGGAGTTCCAGGTCACCGACAAGGAGAACCGCGTCAGCGAAGAAGAGATGCGGCGGAAGGCTCTGAAAAAAGCCTACTCCGTGTTCCAGGCGGCAAAAAAGATTTTCCGGGGCGATCCGGTGGCCAACCAGATTTACGACCAGACTCTGGAATACCTGGCGGATGACGCCGGCCAGATGCTGGGGGAGATGGAAGATTTCAATCGTCTCGCCAACAAGCTGATGACCAACATGGACCTGGAGACCGGGGCCATCAACGACGAAGCCGTGAAACAATTATCGGAATTTCAGCAAAAGCTATTGCCGGCCGCTGTGTCCGCGGTGCCGGGCGGCGTGCCGGACCAGAGTTCGGCAATGCCGGCGAACAAGAAAGACGATTACAGCGATTTGATCAAGTAACAAAGAGCACGGAGGATAGAGCACCATGTTTGACAATAAAATCTCAACACCACCAACCGGGCACCGGTTGAAGCCGGGCGCGAAGGTTATTCTGCTCCTGGCTGTCGGGGCGGTCTTGTTCTTCGGATTCCGCACCGCGGTGAGCCGCGGCTGGATTCCCGCGCCGGGCATCGCCAAGGCCCTCATTCCGTCGAAGGCCGCTCTGCCGGATTTGAAGGAAGCGGTCGTGGCCAACGTCGAACCGGCGCCTTTCCCGGAAGCGTCTTCGGCATCGGTGAAAGCGCCGTTGATCCGCACCGAAATATGGGCCTGGAACGCGCAGATGAACTATATCTACGCCAACGGCGGCCCGGATACGACGCGCAACAGCCTGATGGAAAAGCATGGCGCGAACGTGAAGCTGATCCGCCAGGATGACACCAGCCAGATGCAGAATGACCTGATTGCATGCGCGAAAGAGCTCCACGACGGCGCAAGCCAGTGCTCCGCCGGCGCGAACTACGTCTTGATCATGGGTGACGGCTCAGGCCAGTTTTTCGCCGGAGTCAATCCGCAGCTCAAGAAGCTGGACAACGGCGCTGGTGAATACATCGCGCAGGTCATCGGCTCTACGGGATATTCGCGCGGGGAAGACAAACTAATGGCTCCGCCGGAATGGAAATCCAACGCGCAAGCAGCCAAGGGCGGCTTGGTCGCTGGCGTACTCCGTGACGGTGATTGGAATATCGCCATGAAATGGGCGGCGGACAACCAGATCAAAAACAATCCAGACGAAAAAACGTACGACCCCGAGGCACTCAATTGGGTCAATGCGCCGGACTACATCAAGGCCGCTGAAATCTATAACGCCAATACCTGCGAAGACCGCAAAGTGGTCCACGACGGCCGGCTCACCGGCGAATCAAAGAACGTCTGCGTCAATGGCGTGGTCACCTGGACGCCGGGCGACGTCAACGTAGCCCACGGCCGCGGCGGACTCGTATCCATAGTTTCTTCGAAGCAGTACCGCTCGCAGATGCCGGACGTCATCATCGGCATCAAAAAGTTTAACCAGGACCACCGCAACGAAGTTCAGGGAATGCTCGCGGCCAGCTTTGAAGCGGCGGACCAACTCAAAGCCTATCCAGAAGCGCTCAAGCGTGCAGCAGCGATCAGCGCGAAAGTGTACAACGAGCAAAACGGCGACTACTGGCTGAAATATTACCAGGGGACGCGGGAGCAGGATAAAACCGGCAACATGGTGGAGCTCGGCGGTTCCGCCGTCAACAATTTGAACGACAACTTGCTGCTCTTCGGATTGCAGCCCGGCGCCAATAACAATTTCCGTTCCACCTATACCGTGTTCGGAAATATTGCCACCCAGCAATACCCCGACTTGTTCAAGGACGCCAACAAAATTCCTGACGTGAAGGAAATTCTCGACACTTCCTATGTTCTCGGAGCGTCTTCCATGCTCTCGCAGAGCGGCGCGGAAGCCGACGTCGCCAGTTTCAGTTCCAGTGGGGATACCGGCACTGTCGTTTCGAAACGTGACTGGAGCATCGAGTTTGCCACCGGGCAGGCTTCCTTCACTGCCGAAGGCGAACGCAAGATGTACGAGATCAAGGACGACCTGGCCATTGCCGGCGCCCTTTTCGTCACTCTGAATGGACACACGGACAATACCGGGACGCGCGAAGCAAATATGGACTTGGCGGAGCGGCGCGCTCAGGCCGTGCGAGACTGGCTGCAGAGAAAAGCTCCCTCCAACTTCCCGGACAGCCGTTTCCGTATTCACGCCTATGGCGATTCGAAGCCCCTCGCTTCGAATGCCACCGCCGACGGCCGCGCCAAGAACCGCCGCGTGGAAATCATTCTGTCGGGCAAGGAATAAGGGAGCGCGCGTGAATCCCATGAGGCCGGCGGCCGCAACGATGGGAACGAACGCAGCACCGTCCGCGATCCACGCGTCAGCAGCGGGTCGTGGCAACTTTTGGCACGATATTCTCGGCGCATTTTCTCCGAACCGCGTAATTTCGAAAGCGGCTCTGCGTTTCATTATTGTGTTCCAGATCGCCGTGCTGCTGGTGGTCTGGGCCACCTCTTCCTACGTTTTTCTCCCCAAACCGATGGACGTGTGGCGGGCCTTCCTGGACCTCTGGAGCCACGAAGGGCTGGGTCAGGAACTCATCGTCAGTTTCTCTTTGAATCTTCAAGCCATGGCGTGGGCGACGCTGATTTCGCTGGGCCTTGCTTACCTCACTGTCGTACCCGCGTTCCAGCCGATCGCCCTGGCCGTCTCCAAGGGCCGTTTCCTCGGAATGGTAGGGCTCACTTTCTTCTTCACCATCATTTTTTCCAGCGGCCACCAGCTGAAAGTAAGTCTTCTCGTTTTTGGCGTCGCGGTGTTCTTTGTGACCAGCATGATCGACGTGGTGGCGCAAATCCCGAAAGAAAAGTTCGACCTCGCGCGCACGCTGCGCATGGGCGAGTGGCGCGTCGTCTGGGAAGTGATTGTGCTGGGCAAGGCCGACGCCGCTTTCGATGCCATGCGCCAGAACGCCGCCATGGGCTGGATGATGCTCACCATGGTCGAGGGCATCTCGCGGTCGGAGGGCGGCATCGGTGCGTTGCTGCTGAATCAGAACAAGCACTTCCGTCTCGAGGCCGTGTTCGCCATTCAAATCGCCATTCTGTTGATCGGGTTGTTTCAGGATTACGCGCTGGGGTTGGCCAAGAAATTCCTTTTCCCCTACGCGGATTTGCAGCTTGAAAAAAGATAGCAGCTCATGAACTTGTGAGGACCATCCGTGCCCGAGCGCTGCACCTACGGCGAAACGCTTCTGAAGATCGACCACGTCTCCCTTTCCTACGAAGACAAAGTCATCCTTCGCGATGTCAACGCGGAAATTCGCGACATCGTGCGAGAAGGCCGCACCCAAGGCCAGGTCGTTGGTTTTCTCGGCCCTTCCGGCATCGGCAAGACGCAGCTCTTTCGAATCATCGCCGGTCTGAATCACCCCACTTCAGGACAGGTGCTGGTCAATTCCACGCTGACGCCCGTCAAAGCTGGCATGGTGGGCGTAGTCGCGCAGAATTATCCGCTATTCGAAAACCGCACGATATTCAGCAACCTGTTGCTGGCCGCCAATCAAATGGAAAAAAGTCACGAAGCCGCGCATCAAAAAGTGATGCAGTACCTCAAGCGGCTGGACATGCTGGACCAGTCGCAACTCTATCCCGCGCAAATTTCCGGCGGCCAGCGCCAGCGCGTGGCCATCGCGCAGCAGCTTCTGTGCAGCGAACATTTTCTGCTGATGGACGAGCCGTTCTCCGGCCTCGATGTGGTGATGGAAGCGAAGGTCTGCGAATTGATCAACGAAATCGCCTGCCTGGACGAACTCAACACCATCATCGTCGTCACCCACGACGTGACCGCCGCGGCCACCGTGGCCGATCACTTGTGGCTCATGGGACGCGACCGCGACGCCGCCGGAAACACCATCCCCGGCGCGCGCCTTCAGGAAACCTACGACCTCATCGAGCGCGACATGTGCTGGCATCCCGAAATCACCAACTCCCCCAAGTTCCTCGAATTTGTACGAGAAGTGAAAGAAAGATTTCAATCCCTCTGAACAAATCCGCCAGTCGCTCCAATGGACAGCAACCGGGAAGTTGGTCAGAAGAAACAGGAAAAACGTAGTAGTCGAAGCGGCGAAGAACCCAAATCGGATCATGGCGAACATCCAAACCGCTAGCAGCGACTTTGGTGTAGCCTTTCCGCCGGGGGGATTCATGTTCAAGCTCAGACTTCTACAGTTGCCGCTTCTTCTTCTGACATTGACTTCCCAAGCGAGCGCGCAGTTCGCACACACCGACCACAAACAGATCGTCGATGGCGCTGGTAAACCGCTCCTTCTTCGCGCAACAAATCTGGGCAATTGGATGGTGCCAGAGGGTTACATGTGGCTGTTCCAAGGTGGCCCGCAATCTCCTGGTGAGATCCGCGCGTTGGTGTTGGAGCTGCTTGGACCTGAAGGGTCGGCCGCATTCTGGCAGAAGTACCGCGAGAACTACGTCACGCGTGAGGACATCGCGCTCCTGCATCGGGCCGGGTTCAACGCCATTCGAGTTCCTTTGCATTACAGCTTGTTTGAGAGCGACGACGCGGAAGGTTTCAAGCTGCTGGACCGGTTGATCGCCTGGAGCCGCGCCGAAGATATGTATGTGGTCCTTGATCTGCATGCCGCACCGGGCGGACAGACGGGCACGAACATCGATGACAGCGCGGGATATCCCTGGCTATACCAGAGTCCACAAGAGCAAGAGCACCTGATGGCCATCTGGCGGCGGCTGGCGACGCACTATCGCGATGAGTCGGCGGTGCTCGGTTATGACCTGCTGAATGAGCCGATCCCGCATTTTCCCAAGCTAGCAGCATTGAATCCTTCGCTTGAACCGGTCTACAAGAAATTGTCGGGCGAGATACGAAAGGTTGACGCTCACCATATTCTCTTTCTCGGCGGCGCGCAGTGGGACGGGAACTTTTCGGTCTTCGGTAAACCTTTCGATGCGAACGTGGCCTACACGTTCCACAAATATTGGACGATGCCGGATGAAAGCGTGCTACGGCAATACATTGATTTTTGCGAACATTATGATGTGCCAATCTGGATGGGCGAGTCCGGGGAGAATACCGACGAGTGGATCGCGCAATTCGTGAAAGCGCTTGAAAAAAACAATATCGGATGGGCTTTCTGGCCGTATAAGAAGATGGGAAAGCCGTCGGCGGTCGTCAGCATTATTCCACCTGCCGATTGGGGAAAGATCGTGGAGTTCGCCAAGCTGCCGCGCGGCACTGGGCACGCGGAGGAACGGCTGAAGGTGCGGCCGGAACAGGAGACGATCACCCGCGCTTTCGCCGAATTGCTGGAGAGTGTCCGCCTGCAAAAGTGTCGCGTCAATGAGGGATATTTGAGAGCGCTCGGGATGAAGTCTGATATTGCGCCGGTCAGTGCCGGAGGATCGGCGAACTGAACGATTCTTCAATCACTGATTCGCTCGTCGTTTCATGTAAAGTTCAATGGCACGAATCGCGGGCGAAGAGCGGGCCACTCGGAAGCTATTCCGGTCCAGAAGTCCGGTTCTGAGAAGTCGAACTCAAGTCACTAAGAAAACGTCATTAGTCGCATCGCAACGAAAATGGTAGGCCCGTGGGGACTCGAACCCCAGACCTCTACCGTGTCAAGGTAGCGCTCTAACCAACTGAGCTACGGGCCTAGAATCCATAAAGTTTATCACGGGTGGCACATCAAACGCAGTGGCCGGGGCCCATGAATTGGCCTCTGTTTAGTTTCCCTCCCGGCGAATGACGCTCCCGACAAGAATTCAGAGGCTGTGGTAGTGTGTCCGTGGGAGAACGCTGAAAAGCATGCCGGTCAAGACGATCATCGAACCGTTTCGAATCAAGAGCATCGAGGCGATTCGCCGCACCACGCGGGAAGAACGCCAGAAACTCATGGAGGCCGCGGGCTACAATCTTTTTCTCGTACCTTCCGACGCTATACTAATTGATTTACTAACGGATTCTGGAACCGCGGCGATGTCCACCGAACAGTGGGCGGCGATGATGCGCGGCGATGAATCCTACGCCGGTTCGCCGAGCTTCGCGCGATTTCGCGATTCGGTGCAAAATATTTTCGGTTTCCGGCACGTGATTCCCACGCACCAGGGCCGCGCCGCGGAACGCATTTTATTCAGCGTAATGTGCAAGAAAGGCGACGTGGTCCCGAACAACACGCATTTTGACACCACGCGCGCGAACTGCGAATTTGTCGGCGCGCAAGCGCTGGACCTTCCCACTCCCGAAGCGAAAGAGCCCGCGCGCGTCCATCCCTTTAAAGGAAACATGGACGTGGCGCGGCTGGCGGCGACCATCGAGCGCGAAGGCGCGAAGAATATTCCGCTGGTGATGCTGACGGTGACCAATAATTCCGGAGGCGGCCAGCCGGTTTCGATGGAAAACATCCGCGCGGTGAAATCCATCTGCAAGAAGCACGGGATTCCGTTGTACATCGATGCCTGCCGCTTCGCGGAAAATTCCTACTTCATCAAGCTGCGCGAGCCGGGCTACGCGCAAAAAACTCCGCGCGAGATTGCGCGCGAAATGTTTTCACACGCCGACGGCTGCACCATGTCCGCGAAAAAAGATGGCATGGCGAACATCGGCGGGTTTCTCTGCACCAACGACGACACGCTGGCGCAACAGCAAAAAGACCTGCTAATTTTGACCGAAGGCTTCCCGACCTACGGCGGACTGGCGGGACGCGACCTGGAAGCGATTGCCGTGGGATTGAACGAGGCGCTGGAAGAGGAATATCTGAAATACCGCATCGCTTCCACCGCGTTTCTCGGCAATCATATCGCGGACGAAGGCGTGCCCATCGTGCAGCCGCCGGGCGGACATGCAATATATATTGATGCCCGGGCGTTTCTGCCGCACGTTCCGGCGCCACAGTTTCCGGGCGTGGCGCTGGCGAACGAGCTTTATCTGGAAGGCGGGATTCGCTCGGTGGAGATCGGAACGCTGATGTTCGGCGAGCACGCGAAAATGGATCTGGTGCGGCTGGCGATTCCGCGGCGCGCGTACACGCAGAGCCACATCGAGTATGTGGTGGAAGTAATTCTCGACGTTTGGCGAAAACGCGAACAGATCCGCGGCTACGAAATAACGCACCAGGCAAAGTTTTTGCGGCACTTTTCGGCGCGGCTGAAACCGGTGGCAAGCTGAGGCCGCGATGAAAGTAACGATTGATCCGAAACTGAAAACGAAGTGCCCGCGAACAGCATTGGGATGCGTGACGGCGCGCGTGGAGGCGGGCGCATCGCCTGCGGCGCTGCTCGAGGAGATGAAGGCGCGAGAAACGGAAATTCAGAAATTGCCCTTCCCGCGCGGCGTGCTGGAGTCGCCGCAAATTGAAGTGACGCGCAAAGCGTACAAAGCGCTGGGAAAAGATCCGGCAAGATACCGGGGTTCGGCAGAAGCTTTGTTGCGGCGAGTGGTTGCAGGGAAAGGCTTGCCGCAGATCAACGCCGTTGTGGACGTGATCAATCTCGTGTCGGTGGAAAGCCGCTTGCCCGTTGGATTGTATGATCTGGCGCACGTGACCGGCGAAATTGTTTTTCGCGCGGGACGCGCGGGCGAAACGTACAAGGGTATCGGCAAGTACGATTTGAATCTGGAAGGCTTGCCACTCTTCGCCGACACCGCTGGGCCACACGGCAGCGCGACGAGCGATTCCGAACGAACCATGGTGACGGCGGCAACGAAAGAAGTCCTCGCGATGATCGTTTCTTTTGGCGGCACGGAAGGTCTCGACCGCTGGGCTCAGAGAATGTCCGCGCTGCTGATGCGGCATGCCGCGGGACAAGACGTAGAAATTCAAATCATTCAGTGACGCATGAGCCGTGGGTCGCTGCGTTTCGGCGCACCGATTATTTCCCACCTTTGCCGAATGCTTCTTGAAGCCGCGCCTTGCATCGGGTTTACTAGGGGCGCGGATGTTGCCTGTTGCGTTCGATTCAAGCGCTTGGAAAACTAAGAACCAGCCTAGTTCCTTCAGAAGAGGTGGCCGATGTCCTGCAATCCCGAAGTGTTGAAACATGTCCCCCTGTTTGCCCTGCTCGATGAAGACGAGACGGCGGTATTGGCGGGGCAGGTAGAGCTGAAGAATTTCGTTCCGCGGCAACGCATCTACAAGATGGGCGACCCGGGCGGGCAAGCCTACGTGGTGGTCTCCGGAAAAGTGCGTGTCACCACGGTGGACGAAGATCAACAGGAAGTTGTGGTGGATGAGCCGGCTTACGGCGAGTTCTTTGGTTTCGCGTCGATGCTGGAACAGACTCCTCATCAAACCAACGCGACGGCCGTCGAGGATACGCAGTGCCTGGAAGTCAGCCGCGGAGACATCGCGACGCTGCTGCAACGCAAGCCGCATGCGGGAATGGATATGCTGACGGTGCTGGGGCGGCAGTTTCACGCGTCGCAGCAACTCGTGCGCCTTCGCGCCATGCGCAATCCGAACGAAGTGATCGAGGCGAAATCGACGGTTCCCGAGCGCATCGCGGACTCCATGGTGCAGTTCGGCGGGTCGTGGACCTTCATCATTGGTTTTCTCATCCTGAGCAGCACCTATACGGCCATCAACGTAGGCTTGCAAAGGGCGGCCTGGGACCCCTATCCGTTTATCCTGCTGAATCTCATCCTGTCGTTGCTCGCGGCCATCCAGGCGCCGGTCATCATGATGAGCCAGAACCGCCAGGACATGAAGGATCGCGTGCGCGGTGAACTGGACTACGCCGTCAACCGCCGCGCCGAATCTGAAATTCAAGGCCTGGCGCGCAAACTGAATCTGCTGGGGGAGCAGATGGGCGACCTCGAGGACCTTCTCCGGGGGAAGTTGAAAGGTGGACCCGGCGACGAGTTGCACTCCTAATTTGTGTGCGGGACGGCGCTTCTGGCGGGAGGCTAATGGGGTACACCCCCCGTCGCGATGGAAAGAGTGTGTAATCGGTTGATTGGAAAAGAGTTGTGAGACGGCCGTTGTGCCAAAGAGTGCGTAAGAGTATGAGAAGAAGGAGGATAGGGGATTGGGGCAGAGCGATGGCGAGAGAGGTGTTCCTTTCGGCCGCGCTTAGGGCGAACAGAAATGGGGAGGCCTCCCAGGGGGGTCTCGGATGTGTGGCAAACACAGAGGTTATTTCGGTGCGTTTTGGAAGTGTGGCAATGATTGGACTTAGCAAGTGTTTTTTCGGATCTGTGGCAAGGAAAGAACTTAGGGAATTTTTCGGTCTAGTACAAGCATGCGGTACGAGAAAGGTGCGCTCCGCTCCTCGACAAGCTAGGGGCAAGCTCGCAGCTATTGAGGGAGTTAGAAGGATCGCGTGGCGGGCGAGCATGGTTCGCAGGGCACCGAGGAATCGTGCCGACGTAACAAAACCATTATAGCATATTGGTACCGTATGTCAATGATTACTTGTAAGTGGT
>Ga0209488_10004265_pt1 | contig 11240 bp, 13 predicted proteins | sample Rivendell_Oct201_8_FD_188349 | JGI IMG/M metagenome (GOLD analysis project Ga0209488, IMG submission 188349) | Vadose zone soil microbial communities from the Eel River Critical Zone Observatory, Northern California, USA -... | ecosystem: Environmental > Terrestrial > Soil > Vadose zone >... | reverse complement strand
CGCAGCTCGCGGCGCGCGGTCGGATCGAGCGACGCAAACAGCTCGTCCAGCAGGAGCGCGCGGGGCTGCCGCGCCAGCGACCGCGCCAGGGCGACGCGCTGGCGCTCGCCGCCGGAGAGAGCGGCGATGCGGCGGCGCCCCAGATCGGAGACCCCCAGCTTCGTCAGCCATGCGCCCGCGCGATCACGGCGCTCCGCGCGCGGCAAGTGGCCGAGACCGAAGGCGACGTTTCCGAGGACGTCGAGGTGCGGAAACAGCGCCGAGTCCTGCGGAACGTAGCCCAGGCACCGGCGCTCGGCGGGCACATCCACTCGACCGTCGAAGAGCGGCCGCCCGTCGAGCAGGATCCGGCCTGCGTCGGGGCGCGAGATCCCGAGAATGAGGTGAAGCAGGGTGGTCTTTCCGGCGCCGTTCGGGCCGGCGACGAGCACGGTTCCCGCGCTCACCGACAGGTCGACGTCGAGCTGGAGGGAGCCGACGCTCCGGGCGATGCGAACCTCAAGCATCGCGCGCCTCGCTGGACACGCGCCGGAGCACCAGGAGCAGGGCGAACGAAGCCACCACCATGACCAGGGCGAGGGCCCGCGCGGCGCGCAGGTCGGATTCCATCGCCGTGTAGACGGCGAGAGGCAGCGTCTGCGTCCGCCCGGTGAGATTGCCGGCGAAGAGCAGGGTCGCGCCGAACTCGCCGAGCGAACGCGCCCAGCTCATCGCTGCTCCCGCCACCAGGCCGGGCGCGGAAAGAGGCACGGCCACCCGAAGGAAGGTGCGGAACGGAGAGGCGCCCAGCGTCCGGGCAACCGCGATCAGGTTCTCGTCGACCCGGCGGAAGGCCGCGATGGCGGCCTGGATGAAGAAGGGCGCGGAAACGAAGGTCTCGGCGAGTACCACCGCCGCCGTGGTGAAGGGGAGCGCGATGCCGTGTCGCTCGAGGAAGGCGCCGAACAAGCCGCGCCTCCCGAACGCCAGCAGGAGGCCCACCCCGGCGACAGCGGGAGGGATGACCGCGGGCAGCTGGGTGACGGACTCGATCAGGCGCGAGACTCGTCCCGCGTGCCGCGCAACCCACCAGGCGACCAACGAGCCCAGCACCACCACCAGCGTCAAGCTGCTCGCGCTGGTGGTCAGCGAGAGCCGCACGGCGGGGAGCAGCAGCGGGTGGCGCAGGCCGGCCACGAGCTCGTGCCAGCTCAGCGTCAGGCCCAAAGAGGCGACGGGAAGGAGGAGGAACGAGACCAGCAGGCCCATCGCGGCAAGCTGGGCGATGTCCCAGGCGCGGAACCTCACTGGAACCCATGTCGCGCCAGCACCGCCTGCCCGGCGGACGAGAGCACCAGCTCGACGAATGCACGCGCCAATCCGGGTCGTGCTGCACCGCGAAGCAGCGCGATCGGGTACTCGGCTACCACGTTCAGCTGGGGAGGAATGGAGATGACCTCCACGGCGCCCCGCGAAGCCAGCGCATCGGTCCGGTAGACGATGGCGGCGTCCGCCTCGCCCAGAGCGACCTTGGCCAGCACCTGGCGGACGTTGAGCTCCCGGGACGCGACCCGCGACTCGACGGCGGCGCCAAAGGCTGGACCATAGCGGCGCGAAGCCGCCTCCAGGATCCGGACCGTATACTCTCCGATCGGCACTTCGGGCGCGCCGACCACCAGCCGCCGGGCGCGGGGGAGGTCCGCCAGCGCATCGATTCCGGCCGGATTTCCCACCGGGACCACGATCACCGGCTCGTTGCGAGCGAACACCTGCGGCTCCAGGGAGAGCCCGGCGCCGGCAAGCGCGCGCAGGGTCCGCGGATCGGCGGAAGCGAGGACGTCCGCCCGCGCCCCGTGCTCGACCTGCGTGCGAAGCTCCTGCGACCCGGCGAAGTTGAAGGAGAGGGAGGTCCCGGGGTGCTCTTGCTCGAAGATTCGCCCCAGGTCCTGGAACGCGTCCCGCAGCGACGAGGCGGCGAACACCGTCAATTGTGCGGCCGCCAGCAGCGCGCAGCAGGGTCCCATGGCCAAGATGTTGCGTAGGGGCGACACACTGTCAAGCCAGCTTTACGGAATTTCGGTGACCAGGTGCCCGGACTGGCGGGTGTCGTATCCGCCAAGGCTCCCCAACTCGCGGCGGAACGGCCGCCCCTCGAGCGTCTCCACCATCCGCGCGGCGCGCGGATCGCCGCTCCATTCCTTCGGGAACACCAGGTCGAATCGCTCCTCGGAGAGCGGCACGAAGTCCAATCCGTGCGCGACCGCGGCGCTGCGCGCCACCACCCCGGCGTCCGCAGCCCCCATCGCCACGGCCTGCGCGACTTGAAGGTGACCACCGAGCAGCCGGTCGTAGCCCTTGACGGCGGAGACGGGCACCCGGGCCTTGCGCAGCAACCGGTCGAGGAGGCGGCGCGCGCCCGCCCCCGGCTCGCGGTTGACGAAACGCACGCCGGGCCGGGCGATGTCTTCAGGCCGCTTGATGCGGCGGGGGTTTCCGGGCGCCAGGGCGAACCCTTCCTCGAGATGAGCGAAGGTCACGACCACCATCGCGCGGCCGGCCAGCGTGCGGCGCACGAAGGGGACGTTGAACTCGCGCTCCTGCTCGTCGAACAGGTGCGCGCCGGCGATGTGCGCGTGGCCGCGCGCCAGTGCCGTCAGGGCTGCGTCGCTGGAGGCGCCGACCCAACAGAGCCGCTGGCCGGGCCATCGGTCGGCGAGGCGGCCGGCCAGGACGGCCAGCCCCGGGTCGCATCCGATGACGAGAAGGTTGGCTTCGACGCTCTCGCGCGACCGGAGCAGTCGCAGGCCACCACGCGTCAGCAGAGCGTCCGCCGGAGCGAGGAGGGCGAACGGGTCGTCCGGCCGCAATGGGTGGGCGATCCAGCGGCCCGCCACCAGGCCCGCGAATGCGCGCCGCGCTCCGCGCGGGGGAGTGGCCAGCTGCGCCCGGATTGTGTCGCCGCCGTCCCGCAGCCAGAACAGCTCTTCCATGCGGCAGCCGAGGACGCGTGCCAGGTTGAGGGCGATCGCCGTCGAAGGCTGGGCGCGTCCTGCCTCGAGCGCGCTCAGGGTCTGCCGGCTGATCCCGGCGCGAGACGCCAGCTCTCCTTGCTTGAGGCCACTCCGCTGCCGTGCGCGGCGCAGTCCGTTCTCGAGGCTGGGCATGCCGAGACGTGTCACGCGCCCGCCCGCTTCCTGTCAACGCTGAGGTTGGCTGCATGCCGTCGAATGTCCACGTTCCCTGGATGGCGGACACCAAGAACCCCTCGGAGCTGGAGCAGGCGCCGGAGTCAGGCCGGAACAGGGCGCCTGGACCTCATCCGGCCCACGACCCACGGGAAGAGCTCATCCGGGATCCCAACCTGAACCAGGCCGACAACTGGCGCGGCTCGCTGGACCAGACGCAAGGGTCGCAGACTGGAAACGAAGTCGACCTGATCCCAGAGCCGTAAGAGCGTCAGGAGGGGAAGGTGCCCATTCCCCGGTCCGGGCCGGACGGAGCAGCCGAGGCGGCAGAGGAGAAAGAGGGCGCGGTCCAGGAGCCCCGATAGACTTCCACCGTGCGGCAGAGGCTCAGGCTTCGAACCAGCGCGAGGATGCGGCCGCGATCCTCGTCGGGTAACCCGGTGAAGTGCTGGACCAGCTCGCGCTCCTCTTCTGACAGCTCGGGGGCCATGCGCGTCCAATGAGCAAGCCACGTGCCGGCGCGCTGCCGTATCCGGAGAGCCTGTGCCACCGCTGCGCAGCGCCTCCGCGCTACATCCGCACGAACACCAGCGTTTTCATCCTCTGCCCGCTGGTTCCGGAGAAGTATCCGCGCCAGCCTGTCCGCGAATGCCCGTACTTCCGGCCCAAGGCCGAATCGTGAATTCCGTACAGCTGGTGTCTGAAAACCGACCAGGGACCGGGTCGGAATTACAGCCAGGTTTCGACCAGCGTCGGGTCGTCCGCCTCGCCCCGGGGAACGCGGATGAGCCCCCGGCGGGCGAGCACCCCCCGCGCTTGCTCGATGCTCTGGAACAGCTCCCATTCTCCCGGGGAGAGGCCGTCGTCCTCGACGAGGATCCTCCGGACCGCGCAGCAGTGCGGGTGGTCCGCGGGCTGATCGAAGACGCTCCAGAGCTCCACGCGCTTCACTCTAGAGCGCCCGGATCGGGGAACGCCAGAAAACCACTACATCTTGCGATACACGCCCACCACCACGCCGATGATCTGCGTCTCGCGAAAGTCGTCGCGGCTGACGAAGATGGGCTTGAGGCGCGGGTTCGACGGCTGGAAGCGGATCCGGTCGCCCTCCGGATAGTAGCGCTTCACCGTGGCCTCGGTCCCCGAGGTGTTGTCGATCATCGCCACTACGATCTCGCCGGAGGCAGCGTGGAGTTGCTTGCGGACGAAGATGTAGTCGCCGTCGAAGATGCCGTCGCCGATCATCGAGTCGCCGGCCACGCGCAGCGCGAACACCTTGCGGCCTCCGTCTCCGACCAGCACGCTGTCGATGCGCACGTGATCGGTGATGTTCTCCTCGGCCAGGATGGGCTCGCCCGCGGCCACCTTGCCCAGCACCGGGATGTCGACGACGTCGCCGTCACCCACCGGCGACAGCTCCCGGCGGCTCAAGCGGGCCAGCCGGGGCGACCCGGAGCGCCCGCCCTCGATCACGCTCAAAGCGCGGCTCTTGAGCTCCCCGCGCAACAGATAGCCTTTGCGCTCGAGCGCCTTGAGGTGGTCGTTGACGCCGTTGGTGGAGCGGATGCCGAAGTGCTCGCCGATCTCGCGGATGGTCGGCGGGTAACCCTGGTCCTGGATGCTCTTCTTGATGTAGGCGAGGATCTTTTCCTGGCGCTCGGTCAAGGGCTCGGTCATGGCGCGGCCCAAGCTACTGAACGCGTGAACACTGGTCAAGTTTTCAGCCCGGTGCCTCCGCGTAGCACCCCCGGGACGCCGTCAGCGCGGCCGGCGAGCTCTAGAACACGATCGGCGTCCACTGCACCGGACCGACCGGAAAGGACGTCCCAGTGTCCGGGTCCATTGCAGCCCCGCTTGTGCCGAGCGTTGCGGTGCCCGGGGACGTGCCCTCGACCGTCCACTGGAAGGTGCGGATCGCGCCGGCAGGAATGTCCTGGGGAAGTGGGGAGGAGTCGACGCGCACGTTCGCGGCGCCGGAGGGGTCGGCGAAGTAGACGCCAAGCGCGTCGGTGCCACCGTCGTTGAGCACGTCAATCGCCAGCGGGAATGGCGTTGCCACCGCGGCCGAGGCGGGAGCGGGTTGCGGAGTCGCTACGAGATGCGGCCCGCTCACAACGGTGACCAGGTTGCGGGTCTCCGCGACGACCACCCTCCCGTCCACCTCGTCCACGCCCGCTACGGGCAGTGTGACGTCCAGAACGCCCGGATCTCCGGCGCGAATGCGCCAGATGAAGACGAACGAGGCGCTGGGAAGGATGTCGATGGTTCCGGCCGGCGGTTGCACCTGGGCGGACCCGCTCAGCACGGGCTCTCCCACGGCCACCGCCCGTGCGGTCATTCCACCCGTGTTCGTGACCGTCTGCGCGACGCTGAACTCGAGCCCGAGGCGAGCGCGCTGCGGGGCGCTCGCGCTCGCGGTCAGCGCGGCGGGAACGGCGTCCGAGACCAGGAACACGCCGTCGGCCATTCCCAGACCGTAGGGGCCTTCGACGGACAGGGCGTAGGTGCCGGCCGCCAGATCCGCCGGAACGACGGCGGTGAGCGTGTGCGAGTCGACCCAGCTCACGTTCTCCAGCTCGACATCCCCGAGGAAGGCACGGAAGACCGCATCGACTTCGATCTCAGCTCCGGCATTGAGCCGCTGCACCGCTGCGGGAGTGAAATCCTCGCCGTGCAGCACGACGGCTGGTCCGTTCCCGACGTAGGTGGCGTTGGGTTGCACCGTCCTGGGCACCGGCGCCCCCGGCGGAGCCGACGTGCGCGCGCAAGCGAGCGCAAGGGCGAAGAGGGCGCTAGAGCGGCTCAAAGCGCACTCCTCCCAGGACGGACAGGGTCCGCAGCGGGCCTTCGAGGATGGACACGCCCGAGCCGGTGATCCACCCGGCGCGGAGCTCCAGGAACGGAACCACCGACCGGAGCCGCCGCTCCGCGCCGAGGGAGGCCTGCAACCCGGGCGCGATGGCGAAGCCACGCCGCGTCGCCGAATCGGCCAGCTTGACGCGGGTCCAGATCGCCGCTGCGGAGGGTCCGGCCGAAATCCAGACCGTGTTCAGGTCCCCGAACCGGCGGCGCCACGCCGCGGACAGATGCACCAGCAGCAGCTCCACGTTGGACTCGGCCAGGACGTTCGAGGCCCCGACGCGCTGCATTTCGGAATAGCCGCGGTGCGCGTAGTCGGCCTCCAGGGAGACGGCCAGCTCCGGACCGAACCGATCGGTCCGCAGCGCGCCCTCGAGACCCAGCAGCGGGGCGGAGAACCCGGAGAAGTTGGAAAGGGCCCCCACCTTTGCGCTCAGGGCGGTCGACTGCAAGTCGGGAAGGAGCGTGAGCTGCGCCCGGGCTACGGCAGGGCCGGCTTGCAGCGCGAGAGTGGTGGTGCTGCGCTGGCGCAGGAGCGGGGGAAGGTAACGCGCGTACAGCGCGCCCTCGGTCTCCTCGAGCCGGGCGCTGCCCAGCTCGGCGGAGACATCGGGCTGCGCGCTGGAGACCGCGTTCCCGTAACGGTCGCGCAGCTCGATCCGCAGTCGCGTTGCGCTCGTCCCATCCGCGATCACCGTGGCTTCAGGATGCTCGAACGCGGCTGTTTCCAGGGGACCGGCCAGAAGCGGCAGAGTGTGCGAGGCGGAGGACTTCGAGCCCCGGGCCATCACCTCGACTGCGGCGCGCCCTCCGAACGACGAGGGGAGCGAGAGCGTCAGGTCCCACTCGCCGGGCGCGCTGCGCACGGCGCGCAGGAGGCCGGCCGTGCTCACGAACTCCAGCTCGTCGGACGGCACGTTCTCCAGGGAATCGCGGGCCACGACGTGCAGGCGCGCCTGCGGGTCCTCCGCATGGATGCCCGCCCGGTCAGCGGAGATGGCGATCCGTTCCGCCGCCCCGCCGGTGAGCGCGATCGCAGCCTCGGCGACGAATTGGCGGGCGTCGTCGAGCGTGGCCGTGACGCGAACCGGGCCGGCGCGGCCGGACGCGAGCGAGAGACGGGCTTCGTACAACCCCGGGGCGCGCTGGCGCACCGGGGAAAGATCACCGCGGCTCGTCCACAGCTGGATGGCCGCCCCGCTGCGCGGCGCTCCGTCCGCCGTCACTGCGACGACGTACACCGCGATCGTCTGCGCCCGATCGGCGGCGTGCGCCGCTTCTCCGAAGGCCAGGTGCACCGTCCGGGTGGGCGGAATGTGGAGCGGGATGGCGCGCTTGCCATGGTGCGCCTGGTGCACGCCGGGAGGCACCACTACCGGCACGACGGCCTCTCCCCGCGCGTCGGCAATCACCGGGCCGAATTCCTCGGATCCGATCCGCACGCTGATCTTCCCGCGCGGGCGCGTCTTCACCACCGCGTCGCCTTCCGCCCAGAGCGGAATCGCGATCCAGGCGACGTCGTTGCCGGCCACGGCCGTGAGGATCGCGACCTGCGGAAGCTGCACTTCCGGCGGGACGTAGTCGGCCTCGTAGCAGGCCCCGTCTTCGCTGAGGCGCAGCCCCTCTACCCGCCCCACGCTCACCGAGAGCGCCGGCTCCACGGCCGACTGCACCCGCAACACTGCGCGTGCCTTCCCACCCAGGCGCACCTGCGCAGGCTCCACGGAGAGCGCGACGGCGAGGAGGGCCGCGATCACGGATCCTTCTTCCTCCAGCGGATGGCGATGTCCTTGATATGCGGGATGCTGCCGTTGCTGCCGCAGGCCACGGTCCGGGTGGTCTCGCGACCGTTGGCGTCGCGGATCGAAACCAGGGCGCTGGTCTTGCCGGGCGCGGCGGGCGCCCGGACCCGGAAGCGGCCGTCGTCCGCGATGGCGGCGGGCGTGCCGTCGACCAGCACCTCCGAGCCTTCCGGCGCCGTCCCTGTCACTTCCGCGCAGAGCTGCTCTCCGCTCTCTTGCGCCGGCGCGGCATCGGCGACCTTGAGCAGCAGCTTCGCCGGAATGGGCTCGGCCCCGGAGGGCGCCTTGCCGGCGGCCGCCACCGACTGCGTGCCGGCCCTCACTTCCACCGTCTTCCGGCCCGCCGTCAGGTTGACCGAGCCGGTTTCGGTGGCGATGGCGACGGCGGTGCCGGTCGAGAGCACGCCGAAGCGCGCCCCCTTGGTCTCGGCGACCGCTCCGCCTTCCGCGCTCTCGATCCGAAGCAGCCGCGCGCCATCCGCCTGATAGTCCACGGCGATGCGCCCGCGCGTCAGCCTGAAGCGGTGGACCTTCTCGGTGATCTCACGCACGGTGAGCTGGCTGCCCTCCGCGACGGTGAGGCGGCTGCGGGCGCCAACTTGAAGGTCGGTGTGGGCGCCGCGCCCGGTGCGCACCGAGTCGTCGGCGCGGAGGCGCTGGCCGACGGCCAGCGCGGAAGTGCCTCCGGTGGGCGAGAGGCGGACCACGTTGCCCGCGACGGCGACCACGATCGCCTCCTCGACCCGCGGCTCCTCCCGCCCAGGCGCGGAGGCCACCTGCGCGGCAGGCCGGTAGAGGGTGCCGCGGAACAGGAACCACGCGCCAACCAGCAGCACCACCACGACCGCGGCGGCCTCCAGGATGGTCCGGATGCGTCCCGCGCCCGCCGCCACCTCTCCTCCCGCGCTGGCAGGTTCGGGCGCGGTCATCGCAAGTGAGCGGCGGCGGCCGCCGCCGGAAGGACGATGATGAAGGTGGCGGCGCCCAGAACCGCCACGGGGACGACGCCGATGAGCGCAAGTACGAGGAAAATCTTGCTGCGGAACTGCATCGCGCCAGCCCCCTCGCGGAAGGCGAGCATAGGGTGGGCGTTCGCGTGGCAGCAAGGAAGCCGGGGGTGCGTTCGAACGCGGAAAACCAGGTGAAACTCCCACCTCCTTCGAGTCTGCCGCGCCCGCCGCCGCGCACTTGCGGTATAGGGGGCCGGTGCTGCGCGCCAACCACGCCCTCCGGCTCGGACTTCGCGCAGCTTCCCGCAATCCGGAGCTTTCCTTCGCCAAGGCCCTGATCGATCAAGGCGGGAACCTCCTCGCCCTGGTCCCGGTGGTCCTCGCCGCCTTGCTGGTCGCGAGCCTGCTCCAGGACGATGTCGTGACTTCGTTCGTGCTCGCGGTGCGGGCGCTGTTCGCGCTGCGCTGGCCGGTGCTGGGCGGCATCGCGGCGGCGCTCGCGATCGCGTTCACGGCCAGCATGCTGCTCTGGGCAGGGGCCCTGCCGCTCCTCGCCGCTGATGCCGAATTGGACCGACGGCCCCCGCCGGGGAACTTCACCGTGCTGCTCTCGCGGGGAGCGGCGCGGACCCTGGTCGCCGGCAGCCTGGGCTGGGGGATTTCACTCCTCTTCGCCGTTTCCTGCGCGGCCGCGTTGCTCTTCGCCGGGCCCCTCGCCCTGCTGCGGCCTTCCCTCGGCTTGTTCATCGGAGCGGCCCTGCTGGGGGCCGCGGCGCTGCTCGGGGGCCTCTTTCTCGATCTGCTCGCCCGGTTGACGCTGGTGCGCGCCGCCGCATTCGGCGACCCAGCGACCGTGGCGTTCGGCAAGGCGGCGTCGTTGCTCGGAGCGAGGCCCGGGGCCTGTCTGGTGGTGACGCTCGCGTTCGTGTTCCTCGAGACCATCGTGGCCAGCGTCGCCGCTACGCTCACGGGATTCACCTCTGGAGCGGCGCTCTTCAATCCGCCGTTGGAGCTGCTGGCGTTCGCGCCCCGGGCGGCCATCGGCCTGGCGGCCGGGGTCGTGTTCGGATGGTTGGAGGTTGGCCGGATGGGCGCGCTCGCGGCGCTCGCGGCCGATGCGGAAGGTTTGATCGAGCCGCCGGCGGCTCCCCAGCCCACCCCGGTTGCCGACCTGGTGGTCGAGGCGCTCCCGGCCGAGGACACGTGACCCGCAGCCAGGGGCGGGTCCGGTCATTTCAGCAGACGCCGCACGCTGATCTTCTTCAGGCGGCCGCTGAGCACCGTCCAGGTCAGCGCTGCGCCGAACAGCATCGCCGAGAGCGCGAGGCCGATCAACGCCGCGACCGGCCAGGTGGTTCCCGTTCCTTCGGAAGCGCGTCCGACCAGCGAGAACGAGCCCACGATCAGCCCGGAGGAGATCATCCCCGCGAACAGCAGGAGCCCCAGCGCTTTCAGGTTGGTGTTCAGCCGCGACAGGTCGTCGTTGCGGACGGTCACGTTGAACTTGCCACCCTCGAGGTCCATCAGGATCTGCGAGAGCTGCTGGGGCGTGTCCTGCAAGAAGCCCTGCAGCTGCAGGAGCAGCCGGAGCAGTCCGCCGCTCATCGAGCCGGGGCTGTAGCGCTCGAACAGAAGCTGCTTGGCGTAGGGAAGCGCCGCCTCCGAGACGTCGAGCTCGGGGTCGAGCTGCCGGACGATTCCCTCGGTGGTGGCTGCCGCCTTCGACAGCACGGCGTACTCCTTGGGGATCTTGATCCGGTACTTCATCGCCAGGTCGACCAGCTCGCTCATCAGTACGCCGGAATCGACCTCCGACAGCTTGAGCCCCAGATAGCGGTCGAGGATGTCGTGGATCTCGTGCCGGAACTTCTGGAGGTTGATGCGCTGGTCCGGAACGCCCACCTTGTAGAGCAGGCGCGCGACCGTATCCGGGTCTCGCAGCGAGATGGCGAGCACCAGCAGGACGATGGTCTCCTGGACCTGCTTGCTCATGCGGCCGACCAGGCCGAAGTCGAGCAGGCCGATGCGATTGCCTTCCATCACCATCACGTTGCCGGGGTGCGGGTCGCCGTGGAACATGCCGTCGGCGAAGAGCTGCCGAAAGCTCGCTTCCAGCACGTTGCGAGCGAGCTGCTTGCGGTCCACCCCCGGGAACTCCGGGGAGTCCAGCACCGTCTTCAGCTTCACGCCTTTCAATTCCTGTAGCGTGATCACCGTCCGGCTCGACAATTCGCGGTACAGCTTCGGGATCACCACGTACGGCCGGTCGGCGTGGGTCTTGGCGAACGCCTCGATGTTCCGCGCCTCGTTCTCGAAGTCCAGCTCGAGCAGCATCGCGTTGCGGAACTCCGTCACGATGCCGGTCGGCGTGTAGATGCCGGTCTCCTCGATGACGCCCTCGAGGAAGCGGGCCAGGTAGAAGAGCAGATCGGTGTCGCTGCGGATCTGCTCCTCGATGCCGGGCC
>Ga0209488_10004264_pt1 | contig 11240 bp, 10 predicted proteins | sample Rivendell_Oct201_8_FD_188349 | JGI IMG/M metagenome (GOLD analysis project Ga0209488, IMG submission 188349) | Vadose zone soil microbial communities from the Eel River Critical Zone Observatory, Northern California, USA -... | ecosystem: Environmental > Terrestrial > Soil > Vadose zone >... | reverse complement strand
GAGTACCGCATAAATCTTTCCGCCCGGCTCGTCGGGGGGCCACCTCTCGCCAAGCGCAGACATTGTGGCGCCCGTCAGGTCCCAGACATCGGCATTCAGTCGGCTGGTCCTTACGTCTGTCGCGTTCATTCGAACCAAGGATTGCAAATCATTGGGCAGGTTCTCGACAGCCGGCATTCGCGCGCCGTCCAACAGCACTGGAATTACCTTGATGCCTCGGCGAAGCGCCGTGGCAAGCTCCACATGTACCCAATCTTGTGGATCAGCAATCCGAGCCTTGCCGCGAGCGTCTTCACCGGCCCATCTCGTGCCAATCAAAGCAATCAGCACATCACACTGACGGACTGCCGACTCCAACTTTTCCACAAAATCTGCGCCGGGTTCAATACCAAGCACATCCATAAACACCCGATCTTTTGACAGGTTTTCAACTAGCCGGTCATAAATCGCATGAGAAAATCCCGCTGCATCCTCTCGGCGGTAGCTAATAAAGACGTTTCGTTTAGCCATTTATTTCCCCTAGCTGCTCGGGCGCATTCACATGGTACAGCATCAGCCTAGATGGCCCCTGCGGCCTTCGCTACCCGCGCGGTAACTGGTGAAGGATTATGACTTTGCTTCCGGTGAGATCAACATGTTGTAGCTGAGGGGTGGGTGACCAGCGGCGATGTCGAGCAGGGAGCGGAACACGGCGGGCCGGGTACGACGGCGGTTGAAGTGGAAGACGAACTCGTCGAGATAGGACTGCAGATACTTGCAGCGCAAGCCGTGGAAGACACTCAGCACCCAGACCTTGAGGTTGGGGAAGATGCGGTGCACCCAGAGTAAGACGATGTGGGCGGCCATCTTACCAACGATGTAGGGGTCGTGTTTGATGCTGGGAGCGCCGGGACCCTACCCATTCGTTGTACCACCACTAATCGCGGCAGCGGACACACAGGCATAAGCCTTTTGTCGCGACGGGCCATCTCTATTTCGAGTCGAAGACCGAGTTTCAGACTGCCTTCGGTCCCCATGCCGAAGCGATCATGGCGAACATCCCTAATTACACCGACATCGCACCGACGATTCAGATCAGCGAAGTTATGGTCTATTTGCGGGGTTATGTCGTTCGGCCGGCACCGGGAGACCTGGTATCTTTACGTTGACCGAGCCGAGGTGGTTGCGGCTGGTGAAGTACAGGGTTTTCCAGTCATCGCCGCCGAAGGCGATATTGGTGGTGGCGGGAGCGCCGTGGACGATGCGGCCCAGCTTCTTGCCGTTCGGGTCCATGATCCATATTCCGCCCGCCCCGCCGCAATAGACGTTGCCTTCCACATCCAGCTTCATGCCGTCGGGAACGCCGGGCTCGTCGCCGCGCAGATCGGCAAAGACGCGATCGGTGTGCTTGGCGAGCGTACCGTTGGGCAAGAGCTCGAAAGCCCGGATGTGTCCACGGCGCGTGTCGTTGATGTAGAGCAAATTTTCATCGGGCGAGAAAGCGAGGCCGTTGGGCAGCACAAAATCGCCGATCAGCAGGGTCATGCTGCCCAGATCGGGGGTGACGCGGTAGACGCCGGAAAAGGTCAGGTCCCATTGCTCGGGCGCGGCGGGATTGGTCCAGGGATCGGTGAAGTAGATGCAGCCGTCGGACTTGACCACGACGTCATTGGGACGGTTGAGCTGCCGCCCCTGGAAGCTGTTGGCGACGACGGTGACGCTGCCGTCGAGTTCTTGCCGGGTGACCCGCCGACTGTCGTGCTCACAGGCGATCAACCTGCCTTGGAGGTCTCGGGTCAGCCCATTAGCCCGGTTTGTCGGTTCCAGGACCACCGAGGCGCCCCTGCCGGGCTCGTACTTCATGCGCCTGTTGTTGTGAATGTCGCTGAACAGCAGATGGTGGCTTTCCTTCCACCACAGCGGTCCCTCAGCCGGGCCCATCGGCCCGCCGAAACCATCGGCGAGATCGTGAATGGGCTCGGATGGGGAGATAATCTTTTCCAGCTCCGGGGCCATTTGCTCGATCCGCTTCGACGACTGGGACGATACGCGATCACCGGACATGACAATGCCTCCTATTGCGACGGCCATAATCAATGCGTCGGTGCGACAGACCGTTCTGAGCGATCATGGTGGTCCCTTCCCGGAACTGAAGCGGCCGACGAAGAGCGCGAGATGTCACGTAATGCTGTCTGGCCGTGACTGGTACCAAGGTACCGTGATCGGCCGGTGCTGGCAATCCGTCCGTGTCGCTGATCATCGGCGCAAGCCAATCTTCGGCTAGATGCAGAAGGTCCATTGCCACTTGCCCGAAGACTGGGCTCGACCAGCTGCAGGGACCCTCACTCGGACGATATTTCTCGAAGTATCGCCCGCTTTTGGCGCACGCCCCGCTTGTCGGGCTTGAACTCCCAGCCGGCGAATTCGTAGCGCTTGCGTTTTATCTTCCTGGGCCGGGCGGCGCGGCCGATCGCCTGGGCGCCGGTCTGCATCGGGGGCGTCTTTGCCGAACCCTCGAGCAGGCGCTGACGTTGCGTCGCGCGATCTGGACCCAAATAGGTATAGCCGGACTTATGACTCACCGGAACGATCATTTGCGAACGGCGGGCGAGCTCTGCGGCGGCTTCTTTCTTGCCGCATTCGAGACAGCAGCCGAAACCGAGCCTCGCCCGGGCCTCGGGAAACTCACCGCCACAACGACAGAGCGGCATTATCGGGATTTGCCGGAGTAAACCGGGCCCCTGATGATCCGCTCTATCTCGTCGATGCTCACGTCGTAGAGCTCGGCGACTTGCGCCCGGGTCATTCCGTAGCTCGTCAACGCGCGAACGCGACCCATTTGAGAAACCGGTACGGTGCCGGTCTCGCGCCTGGTCGTCGCCTTCCGCCGTATTGGTTTGGGTCCGGTAGGTCGTTCGGCTGGCGCGCTAATCGGCGCCCGCGGCGGCACCGCGAAGATACGCGGCTCACGTCGAGGCTGCGGTTCGGCTAGCGAGGCGGCACTCGATGTCGATCTAGCCACGTCTACGCCGGTGTTCTGCTGGGTCGGCTTGAACAGATCTTCAGCGGCTTGGCGAGCCCGGGTGATTTTCTCACGACCATTGCGATCGTCCGCCGATTGCCATTCGGTCACAGAGGGTTGCTCCAAAGAAAATCGTTAATATGAAAACGGATATAAGTTTCACGCCGGGTTCTGCAAGCCCGTACCTTGGTAAAGCTGCTCGCGTTCATACATACGGAGCGGCGATGTTGGTCATTCTGCGCAGCCGGTTCGCTGAGCCTCGACCTGCCGCGCGCAACGGGATCGCAGCTCGTCCCCCAAGAGCGCCAGCCGCTAGCCGACGGCACAAGCGGTTCGACCGAAATCCGCCGCCGCTGATTTTGATCCCCGTCTCAATGTCGCGATGGAGGACGGCGGGCCCGAGCTCGCAAAAAGCGGCCCTTCGAGGGATAATGGCGTAGGTTTCGGTAATGCAAATCCGAGAAGCATTCATCGAGGACGCGGAGGAGGCGTGTCAGGTTCTCAGACGGTCGATAGTGGAGCTCTGTGAGCTGGATCACGGGGGTAACACAGATGCCCTCGATTTGTGGCTTTCAAACAAGACACCAAGAAACCTGCGACGGTGGATAACCGAGAGCCATGTATTCGTCGCAGCGGAAGAAGGTGTGATACTGGGCGTGGCGGCCATCGATAACTCGGGCAAAATCACCCTAAACTACGTGTCGCCAGGTGCCCGCTTTCGAGGGGTCAGCAAGGCGCTGATTGGCCGGCTCGAAGCTCGTGCTCTGGAGTTCGGCGTGAGGACGGTCACCCTGGAGAGCACGGCAACCGCCCGCGGGTTTTATCTTGCCGCCGGTTACGAGGAGCTTGGACCACCGAGGCTGAGCTTCTTCGGCAAAAGCCTCTGTTATCCGATGGGGAAGCGACTCCCCTAGGTCTAGGCGGCGCCGGACAAAAACGGCGCGACGGTCTCTAGGAAGGCCTGCGGCCGCTCGGCATGAACCCAGTGCCCGGCGCCTTCGATGCGGGTGATTCGGGCTTGCGGGAACAGCCGCCGGATCATGGGTTCGTGCGCGGCCTGGATGTAGTCGGAGCGGGCGCCGGCTACGAACAGCGTCGGTCCCTGATATGCGGTACCGGCTGGAAGGTCCGGGAAGTCCAATATCTGGGGGAACTCACGCTCGATCGCTTCGAGATTGAGGCGCCAACGGGCTTTCCCGTCATCCATGATGAGGTTCTGCAATAGAAACGCGCGCTCGGCGTCATCGGGAATCGCCCCGGTGAGCCGGGCATCGACCTCGCTGCGCCGGGTGATGTCATCAAGATCAACCGCCCGCATTGCGCGCAGATGGGCGAGCAGGGTAGGCGGATTGGGAGCCGGCGCGATATCGACGACGACCAGCCGCCCGACCTCGGCGGGATGGAGCAATGCCGCCAACATCGCGACCTTGCCGCCCATGCTGTGGCCCAACAGGGCAGCATGGTCGATGCCGCGCGCCCGCAGCGAAGCGCCGAGGTCCTCGACCATTTCGCCATAGGACATGCCGTCCGCCCAAGGCGAGGCGCCGTGGTTGCGCAGATCGAACGCGAGAACGCGATGGCGTGCGGCAAGCTGCTGGGCGATCGAGCGCCAATTGCGGCCGGTCCCGAACAGACCATGCAGGATAGCGACCGGCGGCCCGGTGCCGTATTCAGTGGCGGCAAGCTGAACCGGCATCTTCATTGTCTCCGGGAGAAGGGCGAAGCTGCACCGATATCGTGCGTCCGTCGAGACGGACTGCGCTGATCCCAGTTACCGTATCGTGTATTTGTCGACAAACGCCCAATCGATGTCGAGGCCGAAGCTTGGCTTGTGAGCGATCTGGCGCTGACAAGAGGCGCGAATTTCCTTCGCAATCGCGGTCACGCTGTGGCGCAGGGAGACCCAAGCGCAAAGCACAGCGCTACGCTCGCCGTCCAGGGACGAAGTTGCCGACCGACTCACCCGCCGGGTTACGCCCCGCAAAATACGCTGGATAACTAGCGGGGAGTCCCTCATCGCGGGGCAAGGGCAACCAAGGGCTGCGCGATTGGTGTAGCGCTGACTACGTACGTCCCAAGTGTCATCGACCTGCCGGGTCGGCGCTAGCCTCGTTGAACTCGGCGACACGCCAGACTACGATGAATTCGTTCTCGTACTCGCTATCGGGCGAGATTGCGCGGAGAGCAGACATGGGTGTTGCGGGGACTGTATATGACACCGCAATGGTGGAAGCAGCATTGTTTCGGTCGGGTGGTGTCAAGCTGGAAAACTATGCTTACGGACCCGCTACCAATCCTGATCCCGCCGCAGGCTTTCGAAAGTACGTGGCCTCGGGGAAGGGAGTAGGCCACGTATACGTCCACACGGAAGGTGGCGGCGATGACATATCGGGCCACGGAACCGGGCTGGTCGGGAAGTCGCGCTATGTGGATCACATGACCATGGTCGGTGCCATTGTCGAAGCGCTGCGGCATCCAACCGCTGTGGCGGCATTGCAAAACCTGGACAACAATCCAGGAACTCAGCAATGGCTGCACGGTCCCAACGCGATTCCCGTTACGGGGCCCTGGTACGGCTACCCCCAAAACATGACGGTCAGAAAAAAAATCGAAAAAATAAGCATTAACATGCGAAGTCACGGCGACGCGCTCTTCCTGTCGTCGAGCTATCCCGAAGTATTCCAAGTCGATCCGCCGCCGTGATCAGGCGGGGGCATGCAGGAGTCCCCGAAGAGTCGATGTGTCTCAGTCGGTGTGGTCGGCGCAAGAGGCCGCGGTCATCCCGCAATACGCGTCCTATGGACGATCGTCGTCGCCGGCTCGCCCAATCGGCCACTTAGTCCAGGTTAGGTCGCCCCACAAAAGCGGAACCCTGCGACGTCTCGCACAAGGCGTGGGCATCCGGACAGCCCTACACTGTCGTTGAAACGGCCACTTATTGGACCCGGTATCTGTCGACAAAAGCCCAATCGATGTCGAGGCCGAAGCCTGGACTGTCCCCAATAATCAAATGACCGTCGCGCAGCTCCGGGTGCTCGCGGAAGAGACCGTAAGCCAACGGATCGGTCTGCGGCCCACCGTGGGATTCGACGCCAAAGACACAGCGCGGCGACGCGAGAACCAAATGACCATGGAGTTCAGGCGCGGTATGCGGCGCGACCATCGTGCCATGCTGCTCCGCCAGCTGCGCGATGCGCAGCGCCTCGGTGAACCCGGCGGCGCGAGTCGCGTCGAACTGAACGTAACGGATGCCGCCCTCGACAATGAAATCGCGTACCGTGAAGCGGGTCAGCTCGCGCTCGCCATGCGCCAGCGGAATCGGCGTCGCAGCAGAGAGGCGCGCAAAATCGGCGGGCTGCAAGTACCAATGCAATGGCTCCTCGAGCCAGAAGATCCGGTGCGGTTCGACTGCACGGGCAAATTCGATGCAGTCCGGCAGATCGTAGGCCGCATTCATGTCGAGCATCAACAAGGGCTCGTCGCCGATTGCCCGGCGCACCGCGGCGATCCGCTCGGCCTCCGCAGCAACCGTGCCCGCTCCGGTCTTGAGCTTGACCGCGCGGTAGCCGAGCTCGAGAAAGCGCGCCAGCTCTGCGCCGTATTCGGCATTGGTCGCATTCGGTCGGTAATAACCGCCGGTGGCGTAGGTGAAGATCGGCCGGTTCTCGCCGCCGAGCAGTCGGTATACCGGCATGCCGGCGGCTTTCCCCTTGATGTCCCACAAGGCGATGTCGATCCCGGCGATCGCCGCCATGACCTGGGCGCGCTCGCCGCGTGGGACAGGCGGCGGCAGACCGTCCCGGCCATCGATGCCGCCGGGGCGCGGCGAGGTCAGCGCGAAAAGCTTCTCCCAAACCGCCACATGGGCCAGCGCATCCATGCCGCGAATGATCTCGCCAAAGCGGCTCACCCACTCGCAGATCCCCGACATCGGTGCGCCGTGGATCTCGCCATAGCCGACGAGACCGTCATCGGTGCGCAGCTCGGTCAGAATGACACTCCAGGCTTTGCTCTGCTCGTGCGCGGTCCACACCGGCTGCGGCCGCGGCACCGAGATCATGTGGCTCGTGACGGACGCGATCCGGCTCATCAGGCGGTCTCCTGCAAGCTCAGACCCAGCTCATCGATCATCTGCTGGCGCATCAGAAACTTCTGGATCTTGCCGGTGACCGTCATTGGAAACCCATCGACGAATTTGATATGGCGCGGCACCTTGTAATGCGCGATCTGCCCTTGGCAAAAGGCCCGGATCTCCTCTGCGGTCGCGGTCTCCCCGTCACGCAGGCGGACCCAGGCGCAGAGCTCCTCGCCGTACCGCGAATCGGGCACGCCGATCACCTGCACATCCTGGATCTTCGGGTGGCGGTAGAGAAATTCTTCGATCTCTCGCGGATAGACGTTCTCGCCACCGCGGATCACCATGTCCTTGATCCGCCCAACGATGTTGCAGTAGCCCTCGGCGTCTATGGTCGCGAGATCGCCAGTCCGCATCCAGCCGGCCGCATCGATCGCCTCGCGGGTCTTCTCCTCGTCATCCCAGTAGCCGAGCATGACCGAATAGCCGCGAGTCAGCAATTCGCCCGCGGTGCCGCGCGGCACAATTCGGCCCTCGGCATCGACGATCTTTACTTCGATGTGCGGCAATACCCGTCCAACGGTCGAAACCCGCCGCTCAATCGGATCGTCGGTCGAGCACTGAAAGCTGACCGGGCTGGTCTCGGTCATTCCGTAGGCGATCGTGATCTCGGACAGATGCATCCGCTCAATGGCTCGTTTCATGACCTCGATCGGGCAAGGGCTTCCGGCCATGATGCCGGTGCGCAGCGAGGACAGATCGAATTTCGCAAAATCGGGGTGGTCCATCTCGGCGATGAACATCGTCGGCACACCGTGAAGGGCAGTGCAGCGCTCGGCCGCAATCGTCTCGAGCGTGGCGAGCGGATCAAAGCCTTCGCTCGGATAGACCATTGCTGCGCCATGCGTCAGGCAGCAGAGATTGCCTAGCACCATGCCAAAGCAGTGATAGAGCGGCACCGGGATGCAGAGCCGATCCTGCTCGGTGAATCGCATTGCCTGCCCGACAAAGAAACCGTTGTTCAAGATGTTGTGGTGGCTGAGGGTAGCACCCTTCGGAAAACCGGTCGTGCCGCTGGTGAACTGGATGTTTATCGGGTCGTCGAATTGCAATTCTTCGGCCAGCGCGGCGAGACGGCGTCGCTCGGCATCGCGGGCGCGACCCAAGACGTCCTCGAACTTCACCATGCCGGGCGCGTTCTCCGCGCCGATGGTGATCACCAGCCGCAGCCCCGGCAGCCGCGACGCGTGGAGATTGCCGGGCGATGCAGTCGCGAGCTCGGGCGCCAATTCGCGCAGCATCGCGAGGTAGTCGCTGGTCTTGAACTGCGCCGCGGTTATGAGGGCGACGCAGCCGGCCTTGTTGAGAGCGTATTCGAGCTCGGCCAGGCGATAGGCCGGGTTGATGTTGACGAGGATGAGGCCGGCCTTTGCGGTCGCGAACTGGGTTACCACCCATTCGGCATTGTTCGGCGACCACACGCCGAGGCGGTCGCCGCGCTTGAGCCCAAGTGACAGCAATCCCGCGGCGAAGGCGTCGACCCGTGCCTTCAGCTCTCGATAGGACCAGCGGATCTGTTGATGGCGGACAATCAGCGCGTCACGCTCTCCGAAGCGTTCGACGATCCGGTCGAAATGCACGCCGATCGTATCGCCGATGAACGGCCGATCGCTCGCCCCATGGACGTAGCTTAATTGCGCCATCTCCCACTCGCTAGGAGGCTGCCAGCCGCCCCTTCAGGACCCGGCCGGCAAAATCACCCGTGGCTTGCCCGTTCTCGAGAGCAACGATTCCGTTGACGATCGTGGCGGCGATGCCGTCTGCCTTCTGCACAAGACGACGGGCGCCGCCCGGCAAATCCTGCTCGACGGTCGGCAGGCGCGGTTTGATCTGCTCTTCGTCGAATACGACCAGGTCCGCCGCATAGCCGGTTCTGACCAGCCCGCGGTCCGGCAGCTCCCATGCCGACGCATTGTCGAAAGTCAGCATACGGATTGCTTCTTCCAGGGTGAATTGCTGCTTGTTGCGGACCCAGTAGCTCAGCAGATGGGTCTGCAGTGACGACCCCATCTCCTGGCACACATGGGCGCCGGAATCGGAGAATGTCGCCAATGTCCGCGGGTGCTTGAGGAGGCCCAGCACATCGTCCGGGGATTCGTTGACGAGGGGTTGCACAAATACCCGGTTGTCGTTCTCCAAGACCAGGTCGATGATGATTTCGACCGGATGCTTGCCCTGCTTCCGCGCGAGCTCCGCCACCGACGGGTCGTCCCAGTCGACATCGAGCATCGGGAAGAGATTGTCGTAGTCCGGCTTTCTCGGATCGGTCGTTGCTGCGCCGCCGCCCTGAAGGATGCTGTCACGCGGTTTCATTGCGGCTTCCACTGACACCAGCTGCCGGCGCATTTCAGGGTCGGCAAGGCGGCGCTTCTGCTCCTCGATCGGCAGCTGCCGAAGCGCTTGCCAACCGGGCAAGGCATCAAAGGGCAAATAGGATTTCAGCGAGAACACCGCATTGATCGAGCGGGTCGTCGCCTGGCCATACATGCGTCCGCCTGCCGCCACGGTCTCGTCGATATAGCGGGTCTGATAGCGCCATGGGTTAGGCTCGACCCCTTGGCGGGTAGCGAGGACACCAAACATGATCGGCCGCCCGCTCTCCAGCGCGACCCGGCGCAGCCTTTCGAGAAATACGCGTTGCGCCTCCCCTCCCGAGATGTCGGGACCGATCTGGAAGATCCCCGCATTCACCGCCGCCATCGCGCCGACGAGCCGGTCGATTTCCTCCCAATCGGCGATGCGACTGGCGACCGGAGACCCGTCCGGGGTGACGTGGGTCGTGGCTCGCGAGGTCGACAGGCCCATGGCGCCGACGCGGACGGCTTCCTCCACCGCCTGCTCCATCCGGCGCAGATCATCTTCATTGGCGCGCTCCTCGAGCCCGCGCCGACCCATGGCGTACATGCGCAACGCCGAGTGCCCGATATACATGCCGTAATTGATGGCCTTGGGCAGACGCTCGACATTTGCTAGGTACTCGGGAAACGTCTCCCAAGTCCAGTCGATGCCGGCCATCATCGCCTCGGTCGGAATGTCCTCGACCGCCGTCAGACAACGGGCGAACCACTCCCTGTCATCTGGCTTACAGGGAGCCAAAGCAAAGCCGCAATTCCCCATAACCACGCTGGTGACCCCGTGCCAGCACGAGCAGCTGCCGAGCGGATCCCAGGCGACCTGCGCGTCCATATGCGTGTGACCATCAATGAACCCGGGAGCGACGATCAACCCGTCGGCATCGATCGTGCGTTCTGCGGGTGCGCGGATGCGGCCAATCTCGACAACCCGCCCGCTCTTGACCCCGACATCGGCGCGGTAGCGCGGCATTCCCGACCCGTCCACCACCGTGCCGTTCTTGATCAACAGGTCGAGGCCCATCATGCGTCTCCTTTAAGCGATCGGCGAGCTTCGGATTATCTTTCGGTCGCTGTCAACCGACCTTCGCGGCGGAGACCCAATCCCGCCGCTTTCGATGAAACGCGAGGAGCTGCCTGCTGTTTGGCTCGGCATGGCGTGCCCATCGTACCGCGATTATGGTGATCGCTGAAAATCCACAATCGAAATTCCGGTTGCTATGTGCACTCGCGTAGAGTCGGGCGAGTTCGGCAGTATCGCTACCGCGGCTGCACGGGAGTAAGTGCGCGATGGGACGACTTGAGCTATGCCGCCGCTGTGCGTAGGTTGTCGCGTCAGCCCATCGGAGTTTTTGATGTGCGGGATTGTCGGATTGTTCTTTAAGCGCGGCACGGCGACGCCGGACCTCGGGCCGCTTTTGGCCGGGATGCTGTCGCAGATGGCCGAGCGCGGCCCGGACAGCACCGGCTTTGCCCTCTATGGTGATGCGACGCCGGAAGGTGCGTTCAAGGCGACGTTGCACGCGCCCAGTACAGAATACAATTGGGCGGCGCTCGAAGCCGAGCTCTGCGCCGCGTTCCCACTCCCCGGCCCGGCCCGGCATTACGGCAGCCACGCCGTCTTCACGTTGGGCGTCGAAGTGGAGCGGTTTTTTGCCTGGCTGGCCCGGCATCATCCGGAGCTCGACACGTTCGGTTTTGGTGAATGCATCGAGGTATTCAAGGATGTCGGATTGCCCGACGCGGTCGCCCA
>Ga0209488_10004263_pt1 | contig 11241 bp, 7 predicted proteins | sample Rivendell_Oct201_8_FD_188349 | JGI IMG/M metagenome (GOLD analysis project Ga0209488, IMG submission 188349) | Vadose zone soil microbial communities from the Eel River Critical Zone Observatory, Northern California, USA -... | ecosystem: Environmental > Terrestrial > Soil > Vadose zone >... | reverse complement strand
ACTGGTAGTCCTGCGATTTTTCATCAGCGACTCGAAGAAGCAGCGACGGGATTTCCGTGTCGAGTTCGGTTTTCAGTTCCGCTGCAAACCAGCGCAGTTCGCCCAGCGGATGTTTTGCGCTACGGTTGATCAGGTACTCGAACGACTGCGCGTTCCCTCGGAATGCCACCTGACCCAACGTGGCCATGGGAAGAAGTCCGCGGAGAGTATCGAAGGCTTTCTTCTCGAGAATGCTCTCCTTCTCATCGAAATTCTTTCGCAGCCAGGCCTGCAGCGGACCAAGTAAGGTCACATAGGTGTCGAACAGGTGATCCATCACCCGGACGTATTCGTCGAGGAATCCATGCCGGAGAAGATCCGGCCCCGGAACGTAATACAGATAACGCCCGCCGACTTTCGTACCGAAATTGACGTAGCGGGTGGATTTCTCGATCGGTTCCAGTCCCACGCGCTGGTCTTCGATGCATTTCATCGCAACCTGCGAAATCCCCCAGACGATCACGTGGGTGCCGGTGATCTGGGCGATCGAATCATCGCCGTACTGAGACAGCCATTTTGAGTAAAACGCCTGGGCTCGCTGGTTGTTGAGAATATTTCGAAAGCCGTGCTCTTTCAGGAATTCCACCGTGGCTTTCAGTTCCCGCGCCAGTGCGGCGTCCTCGCCACGCACAATGGGATAGATGTATTCCTTCAGCAGGACTTCGAACAACGAACCCGACGCACGGCTGGCTCTTGAACAAAGGGCGCCGGTGATTTCCGGAGGAAGGTTGCGGAGAACGGAAACGATGCCGCCCGGGTTGCTCGCAAACGCCTTGAGAAAGTGCAGGTCCTCGGCCGACCAGTTCCCTGGCGAAAAGTCCGGCCGATATGTCGAAAGATCCTCAGGCATATATCCCCATGTACATCCTCATGTTTGACATAATAGCGGCCATGGGACGCATGCGAATCAAAAAGAAAGCGGTCGTAACGCCATTCCGGGGAACGATGGCATACCGTCTTATGCTAGTGTTCGCGTTCATCCTGTCTTTCCTGTTCACCATTTATGAAATGGTCGCTGCGCTTCAGGTCAAAAACACTGTGGCCTTTGTCATCGCGCTCGTGGCGGGCGTGCTGTCCTCGATCGGTCTTTTTTACAATCTGGAGCGAGCCCGGCACATTCCAATGCCGGACCGGAAACGCTACCGATAGTAATTCTTCAGCTTCAAATACAACTCGCCGGTGGCTTTGCAGTCCGCCAGGCAATACCGCGCGATGTCGTCGAGCTTGCCGGCCCTGTAGAATTCGCCTACTTTGCTTCCGCTGATCCCATCTTTTGGTGACGGCACACCGAATATCTCGCAGAAGAATTCCAGCGTTCCCTTCTTGTATGGATTGAAGTTCGTCAGAATTTCTCGAACATCAAAATGCCGGTCCGTCGAGAATCGGCGCGTATCGAGAAAAATATCGCGAGGCGTGGGAATGCCCAGTATCGCGCTGCGAATATTGACGTACGGAAAATCGAACGACTTCCCGTTAAAGGTTACAAATCGTTGCGGACGAATCTGTCCGATGTCCGACCAGAAATTGGCGATCAGCTCCCGTTCTTCGGGCTGGCAATAGACTCGCGAGCGGTCCAGTTCCATCCAGTGCAGCCCGATGCAGATAATGCGGCCGGTGCAGGGATCGAGCCCCAGACTATCGATCACTTTTTGCCGTTCCTCTTCAGCCACGGAATCCAACAGGATCTCGCGCGCACGAGTGGGAATACTTTCAAGCTCCTGTCCGACGGTTTCGATATCGATTACAAGTGTGGCTGGCTGCGCCATCGTGGCTGACCTCAAAGAAACCATAATCCCGCCGTGGGACAGTTCGGGGGAGTTCAACGCTTGACATCACATGCTCCGGTAGTAAGATTGCCTTGTTGTGGCGTGTTTTATACCCGTCACATACCTGGAATAAAGGCAGGAGCCTTTTCACCAGTGGCGCGCGGAAGGATTCCGCCAATCTCGGGTGCCCTTCAAGCATCTTCTCTGTTGCGGCCCATCTTTGCGCATCGCCTAAACCAATTCAGGATAACTGCGGACTGTCTTGAGCCACGGGACAGCAATGGGGGAAATGTCATGTCGGAGATGCTTTGTCGTTTGCAGAAGACTCGGCCACTCGTAGTGGGAATCGTTCTCTTGATCGTCGTGTTTTCTCTCGCCCAGCCAATGCATGCGCAACTGTTTCGTGGGAGCATTTCAGGAACCGTCACGGATCAGACCAACGCCATCATCGTCGGTGCACAGGCAAAACTCACCAACCAGGCCACTGAAATTTCACAGACCCAAATGTCTAACGAATTGGGTTTGTATAAATTCGTTGCCCTCGATCCCGGCAAGTACACCATTGAATTCTCCCAGGCAGGATTCCAATCAAAAACGGTCAAGAACATCGAAATCAGAACGTCTGAAGAAAGAACCATCAACCCAGGGCTCAGCGTGAGCGGGTTGAACACGACGTTCGATGTTCATGACATTCCGGGAGCGGAACTTTCCAAAACCAACGCCAGTATCCTGTTCGATTTGACGGCAACGAATCTGGATGAGACTCCGATGGGCACCTCCAGCCTTGTCCCCGGCGGCTCCCGCAACTTTGCACGGTATGCACTCTGGGGACCGGCTGTCGCTCGAGTTTTCGGTCAGAACGAGTTCTCCACCAACGGCCATCGAGGCCGCGAGAACAATTTCATGATGGACGGCGTCGAGAATAACGACAACTCCATCTCCCTTCCGGCAATGTTCACCCCGCCGGAAGCTCTGCAGGCATTTCAGACACAGGTCGCCGCATTCACGGCGGATTTTGGACGAAGCATGGGTGCTCAGGTCAACGTCATCACCAGAAGTGGAGGAAATGACTTTCACGGCGAGTTGTGGGAGTTCTACCGTGGGAGTGCACTTGAACCGCTGTCTCTTCAAAGTCGGAAGGCGTTACTGACAAAAACACCGCGGCTGGCAGACAATCAATTCGGCGCGGACGTGGGCGGGCCAATCATCAAGGGAAAGACTTTCTTCTTCGCCTTGGTCCAGGGAAATCGCCAACGGCAAGCCCCGAAGCCTTTCGGGGCGATAACCATTCCGACCCAGGCAGGTTATGCCGCACTCCTGACAGCGCCATTGCGCCCGGCTGGCGGAACGGTAACCGCGCAGGACCAGACAAGCCGCCAGTTCATGTTGGATGCGTTGAGCTTTCTGCCATCCGTTTATGCAACGTCACCGGCATTCAGTACCACTTCCATTCCTTCACCGGCTTTGGTGAACGGCACACCGATCGAGCTTGGAACCTACAATCCGTTGGTGCCACAGAACCAGAATCTCTGGTATGGAGTGGTGCGAGTCGATCACCAGCTGACCGTGAACGATCGGCTCAGTTATCGAGTTCATTTCGATCATCGCGTGTCGCCTCTCTCCACGGACAATCTCGCGTTCGGTGATCGCTGGGGTGCCGATGCGAAGTATCTCGCTCAAAACCACGCGTTGAGCTGGACGAGAACGATGAGCCCGAACTGGGTCAATGAAATGCGTCTTTCCTACGCCAGGCTGGACCCTTCGTTTGTCGAGAGAGATCCGGTGAGCCCCACGGTCACGCTCACGAGTCTCTTCACGATTGGGGGTTTGTCCAATTTCCCCCAGCAACGGCTGGAACAAACCTATCAAGTCCAGAATGTCTCGACGCTGACCCGGGGAAAGCACTCCCTGAAATTTGGCGTCGACCTCAACCGCACTGGACTGTTCTTCGATGCGGCACAAAATTCCAAAGGAACATGGACTTTCCCGAGCCTTCAGAGCTTCATGAACAACCAGGCGGGCTCTCTGCTGCAGCTGGTGTCCCAGGCTTCATTGTTTTCCTTCCGCCAGTTGAAGCAGGCTTACTTCTTTCAGGATGATTTCAAGATCGCCCGAACATTCACCGTGAATCTGGGAATGCGGTACGAAACAACGGCAATCCCGTTTGGCTATTACGGCGCCACGGACCCGACGGTTCAGGCGGCCGGCGTTCCCGGCCCTGTCAAACGAGACACAAACAACTGGGGACCGCGCGTCGGTTTTGCCTACAGCCCGACGTACTCCAATGGAATATTCGGCAAGATGCTGGGAGGCAGCAGAACCTCCATTCGAGGCGGCTTTGGTGTTTCCTATGATGTGATTTTCTACAACCTGCTGACGTTCCCGGTGACAAATTACCCGCGAAACAATTCGCAGACTACGAACAACCTCATTGACGTATTCCCGAATCTTACTCCAAAGACCGCTGTCCCCGTGTTCAGCGCCGGCGCAACGTTTCTCAACATTCCATCGGATGCGCAGAATCCGACGACGAACTACTGGAGTCTTTCGATTCAGCGGCAGGTCAAAACTAATTTCATCGTCGAAATTGGCTACACGGGCAATCGTTCGTACCACCTCATTCGCCAGAGCCAGACCAATCCAGGAATCATGACGCAGGCGAAGGCCGATGCCGTCATCGCCGGTTGTACTTCAGGAACCCTGGGTTCCTGTCAGGATCCGGCCGGATTTGCATCTTCACCGTCGAGACTGGATCCAACGATCGGCCCACGAACAACGCTGGAGACCACAGGTGAAGCGTCTTATAACGCGGGCTACATCCGTGTGGATAAGAAAGCGTCATACGGTCTGCAGTTCGGCGCCAGTTATACCTATAGCGCCAATCTCAGCAACAGCGAGGAGTTTGCCAACGACACAGGCTCCTCCGACGGTGGCATTGCGACATCCAGTCCGCAGTTGCCTCAGAATTTCCTGGATATGCGCAGAGAATGGTCACGATCGGTTTTCGACAGGCCCCATCGCTTGTCGTTCCATGAGGCGTATGCCATTCCGTTCTTTTCAGGAACACCAAAGGCACTGAAGTATGCATTTTCCGGTTGGCAGATCAGCGGATTTACCGAGATCCAGTCTGGTCAGCCGTTCACCATTACAGTGGGTGTGGACACGCTTGGATCGGGTACTGCGACACCGGGACGTCCAAATCTGAATCCCGGAGGAATACTGATCATGGATCCTGCGACCAGGAATCTAAGGACGTTCACGATTCCTTTGGATGGCACCGGAATTGTGACCGCTCCGCACGTGACCGATCCAGTGTTTGGCACGATTACGTTCCTCAAGAACTCCATGCCTACCGGCGGCACATTGGGAAGGAATACTTTCCGGGGCCCGGGCTACTCGAATACCAACATCAGCCTGATGAAGCGTTTCAATCTGATTGGAGAGAGGACACTGGAGATTCGAGGTGATTTCATGAACGTTTTCAATCACGATAATTTCCCGAATCCGGTTGCAAAGATGAGTGACCCGAAATTCGGCACGCAGGCATTCGTACCACTGACGGACGCACGCCAGGTGCTCGTCGGCGCCAAGATCCGCTTCTAAGGGTCCGCAGAAAAAAAGGCTCGAATGAGGGTGACCTCATTCGAGCCTTTTTTTCATTCCACGACAATTACATTTTCAAACTCAAACCGCCATCCACCGTCAGCACTTGCCCAGTCACGTAGTTGTCGGGCTCCAGAAAATACGAAACCGCGCGTGCCACGTCTTCGGGCTTGCCAAAACGCGGAATAACCTTCCTGTCGAGAAATGCATCGTACTTTCCGCTGCGCACACTGGACTCCGCCATTCCCGCGGCGTTCACTCCAGGGGCGACAACATTGACCCGAACCTTCCACTGCTTCGCGAGGATCTTCGCCGCATGCACTAATGCCGCTTTTGGCGCCGCATAGGTCGTGCTTCCTGAAAAAATGCCGACCGCCTGCATCGTGGAAAGAAAAACGATGCTTCCGTCCGCTCCATTTAGCGCCGCTGCGAAGTCCCTTGCCAGCAGAACCGGAGCCGCATAGTTGACGCGCATCGATTCGAGGAGATCATTCATCGAAGCCTGTTCGATTGGAACCCGAGCCGGATCCCCGGTCAGCACCACCAGTCCGTAAAGTTCGCCCGAAGCCTTTGCGGCTGCGACGAGATCCTGCCGTACCGCTGGTTCCGAAATATCGCCGGCAATGGCACGGCATTCCAGTTCCGAGGCGAGAGCCGATGCCCGTTCCGCATTCTTCAAATATCCAATGATGGGTTTGAATCCCTGTTCAGTAATAGAACGCGACACGGCGGAGCCGAGGCCTCCGGAGCCACCGGCCAGAATCACAGTCTTCACAGTTTCATGCTCACGGTATCGACAAAACGTGGATCGATGCTTTTCCCGACTAAAGGTTCCAGCTCCTCGCGCAGAATCTTCCACCATTGCCCGGCAAATGGTTTCAATGCCGCGGGCACGTCCATTTCGGGAAGTTCGAATCGCTCCGCCAGGAATCCGGAGAGCTCTCCGGCGGTCAGCGGCGTCATATCAAAGTTTCCGTTCAGTGCGACGCGAATGGTTGCCGTATTGAATGCACGTGCAAATGTCGTTGAAACCGGTGAATCTCCGGCAAGCCCGCTGAAGAATGCCCGCACCATGTTTTCGAGCGCCAAAAGCCGGCCGTGGGCCTTCTCGATGTCCGACATCGTACGAAAGCTTCGATAGCGGCTGTCTTCCGCCATCAGCGGTTTGAATCGCCGAAGCCCCTCGAGAAACTCCTGGTCCGTGGAATCGAGCATGGTCATCTTGAATTCTGGGATGGTAACCAGTATGTCCGCCCGATCCCTTAATGCGGCCATCTGATCAAATCCCGACTTGAAGACAGTCTGAATGTAACTCTTGCGAAGAATCTCCGGAGCCCTTTCCGGCTGTCCGGCGGTGAGATGTTCCAGTCCTATCGTCAGAATATCGCGCATCTCTTCAAGCGCAGGACGTATGCCTTCCAGTTCGCCCAGGTTGACCAGATTCGCGGAGAGTATCCGGTTGCCAAGCGCCGTCAACTCCTGCGCCAGACGTTCGGACTCGCCCGGGTTCGTGATATGTTCAAGAGCCTTGAGCAGGAATGTTCCTCCCGCCAGCGAATCGGCAAAGACCGCCGGTAAATTCCCGGGCTCCTCTTCACCGGGGACGCCTTCGGTCGTGGTATCGCGGTCCGCCGCCAGCGGTGAGCGAGCCCCGCCTGGGCCGGCATAAATCGAAAGGGCCTCGTAGTAATCCACGAATCCGTGGACTTCCAGTCGACGCGTCTTGTTCTCAAATGCCGTTTCTTCAAGCTCGAGCCGGGAGGTATACCGGATGAGCGTGAGAATCTGAGTGCCGAGATGCGGGTTGAATTTGAACAACGCATCCATCATCAACATGCCGATCGCCGAAGCCTCACCTTCCTCGACAGGCTCCACCGCAAACCGCTCGTCGGGGGTGGAAATCAATTGCGTCACATCCGGCGGATCATCGCGCTCCACTTCATAGACGCGGATCAGGTCTTTCAGAAACAGCGCAATCAGGGTCTCATCGATTCCACTGAGGGCTTTCGCGGTTTCCTCCGGGCCGCTCTGGACGAAAGCCGCAATCCATTCCATGAAAGGCTTCCGCACAAACATGTCTTTGCGCCAGCAATCCAGGTCGATGAAACCACATACCTGCCGCCCGGTAACAATAGGAAGAAGCTCGAGAGTGTCGGCGAGCCCAATGTGTTTGATGACGAAGAACACTTCTTCGAATGAAGCCGCCCGGAGCATTTTCCGGGCATCCGGGCGCGTGAGAAACTGTTCCAGCTGGGCGCGATCTTCGATTCTGAGACTTGAAGCCGTTAACGGGCTGAGCATCGGGTTTGACATAATGTTTTCGAGGTCGGATCAGATTATCACTGTTATGTTTCTTGAGAACCAAATCATCGAATACCTCGATGACGACCAGTTGAAGGTCGGATTCGTGCGTAAACAGGAGCACGACCGGCTGCAGGTTGTCGACCCGCGAGGCCGGCAGACCAGCATTCCCGGGGATCGTGTCGTCGTTATCCATCAGAAAACCGGCGAAAACCAGTTTCCGGCGATGGCGCGCGAGCTTTCCGAAAGAGTCCGGGTCCGTCAGGAAGAAATGGACGTGGAACTGTTATGGGAATCGGTGGGCGGCAAGCAGCGGGAGTTCACGCCCGCCGAACTGGCCGCTCTGTTTTACTCCGAACCTTCACCGGAAGCCGTGTCGGCCATATTCCGTTCCCTCACAGTCGACACATTGTATTTTCGCCGCAAGGGAATCCAATTCATTCCCAGATCAAGCGAACAGGTTGGAACCGAGCGTACGCGCCGCGAACGTCAGCAGGAACATGAACAGATCCGGGACACGCTGATTGAATCCCTGAAACGCTTGATCCAAAGCAAGGCGATCGAATCCACACCCGACATCGAACCAATCCTCGTACGCCTTCAGAACTGGATCCGGCGGGAAAGCAGCGATTCGATCGGCACGCTTCTGGAAGAAATCGCAGGACTCTCGCGAGCACGAGATGTGGCCTACGACATTCTTCTCCGTGCCGGACGCGTGGATCCGCGGCGAGACCGGTTCCTGGTTATTGCCGGTATCGAAGAAGAGTTTCCTGCGGTCGTGGAGGAAGCCGCCGCACGCCTTGCGATGCGAAATGGCGGCAATCGCATCGACTATCGCCGCAGGCCGGCATTTACGATCGACGACGAGGATACGCTGGAAATCGATGACGCGATCACCGTCGAAGAAGAAGACGGCGGGATTGTTGTCGGCATCCACATCGCGGATGTTTCGGCGTTTGTTGAGAAGGGAGACCGCCTCGACCTCGAGGCCGCACAGCGGTCATCCACCATCTATCTGCCGGCGAACACCGTGCGCATGTTTCCGGATCCGCTTTCCACCAATCTGGCGAGTCTCCGCGAGAACGAAGATCGCCCGGCATTCACCGTAGAAGTACGATTCGATCATGAACTGAACCGCCTCGGGTATCGCATCGTATTGAGCACGATTCGCGTGGCCAGACGTCTGACCTACGATATTGCCGACGAACTCATCAACAATTCCGATGGCGAACCGGCTTTGAAGACGCTGCATGCCATTGCGCTCCGCCTTCAACAGGAACGCGCACTGCGCGGTGCAGTTACGATTCGAAGACCCGAATTCCAGATTCACGTGGATGACGGTGGAATCCATGTCGGCAAGCTGGATCCGAATTCACCATCCCGGTTGCTCGTCAGCGAAATGATGATTCTCTGTAACGGACTGGCTGCGGATTTTGCTTCTGTTAACGGCTTGCCGGTCATTTATAGAACTCAGGAGCCGCGGGATTCGTCGGCCATTACAGATTCATCCGACATGAATCCCATCGCCTTTGAAAAACTCCGCAAGACCTTCAAGCGATCGAGACTTTCGCTGACACCGGGGCTTCATTCCGGTCTTGGTCTCGGAGCATATACCCAGGTTTCGTCTCCAATTCGACGTTATGCAGATCTGGTCACCCAACAGCAGTTCACCGCGTTCCTGAAGGCAAAACCCTTGCCCTACGAACGGGAAGAACTGCTCAGTATCCTCACCAACGCAGAAACCACGGAGCAGGAGATTCGATCCATTGAGGACCGCTCCACGAATTACTGGATTCTCGAGTACCTTTCGCGTGAGAAGATGACGCAACCGATGAGTGCCGTCCTGTTGGATCGCAAAGGAAATATCGAGCTGGAAGACTGTTACCTGCGCGGCAAGTTGCAAAGCCCGGGCGGCGAGGAACCGGGCAGTGTGCTTTCCGTTATGATCGACACCATCGATCCCGGAAAGGGCAATGTCCGCTTCAAGCGGGCTTAAGCCACATGCCCACGCCGAGAACTCCAAAGAAACCTGCCCGGGAAAAGTCCATCGGAGAAAGCGTCGACATCCTGTCGGAAGCCATTGCAGGATTCGACTTCGGAATCCACGAGGACGATTTTGTTCTCTACGAATTGAATCGGTTAATCGAAGAGGAACGGGCGTCATTTGAAGATGAGGAATTCCGCATTCTCATCGACGAAGGAATCCGCGAACACATTGAAGAAAACCTTCCAGTGCGGGCCCGTCTTGCCGGGGCCCTGAGGACGGCTGCCCCACGATTGGATCCTCCCACACGTACGGTCGCCGAACGTGTGATTCGAGCCCTTGAGAATGCCGGATACGATCTGCGAAACGCCGGAGTCATCGTTCGCGCATACACCTCGTGTCTTTTCGAGAAGCTGCAGTTGCTCGAGGACACCAGCAAAGATGAAGCCGTGGCGCGCACAATGCTGGAGTCGTGGAAGAACGGCGCAGTCTCCAATGAACCGCTCATCGAGAATCTTGTGCATATCGGCCGGCCTGCGATCGGTCCAACCGCAGACATCCTCTTACTATCGCTGGAATCTCCCGAAGGCCGGAATGCCGCCGAAACGGCCCTTGCGGTGTTGTCGAGTATCCGCTCATCGGTGAGCGCCCGCGTGCTGGCGTACGTGGTATCGGAACCGATGCTGGACGAAGATCTGGAGGCCCGCGCGTATTCCGCGCTTCGTGAATTCTGGTTGCTCGCGCGTCCTTTCATTCTCTACAAACTGCATTCACATGCGCATGAGGATCTGCCGTTTCGCTGGTTTCAGCTGTTGATCGAAGTCGATGAAACCTCCACGACCGATCTCCTGTATGAGGAAATGCGCATGCACGGGGACCAGCCGAGCTATCTTGAAGATCTGTGGGCGCTCGCCACGCTGATGGCGCGCAGCCGCGATCCTGAAATCGAAGACAGGGTTCTGGAATGGATCAATAGTCCGAAGATGCCGCAGCCGGTCGTTCCTATACTTGAGGAATTCCTGAAGGAGTATCCGCGTCCGAATCCGAAGGAACGGCCTGCCGCATGGGTCGAGCGTTCGCGGCTTCTCGATTTGAACGAGAAATACGTGACGGCGAGCCGGCTATGGGATGCCGGGAAAAAAGAAGATGCCAGGCGCGCACTGGCTGAGATTCTCGCGAGGGATCCCGGCTATCCGTTTGCGCTCATGCTGAAGAAATTTCTTTAGGCAGAACCAACGCGCGTAGCGCATCCGGATAGCTGTAGGCGCGGGCGATGAGCGGAGCGAATGCAAGCCCGACAGGGCGAAGCCATCAAGAAATGACCGCGCACGCAATATCTTCTGCATCGAATTAGATTGATGGATTGTGCGCGGTCATAGACCGCGCCTACAGTTCAGTAGTCACTGCACGACTTGAAGTAATGGCACTGCGGACACTTCAGTTCGCATTTCTGCTCGTGAAGCCTTGCACCGCAGTTGGGGCAGGTTCTTTCGATACCCTCGAGGTCAGGCTTTTCGGTCGTCGTGGGGTTTGTCATCCTGCTGTTCT
>Ga0209488_10004260_pt1 | contig 11244 bp, 12 predicted proteins | sample Rivendell_Oct201_8_FD_188349 | JGI IMG/M metagenome (GOLD analysis project Ga0209488, IMG submission 188349) | Vadose zone soil microbial communities from the Eel River Critical Zone Observatory, Northern California, USA -... | ecosystem: Environmental > Terrestrial > Soil > Vadose zone >... | reverse complement strand
TCTACGACTTAGGTATTAGCTCAGCCGCGGGTGCGCGAGCGGATCATAAAGCTGTCGAAGGTGTATTCGGCGACCTGCCACCACAGGTACTGGTCGGAGCGGTAGGCCTGCATCGCATCGACCGACTTCTTGAAGTCGGCGTTCTTCGCGGACGTTTCACTCCACAACTCGTTGGTCGCCTTCAGGCAGGCTTCCAGCACTTCGTTGGTGAAGGGGCGAAGCTGGGTGCCGCCGGCGACCAGGCGCTTCAGGGCCGTCGGATTCTGCATGTCGTAACGCGCAGCCATCCAGCTGTTGGCATTCGCGGTCGCATTGGTCAGGATCGCCTGATAGTTTTTGGGTAGCGCGTTCCACTTCTCCAGGTTGGCAAAGGCGTGGACCATTGGACCGCCTTCCCAGAACCCGGGATAGTAATAGTACTTCGCCACCTTGTAGAATCCGAGCTTCTCATCGTCATAGGGGCCGACCCATTCGGCGGCATCGATGGTGCCCTTCTCCAGCGCCGGATAGATTTCGCCGCCAGCGATCTGCTGCGGCACCACGCCGACTTTCTGCAGTACCTGGCCGGCGATGCCGCCGATGCGCATCTTGAGGCCGGACAGATCGGCGACCGTCTTGATCTCCTTGCGGAACCAGCCGCCCATCTGGGTGCCGGTATTGCCGCAGGGGAAGCCGATCACGCCGTGTTTCTTGAAGAACTCGTTGCCGAGCTCCATGCCGCCGCCCTGATACCACCAGGAATTCTGCTGGCGCGCATTGAGGCCGAACGGCACCGAGGCGTAGATCGCAAAGGTCGGGTCCTTGCCGACATAGTAGTAGGAGACGGTATGGCACATCTCGACGGTGCCGTTGGCGGTCGCATCCAGCGCCTGCAGGGCCGGAACGACTTCGCCCGCTGCGAATACCTGAATCTGAAACTTGTTGTCGGTCATTTCAGCGACGTATTTCGAAACCTGCTCGGCGCCGCCATAGATCGTGTCGAGCGACTTCGGAAAGCTCGATGTCAGGCGCCACTTGATCTCGGGCGACGACTGCGCAATGGCCGGCGAGGCAACCGCTGTCGCGGCAGCACCGGCCGCTGAAACCTTCAAAAAATCACGACGCTTCATTCGCTTCTCCTTGGGGGCGTTTCCCGGATTAAAAGCATTCCTCCGGCGGGCGAATTCCACGTGTTCCGGGGCGCTCTGGCTGGGGGCATAACACGGAAGTTCGGCTGCGGAAACGCGACAAAGGCATGACTGCACTGATTAAACCAAAGTCGCATAGGCTTGCGAAATGGCTTCAGGCCGCAGCGATAACTCCCTGAAGCTGTTCACGGACCTTTTGGCCGATGGCGCGGTAGACCGCCGCGTGCGGGCCGTCGGGTTCGCTATCGACGACCGGCGTCCCGGCGTCCGAGGTGGCGCGAATTGACATGTGCAACGGGACCTCCCCGAGGAACGGCACGCCGAGCTTTTCTGCCTCGAGCCGTGCTCCGCCATGGCCGAAAATGTCGGATCGCGTGCCGCAATTCGGGCACTGGAAATAGCTCATGTTTTCGACAATGCCGAGCACCGGCACGTTGACCTTCTTGAACATCGCCAGTCCCCGCCGCGCATCGATCAGGGACAGATCCTGCGGCGTCGAGATGATGATCGCGCCCTTCAGCGGCACGTTCTGCGCCAGCGTCAGTTGCGCGTCGCCGGTGCCGGGCGGCATGTCGACCACGAGCACATCGAGCCGGCCCCAGACGACGTCGCGCAGCATCTGCGTGATCGCCGACATCACCATCGGCCCGCGCCAGATCATCGCGGTGTCTTCCTCGACCAGGAAACCGATCGACATGATGGCGAGCCCGAAACGAACGATCGGAATCATCTTCTTGTCGTCGTTGAGTGCTGGCTTTTGGCGGATCCCGGTCAGCCGCGGCACCGAGGGCCCGTAAATATCGGCGTCAAGCAGCCCGACCCGTAACCCGAGATCGCGCAGGCCGAGCGCCAGATTAAGCGCGGTGGTGGATTTGCCGACACCGCCCTTGCCCGACGCCACCGCGATGACCGCGGCAATGCCGGGAATTTCCGCCTGCCGCGCCATCGGCGAGGGTCCGCCTTGCGGCGGCCGATGCGCCGATGCCGGCGGCACGCCGCCGGCGTGGCGGTGCGGCGGTGGCGGCGCGGCGGCGGGCCTGCGCTCGGCGGTCAGCGCGATCATCGCCGTGGTGACGCCGGGAATGGCGCGCACCGCGGTCTCGGCCTGCGCGCGCACGGTTTCCCAGGCACGCGCCTCGGCGGCATCGACGTTGATCGAGAGAAACACCTTGCCGTCGGTGACCGCGATCTCCGACAGCACGTTGGCGTGCGTCAGCGCGACGCCGCGCGGCGACATTACGCTGGCGAGCGAATCCAGAACCTGCTGCTGCGTCACGCTCAAGGCGCATCTCCCATCGCGTTTTCGAGCGAAGTGGATACCGGTTCGCGTAAAAGAAAACGCGTCAAACAAAGGATGTAGAGGTCGGTCCTGGTTCGAACCAGAACCGACGCTCTATCACGCTGGAATGCGGCCTATAGTGCGGACCGGCGCAAAAGGCTACCTCGCCCCGACGTCGTCCATGCGCTCGGCCGGCGCCGATCCGGCCTGCTCCCTGGCGGCCTCGTAGTTCAGTTCAATCATGACGCCGTTCGGGTCATTGACGAAGATCTGCCAGAGATCGCCGCCTGGAACCTGGCGCGAGTCGAAACCCATGCCCTTCGACGTCAGCCGCTGCTTCATGCCGTCAAACCCATGGCTGGCAAAGGCGACATGATGGACAACGCCGGAATCGGGTTTTTGTGGCTCCTCGGTTTTGGAAATATCGACCAGATGCACCACCGCCTTGCCCTCGCTGTACATCCAGGCGCCGGGAAAGGCGAAGTTCGGCCGCGGGCCCTTTTCGAGGCCCAAAATGTCCTCGTAGAAGCGGACGGTATCGGCCAGTTTCCGGGTCCGGATATTGAAATGATCGAGCACACCGACGCTCATGCCCATGCGAAGCACTCCCTTTTTTGTGAAGTTCGTTGGTGGGTGCGATCCTAGCACAAAACCCTCCCCGGCCGCCAAATGAAGGCGTTGCCCTCCGCGATGCAGGGTTTATGGTGCGGCTCCCTCCGAAAACACCGCCCGGCCCGTCCAATGTCGCCGGCAAAACCCCAGGGTAGAACACATGGCTAAAGTTGCTTTTCTCGGTCTCGGCGTGATGGGTTTTCCGATGGCGGGGCACCTTGTGAAAAAGGGCGGCCATGAGCTGACCGTGTACAATCGCACCGCGGCGAAGGCGAAGGAATGGGCCGGAAAGTTCGGTGGGCGTACCGCGGCGACACCGAAGGCCGCCGCCGAGGGCCAGGATTTCGTCATGTGCTGCGTCGGCAACGACAACGACCTGCGCTCCGTGGCGCTCGGCGCGGACGGCGCGTTCGCCGGCATAAAAAAGGGCGCGACCTTTGTCGATCACACCACTGCGTCCGCCGAAGTGGCGCGCGAGCTTAGCGCTGCCGCAGACAAGGCCGGCTTCAAATTCGTCGACGCCCCGGTGTCCGGCGGACAGGCCGGCGCCGAAAACGGCGTGCTGACGGTGATGTGCGGCGGCAAGCAAGACGCCTATGCCGCCGCCGAGCCTGTGATCGCGGCCTATGCGCGGATGTGCAAGCTGCTCGGGCCCGCGGGCTCCGGGCAGTTAACGAAGATGGTCAACCAGATCTGCATTGCGGGCCTGGTGCAGGGCCTGTCGGAAGGCATCCATTTTGCGAAGAAGTCGGGCCTCGACGTCCACGCCGTTGTCGACACCATCTCGAAGGGTGCCGCGCAGTCCTGGCAGATGGATAACCGCTACAAGACAATGAACGACGGCAAGTTCGATTTCGGCTTTGCGGTGGAATGGATGCGCAAGGATCTGTCGATCTGCATCGCGGAATCGCGCCGCAACGGCGCCAACCTGCCGGTGACCGCGCTGGTCGATCAGTTCTATTCCGAAGTCGAGAAGATGGGCGGCAAGAGGTGGGACACGTCCAGCCTGCTGGCGCGGCTGGAACGCTGACCCCGGGTCAAATCCGCGTTCGATGCAGCAAACCGACGCGGCTCGGCGGAATTTCAATGCCGAGCGCCCTTGGGGCGCGTCAGAATTTATAGCGCACGCCGGCTATGTTGGCGTTATAGCCTTCCCGTATGCGCCCAAATACGCCATTCGCGCCGGACCGGTGATGCAAGCTGTAGACAAACTCCCACTCGGGGTGATTGACGAAAGCAAGCGAGATTTCCGGTCCCAAATATAAAAGGACGCGTGCGTTTCCATTCCATGCCACCTCGGGACTGACGTTCCCGGCCGATCGAATTGGTCGTAAAACTAAAGCCCGCCGTCACCGCGGCCCCGATTTTGATCGTGTCAAACAGCGCAACGCCGTAAAACTGAAGCGCAGTCCGACCCAGAGTTCTCCGGACCTCCACCATGCAGCGCGACAGGTTAATTTAACCTCCTGTTAACGTGATTCTTTAGCTTCTTAAGTCAGCTCTTAATGATTTAGCGGCACAGATAGACGATGCAAAAGCCCGCGCGGTTCACGGGCAGGATTTGTGTTGTTTGATGAGTAATCCCGCTGAAAAGCCTGAAGTTGTCCAGCTTCCGGCCGAAACGCCAGCCGCAGCGCCGGTCAATACCCGCCGCGTGGCCGCGCAAAGGGTGCGCGAGGCGCGCGATCGGTTAACGTCGACCAGCGGGACTCGCCCGGCCTTCGATACCGAGTTGCTACGGCAATACGCACAAACACGGATGTCGGCATCCTATGTCGTGATGCTGCTGGTGGTAGCAACCGGCATCCTGTTCGGCTTCTGGATGCAGCCGCTGTCGGCGGTGGCATGGACCAGCGGCATTCTCTGCATCCACGCCGTCATCATCCGCAATTGCGCGCGATTCCTCGCCGCGCCGGTCTCGCTCGCCGCGACGCGCAAGTGGCGCACGCGGTTCGTGCTGCTCGATCTGCTCTACGGCCTGTGCTGGACCGCGATCCTGATCCATCCCGCCGGCCTCGACGTCGCGTCCAACACGCTGATGATGTTCTTGATGCTGCTGGTGATCGCGGTATCGAGCATGCTGGCGGCGAGCCTGCCCATTGCGGCGCTCGCGGCGACCGCGCCGGTCACCGCGGCGATCGCCTTCAACTTCCTGCTCAGCGGCACCTTCGACAATTACGCGCTGGCGGTGCTGGCGCTGGCCGCCGAAGGCTATTTTGCCCTGCTCGCCCATCGCCTGCATTCGACCACCTTGGCGACGCTGGAGGCGCGCGCCGAAAAGGACGCGCTGATCGGCGAGCTCGAGCAGGCCAAATCGATTTCGGACGAAGCGCGGCATCGCGCGGAATCCGCCAACGTCGCCAAATCGCGGTTTCTGGCGCAGATGAGCCACGAACTGCGCACGCCGCTGAACGCCATCCTCGGATTTTCCGAAGTGATGAAGAGCGAGATCTTTGGCGCGCATGCGGTGCCGGTCTACAAGGAGTATTCGGCCGATATTCATAACTCGGGCGTCCACCTGCTCAACCTGATCAACGAGATCCTCGACCTGTCGCGGATCGAGGCCGGACGCTATGAGCTTAACGAGGAAGCGGTATCGCTGGTGCACGTGGTTGCCGACTGCCATCACCTGCTGAAACTGCGCGCCTCCAGCCGCGGCATCACCATCCATGAGGTGTTCGAGCACGGCATGCCGCGAATCTGGGGCGATGAACGCGCGACGCGGCAGATCGTGCTCAACCTGTTGTCGAACTCGATCAAGTTCACCCCGCAAGGCGGCGAGATCTGGCTCAAGGTCGGTTGGACCGCGTCGGGCGGACAGTATCTCAGCGTCAAGGATACCGGCTCTGGAATCGCGGAAGATGAAATCCCGATCGTGCTGGCGTCGTTCGGACAGGGCTCGAACTCGATCAAGTCGGCCGAACAGGGCGCGGGCCTGGGCTTGCCGATCGCGAAAAGCCTGATCGACATGCACGGCGGCACCTTTACGCTGAAATCGAAGCTGCGCATCGGCACCGAGGTGATCGTCACCTTCCCGCCGGAGCGCGTGATGTCGGCTTTGGCGCCGATGGCCGAGGAAGCCCCGCCCCTGCAACCTGAAACCGCGAGCGCCATTCCCGCCGACGACGAGCGGCGCGCGCGCAACAAGCCCATCATGAGCGCCGGCACAGGATTGTAGCAGCGGCGCTTGCGCAAGCGCCAAAATACCCTTCACTATCGAACCATGAGCAAAGAATCGCCGTGCATCGCAGTTTGTATGATGGACCCCAGAACCAATCTCTGCTTCGGCTGCGGACGCACGCTGCCGGAGATCGCGCGCTGGCATCGCATGGAGAGCATCGAGCGGCTCGCCGTGATGGCGCTGCTGCCGGCGCGCATGGCGGATGCCGGCCTGGTTCCGATCGCGCCACATCCCAGGGCCGAAGGACGGGCGGGCTAGCGTTTTCGGAGGCTGCGCCGTGATCCGGGTCCTGCTCATCCTCGTGATGCTTGCCGCGACCGCGGGGGCCGTCGTCGCTTATGGCGATCCCGATCAGATCGCGCGAGCGAGCGACTCGGTCTCGCAAATGCTGCGGCGGCGAAGCCTGTCGCCGGCGCCCGCGGTGCAGATCGCGCGCGGCCAGGCGGGCGAATTCGCGCTGCATGCCAAGATCAACGGCGTCAAGGCGCCCATGGTGATCGACACCGGCGCGACCTCGGTCGTGCTGACCTGGGAGACGGCGAAGGCGATCGGGTTACCGCTTGAAATGCTCGAATACGACGTCGACGTCGAAACCGCGGCCGGCCACACCAAGGCGGCGCGGCTAACGCTGGACCGTCTCGCGGTCGGCCAACTCGTCGAGAAATCGGTTCCGGCGCTTGTGGTGCCGCGCGGGCAGATGAAGACCAACCTGCTCGGCATGAGTTTTCTGGATCGTCTGGAAAGCTGGGGGGTGCACGCCGACAAGCTGATGCTGCACGGCTACCCCGATGTCTCAGGCCGCAATCGACGCGACCGCGCGGCCGTCGATTAGTTCGATCGCATCGCGCAACACGTTGACGCCGGCATCGCGCCTGACGCCGTACTCGGCGAGATGCCGGCGAAACGCGCGGGCGCCGGGCACGGCATGGAAGGCGCCGACAAAATGCCGCGTGATCGAGTGCAGCCGCGTGCCTTGTGACAGCTGATGGGCAATGTAGGGCATCATGGCCTCGAAGACGTCCTTCATGGTCGCGTGAGGCGCCGCTTCGCCGAACAATTCGGGATCGACGGTCAACAGCCGCCACGGCTGCTGATAGGCCGCGCGCCCCAGCATCGCACCATCGACACGATCGAGATGCCGTTGCGCTTCCGCAAGGCTGCCGATGCCGCCGTTGATGATGACGGGCATGTCCGGCAAGGCGGCCTTCAGCCGGTACACGCGATCATAATCGAGCGGCGGGATGTCGCGATTTTCCTTCGGCGACAATCCGTTCAGCCAGGCTTTGCGCGCGTGCACGATCAGCGCGTCGGCGCCTGCGGCAATCACGCCGCGTGCCATCGCGTCGAGTGCGGTTTCCGGATCCTGATCGTCGATGCCGATCCGGCACTTCACCGTGACCGGAATCTTCACCGCATGCTTCATGGCCGCGACGCCCTCGGCGACCAGCGCGGGCTCCGCCATCAGACAGGCGCCGAAGCGGCCGTCCTTTACCCGGTCCGACGGGCAGCCGACGTTGAGATTGATTTCGTCGTAGCCGAAATCCTCGCCAATCCTGGCGGCGACCGCGAGATCGCGCGGCTCCGAGCCGCCGAGCTGCAGCGCCACTGGATGCTCGCTCGCATCGAAGCCGAGCAGCCGCTCCCGCTCGCCATGAATGATGGCGCCCGTGGTCAGCATCTCCGTGTAAAGCCGCGCACGCCGCGTCATCAGACGGTGGAACACGCGGCAATGCCGGTCCGTCCAATCCATCATCGGTGCGACGGAAAAGCGCTGGTCTAAGTTATTCATCTCATTAATCTTTTATGCCTCAGCCCGATCCTATAAGGGATTGAACCGACTGGCAAATCTGGCGCGAGCGAGCTTGTTGGGCTCGCTTTTCCACGAGCATGCTCGCTCACACCGAAGACGAAATCGTCGTATCTGGATGCTTGGTGCACATGAAGCGGACAGCCGCGTCGATCGTCAATGAGCGCGGCGCTTATGAGACCGCGGTCGATGGCGCACATCTGCCGACGCTGCCGCTCCCGTCAGGACGGAAACTTCGCATCCGTCACGTGAACGCGGTCCGCATGAAGCAGCCAGTTCCCAACCTGCTCGGTTTCGCAAAATTTCATCTTCGCCAGTTCGGCGGCGTCGGTGAGGCAGGGAGCCTCGATCTCGATCAACCGCTGACAGATCTCGGCTTCACGCCCGTTACCGCCGAGCACATTCTTCATAAATCGAACGACGTAGTGTGCCATGTTGGGCTCCCCGCGACTAACCTTGATCCAAGTCCGTGGCGTTAAGTCTATGGCGCTAAGTCTGTGGCGCTAATTCCGTGGCGTGCAACCGCTCGTTTGACGCAAGGTCAGGCGGCAGAGGTGCACGAAATCGACAACCATCCTCTCACGCCTGGCTCATCAACCAGGCCAGCCAGACAGCGACCAGCACCAGGGCAAACGACAGATTCCGCCAAGCCGATTTTTTCGTGCGACCCCGCGATCAGCAGCGGTCTTGGTTGGCTCGCGGGCCGTACGATACTCGGATGGATGGCAGTTGCAATCGCAATGTAGATCGGTCCGGACGCGCGGCCAAGCTGGGCAAACGCCTCTTGCCCGCCACGGAATTTGGCAACCTATCTATCCCCCAAGGACATTCCCCCAGCCGTCAAACTCGTATCCGTTCCACGCCAGCGCCCCATCCTCCAGTTCAACGCGCGAACGCCGAAAGGCAGCGGCATCCTCGCCGCTCCAGGCAATGATGGTGTCCGAGATCCGGTCATGCAGAATTGCCGGCTCGGTAGGATCAAAATCCTTCATGGGGTGAAGGGTCGGCGGGGGCTCTCGGGCTGGCATATCAGGATAACGCGCGGCAGGAATATCGGTTGCAGCCCTCGTGAACCGCGCTCCAGCGACGGAGTCGCATCGTCCCGGCCGCCTCAAATGCCCCGGAGAGTGGCCAGAAACCTAGGCGCCATCATCATCGAGTTGGCGATTCATCGAGATCATCCGGGGAGGCGCCCGACAGGGTGGCGCCTTTCGAGGCTCCGATCAGAGGATTACTTCGGAAATCTGCATCGCTCGGCTGTTTCATTTTTGGGTGCTTGGTAATGATCGCTACTCGCCTCCACCCTTCCGCGCGGAAGCTCCGCAGCACCAAGTCAGCGCAAGCTCCGCGACTAAGCCACTTGTGGCGAAACGGATGTACGATCAAGTCGTTCCGGCGCGACTGGGGCGATTATGTGGGCGGAACTCACCGCAAAGAAGGGTCGCTCAGGCCCGTTGCGGAACCGATGCAACGAGCTGTGAGCCGACCGAACCGAGCAGCAGCTGGTATGCCCGGTCGACGATTTCGTCGAGTGACGGGGTGCGCGCGAACATGGCTTGTGCCTGCGCCAGCAGTTCCTCACGGGTTGGAACCCGGGTTGGATACAAGGACGCCAGCACCTCGGCGGTTTGACAGCGGGCCTGACTGAGCGTCTCCCGCAGAGCGGCCAGTTCCGACGAGTGCAACGCCGAGGATACCGCAAACGCAATCCGCTCGGGATTGAACCGCCTGACCAGTTGCTCGGCGGCCCGATTGACGACGCGAGAACCGAGCCGCTGTTGATTGCGCAGCACCTGCTCGGACGGGCTCTTCAGGTCCCAGACGACCCCCATCCAGGACAACGCCTTCAGGATGTAAAACGTCATGTCGACTTCCCACCAGCGAAAGCCCTGGCGGGCACTGCTTTGATAGGCGTGATGATTGTTGTGCCAACCCTCGCCCATCGTAAAAACCGCCAGCAGCCAGTTGTTGCGGGATTCATCGCCGGTGACATAGCGCTTGCGGCCACGGACATGCGCGAGAGAATTGATGCAGAACGTTGCGTGATAGAGCAGCACCGTGCTCCACAGGAATCCAACCACCACGCCCGGCCATCCAGCGACGAGGAAGCAGAGAACGCCGAGAGCTACCGCCGGCAAGACCTCGAATTTATGCAACCACCTCAACTCCGGCACCGATGCAAAATCCGCCACCTTGACCAGATCGGTCGCGTCGTGCTGCCGGGCGAATATCCAGCCGACGTGGCTGTACACGAAACTTTTATGAACAGGCGAATGCACGTCTTGCGGGGTATCTGAGTGCAAATGGTGATGCCTGTGTTTGGCGGCCCACCACAGAATGCTCTTTTGGGCGCTGCTTTGAGCGAGAAATGCCAGGATGAACTGGAACAGCCTGCCGGTCGAGTAGGACCGATGCGAGAAGTACCGGTGATACCCCGCCCCGATCGCGAACATGCGAAGCCAATAAAGCGCGATGCAGATTGCAATCGCCTGCCAGGTGATGCCGGACCAGAACGCGGCCGCGCAGCTCAGGTGGATCAGCACGAACGAGAGGACGTGCGGATAGATGATGTCGTCATGTCCGTCATCGGGGTTGCGGTCGGACATGTCAGTGGCTTTCCCTGTGATTTCTTGCTTGCAAGGTACACCCGCGATCCCGCCGGCATGACGGCGCGTAATCAAATCGCACCGAACGCGGTCTACTAAACTCGAGATTTGGAGGAGAAGGTCGTCAGTCAGGCAAGCTACGCGCGGCAAGGCCATGTCGGCCGGCCGAAACTCGATAAATCATAAATAGTTGCAGTACGGCCGTTTCGCAAGGGAATGTTGGTTCCCGGGCCGACCGCGACGATGGCGGTCATCTTGCGCGGAGCACCCAGGAACCCGCCGCCTTGCAGCCGGTCGGTCAGCATTGGGGCACCTTCTGTGCATCAATGCGTTAGCACGCATGGCATCGCGGGCTGGAGTTGACGCGACGGTTCGCGGGACGAGATTTCCGAGCGATGGAGGATGATGATTATGCCGGAGCGACGAACTATGCAGAAGGCGCGTAAGGACAAACGCGCGGGAAAATCGACGACCACGCAAGCCGGGGAACTTGTGCATGAGGAGATCCGCAAGGTGCGCCGCGGCGAACACGGGGCCAGATCGCCGCAACAGGCGGTCGCGATCGGCCTGTCCAAGGCGAGACGTGCAGGTGTCCCGCTTCGCCCGCCGAAGAAAGGCAAGGCCAAGGCAAG
>Ga0209488_10004258_pt1 | contig 11250 bp, 8 predicted proteins | sample Rivendell_Oct201_8_FD_188349 | JGI IMG/M metagenome (GOLD analysis project Ga0209488, IMG submission 188349) | Vadose zone soil microbial communities from the Eel River Critical Zone Observatory, Northern California, USA -... | ecosystem: Environmental > Terrestrial > Soil > Vadose zone >... | reverse complement strand
GGAAAAGATAATTAGATTGGCGATCAGAAACAGCAACAACCTTGAGGTGCGGTCGTCGCTGATCGTTCTTTTGGTGAGAAGGTAGACATTGAACGAAATGAAGCAGGCCGTGAGAAAAGTAACGACCATTTCATATCTGACATCCCAACGCGTTAACCAGCCGAGCGCCACAAAGATCAGGTTCGGAAAAAATTGCCTGTATTCATTCACCTGGGCGAATAAGTCGCCGAAGGTTAGAGAAGACCGCGACAACTTCTCAAAGAAGGACACGTAAGCCCACTGATCCCATTGTGGAAGATCGACACTGTATCTGGAGATCAGCAGCGCCAGCAGACATGGTGGCAGAAGGGTTAGACAGAAAACGAACCGCTGCACTGGTTGAGGCTTTAGTTTCATTGGGGGCGACGCTTAACCTGCGAAAGGCGGCCAGTATAGTGCTATTTGAATTTGAATGTCCAAGAGAAATGTCTTGCCCGCCTGAAGTAGGTAACGATTAGCGAGGCAAACCACATCAGCCGCCTATGGTCGGGCACGACCATTCTGCGGCTCCGGCACCCTCTTTGAGGTTTGACTTCCCGTGGAGGTGGAGCGTACCGTCCAAACTGCTTTTGGACCACAAATGACTGCATCGACCCCTCAGGGCGCCGCCGAGCCGAGCAAAGCATGGGAACAGTAACTTCGCGACCTCTGCCTCCTCGCGAACGAACGTCAGTGGCGTCCTCGATCCAAACAGAGGATAGAAGTTTCGTTCGCTTTCTGCGAACTCACTGGCGCAAACTAGCAGTCATTCTCTTTCTTGCTCTGGCGGCCCGGTCCGTCCTTTTGATGACTGCGCCGCCGCCCAATGGAGATGCGAAAGCGCGATATATCGCGACCGCGATTAATATTCTCGATGGTCACGGTTTTTCGCTTGACCAGCAGGCGCCCTATCAACCCAGCGAAGCCGCGGTGCCGGCGTACCCGTTACTAATCGCCGCAACCTACACCGTTTTCGGAAGACACGAAATGGCTGTCCGTATCGTGCAGGTCTTCCTGGATCTTGTTAGCTGTCTACTTGTCGGTTTCGTCGCATTCAATCTTGCTCCGTTCCGACAGCAAGCGCCGGCGGCGATCTTCGCGATGATTATCTATGGAGTACTCTCGTGGTTCACGGCCATTTGGACCACCGACTTGCTGACTGAAACATTCGCGATCGCTCTGACGATGGCGGCCATAGCGCTGTCCATCAAAGCGAGCCTCAGCAGCAATAAACGAGGCTGGCTATGGTTCGTTGCCGGACTGGTAACCGGAGTGGCCATCTTAACGCGACCGGATTCACTCCTTCTGGCCGGCGCCATCGGGCTGGTCTTGCTCGGTCGAGTCGCGATAGAGCGTTCGTGGGTAAGGACCCGGGACCTTCTTGGGTTTTGTATCGCGATTCCGATCGTGCTGGCCCCATGGACTGCGCGCAATTATTTGGAATTCGAAAGGTTTCAACCACTTGCGTCTGAATATGGACTGCCACAGCCCGGGTATATACCCGCCGGATATCTTCACTGGATACGGACATGGATTACGGACGAGACTTATTTCAGTACTGTCTTTCCGCCCGCTTTTCATATTGGCGCCGCCTCCTTAGACTCGAATAAATTGCCGAACGGCGCCTTCGATTCTGCCGCTGAGCGTCAGCGCGTTTTGGACCTGATATCCCGTTACAATCAGACCCTGCTGTTCACTCCGACGATTAGTGATGAGTTTGACGCGATTGCCAGTGAGCGAATTCGGCATTCTCCGGTTCGTTTCTTTGTCATCCTGCCACTGCGCCGGGCAGCGTCGATGTGGCTTACCGGCTTTGCCGTTCGAGAACCCACCAATCATGGCGGCCTCCTCAAGATTTTGCCCTTTATGTCACCCCGTTTCCTGCTCTTGATTAGAATTCTCTCTGTGCTGCCGATAATTATCGGGGGCGGTCTGGGCCTGGCATGGTTCTCCAGGGGCTCGCCGTTTCTCGTTTTGCTTTGGTTAGTAGTTTTGGGGCGTACCGTCTTCATGGCTTATTTCTACGCTCCGGAAACGCGTTACATAGTTGAAGCCTACCCGCCGGTCATCGCCGCGTGCGGAGTCACGCTCGCAGTGTTCCAGCTTTCTCTAAGGCGCGTTTGGGATCGGACGTTTCCAACGGACACGGGAGGACCCGATCGAATCGGGTCAGGTCGTAACCAGAGTAAGGCGCACGATGTTGTTTGAGCTCCCCCGACTTGAGAATTCCCGAACGCACATAGTCGGACGTGGCAGCAGCGCGCTTGTGCTAAACTGAGCCACAGAACGGGGGAAGCAAGTTGGCGGATACACCAGGCGAGATTCCGGTGCAGACTCGCTGCATTGGAGACATGGCAATCATTTATGCAAGCGATTATCTGAACAAGCTGAGCGGCGAGCGCATCGAGCGTGAATGTAAGCGCCAGCTTGGGTCGGGTTGCCGAGCGCTGGTGATCAATTTCCGAGATACCGAACTGGTAAACAGTATCGGTGTCTCGATTCTTATGGGCGTAATCGATGCCGCGGAGCAAAACCAGGCGCGCCTGATCTTTTCTGATGTGAACAGCCATACTGCTAAGTTGTTCGAGATGCTGGGAATAACCAGGCATGTGAGCGTCGTCAAAGACGAAGCCGAGGCTTTGGAGTTGATCACACCACAGACGAACGCCGCCGGCACATCGGGGCAGTAGCGCCTTTGGAGTGCGCCGCACTCCAAAAAAGACAACATGGAAACAGATATTCAGCGATTGCTACACACGTTTGCCGCCCTGGCCGACCTGGGCCAGGAGATAGCCGACACCGGCGATTTTGAAGAGATGCTGCGCGCGTCTTTCCATCTGTTGCTGGGCTCTCTGGCAATCAGGCGCGGAGGCGTGGCCGAATACGATCGAGACGGAAGCACGTTGACGCTAATCAGCGCGCGAGGCCTGGGCGATTCTCAGGATCAAGTGCTCGCCTGCTCAAACGACAACGAGCGCCGTCTGGCAAGTCTTGGTACGTCGCTTTCGCTCGCTCAATCGAAGAGTGAGGCCGAAAGATTTCTCGCAGAGCACCAGGACACTCTGGGTGCGACCCGAATAGATCTCCTCGTGCCGCTGGTGGTGCGCGATAGCTTGATTGGCGTGGTCTTACTGGGCGAAAAGGCAACCGGAGAAAACTTCACCGAAGAGGACCTGGAAGTCGTAAGCGTGCTGGCGCGTCACCTCGCGGTCGGAATTCACAGTCATCGGCTGCTGGAAGAAGTTGAGCACAAAGCCGAGGAGAACCGCCGGTTATACGATGGTCTGCGCACCATCTATAAAGAGACGGTCCACGCGTTTGCCGCGGCGATCGATATCAAAGACAGATACACCCAGGGCCACTCAGTACGTGTAGGCAAGTACGCTGAAATCATCGCGCGCGAAATGGGTTGGACGGATGACGCAGTCGAAGGTATCGCCATCGCGGGTTATCTGCACGACATCGGCAAACTGATTGTGGATCTCAACGTCATCAACTCTCCCGAACGTTTCAATGCAAAGGATTCGAAAGAGATGAGCCGGCACCCGACCGCCGGGTACGAAATCCTTTCGCCGATCAGTCATCCATACGCCGACATTCCGCTAATGGCCCGCTATCATCACGAGCGCATCGATGGGAATGGTTATCCGGACGGCTTGAAAGGCGATGAGATCCCCCCGGGCGCGAAGATCGTTACGCTGGCGGATTCGTTTGATGCGATGACTACCGATCGGCCCTATCGTAAACATCTCCCGCTGGCCGATGTGCTGGAAGACTTTCGCGTTAATACCGGAACGCAATTCGAGCCCGCCGTTGTCTGCGCCTTTTGTCGCGCCTTCCTGAAAGAGATCGAAGGCACCTCAAAAGAGAAGCGACTGATTAAGTTGTTGGGAAAGAATTACGACAACGTTGAGAGCGTGAGTCCGTTGCTGACTCAACTGATCTCCGACTTGGATGGTAACGACGGTGCGCGGGCAGCGAGTGCCGCTGGGCATTGAACAGAAATCTGAAAGTGTACTTCGGAGCCTTGCAATCGCGGGGCATTAGCCCGACCGTGAGGGAGGGCTCTGATTGGAACCACACCTCGGTCGCGATTGATTTGCGGGAGCCCTCCCTCACGGTCGGGCTAATGCCCCGCACTAACTCGCTGGGCCGACAGAGGCCGTCACGGCGCTTCTCACTTTGGTTGGATTCTCAGGGTAAAGCTACACACGCCGATCTTTTCATCTGGTTGAATCATCGTGCGTTCTTCCCGAGGGATCTCTCTGCCGGAAACGAGGGTTGGGTTTCTGCCTTTGGAAGTAAGCCAGAAGCGACCCTGATCGTCGAAGGTCAGTGTCGCATGCACACGGCTGATCTCCGGATCGCCCTTCAAAGGTAGATCCACTGCTACCGATTTCGAGCCACGGCCAATAGTAATCTCTGCTTTCGTAATCTTCACAACTGATTGCCGGACGCCTTCACGCCAAAGCTCGATGGAATAAAGATCGACGACGCGGGGCCGCACGACTGTGACGTCGCTGGTATCACCATCCGCGGGGGTGGACGTGACCGCTTCGCCTTCCGCAGGCGCGACCGACGCTTCGGGTGGCGCGGGCGCAGCTCCGACATTTGTCGTCGCCGGACGCACAGTGACCATCGTGTGGCCCGCTTCGGTTTCGTCCCAGACCGGTTGCACACGAAACTCACCCTTATTCAAAGTCCCATCGACGCGCAACTCAATGGCAAAAGACTTCGCCTGCAACTGCACTGAGCCAGCCAATTCCTTCGCGCGTTCTGACAGCACATGAAAAAGTCCCTGCTCCAAACCACGCCGCTTGTCGCCCTGCCACTCTTTATCATCATCGTTGCTGAGATAGACGATGTATTCGCGGGGTATGTAGGTAGGACCGCCCGGCGGAGTGAACATCTCTCGCTGCATGCAGGCTTCGACCTCGCGCGCGATTTTTACCAGAAACTCTTCCCAGACTCGGCGCGGCTTGGAATGCTCGTCTGCCTCTTCCAGAATATCGTCGGTAGTTTCACCGTCAATCCAGCGTCGGATGGATTCTATTAAGCCCACTCGTTGCTCCTCAAAGTAAATGCCTGTTTAGCGTCGATACTCGCGCCAGCTTCACTTGTTTGTAGTTCCGCCTTTAGGCGGTCCGATGATTCGGCAGTGAGGCCGCCTAAAGGCGGAACTCCAAACTGAAACGCTTCACAACTGCGTGCTCTAAACGACATCAGTTTTCAATCAAACTTCAAGAACCTTTTGTTGACCCAGCCGCGATCAGCGGAATTCGGATCGTCCTTCGGGCGACTGTGTTGTATCACCTGCACTTCGCACCAGTTGTTGTTAAGGCTTATGACACGAACTTTGGATCCCGCTTCAGCCACACCGATTTGATTGTTGCCGACGTTCGGGCCATCCCGCAAGTTCAGGTCAGTTGTAGTCAAAGCATCACGTCCCACAATGCCGGTCGGAGGAGTTTGCTCCGCCGGGGGCGTCCTGGTCTTTATCCACTTGCGAACATAAGCCCCGGTCGCTATCAATAATCCCGCGAAACATAACACGAGAATGAGTCCCACGACGAAGTCGCGGCTGCGTTTTCGCGGCCGCGGCCCAACTGCGGGCCCACTATCGCGGGCAACCTGGCCCTGGCGCGCCGCCACCGGCACGGTTACTCGACCCAGCTGCTGCGGGGCGGCAAATCCCTGCGTGCCGGCCATTGTGGGCGGAGTCGTAGTCAGCGGTGGCCGTACGGCCCCACCGGCGATAGGCACAACGATCTTCGGCCTGGTGGCTCCATTGCCGGGGTTGTGCTGATACTTGAGCTCACTCGAAGTTTCAAATCGTGGGCGTGGTGGTGGCGCCGTGATTACTTCCGCTTCCAGACTAAGATCCGAACTAACAGGCCGATGTGCCGCCGCGACATTCAACCGTTGAGTCGCCGGCATTGAAGCGTCGCTGAATTCATCCCAGAACTCCTGCACAGTTTGAAAACGATCAGTCGGCCGTGTCTGGGTCGCGCGTTCCAGTACGCGCAACACAGACGGTGCCCATGACTCCCCGGACACGGGAACGGGAAAGGCGGTGATCGAATGTTGAGCAAAGGCGCGCGGCGGCACTCCGCAGATCATTGTGTATGCGGTCTTGGCCAGCGAATAGATATCGGCTGCCGGCGTCAGTTGTGTCTGCGCACTTAACAGGGAACCGGTGTCCAGGGCAGCCGTTTGCACCAGCGGATTATGTTCGGGAGCAGCGTAGATATTGGTGCCCACGCGAGTAATAGCGCCTTCGCCGGCCTCGATCTTGGCCACGCCAAAGTCCGCAATCTTTAACGTTTCATGATCGGCGGTGAGCAAGAGGTTCTGGGGCTTTATATCGCGATGGATTACGCCGCACGCGTGCGCATGCGACAATCCGGCGCACAGTTGTTGCAGATAGAAAAGCGCCCGATCGAGTCTTAGCGCCCCTTGACGGGCGAGGAACGACAGGTCACCGCCGCCCAGATATTCGAGCACTATGTAGTGGAAGGCGGTACCGGTGAGATCGATCGCCGTCCCGTGTCCAAGGCGGCTGATGATGTTCGGATGCCGCACCCGATCCAGGGCAACCGCCTCGTTTTGAAAATTTTGGATAAGAGTGCGTTCGAGATCGAGATCCTGGTAACCCTGAAGCAGGACGTTCAGCGCTTTGATGACCACCTTGCGAAAGCGTTCATCAGTGGCGGCCAAATCGCGAGCCATGTAAATCTCAGCATAGCTGCCGCGACCGAGACAGTCTTCGATGTCGTAACGGCCGTCAACCCTGCACTGGAGAAGCTTTAGTTCAGTCATGACTGTCCGACAAAAGCCAGTCTATCTTCATGTGGCACAGACTTCAGTCTGTGATCTGAAACCGAAAGCCTGTCGGACAACAGCGCTGAGATCAGCGCGGAGCGGCCTCGCTCTTCAGGCCCAGCACCTCGTCCAGCGCGCGCGCGGCCTTTTGCTCAGCCAGCAATCCTTCCTGCGAGCTCACGGCGGGCGACTGTTTCATTTGCCTCAAGGTGGCCGCTGCCTGCGCCAGTCTCACTTCGGCTCCGAAAGGCAAATGGCCATTGCTTTCCGTACGAAGATTGTTGGCGGCTAGTTCAAGAGCCTGCATGGCATCGCGATCGTTCCCGGTAAGCATTAATGCTCGGCCGTAGAGGTAAAGAAATTCCGGATCCTTCGAATCGGTTGCTTTCGGGAGCGTTACCTCCGCCAGCCATTTCTTTGGATCGGCGTCAACTGCGGCCCGCTTTTGTTCGAATGCCGCTGAGCTCTCCAAAGCCGGCGGCGTAGGGCTGGGTTGAGGCGCGGCACTCGGCCCAGGCAAAAAGGAGGGGAAGAGCTGGCCCTGTTGATATCTCATGCCGCCATAGAAAGCTCCCGCAGCGACGCCCACAAGTAACAGAAAGACAAAGAAGCGAAGCACTGATCTGCCGGCCCCCGATCGCCCTCTGGCTTCGATTCGCGCTTCTGACGCTACTTGCGTAGCGGCAGGGCCGGGAAAGGCGATTCGAGATGGAGGAGTGAGCCTTGCTTCTGTCGCCGGGGGAATAGCTCCCGGCACGGTCGTCGCGAATTGCGTCGATACCGTGCGCTCTTCGTCGACTGCGCCGGCGGGAGGCGTACCTATCTGCACTATCACCGCGGTCAGGTTGTCTTCCGCGCCTCGTTGGTAGCAGCGATCCTTCATCGCCGAGCAGATTGCTTCGACACTTTGACCACTTAGTAATAGTTCCTGAAGTTCGCTATCCGGAAGGTGCCGCGTGATGCCGTCAGTGCAGAGCAGGAATGTATTGCCATCGCCCACCTCGATCGTCTTCATGTCGACTTCGACCAATTCTTCGGCGCCGAGAGCACGACTGATGACGTTCTTGCTGGGATGATTCGCCGCCTGCTCCGGCGTCATTCGGCCTGCGCGCACTTCTTCCTCGACAATCGAATGATCGTCAGTTTCGCGCAGCAGTTTGCCTTCGGGATTGAGGCGATAGAGTCTCGAGTCGCCTACATGGCCGATAGTTGCTCGAGAGCCGTCGAGGTGCAGGGCAACCACAGTCGTGGCCATCATTGAGAAGCGTGGGTGCTCCGCGGCCATCTGATGAATGGCGCTATTGGCGCGCTGGATGGCCAGCTCCATCAAATCTTCCACGTCTTCTCCGTCGGTGACCTTCTCTCGGAAGGCGTCGTTTAGAACATCGACTGCCTTTTGCGAAGCTACTTCGCCCGCATCGGCGCCGCCCACGCCGTCCGCAACCACAAAGATGCCGCGAACGCCGTCTGCCAGGAAAGAATCCTCGTTCTCCGGCCGCTTTTCGCTGAGCCCCCGATCGCTGATCGAAGCAACCTGGATATTGTCGGCTGGTTTTGGTGCGCTCATTGGACCGCCTCCAGCGCGAGAGCACTTTCGGGTTCACGCTTGGTTCGCGCAATAGCTCTCGCGTCCTGAGCGTTACGATGAGAAAAGGCCATTAGCATTCCGAGCATGGCAAAGCTTGTGATCAGGCTGAACCCGCCGTGACTGACGAACGGCAGAGTTATTCCGGTCATGGGCAGCGCGCGTGTGATGCCGCCGATATTTACCAGCGCTTGAATACCTATGAAGGCCGTCAGCCCAGCGGCGCAAAGCTTGGTAAACATATCACGCGCTTCGATCGAAGTGCGAATTCCCGCAATCACAAAAATGATTATGGCGAGTATCACCAGCGCGCCGCCTGCCAGACCCATTTCTTCGGCTATTGCCGCATAAACATAATCCGAGTCGGCGATCGGAATGACTTCCGGGAATCCCAGACCCAGTCCACGCCCTGAAGTTTTACCGGAAGCAATGCCAAAGATCGCCTGGGCCGGTTGAAAGGCCAGCTTGTCGAACCAGACGTCGGTGTTGACACTCTTCTTCATCGACTCGTTTTGTTCAGCGAGCTCTTTCATGCGCGGATCTTTCGCCAGCGCGTCGTCGTAGTCCTTCTTCCACCATGACTCTTCCGGCGAAGGCGGATCGAATCCATCCAGCCATAGATGGAACCGTTGTTGGATGCGTGCGGGCAGCGCCCGTTGAATTGGCCGGGCGACGGTCGGCAGCATCGGAACTTTTTCCTGGATGTCGCGGGGCAGCGCGCCGATTACCAGGATCGAAATCACCAGCATGACCGAGCCTACGAAGACGATTAACTGTGGCCAGCGACGCACCGCGATCAGATAGAGAGTCGCATAGGCGCCGCTAAAGATCAGCATCTGGCCGAAGTCTTTGAGCGCAAAGAAGGGCACAAACGGAATCATCGCCATCACTACCAGAGGGATGATGTCGCGCGCTCTCGGTATACCCCAGTAGGTCCGCGCCAGATCTTTATAACGAGCAGTCAGAATTCCCGCGAAGCCGAGCAGGAAGGGAACCTTGGCTGGCTCCCAGGGCGTCGTGTTCCCGGCGGCCTTGCCCGCGCTTGAAGTCACGATGGCGGCGGCGAGGGGAACCAGGGTCAACAGGACGATCATGAAACTATTGCGCTGGATCCAGACCAGAAAGCGATCGTTTGCGCAAAACGAAAAGGCCAGGGCAAATGCCAGCAGCGAGATGATCGGAATCCAGGTATAGCTCGAAGTGAAGGCGTTCGCAAGACTGTAATTGGATTCTTTGGGCTGTGCTTCGACATCGACGGGAGGAGGGGTCGGCGGCAACCCCATCATCTGCCGTTTGTTCGCGTCGTAAGTCTGATTGATATAGCGCATGCGCAGGGTATCGGTTTTCTCCTGGCGCGCCGCTGCTTTATTCCTGGCGTTGTATTCGGGATCGCTATAGAGGCGATACTGCACCAGCAAACCGATTGAGAAGAGCACTATCGCCGTCGTGTAAAGCGTCCAGTTGCCCTTAAACTTCTTGGCGCGAGTTAGCCAGAAAGCTATGACAATCAGTGGCAGGTAGATCAATAAATCTCGGCCCGCGCCAATCCATGAAGTCTCGTATCCACGGATCAAAGCAGCACGGTGAATCGCGTAGTAGCCGACACCTTCAATCGCGATCAGCAAGAGAAGGACGAAAAAGTGTGATGAAAGTCGATTTCTCATCTAGCTGTTTCTCGACGGCTCTGCCGTCTGTTGTGCGGAAGGCCTCAGACCTTCCGGCAACTCGGTCGAACTTCTTCGGTGCTCCGCCCCCAAGTTCGTGGCACATGCAGGCATAGCCCTAAGAAAAATGAATATTCATTCGGAAGGTCAGAGACTTTCCGCACATCTGGCAGCGAAGCCGCAACCCCCAATTCGCTAACGTTAACTATCATCGCCTCCGATTACGCTGCGCCGGTTGCTGTGCCGGCTGCTGAGCCGGCTGTTCGCCGCCGCCGAAGTAACCAAGACTTTTCGCTTTCAGAATCAGCTGCGCCGCAATTGGCGCCGCGTTCTTGCCGCCGTAAAAACTTATCCCGGGGCCGGGGCCCTCCAGCAGCACCGCCATCGCCATGACCGGCTTCTCCAAAGGCGCAAAACTCAAATACCAGGCATCGCTGCGCAGCTTGTCAGCCATGACGATCTCTTCGTGTTGTCCGATAATCTTTCCCTTCGGATCATGATCGATAACCACACGTCTTTGCGGCTGGCCGGTTTTGGGATCGATAACGGGCACCGCCTTCTGCGCGGTTCCGGTCTTGCCGCCGGATCGGATACCGGCAGCCTTCACGGGCGCCATCGCACTGTTTGCCGTTCCTCCTTCGGTTACCATATTCATGATGCCGCGAATGATGCTCGCTTGTTCCCGCGTCAGCACCTGGCTGAACATTTCGGGCGCGCGGTCAGCTTCAATCTTTGGCTTCATCAACTTGCCTTCGAGGTTGGCCGCCGCGGAAATAATCAGCGCCATCTGGAAAGGCGTCATTTGTGAAGCATAACCCTGACCATATCCTTCGTACATTAGTTCGCACCGCGTCGAATGCGGACCCGCCTTTAGCCAGGACTCCGTGGGCGCAATCGCACTCTTGATCGGGTTACTGCTGGCGTTCCAGATTTCCGGTTCCCGCCGGCCCTGACCCTCTCCCGTAAGACTGTCATAAGCGCCCAGGCCGAGGAGCTTGGCGGTGTCGCGGATCTTCTCCCCGCCCAGCTGCGTACCCATGTAGGAAAAATAAATGTTGCTGGATTTTTGATAGGCGACGTCAATTCCTATGTTGCCGCAGGCCTCACAACCGCCGTTATCATCGGTAATGGTCCTGCCGCAGCCCGGTGGCGAAAAACCTC
>Ga0209488_10004256_pt1 | contig 11253 bp, 8 predicted proteins | sample Rivendell_Oct201_8_FD_188349 | JGI IMG/M metagenome (GOLD analysis project Ga0209488, IMG submission 188349) | Vadose zone soil microbial communities from the Eel River Critical Zone Observatory, Northern California, USA -... | ecosystem: Environmental > Terrestrial > Soil > Vadose zone >... | reverse complement strand
TAGGCGGCGGCGGCCGAGGCGATCCGGACGCGCTCCATCCAGCCCTCCTGCTCAACCGCGCGCAGCAACTCGTCGGTGGCGATGCGGACGTCCTCGTCGCGTCCCGACTCTGCGGCCTGAACAAGAAGGTTGGCGACATCGGTCCAGTGGACGCGCTTGAGATATCCACTCGGCAGATCGCGCGACACCGCGTGATTGGCGTCGATGAGCGTCGCCATTCCGCGCATCGGTCCGCTCTTGGGCGTTATCCAGTACGTGAGCTCTTTGTTCCAAAACATCCAACCCCTCCTGCTAAGGACACTCCCCCGGTTGGAGAGGTGCAAGTTGAGTCGGCGCCAAAACGTGATCCCAAATTGTCTGAGAAGTACCATGGTACGAAATTCACAGTAATATTTTACGGCTCGACAATCTGCTTGAGCCGCTCGACAACATGGCGCGGCGCAGCGTGGAGCGCTTCCACGATCCGCTGAATCTCCTCGCCGGCCTGCGGCGTCACATCGATCCGCAGATTGGCAGCCTCGACCAGAAAATCGGAATCGCGCAGCACGGCGGTGAAGGCGGTGCGCAGAATTTGCACCAGCTCGGCAGGGACACCTGGCGGCGCCAGGTAGGTTCTTCCGAACGCCTGCTGAAATTTGACCATCAGCTCGACAGCCTTGCGGTCGGTGTCGTCCTTGATGTACGCCCACGGCGTCGGCACACCGAGCAATGCAAGCTCGGGATGCGGCGTGAGCGCACCCTGCACCAGGAGATTGAGCTTCCTCTCTCGCAGCCAGTCCGGCTGCTGTGCCTTCAGCGCGGACCAGTCGATCCCGCACACGCCATCGATCTCGCCGCGCTCCATGGCCAAAAACAAGTCCGCCGGGCCCTTGTATCCGCTGACAATCTCGAAACGAGCGCCGAGCGTGCGCCTCATGATGGCGGCGTATTCGCGCGTCGGGCTGCCGACCGTGGTCGCGCCGATGATCGAGTCGTGTGAAAGCGCATCTTGGAGCGTGCGAACCCGCGAACGATGGAAGGTCACGCACAGGCGCGTGCTCCGCTCGGCGCCGGCCAGATAGTTGAACTTCTCGGGCTCATAGCCGCCCCGGCCTTCGCCCAGCAGCCTTGCCAAAATGGCGTTCGGCGACACCGACCCAATGACGGTGCCGTCCCTGGAAGCGATCTGGTAAAGCCAGGTGCTGGCGACAGCGCCGCCGGCCCCCGGCATGTTCCGGATCACGATCATGGGATTGCCGGGAATGTGGCGCGGAAGATGCTTCGCGATCGCGCGCGCATAGATGCTGAAGCCGCCACCCGTATCCGTCCCGACAATGAAGTTGATTGTCCTGCCGGCATAGTAGTCGTTGGCGTAGACCGGACTCGCAAGGGCTGCGAGGGCGGCCAGAGCGATCGGGCCTCGCCTCAGCCAATTAGATCCGGGCAGGATATCCAAGCGTTGCATCAGCTGTGGTCTTGTCGCGCCGGCGGATAAGGATGACTCACGCCGTTGAAGTCCTCGATCTCGAAGCGCGCTTCCTGCCCTGCGCTCGGGCCACGTTCGAGATAGGTTGGCCCGATGGGCGATTTGCCGTGACCGCCCGGGATGTCGAGCACGTAAGTCGGCTGGCACAACCCCGACAGCCGGCCATGCAGGGCGCGAATGAGCGCCTGGCCTTGCGGGATCGTCGTGCGCAGATGGCCGGTGCCGGGCGCAAGATCGCCGTGGTGCAGATAGTAGGGCTTGATGCGGTTCTCGACCAGCGTTCGCATCAGCGCGGCGAGCGTGTCCGGATCGTCGTTAACGCCGCGCAGCAGCACGCTCTGGCTGAGCATCGGAATGCCCGCATCGATGATGCGCGCACACGCCGCCCGCGCCCGGGCGGACAGCTCGCGCGGATGGTTGGCGTGCAGCACCACATAAGTCGCCTTGCCGCTCATCTTGATAGCGCGCACGACCTCGGCCGTGATGCGCGCGGGCGCGACCACCGGAACGCGGGTGTGCACGCGCACGATCTTCACGTGCTCGATGCACGCGAGCGCGCGGACGACCTCGCGCAGTCGCCGCGGCGACAGCACCAAAGGATCGCCGCCGGTCAAAATGACCTCCCAGATCTGCGGGCGCGCCCGGATGTAATCGAGCGCGCGCACAAGCGCCGCGCGTGATAGGGAGCGCCTATGGCCTGGCCCGACGCTCTCGCGCCGAAAGCAGAACCGGCAATAGACCGGACAGATGTGCATGAGCTTGAGCAGCACGCGGTCGGGATAGCGATGCACGATCCCTTCAACCGGCGAGTGTGCATCGTCGCCGATCGGATCAGCGCGCTCCTCGGGCCTTGCTTCAAGCTCCCTCGGATCGGGCACAAACTGCCGCGCAATCGGATCGGAGGGGTCATCCGAATGGATGAGGTCGATCACGTCGGGCGTCAGCGACACCGCATAGCGCGCGGCGACCTGCTCGAGCGCCGTGAGCCGCCCGGGTGGCGCGAGCCCTGCCGCGACCAGCGCGGCCGGTGTGCGCAGCGGTTTCATGGGTAGGACTTCTTTGCGCAGATTATTTGTTGCATGCGCAAGGCTTAGCAGATGGACGAGCGGCGTCCAGTACGGGGACAGATCAATCGACGGTGATGCCCACCGCCCTCACCATCTTGCCCCAGTTGGCGACCTCGCTCTTGAAGTAATCCACGGTTGCGGCCGGACCCTTCACGATCGGATCGAAGCCGATCACCTTGAGCTTCTGCAGGACTTCGGGGTCCGCCATGACCTCGTTGATCGTGGCGTTGAGCTTCCCAACGATCGCATCCGGAGTCTTGGCAGGAGCAAAGAAGGCCACCCAAGAGCCCGAATAGACATTTGGAAATCCCATCTCGCCATAGGTCGGAACATTCGCCACCGCCGTGTTGCGCGTCGCGCTCGCGAGCCCGAGGCCGCGCAGCGTGCCCTGCACGATCTGCGGCGTCACCGTCGGCAGCGTCAGCACGACCGCGTCGACATGGTTGCCAATCGTGGCCTGCACGGCGGGCGCGCCGCCGGTGAACGGCACATGCAACGACTTCACCTTGGCGACCTCGCGGAAGAAATACTCAGCGCCGATGTGAGGGCCGGTGCCCACGCCCGCGCTGCCATAGGTGAAGCTCCTCTCCCTGGCATTGGCGAGGAACTCCTTGAGGTCCTTGGCCGGATTGCTCGGATGGACCGCGATCACATCGGGGCTGATGGCGACGAACGCAACCGCACGTAGGTCCTCGGTGGCATAGCCTTTGTTGCGCGAGGCGGAATCATTGACCGCGATCGCCGACGTGGTGGCGAGCAGCGTGTAGCCGTCGGGCGCGGCCTGCGCCACCGCCCGCGCGCCCAGGTTGCCACCAGCGCCGCCACGATTTTCGATCACCACCACGCGGCCGAGCCGCTCGCCGGCTTTCTGCCCCACCAGCCGGCCGACCACATCCGCGATGCCACCGGCCGCGAACGCGACGACGACATTGACGTTCTGCGATGGATAGGTCTGCGCCGCGGCGGGCGCGGTGCCGGCGAGGAGGAGCATTGCAGGCATCAAACGACTTGCTGCCTTAATGTCGGGCATGAGTCTCCTTTCGGGCCTCCGCCTCGCACTCTAGCATGCAACGCCGCAATGCCTACTAGTGGTCCGATTCTAACATTCGCATCCCTTCTCGGCGGGCTCCCTTGCGAATGTTAGAATCAAAGGACCACTAGCAACTATAGGTTTCTGGTGGAGCTTTGGATTTGACATTCGCTCCGCGAGCCCGCGGCTGGGTGGGTAGCGAATGTCAAATCCGCTCCACCAGGTCATAGGTCCGCAACCGGCACCCACAGCACCTGCTCGATATGGGTGGCGCCGGCCGCAAGCATCACCAGCCGGTCGAGCCCGAGCGCGACGCCGCTCGTCGGCGGCATGATGCGGAGCGCGCTGATGAAGTCGTCGTCGATCGGATAGCGCTCGTGATAGATGCGATCCTTGGCATCCATTTGCGCGAGCAGCCGCCGCCGCTGCTCGTCGGCATCGGTCAATTCACCGAAGCCGTTGGCGAGCTCGACGCCGCACAAAAAAATCTCGAAGCGCTCCGCCACGCGCGGATCGCCAGGCTTGGGGCGCGCGAGCGCCGACATCTCGGCGGGATATTCGTCGAGGATGGTCGCGCGGCCGAGACCGAGATAAGGCTCGATCATCTCCGCCATCACACGGCTGAAGATGTCGCCCCAGGTGTCGTCCTCAGCGATCGCCACGCCTGCGTCGCTCGCGCGAGCGGCAAGCTGCTCACGGTCGGGCCCGTTCTCGTTCAACGTGGCGAGGAGGTCGATGCCGGCATGCCGCGCAAACGCTTTCGCGACCGTGATGCGCTCCGGGCTGGCGAAGGGATCGGCAGGACGCTCCCGCCAAACAAACTGCCGGCTGCCGGCGGTGCTTGCCGCGTGCGCGATCACCGCAATGCAGTCGTCCATGATGGTCTCGTAGGACTCATTGGCGCGATACCATTCGAGCATCGTGAACTCGGGATGGTGCAGCGCCGAGCGCTCGCCATTCCGAAAGACCCGCGCGAATTCGACAATGCGCCGCTCGCCGGCGGCAATCAGCTTCTTGCAGGCGAACTCGGGCGAGGTCCGCAAATAGCGGCGGTCGCGCCGGTCCGCATGGGCAAGGTCGATCCCGAACGCCTGCAGATGGATCTCATTGCCGGGGGACACCTGCAGCGCCGGGGTCTCGATCTCGACGAATGCGAACTCGGCAAACAGGTCTCGCAGCGCGTGCACGATCTCGCCCCGCATGCGCAGCATGGGCCGGCGCTCAGCGTGGATCGGGGGTGTCCAAAGCGGGGTCCGGGCGGCCATCGCGAGGAGGTCTTTCTGTCTGTTGCCCCCTGTTCCAAGCCCGGCCGCCCTGGCCACGCAAGCGAAAATTGCTGGCGAATACACGCAGGATCAGTATGGTGCGCCCCGAATGCTGCCCGTAAAGGCCCCCGGATGCCCGCGGCGGCCGGGGGCAGGCCCATTGAGCGGCCATTTCCGGATGGCGGCCAGATCGAGGAAGCAGATCCGTGAGAGTCATCGCCAGCTCGCTCCGCAAGGGGAACATCGTCGACCTTGACGGCAGGCTCTACGTCGTCCTGAGCGCCGAGAGCTTCCATCCCGGCAAGGGCACCCCGACCACCCAGATCGACATGCGCCGGATCAGCGACGGCGTTAAGATTGCCCAGCGCTACAAGACCACCGAGCAGGTCGAGCGAGCCTACGTGGAAGACCGCGAGCATCAGTTCCTCTACCAGGACGGTGATGGCTTCCATTTCATGAATATGGAAAACTATGATCAGGTCACCCTGCAGCCGGACATCATCGGCGACAGCGCGCCCTACCTGCAGCCCGAGATGAAGGTGACGCTGGCGGTGCACGAAGGCGTGCCGGTTTCGATCGAGTTGCCGCAGAAGGTGATCCTGGAGGTCGTCGAAACCGAACCGACCGTCAAAGGCCAGACCGCATCCTCCTCCTACAAGCCAGCGGTTCTCTCAAACGGGGTCCGTACGATGGTGCCGCCCTTCGTCGGTCCCGGCACCCGGATCGTGGTCATGACCGCCGACGGCGCCTACGTCGAGCGGGCCAAGGAATAACGACTGCCTTGCCGTGCTTCTGGTTTCGAATGCTCGCTTCAAATGTTCGCGAGACAATGTCGGCCGCGAGCCAGTCGTTGAAGCTGCGACCTCACTGACAACGTGATGATTTCAGTGGCGTTTTAGATTTGCGCGCGCAGGCAGCGTGCGGACGCGATCATGAAAATGGCGAGGTTGGCACGATGCGAGCGCGCTCGCATCGCAGTTTCGCCTTGGCAGCCCTGATCAGGGCGGCGATACTGAGAACACAATTTCCTCGGGTCGCCATCATCTTCTTTCCCCGGAGAGCGACGTTGCGCGTCTGCAGCTTTGCCGCGCTGGCCATGGCTTTTTGCGTCGCAACGGCTTGCGTCGCAGTGGCTTGCATCGGAGTGGCGGCCGCGCAGGACATGCGCAATCCTAAGATCGCGTCCGTGCCCGTGGATTGGAGCGAGGCTGTTGCCCAGCTGGACAGCGGCACTGAGCCGTCGCCCCGATCGATCGAGCGGCTGAACCAGGCCGCTGACACGCTGTTTGCCAAAATCGCGGCAAGTCCGGTGCCGGTGCTGCTCCCCTTCAACGGCGCTCAGCTGCTGCGCGACACTGCGGCGGGCTTGCCGTATGCGGCCGCGACCTACCTGATCGATGTGCGGCCGCCGGCTTTCTTCCAGGCCGGGCCGGGTGGCTACGACGCGGTTTTCTCGATCTACTCCAGGGAGCTGCCCGGCAGCGACTTGCTGTATTCGGACCGCATCGACGTCCACATTTCCGGTTCCGCGCTGCTTTACGAGCTCGATGAGCCGACGGGCATCGTCCACTGGCCGGTCAATGGCGGGCTTGGCGCCGACTTTCCCGGCATCAAGCGGGTCTATCTTGAGAGCTCCGCGCGCTACATCTTCACGCGCTACGGCGTGCCCTATGTCGTGTCGATCGAGTGCCACGACGGCGGCATGCGCTTTCACAAGATATCCTGCCGCGACGCCGACAGGGTCGCGATCCGCTTCCTCAGGTCCCTGCAGGTGGCCGGCGGCACGCCGCACCTACAGACAGGTCCCGCGCAGCCAGGAGTCATCACGGCGGACACCATCGACCGCCCGCAAGCCCAGTCCCCGACGTTCACCTACCACAGCCCGGGTGATCTCCTGCCCGGCAGCGGCATGAGGGGGCATTCCGGCCGGGCCGACTACACCGTCTATTCCAAGATCCGATTTCCGCTGGCCGAGGCGCCGGCCTTTGCCAACTCGCAATCCTTCAACCACTGGGGCGACTGCGACCAGACCGGGCGCGTGTCGCTCGGAGCGCTTGGCAAGACGGCGCTCTATCGCTGCCGGGTGAATGAGCAACTCTTGGTCGCGGACGAGTCGGTCAACTATGCCTATCCCTGGCGCGACAATTTTTGCGAGCATCGTTATTTCTTCGTCGGCGACTGTCCGAGCGGCCTTGGCCATCAGGGTCAGGACATCCGGCCAAGCTCCTGCGCCCAGCGTATCGAGGGGGCCAACCGCTGCGAGCCCTATCAGCACGACGTGGTCGCCGCGCGCGATGGCATCGTGCTGCGGGCGCCTGGCGAAATCGCACTCTATATCGTGACAAACACGACCAACGAGCGGGTCCGCTTCCGCTATCTGCACATGTACCCGAAATACCTCGACCAGGACCAAATCCTGAGCGGACGCGTGGTGCACGAGGGCGAGGTGATCGGCAAGGTCGGCAACTATCAGCGGCGCGAGCGGGCGACGACCTATCACCTGCATTTCGACATGCAGGTGCCAACCAAATATGGCTGGGTCTTCGTCAACCCGTATATGTCGCTGGTCGGAGCCTATGAGCGCACGATCCAAGGCCGCGGGCGCGAGCTCTTGTTGGACGGCACGCCGATGGTGACTGGCGCAGCCTTGTCCGGCGCAATCTTGCCCGGCGCAGCATTGCCCGGCTCAGCATTGCCTGCCTCAGCATTGCCTGCCTCAGTCTTGCCGGGTTCGACCTTGCCCCGCGCAGCCCTGCCCAGTTCAGCCCTGCCGAGCCCAACCCTGCCCGCTCCGGGTGCGGCATTTAACGTCATCCCGGCCATCCCCGCCCCCGCCGCAAATCCGATCGAAATCGAGATAGAATTGGGCTCGCTCAACCGATTCACCTCCGACACGGCGGGCTATGCAAGGCAGCGATCCAACGACTAGTGCCCCTTTTGCTTCCGAGGTTCGTGTTAGTTTTATTGCGTCAGAAGCTTTGCGTGTCCCGGGCGAGCGCAGCGAGACCCGGGACCCAGGGCCAAAACTCGCGAATCCCACAGTCTGTCGCCCCTGGATCCCGGCTCTCGCTCCGGCTACGCCTCCGCTTCGGCCGGGACACGCAAGGCTTGTGACGCAGTAAGATTAGAGGGTACTGCGATGGATGACGAACTTCGGAAGCGGGGCACTAGTGACCTCAGCAGACGCGCTTGGCTGCAGCTGGCTGCGGCGGCGCTTGCGATGGGAGCGAGCCCAGCCAGGGCCGCCGGCACGCCGTTCCCGCAATGGGTCGACACCTTCAAATCTCGCGCGCTGGCGCGCGGCGTTTCCGACGCGACCTACACCCGCGTGATGCGCGGTCTCAAGCCCGACACGTCGGTCTATGCGCTCGATCGCAGCCAGCCCGAGTTCACCGAGACGCTCTGGCAATATCTCAATCGCCGCGTCTCCGACTGGCGCATCACCGAGGGGCGCGACAAGGCCAAGGACAATGACGCGCTGCTCAAGCGCATCGAGCAGGACTTCGGCGTTGCGCCGCCAGTGATGCTCGGCATATGGGGCGTCGAGTCCGCCTATGGCGATCCGTACGTCCAGAAGAACCACATGCGGCCGATCTTTCCGGCGCTGGCGGCGCTGGCCTGGGGCGAGCCGCGGCGGCGCAGGTATTGGGAACAGGAGCTTCTCAACGCGCTGGTCATCGTCGAGCGTGGCTGGGGCACGCCGGACGAGATGCGCGGCTCCTGGGCTGGCGCCATGGGGCATACGCAATGGATGCCGGAAGTCTGGCTCAACATGGGCATGGACTACGACCGCGACGGCAAGGTCAGTCCGTTCGGCCGGCCCGATGACGCACTCGCCTCGACGGCGCGCTACCTGATGAACCGCGGCAAATATCGCCGCGGCGAGCACTGGGGCTATGAGGTGCGTGTGCCCAAGGGTGTCAAAGGTAACGGCTCACGCAAGTACGAGGCCTGGAGCAAGGCCGGCGTGGTGCGCCCCGACGGGCAACCGTTCCCGCAACCGGGCGCGACCGCGAAGCTTTGGGTGCCACAGCCGGGCGGGCCCGGTTTCCTGCTCGGCCCGAACTTCTACGCGGTGCGCTCTTATAACCCGTCCATGAACTACACGCTGGCGATCGTGCACCTCGGCGACCGCATCATGGGCGGGCCCGAGGTGGCGCCCAAATTCCCTGGCGGCGAGCGCGCGCCGACACTGGCTGAGATCCAGGAGATCCAGCGCCGCCTCACCGCAGCAGGCTTCGACACCGGCGGCAGCGACGGCCGTGTCGGCAACGACACCATGCGGGCGGTCGTCAACTTCCAGCGCAAAGTTGGAATGCAGCCGGCCGACGGCTATGCCGGGGTGAAGCTGCTGGCGCGGTTGCGCGAGGCGCGCTGATCCGGTTCTATGGGCCCCTGCGCCCTTCTCAACTCAAGGATTGTCCAGTGACTGTACAAAACAAGGCGGCGGCTACCGCCGAAGGACCTATTACGAACAGCGCTCACCCGTCGCTGCGCGAGCTCGACCGGCCGGTCAAGCTCACCGGCGCGAACGCGCCGGGCTGGGGCAGCGACGTGGTCGCCGAGACGCTGCGCGCCTTGGAGATCCCTTACATCGCGCTCAATCCGGGAGCGAGCTATCGCGGGCTGCATGACTCGATCGTGAACTTCCTCGGCAACGAGACGCCGCAGATGCTGCTCTGCCTGCACGAGGAGGTCGCGGTCTCGATCGCACACGGCTACGCCAAGGTCACCGGCAAGGCGATGGCGGCGGCGGTGCATTCCAATGTCGGGCTGTTTCACGCCACCATGGCGATCTTCAATGCCTGGTGCGACCGCATGCCGGTGCTCATCCTGGGCGCGACCGGACCGGTCGATGCGGCCAAGCGCCGGCCGTGGATCGACTGGATCCACACTGCCGCCGACCAGGGCGCCATCATCCGCAACTACACCAAGTGGGACGACCAGCCGGCCTCGCCGGCGGCGGCGCGCGAGTCGATTCTGCGTGCGAACTGGATGAGCAACACCGCCCCGATGGGCCCGGTCTACATCAATCTCGACGCCGAGATGCAGGAGAACAAGCTTGCCGATCAGCTGCCGCCGATCGACGTCAAGCGTTATCAGCCCTTGACCGTCACGGCGGCTGATCCGGAGCTGGTGCGGGAAGCCGCGAAGCTCCTCAAGTCGGCCAAGCGCCCGGTCATTCTGATGGGGCGCGTGTCGCGCAGCCTGGAAGGCTGGAACGAGCGCGTGGCGCTCGCCGAAGCGGTCAACGCCAAAGTCATCACCGAGCTCAAGCTGGGCGCCGCCTTCCCGACCGATCATCCGCAGCATGCCGGCGCGCCCGGCGGCACCGGGCTCGGTCCCGACGCGCAGGAGGCGGTGCGCAACGCCGATGTGATCATGAGCCTCGACTGGGTCGATCTCGCCGGCGCCTTGAAGGCGACGTTCGGTGACACGGCGCCGCCGGCAAAGGTCATCGTGGTGAGCAGCGATTTCCGCATCCACAATGGCTGGAGCATGGACTATCAGGGTCTGCCGCCGGCCGACGTGCTGTTGCCGGTGACGCCTGAGGAGGCGGTGCCTGACTTGCTCGAGGCGGTCGGCGGCGGCAAGCCCAAGCCGGCAGTCGTCAAGAAAGCCGAGATCCCGCCGCTCTCGACCGACAAGCTCGTCGTGAACGATCTCGTGCGCGCGCTCAAGACCGCGACCGGCGACCGCGATATCACGCTCGCACATATCTCCTTGTCGTGGGACGGAGCCACCTGGCCGTTCCGCCATCCGCTCGATTACGTGGGCTCGGAAGGCGGTGGCGGCGTCGGCGGCGGGCCGGGCAATACGGTCGGCACCGCGCTCGCCCTCAAGGGCTCCGGCCGCCTGGTGATCGGCGTGTGTGGTGACGGCGACTTCATGATGGCGAACACCGCGATCTGGACCGCGGTGCATTACAAGATCCCGCTGCTGATCGTGGTCGCCAACAACCGCTCCTTCTTCAATGACGAGCTGCACCAGGAGCGCGTCGCACGTATCCGTTCGCGCCCGGTCGAGAACCGCTGGATCGGCCAGCGCATCTCCGAGCCCGACATCGACATTGCGGCGCTCGCCCGCTCGCAGGGTGCGCAGGGCTTCGGGCCGGTGACCAAGACCGGCGATCTGGTATCGACGTTTGAGAAGGCAATCGCCGCGGTCGACGATGGCAACGTGGTCGTGGTCGATGTGCGGGTCGAGCCCGGCTACTCAGCGGTCACGACGGCGGCGATGCTAAGGGGCACGGAGAAGAAGTAGACGGGATTAGAGGATGTCCTGCGATAGCCGAGCCACACACTCCGTTCATTCCCGCGCAAGCGGGAATCCAGACCTTCGAAATGTGCGACAATATGTATCTGTTGGGGTGGACGGCCCCTCGACGGCATCGCTGTGCCAGAATGAGGTCGTGCAGATCTCAAA
>Ga0209488_10004253_pt1 | contig 11257 bp, 11 predicted proteins | sample Rivendell_Oct201_8_FD_188349 | JGI IMG/M metagenome (GOLD analysis project Ga0209488, IMG submission 188349) | Vadose zone soil microbial communities from the Eel River Critical Zone Observatory, Northern California, USA -... | ecosystem: Environmental > Terrestrial > Soil > Vadose zone >... | reverse complement strand
TCCGCTTCGATGGCGCCCGGATCGAGCGACAGTAGTAGCGGCGGCGGCAGTGGTGGCGGCGGCTCCTCCGGCGGTGGCGGCGGCGGAGGCGGTGGCGGCGGCTGGTAGAAGGGCGCTTGTGCGGCGTTTGTTATTGCGCCCTCTCCCCCTGCGGGAGAGGGCAGCGCTGAGGGTTCAACAAGCACGGTAGGGGTTGCAGCCTGCCCCCTCACCCGATCCGTGTTGTTGAAACACTGAGCAGCCCTCTCCCGCAGGGGGAGAGGGCGCAGCAACAAGCGCCGAGCGTTTTGGCAGTGCGAGGGATCAGGTCGGCCGCGCCCGAAATGACATGCGCGCGGGATTGTGCTCGAGATTGCGCTTGAGCCGTTCGACCGTATAGCCGGCAGCACGCAGGCGCTGCGTGAAGTCGGCTTCGGTGTATTGTGCAATGCCAAGCTGGCTGCGCAGCTTGCGATAGGGCGACACTGCCGTGCGTGCGAGCCCGCCGAGCGCGGCGAGCAGAAATCCGTGACGCGCGGCATAACGCAGCAACGACACGACGTCGGCCACCGCGCCCGCGTCCGGCGGAATGATGTCGGCTGCAATCAGCGTCCCACCGGGCGCGAGCAGACGCCGCCAGAGCGCGAGCAGGCGCTCGAGTTCGGCCGATGAGAGATACTGCACCACCGAGTTCGCGACGATCAGATCGAGGCTGCCGTCAGGGCGCGTCTCCAGATCCTCAGGCAAACAGATCTTGATGCGCGGATTGCCGGCGAAGCGCGCCGTCATCGCGGCGCGGACCGTTGCTGCCGACTCGCATAGCCACACCTCGGCTGCGACTGCCGCCACCTTGTCGGCGTGGATCGCCTCGCCGCAGCCAAAGTCGAGCACGCGCGCCTGCGGGCCCGGCACATACGACACGATCCCTTCGGCGATGTCGCGGTAGTGCACGTCCTTGTGGCGCGCATTGACGTAGATCGAGTGCTCACCGTCCCAGAACGACCGCCAATCCGAAAGTGCCGCCATCCGTCGCGCCTCCGCCAAGGGCGCGGACTATAGGGCAGATCGCCGGGTCGAGCGAAGCGCGGAATTGATCAAGCGCGGAATTGATCAGGCGCGCCAGAGACGGCGTAGCGGTCCGTTGACGCCGTAGACCGGATCGGCCTTCGGGACCGGCACCTGCGCAATGTGAATGAGTGCCTTGGCGTGCTCACCCTTGCTGCCGCGGCAGAGGTCGTAGCGGCCATCGGGCGGATAGGCGCCAATGACCATCAGGTCCGGCCGCTTCCACAGGCATTGATGACCGGTGCCGGCCGGCAGCACGGCCACGTCGCCCGGGCCGAGCTCGATATCGCGACCCTGCGCGCCGCCGAAGCGCACCATGGCGCGGCCGCGCGCAATCCCGAGCGCCTCGTGAATGGAGGAATGGTAGTGGGCATAGGGATGGATGCCGTTGCGCCACATCTCGCCCCAGCCGTGCTCCGCGAACACCGCCTCGATCACGCTTTCCCGGTCGGGCGTGCCAGAGACGTCGATGGCGTTGCGATAAATAAGCAGCGCCAGACGCGGGTTGTTGGGGATCGACCCGTCATCCTCGAACGTCAGCGCCAGGGGCTCAACTAGCTCGGTCGCGGTGGGCATGGGCATCCTGGTCCAGGGCCGTCGGACTTTATCGCACGCCACTGTAAATGGCTTCTTACCGAGGCAACTGCCGGATGCGATAAGGGTTCCGGGGGCCGGTCAGCCCTGCCGTCGCTGGCGCATCATCCCCGTGAACCGCTCGAACAGATAGCGGCTGTCGCGCGGGCCGGGCGACGCTTCCGGATGGTACTGCACCGAGAACACCGGCTTGTCCTTGAGCGCGATGCCGCAATTCGAGCCGTCGAACAGCGACACATGGGTCTCCACCGCATTCGCGGGCAAGCTCGCGCGGTCGACCGCGAAGCCGTGGTTCATCGAGGTGATCTCGACCTTGCCGGTGGTGAGGTCCTTCACTGGATGGTTCGCGCCATGGTGGCCCTGGTGCATCTTGCTGGTGGTGGCGCCAACCGCGATGCCGAGCATCTGGTGGCCGAGGCAGATGCCGAACGTTGGCATGCCGCTGTCGATGATCTGGCGGATCACCGGCACCGCATATTCCCCGGTTGCCGCCGGATCGCCCGGGCCGTTGGAGAGGAACACGCCGTCGGGCTTGAGCGCCATGATGTCGTCGGCCGAGGTCGTCGCCGGCACCACCGTCACCTTGCAGCCGTTCGCCGCCAGGAGCCGCAGGATGTTGCGTTTGATGCCATAGTCGATAGCGACGACGTGGAACTGCGGCGCGCTCTGGCGGCCATAGCCCTTGCCCCATTCCCACGGCGTCTCGTCCCAGGTGAAGCGCTGCCCGCTCGTCACCATCGGGACGAGGTCCATGCCGACGAGGCCCGGCCAATCGCGCGCCTCTTTCTTAAGCGCATCGAGATCGAAGCGGCCGTCGAGCGCATGCGCGATCACGGCGTTCGGCATGCCCTTCTCGCGGATGAGGCTCGTGAGCGCGCGAGTGTCGATGCCGGCAAGCCCGATTACGCCACGCGCCTTGAGCCACTGGTCGAGATGGCGCGTGGCGCGATAGTTCGACGGATTGGTGATGGCGGTGTGCAACACGACGCCGCGTGCGCCCGGGGTCGCCGCCATACTGATGGTCTCGATGTCCTCCTCGTTGGTGCCGATATTGCCGATATGCGGAAACGTGAAAGTGATGATCTGGCCGGCATAGGACGGATCGGTCAGGATTTCCTCGTAGCCGGTCATGGCGGTGTTGAAGCAGACCTCGCCCACCGCTTGGCCAGCGGAGCCGAGGCCCACGCCTTCCAGCACGGTGCCGTCGGCGAGCACCAGGAGAGCGGTCGCCGGCGGCTCCGTCCAGCCGTCCATGTCTTGTTTGGCGGTGTCTTGTTTGGCGGTCATCGGCGGACTACATAGCCGCGAGCCGCCGCACGGTCAAAAGGAATACGACAATGGGCCCGGTCCTCAAGTCCTTGAGCGCGGTCCGCATTTTTGTGGACGATCTCGACCGCGCGCGCCAATTCTACGGCGATATCCTGGAGCTGCACGAGACCGCCGCCACCTCCGAATGGGCGGTCTTTGATATTGACGGCAAGCAGCTGATCATCGAGAAGGTTCCGCCGGACGATCCGGAGCACGAGCTCGTCGGCCGGCTACTCGCCGTCTCGTTCGAGGTCGACGACATCGAGGCGACCTTTCGCAATCTGACTGCGAAGGGCGTATCGTTTCCAGAGCCGCCGGAGAGGCAGAGCTGGGGTGGCACGCTCGCCTTTCCGCGCGATCCCGATGGGAACATCCTGACGCTGGTTGGCTAGCGGGCGGGAGGACCAAATGATCGTTACGGAATCGATCGTGACATGTCCCCATTGCGGACACCACTCGGCCGAACAGATGCCTGATGATGCGTGCCGGATTGCGTATGATTGCAAGGGATGTGGGGAGCGCCTGGTTCCGCGGGCTGGCGACTGCTGCGTGTTTTGCTCCTACGGGACCGCGCCCTGTCCGCCGATTCAACGCGAGCGAATGGCCATTCAGCGGTCGCTCTAACTGACAACGAGGCTCCCCGTGCTCCGAGACAAGATCAACGACTCCGTGAAAGTCGCCATGAAGGCGCAGGACAAACCGCGCCTTGCGGCGCTGCGCCTCATGAATGCGGCGATTCAAAACGCCACGATCGAGGCCGAGCGGGCGGGCAAGTCGCTGGGCGAGGACGATCTCCTGGGTCTGCTGCAGAAGATGATCAAGCAGCGCCAGGAATCGGTCGAGATTTACGAGAAGGGCGGCCGCAAGGAATTGGCCGACCAGGAGCGCGGCGAGATCGAGGTCATCAAGGGCTTCATGCCGCAGCAGATGTCGGAGGCCGAGGCGAAGGCCGCGATCGCGGCCGTGATCAAGGACACCGGCGCGTCCGGCATGAAGGACATGGGCAAGGTGATGGCCGCGCTCAAGGAGCGCCACGCCGGCAAGATGGACTTCGGCAAGGCGAGCGGGCTGGTGAAGGGGCTGTTGTCCGGGTGAGACGGGCCGGGCATGACGATCGCCGCCACGGATTGACACCCTATGTCGAGCGTTTGTGGGAGCGGTAGACGCGCGTCACCCGATCACCGCGCGCAACGCCACGAATACAATCGCGCCGCCCGCGATCAACATCATCGGATGCAGCAGTGGCCGCCAGGTGAGCAGTGCGCAGGCGGCGAGCGCCATCGCCCAGGCCAGCGGGCCCGACTCCTCGACCCGCAGGATCATCACGCCGCCCGAGATCATCAGGCCAGCGCCGATCGGGCGCAGACCGTTCTCGATCGCGGCATGCCAACGCGAGCCGCGATAGCGATTCCAGACGCGGGCGATCACGAAGCAGAGCGCCGAGGAGGGTACGTAAAGAGCAAGCGTCGCAACCAGCGCGCCCGGCAGCCCGGCGACCCGCCAGCCGAGAATCGTGGTCAGCATCGAGCCCGGCCCCGGCGTCACCCGCGCGATCGCGAACAGCTCGAGATATTCGCGGCCCGTGATCCAGTGATAGACGTCGACGGCCTGATATTGCAGCGGCGCATAGATCGCCGAGGCGCCGCCGAGCGCGACCAGCGAGAGTGGCGCGATCACGACAATCAGCGCGATGAGCGGATGATCACTCATGCGGAGCCTTCTGCGCCGGGCGCATGTACGCCGCCGCGATGCTGAGTGGCGCAAGCGTGAGCAGAACGGGCAGCAGCGGCCACTGCAGCAGGCCGACCGCTACGAAGGTCGCGACCAGCACCAGGATCGAGGGCCAGTGGCGCACAGCGTCCTTCATCGACGCCATGCCGAGCCGGAAGATCATGCCGACCGCGACGGTCGCAATGCCGGTCATGGCGGCGGTGAAGCCCGGCAACTCGACCAGGCGATTGTAGGCAACTGCGGCCGCGATCACGATGAAGAACGGTCCGGACAGCAGGCCTGCAAGCGCGACCGCGGAGCCCGCAGCGCCGCGCACATGCTGGCCGATATAGACCGCCATGTTGGTCGAGTTCACGCCCGGCAGCAGCTGCGCCAGCGAATAGCCGGAGAAGAACTCGTCGTTGGTCATCCAGCCGCGCACCAGCACCACCTCGCGGTGGAACCAGGCGGTGAGCCCGCCGCCGAAGCTGAACAGGCCAACCCCGAAGAACAGCTTATAGAGGGCAAGGAGTGAGACGGCAGGCTTTTGCATTAACGGAATCGGAAGGGAGCTGGGGACCGGCGGTGCTGTTAAAGCAAGAAAAACGAGCCGAGGGAACCGTGGAAGCGGATGTGCTCATGCCCTCGGCGCCACCGGCAGTATGATGCACGAAGTGTGCCGGGCGTCGCAGCTTCTTGCTCGACACGAGCACGCCTGATCTATTCATGCACAATCGATTGGAGGACGTCCATGTGCTGCTGCACACGCGTATTGTGCCTGGCCGCGCTCGCCCTGTGTATCGCAACGCCCGCACTGGCGCAGGACTATCCGAACCGGCCGATCCGGGTGATCGTTACGACGAGCCCAGGCGGCATCAGCGACGTGTTCCTGCGCGCGCTTGGCGAGGCGCTGCACCAGCGCCTGGGCCAGCCGCTGGTGGTTGAAAATCGCGCCGGCGGCAACATGATCATCGGGGCGCGCGCCTGCGCGGAGGCGGCGCCCGACGGCTACACGCTCTGCGTCATGCCGGGCGAGCCGCTCACCTACAATCAGTTCCAGTTCAAGAATCTGCCCTACGACCCTGACAAGAGCTTCCAGCCGATCACCAACTTTTTCTTTCTGACGCAGACGCTCGGTGTGAGCGCGAAGCTCAACGTGAAGAGCCTCGCCGAGCTCGCCGCCTATTCCAAGGCCCATGCCGGGACGCTCTCCTATTCGGCGCCGTCGTCGTCGCCGATCGTGTTCATGGAAAAGTGGAAGCAGGAAACCGGCGCCGACCTCGTGCGAGTGCCCTTCAAGGGCGGCGGCGACACCATCAACGGCATTCTCTCCGGCATCACGCCGGTGGGCTTCCTTGGCCTCGGCAACATGATCTCGCACATCCGTGCCGGCACCATCACCGCCATTCTCACCGACGGTGAGAAGCGCTCGCCGCTGATTCCGGACGTTACGACGCTGGACGAGATCGGCTTCGCGCGCGACCACACCCGCGCGTTCTTCGGGCTGCTGGCGCCCGCCGGCACGCCGCGTGCGCTCATCGACCGGCTGCGCGGCGAGATCGCGAGCATTGCAAGCGAGCCTGCGTTTCGCAACCGTCACATGGTCGAGCGCGCGCTCGAGCCGGTGATAAATACGCCGGAGGAGTTCCGCCAGTTCCTGATCGACGATCGCGTGCGCGCCGAGAAGATTGTCAAGGCGGCGGGGCTGTCGCCGCAGTAGTGCATCGTCCCCTGGCCGAGGCGGCGATATTTCGGCATGCTCGGCCGATCAACAAGACGCCTTGGGAGGACAGCATCATGCAGGATGACGCGCGCGCACGCCGATCGGCGCATTTCAGCCGCCGCCGTTTCATGGCATCCGCTGCAGCGACGCTCGCTGCGGGCGCCGCCGGCCGAGTGCCTGCCTTCGCGCAGGCGGGTCCCTCCCGCACGCTCATCAAGGGCGGCGTGGTCTTGAGCTTCGACCGCGGCGTCGGCGATTTCGACAAGGCCGATGTCCTGATCGAAGGCAGCCGGATCGCGGCGGTGCGGCCGGACATCAGCGCGCAGGCGACCGTGATCGACGCGACCGATATGATCGTGCTGCCGGGATTCATCGACACCCACCATCACTGCTACCAGAGCGCCCTGCGCAACGTCTTGGCGAACGGGCTTCTCTCGGATTATTTCCGTGACATTTCCGGCGCAGCCACCAATCACTACCGGCCCGAGGATGCCTATGTCGGCAACCTGATCGGCGCGCTGCGCGCGCTCGACGCCGGCATCACCACGATCACCGATCTCTCGCAGGTCTCGAACACGCCGGAGCACAGCGACGCGCTGATCAAGGGGCTGAAGGATTCCGGCATCCGCGCGGTCTATGCCTATTCGCGCGGCTCGGGCGCAGCGGCCAAGTATCCGGCCGACGTCGAGCGCATTCAGAAGCAGCACTTCGCCTCATCGGATCAGCTCGTCACGCTTGCGCTCGGCACCGCCGTGAACAAGGAGCAATGGCTGCTGGCGCGCCGCCATGGCCTGCGCATTTTCACGCACGTGGTTGGCGGCAATCCCGGTGTCGGGCCTGACGAGGTGATGAAGCTCGGCGATGAAGGGCTCATGGGGGCGGACAACGTCTACATCCACTTCACCAATGCGAGCGATGCGCAGATGCGTCGCATCAAGGACACCGGTGGCTCGCTCTCCATCGCGTGCCCGATCGAGATGGCGATGCGGCACGGCACGCCGCCGATTCAGCAGGCGCTCGACGCCGGCATCCGGCCGAGTCTCTCGAGCGATGTCGAGACGACCATGGCGGCCGACATGTTCTCGCAGATGCGCTCGGTGTTTACGCTGCAGCGGGCGCTCCTCAACGAGCGCTCGATCAAAGGCGAGAAGAACCTGCCGCCATTGCTCCAGTCCCGCGACGTGATCGAGTTCGCCACGCTGCAGGGTGCGCGCACCGACGGGCTCGACGCCAAGGTGGGCACGCTCACGCCCGGCAAGGAGGCCGATATCGTCCTGCTGCGCACCGACCTGTTCAACACGCTGCCGTTCAACAATGCCTACGGGGCGGTCGTCACCGCGATGGACACCAGCAACGTCGATACGGTTTTCGTCGCCGGCAAGGCGGTGAAGCGTGCCGGCAAGCTTGTCGACGTCGATCTCGCGAGCGTGCGCCGGCAGGCGGCCGCCTCGCGCGACTATCTCGTCGGCAGACTGGGCTGGCCGCGCTCGGTCATCGACACCAGCCTGTCCGGGCACTGATAGAGAGTTGTCGTCACGACACCTGCAGTAGAGTGTCGGTGAGCCACTCGGGTGCGTCCACCATCACGTCGTGACCAGAGGCGGGCGCCTCGAAGGTCCGCCAGGTCTTGTCGACCTTGCACTCGGCCAGCGCCTTGTCGAACGCCGGCTGCGGATACTTCACGGCGCGGATGTAGGTCTTCTTCGCCACTTTCTCGCGCGCGCCGGTGAGCTTGATCGGCTGCAGCGCGACGCCATTCGGCTGCGCCGTCGTTTTCGAATCGACCCAGGGGCGGTCCTTCTCGTTGACGAAGAACGCTTCGGCGCGTGGCGCCAGGCGCCCGGCTTCGCCGCGCGCGACTGCTTCGAGCAGCGCCTTGCGGCTGAACTCGGAGGCGAAGTCGAAGCCGCGCTGGCCGTCCTCGGGCTTGAAGGCGTCAACCCAGACGATCGATGAGATGCGGTCGAGCGTCTGCTCGATGGCGCCAGAGCCCGGCCAGCCGCCATAGGAGTGCACGGCCAGGCAGATGTCGTGCAGGTCTTCCCATTTGATCAGGTTGACGATGTCGGCGATGTGGGTGTCGAGATTGATGTCCTTGCTCATGAGATGCGAGCGGTCGGCCACGCCGGTCAGCGTCGGCGTGTAGACCTTGTGGCCCTTCTTCTCGAGGAGGTCGGCGACGCGCCGCCAGCACCAGCCGCCATGCCAGGCGCCGTGCACCAGCACGAAGGTCTTGCGCGCCTGCGCCAGCGCGGGCGTGCCGCCAAGCGCAGCCGCGCTGATGCCTGCGGTTGCGCTGGCAAGCACGGTTCGGCGCGTCATCGGCAGGTCGTTCGTCGCGGACATGATGTCCTCCCGGCGGAGTTGTTTGTTACAATTCTGGGCGATTGTAGCGGGCTCGTACGGGCGTGTCGCGGGCTAGACAACGATCTGTCGGATTTCGGGACGTTCGGTGGGGCGCCCCAGACTGGGCAATTTCTCGACCATCTCGAGAGAATCCCAGATTTGCTTCAGAGCACGTTTGGAAGCGTCAGGATTAAGCCGTTCGAGAAAGGATCGCACTCGGTCCACGTCCGAGACGGCCTCGGACGATAGCAGGATCACGTTATATTCCGAGGCTTGGGCCGTGGCGGGCGGGCGGGTGAGAAAGGCATACAATGCAGCATGGGCAGCAGCACACTTTCGGGCATTGGTATGGCCATAACGCTGATCCGGCTGTGGAAAACTGGGAAAACCGAATGGCATCCCATTTACCTGCTGGCTGACCCTATTCTGCCTCAGATTACCGGCTACGGTAACGAATCAGTAAGTGATTCGTGGAATCACCATGCGTTTCTCGCCCCAATTCCTGGATGAGCTGCGTGCCCGGCTTCCGGTCTCGGAAGTCGTCGGGCGGCGCGTGAAGCTGCGCAAGGCGGGGCGGGAATGGAAGGGCCTTTCGCCCTTCAACAAGGAGAAAACGCCGTCGTTCTTCGTGAACGACCAGAAGCAGGCGTGGTTCGACTTCTCCTCCGGCAAGAACGGCTCGATCTTCGACTTCCTGATGCTCACGGAGGGGCTCTCGTTCCCGGAGGCGGTGGAGCGGCTGGCCGCCGACGCCGGCATGCCGCTGCCCAAGGTCTCGCACGAGGAAGAGGCGCGCGAGGAGAAGCGCCGCAGCCTTACCGACGTCATGGAGATGGCGGCGCAGTTCTTCGAGGCGACGCTCGCGGGCCGCATCGGCGCCAAGGCGCGCGGCTATCTCGCCGACCGCAGCCTCGATCCGGCCACGCAGGTGAAGTTCCGCCTCGGCTATGCGCCAGGCGAGCGCTTCGCCCTCAAGGAGTATCTCGGCAATCAGGGTGTCTCGGTCGACGACATGGTGGCAGGTGGCCTCCTCGTTTCGGGCGAGGATATCCCGGTGCCTTACGATCGCTTCCGTGATCGGGTGATATTTCCGATCACCGACCCGCGCGGACGGGTGATCGCCTTTGGCGGGCGCGCGCTGGAGAAGGAAGCGCAGGCGAAATACCTGAACTCGCCCGAGACCTCGCTCTTTCACAAGGGCGGAACGCTCTACAACATCGCGATGGCGCGCGCAGCCGCGCATAAGGGCGCCCCGGTGGTCGCGGTCGAGGGTTACGTCGACGTGATCGCGATGGTGAATGCCGGCTACGAGGGCGCGGTGGCGCCGCTCGGCACCGCGCTCACCGAGGACCAGCTTGCGCTGACCTGGAAGATGGCGGACGAGCCGATCCTCTGCTTCGACGGCGACGGGGCCGGGCGCCGCGCCGCCTATCGGGCCGTCGACATCGCGCTGCCGCTGGTGCGGCCCGGCAAGAGCCTGCGGTTTGCGACCCTGCCGGAAGGCCAGGATCCCGATGACCTCTGGCGCTCGGGTGGTCGCGAGGCGATCGACGCGGTGCTCTCGGCCGCGCGTCCGCTCGCCGACATGCTGTGGATGCGCGAGACCGAGGCGGCAAGCTTCACGACGCCCGAGCGGCGCGCCGCGCTGGAAGCGCGCATCGGCGAGATCACCGGCGCGATCGGCGACGAGACCGTCCGCAAATATTATCGGCGCGATTTCGGCGAGCGGCTGCGGCGGCTGTTCTTCGGCTCCGACGAGCGGCCGCGGGCAGGACAATCGCAAGGGCGGCGGCCGAATAGCGAATGGCGTGGAGCCAACAAGGGTCGCAAGCCGGGCCGCAATGCGACGCCCACCGGCCGCTATTCGTCATTCGCCACCCGTCCGGGCGACGGGCCCTACGTGGTCGCGAGCCCGCAGCTGGCCGCAAGCCCGATCCTGCGCGGCCGCGCCTCCATCCCGCGGCGGGAGGCACTGATCCTGCAAGCTGCGATTAACCATCCCTGGCTGCTCGACGAGCATCTGGAAGCGCTGGAGGGCACCGAGTTCCGTCACCCCGACGCCGAGAAGGTGAAGGCCGCGCTGATCGACATTGCGGCCGGCGCCGCGGGCGCCGCCTCCGACGGCGAGGCCGTGCGTGGCGAGCTCGACCGTCGCGGGATAACCGAGCTGGTCGAGCGCATCGAGCGCGCGATCACCGTCCCCTCGGTCTGGGGCGCGCGTCCGGATGCGGCGCCGGCCGATGTGGTGATGACATGGAATCAGCTTTTTGCCTTGCATCGGCAGTGGCATTCCCTAATTAAGGAGCTCAAGGACGCCGAGCAGGCCTTGGGCCGTGATACGACCGAGGCTAACTACACCTGGTTGCAGGACGTTAAAGCACGCCTTTCGGTGGTCGAGGGGACCGAAGCCCTGGTTGAAGGGTTTGGGGCTTCGTCGGGCCGGGGGGCAACGGGCTTTTGACGTCAGTGCTTGGGCTGGTGTTTGGGCTGGTGCTTAGGCTGGGCGCGGAGCTGGGAGGCGGCGGGTTGTTG
>Ga0209488_10004252_pt1 | contig 11259 bp, 8 predicted proteins | sample Rivendell_Oct201_8_FD_188349 | JGI IMG/M metagenome (GOLD analysis project Ga0209488, IMG submission 188349) | Vadose zone soil microbial communities from the Eel River Critical Zone Observatory, Northern California, USA -... | ecosystem: Environmental > Terrestrial > Soil > Vadose zone >... | reverse complement strand
CGATGCCGAGGCGGTCGTCGTCGCGCTGAAGAGCCGGACGATCCCGGCCTCGGAAGCGATCGAGAAGAGTCTCGCCGCGCTCTCCCGGCTGCAACAGGCGGGCGCCCGCCAGATTCTGTTCAAATATTGCTCGACCTTCGACTCGACCGATGCCGGCAATATCGGCCCGGTCGCCGAGGCGCTGATGGACGCGCTCGGCACCGAGTTCACCTTGTTCTGCCCGGCCTTTCCCGAAGCCGGGCGGACGATCTACCGCGGCTATCTGTTCGTCGGCGACGTGCTGCTCTCGGAATCGGGCATGCGCGATCACCCATTGACCCCGATGCGCGACCCGAGCCTGGTGCGCGTCCTGCAGCGGCAAAGCCGCGGCCGCGTCGGTCTGGTCCCGGTCGCGACCGTCGCCCGCGGTCCCGAGGCGATACGCGCCGCCTTTGCGGAGGCCCGCCAGCAGGGCTTCCGACACACGATCGTGGATGCGATCGAGGACCGGCATCTCGAAGCGATCGGCGCCGCGGCCGCGGACTTTAAGCTGATCACTGGAGGATCCGGCATCGCGCTCGGCCTGCCGGAGAATTTCCGCCGCCAGGGCCTTCTTGGGGCCGCGGACGGCGCCGACACCCTCCCTGCGATATCCGGCGCAGCGGCGGTGCTATCCGGGTCCTGCTCGCCGGCGACCCTCGCCCAGGTCGCCTTCATGCGGGATCGGGCGCCGGTCTTCACCGTCGACCCGATCGCAATTGCCGAGGGGCGCAGGGTGGCGGAGGAAGCGCTGGACTGGGCGAAGCCATTGCTCGGAGATCCGCCCATCCTGATCTCGGCGACGGCACCACCCGAAACGGTCGCGGAAGTGCAGCGCCGGCTCGGCCGCGAACGGGCCGGGGCATTGGTCGAGGAGACGCTCGCCGCCATCGCCTGCGGCCTCTCTGCAAAGGGCGCGCGGCGGTTCGTCATCGCCGGCGGCGAGACCGCGGGTGCGATTGTGCAAGCGCTCGGCGTCACCGGGCTGCGCATCGGCCGGCAGATCGATCCCGGTGTGCCTTGGACGATGAGCCTCGGCTCGCCGAGGCTCGCGCTGGCCCTCAAATCCGGCAATTTCGGCGCGCCGGACTTTTTCCTGCGCGCCTTTTCGGTTCTGTCCAGAGAGTCGGCGTGATCCGTCGAGATTGCTTCGTCGCCTGCGTCTCCTCGCAATGACAGCCCCGCGTTGTCATTGCGAGCGCAGCGAAGCAATCTCGCAATATCCGGAAATCTCTAGACAGGGGAGACACGAGATGAGCGAGGCAAACCTGCGCGAAGCAATCTGCGCGATCGGCCAATCGATCTTTGCGCGCGGCCTGACCGCCGGGTCCTCCGGGAACATCAGCGTGCGGACCGACGAGGGCTGGCTGATGACGCCGACCAACGCCTCGCTCGGCCGGCTCGACCCGGCGCGGCTGTCAAAGCTCGACCGTGACGGACGGCTCCTCTCGGGCGACCCGCCAACCAAGGAAAGCTTTCTGCACCGTGTCATGTACGAGGAGCGTCCTGCCACCGGGGCGGTCGTGCACCTGCATTCGACGCATTCGGTGGCCGTCTCCTGCCTCGCCGAGATCGACCCCGCAGACGTGCTCCCGCCGATCACCGCTTATTACGTGATGCGGGTCGGCCGGCTGCCGCTCGTTCCTTATTTTCGCCCCGGCGATCTGGCGCTCGCCGAAGCCGTGCGCGGCTTTGCCGGCAAGCACCATGCCGTATTGCTGGCCAATCATGGCCCGGTCGTCGGCGGATCAAACCTCGACGCCGCGGTTAACGCGATCGAGGAGCTCGAGGAAACGGCCAAGCTCTATCTGCTGTTGCGCGGCGCCAAGACCCGCTATCTGACGCCGGCGCAAGTGAGCGAGCTGGAGGGATGAGAAACTTTCTGCGCGCGCTACTGGCGGCAGCGCTCTTTGCGTGGTCGGCGCCACCCGAAGCGTGCGCGTCGGAGCCGATCACCATCGGCCTTGGCATGGCGCTGACCGGCGGGCTCGCCGTTGTCGGCAAATCCGGGCTCCTCGCGATGCAGATCTGGGCCGAGGACGTCAACGCCAAGGGCGGGCTTTTGGGGCGGCCGGTCAAATTGATTTACTATGACGACCAGAGCAACCCCGCCGTGGTGCCCGGGATCTACACCAAGCTGCTCGACGTCGACAAAGTCGACCTCGCGATCTCCGGCTACGCGACCAACCAGGTGGTGCCGGCATTGCCGGTGATGATCCAGCACAACAAACTGTTCTTTGGCCTGTTCGCGCTCGACGCCAACGGCGAATTCCATTACTCGAAATATTTCTCGATGCTGGTTTTCGGTCCGGAACCGCTGAAGACCTTTTCCAAAGGCTATTTCGACTTGGCGATGGCGCAGACGCCAAAGCCGCAGACATTGGCGATCGTCGCCGCCGATGCGGAGTTCGCCAAGAAAGCCAGCGATGGCGCACGCGACAACGCCAAGGCGGCCGGGCTCAGGATCGTCTACGACCGGACCTACCCGCCGACCACGGTCGACTTCACCCCGATCATCCGCGCCGTGCAGGCGGCCAACCCCGACTTTGTCTATGTCGCCTCGTACCCGCCCGACACGGTCGGCATTTTGCACACGGTCAGCGAGATCGGGCTCAAGACCAATTTGCTCGGCGGCGGTATGGTCGGGCTGCCGACTGCGGCGCTGAAGACCCAGCTCGGCCCGCAGATGAACGGCATCGTCAATGTCGAGCTGTGGGAGCCGGTGCCGACCATGGAGTTCCCGGGGATCATGGACTTCCTGAAGAAATATCAGGCCAAGGCGGCGAGCGAGGGGGTCGATCCGCTGGGCTATTTCCTGCCGCCCTTCGCCTACGCCGAATTGCAGATCCTCGGCGATGCGGTGGAGGCGACAAAGAGCCTCGACGACGACAAGCTCGCCCAATACATGCACACCCACAGCTTCAAGACGATTGTCGGGAATGTCGCGTTTGGCGAGGGCGGCGAATGGACCGAAGGGAGACCGATCTGGGTGCAGTACCACGATATCAAGGGGAACGACCTGGAGCAGTTCAAACAGCCCTCGACCGTCGCGATCCTGGCACCCGCCCAATACAAGACCGGCGACCTGATCTACCCTTACAGCGAAGCACGGAAATAAACCCGGGTTGCCGGCGCGGGCGGCGTCCCGCATGATCGCGTCGGGACAACAAGACATCACGGTCGGGGAATGAGCGCCAAGAGCAAGGTCTATTCGAGCTTTGACGATGCGGTTCGCGACATACCGGATGGGGCGACCCTCGGCTTTGGCGGGTTTGCGGTCGTCGGGATGCCGATCAACCTCTATCAGGCAGTGGCCAAGCAGGGTGCCAAGAACCTGACCTGCGTGTCCAATTCGACGCGCGGCGGCGCCACGCTGCCAGCCGATGCGCCCGACATGGGCCAGATGATCAAGAACGGGCAGGTCAGCAAAGTGATCTGCGCCTTCACCGCCCCGACCCGGGCATCGCAACGGCTGATCTTGTCCGAATATGTCGATAAGGGCCTGATCGAGGCGGAGCTGGTCCCGCAAGGCACGCTCGCCGAGCGGATGCGGGCGGCCGGCGCGGGAATTCCGGCCTTCTATACTCCGGCCGCGATCGGCACCGAGCTGGCCGAGGGCAGGGAGACGCGGGTCTTCAATGGCCGCGAGTACCTGCTGGAGCACGCCTTACCGCTCGATTACGCCTTCATCCGAGCCTACCAGGCCGACGCGTCGGGCAATCTTCGGTTCAGGCGGTCACAGCGCAACTTCAACCCGATCATGGCGATGGCGGCGCGCGTCACGGTGGTCGAGGTCGAGGAGGACATTCTGCCGACCGGCGCCATCGACCCCGACGATGTGCATACCGCGGGGGTCTTCGTGCACCGGGTGGTCAAGATCCCGCCGCCGCCCGAAGGGTGGTGGCCGCAGCGCCCAGGGAGCGTCGAGCGATGAGCGAGAGAGCAAAGGGGCTTACCCGCCAGCAGATGTGCGACCGGCTGGCCATGGAATTCGGTGACGGCTGGATCGTCAATCTCGGTATCGGCATCCCGACCCTGTGCTCGAATTTCGATTTCGGCGACAAGGAGATCATCTTCCATTCCGAGAACGGGGTGATCGGCTACGGCCCACTCGCGGCACCGGGCAACGAGGATCTGCACCTCGTCAACGCCGGCGGTCAGCACGTGACGTTGCGGCCCGGCGCTGCGATCGTCCATCACGCGGACTCATTCGCGCTGATCCGCAGCGGGCGGATCGACGTCACCGTCCTCGGCGCCTACGAGGTCGCCGAGAACGGCGATTTCGCCAACTGGAAGATGGCCGGACAACAGGGCGGCGGCATCGGCGGGGCGATGGATCTGGCGGCCTGCGCCAAGCACGTCTTTGTCGCGATGGAGCACCAGACGAGAGACGGCAAACCACGCCTTGTCGAGCGCTGCGCGATCCCCGCTACAGCGCGCCGCGTCGTCAATCTCGTCGCTACCAATTTCGGACTGTTCGAGGTGACCCGGGAGGGTCTGGCCCTGCGCGAGATCGGCCCCGGCGTGACGGTCGATGAGGTGAGGGCTGCGACCGGATGCAACCTGATCATCCCCACCGAGGTCCCGCCCGTCCGCATGGCGAGATAGCCCGACCTTTCGCCATTCCGGGGCGTGGGCGCAGCTCACAAGCCCGGAAGCCAGGAGCACCGGGCGGTCTCTCCTTTAGCGTCAGGCAAGCGATCTGGAGCTGGCGCGGCGGGGTTCGCGCGAAGCAGATCGCGGCTCTTTCGGTTGAGGCGGTACGAACTCGCGGGGGCGGCCATCCTCGTCGACCGCGACAAAAGTGAACTCGGACTCTGTCACCTTGACGCGCTCGCCTTGACCCTGTCGCAGCACCCAGACCTCGACATCCAGAGTGATCGAGGTGCGGCCGAGGCGCTTGACCTCGGTATAGCAGCAGACGGTGTCACCGACATGCACCGGCTGCAGAAATGTGATGTTCGAGACGGAAACCGTCACAACGCGCCCACCGGCATGGGGTGTCGCCGACATCTTCCCGGCGGAATCCATCAATGCCATGATCCAGCCGCCAAAGATGTCCCCCCTGGGATTGCAGTCCGCCGGCATTGCCAATGTGCGAGAAGCGAGCTCGCCCTTCGGTTCGGTCGAATTCCGTTGCCTTTCCTTGTAGCGCATTCGCTTGCATCTCCAGGCTGCGGATAACGAACAGCGTGGCCCCACCGGCACGCTTGTGCCGTTGTCATGTTGCGATGCAACATAAAATTGTCAATGCCATCGAAAAGTTAGGGAGATTTTCGTGCTGCATTGCGTAAAAAGTAGTCAGGTGGACGGTCTCGACTTGATGCAGCCTCCGCCGTGCCGTCAAATGTTTACCCTATGGCTTCAGATGGCGGAATGTTGGTCGCTCCGTTCACGCTTTTATAACCGTGCCCACTGATCTAGAACCGGGAAGGTGGCGACGCGCCGCCGTCGCGAGCGATAAGCACAGGGAGGCAAACGGCTCATGAAGCCCATTGTTCGAGGATTTGTCGCGGCCGGCTGCCTGCTGTGCGCCATGCTCGCGGCCGATACGGCCATGGCGCAAAAATCGGGCGGCATTCTCAAAATTTATCATCGGGACAGCCCGGCGAGCATGTCGATCCTCGAGGAAGGGACGAACTCGACCGAGATCCCGATGATGGGGGTGTTCAACAACCTCGTCATGTACGACCAGCATGTGGCGCAGAACAGCCTCTCCTCGATCGTGCCGGACCTCGCCACCAGCTGGTCGACGAGCGAAGACGGGCTCCAACTGACTTTTCGGTTGCGCGAGGGCGTCAAATGGCATGACGGCAAGCCCTTTACCGCCAAGGACGTCCAGTGCACTTGGGAGATGCTGACCGGCAAGGCGAACGAAAAGCTCCGCCTCAATCCGCGCAAGTCTTGGTACAACAACATCGAAGAAATCACCACCAACGGCGACCATGAGGCGACGTTTGTCCTGAAGCGGCCTCAGCCGTGGTTGATTGCGCTGCTGGCATCGGGCTATGCGCCGGTCTATCCGTGCCATGTTTCGCCGCGCGACATGCGCACCCAGCCGATCGGTACCGGGCCGTTCAAATTTGTCGAGTTTAAGCCCAACGAAAGGATCACGGTGGCGCGAAACCCCGATTATTGGAAGAAGGGCCGCCCCTATCTCGACGGGATCGAATACACGATCATCCCGAACCGCTCGACGGCGGTTCTCGCCTTTATTGCCGGCAAGTTCGATATGACCTTCCCGTTCGAGGTCTCGATCCCGCTGCTTAAGGACATCAAGAGCCAGGCGCCCCAGGCGATCTGTGACCTGGCGCCGGGCAATGCCAGCACCAACCTGATCATCAACCGAGACAGGCCGCCCTTTGACAACCCGGAAATCCGGCGGGCGATGATGCTGAGTCTCGACCGCAAGTCGTTTATCGATATCCTCGCAGAGGGCCAGGGCGACATCGGCGGAGCGATGCAACCGCCGCTTGCCGGTATTTGGGGAATGCCGCCGGAGCTTTTGAAAACGGTTCCGGGCTACGACCCCGACGTAGAAAAGAACCGCGCACAAGCCCGCGCACTCATGGAGAAGTCAGGTTACGGGCCGGGCAATCGGCTGAAGCTGACGGTCTCGGCGCGCAACATCCCGATCTTCCGAGACCCGGCGGTCATTCTGATCGACCAGCTCAAGGAAATTTATATCGACGGCGCCCTCGACCCTGTCGAGACCGCCAATTGGTTTCCCAAGGTCGCGCGTAAGGATTACCAAATTGGCCAGAACAATACGGGGAGCGGCGTCGACGACCCCGACCAGCAATTCTACGAGAATTACGCCTGCGGCTCGGAGCGCAACTACACCGGCTATTGCAACCCCGAGCTCGAGAAGCAATTCGCCCAGCAGTCGATGGAAGCCGACCAGGCGAAACGCCGCCAGCTCGTCTGGGAGATCGACAAGAAATTGCAGGAGGACGGGGCGCGGCCGATCATCTATCACTTCCGCGCCGCGACCTGCTGGCAGCCCAAGCTGAAGGGGCTGACGATCATGGTCAACAGCCAGTACAATGGCTGGCGCTTCGAAGACCTCTGGCTCGACGAGTAACGCGGTTACCGGGTGGGCGCGAAGGCGACGCCGCGGAACACTTCACCGGAGCGCGATCGCTGCAATGTCACAAAGTGCTCGAGCGTTCCTTGGTAATCGCTCGATTGGCCGTAATCCTGGTCGTGGTCGACCGGCAGCTGAGTTGCAGCAATCGCGTCCGTGACGGCAACCAGCTTTGTCGGATCGGGCTCACCGCCCGAGATTGTGCTGGTCTGCGCTGTGATGGCGTAAATCGTCACTGTACCGTCGCGATTGACGCGGCCCGTCAAATTGCGCAGCCCGGTCGTAAAGGTCGGCACCGGATAGCCCGGTATATTCTGCGGCTTGTTGATCTGGAGCCCGTCCTGAAGGACGTAGACGAGCTGCCAGAATGGCGAATTTCCTGGAACCAGCACCCATTTCTGCAATCCGGCCAGCGGATCGGAGACGAGATCGGTTTCACTCTGGCCGTTGGCGTTCGTCAACGTGATCGTAGAGTTACCTTCATCTGCGACATAAAGCGTCGTCGGATTGGCAAAGAAGAAGCCAAACGGGGTCAGCGGTGAAGGGCCGTTGGTGTTTGGATTGGTGGCCTGGTTTCCGAGCAGCTGGACAATGGTGTTGTTGGTGCCGCCTGTGGGCACACCGGCACCCGTCCCGTTCACCACCTGCGCCAAGGTCGCATTCGGGAAGTTGCCGTTCAGAACCTGGAAAACGCCGTCGTCGCCATTGCCGCCGCTGCCCTTGGAGACGTACAGGTTCTGCACGCCGCTGGCGTCGGCGAAGATGCCGATGCCACGCCAGTTATTGTCCTTGACGTGGTTCTTCGCAGATTCGTCCGGCCGGTCGCTGGCGAGATAGGTCCCGAGCTGGATGGAATCCTTCGAGCCCGGCAGACCGAGACGGGCGCCGATGGTAAGCCCAGGGCCGGTCGTCCCGCCGGCGTTCGTGGTCGAATCGGCATTGCCCGCCATATAGAATTCTTTGCCATCCAACGTAATGGCGCCGCGCGGATTGTCGCCGCTATAGGCGAAGTCCTCTATTGTGACCGTGACAGTGAGGTCGTATTTGACGAGGGCGACGGCACGATCGTAGAACGGGCCAGTGGCGCCTGTGATCTGCGCGTTGGGGTTCGTCGTCTCGGAATTCGACACGCCTTCGAGGCCGGCCGCGCCATTATATCCCATGTAGGTCACGTAATGGCCGTCGAGTGACAAGTGCAGCGAGCCCTCGGATTTCGAGCTGAAGCTCGTCGTGATGATCGGCTGCCCCTGCTTCACTGCAGCGGTCGTTAGGGGCAATGTCGAGAGGAGAGGCGCACCGGGAGAGGGCTTGTAGTAGTCGAGAAAGACGTTGCCCTGGATGCCGCTGACATGGGGATCGTTGAAAATCTGCGGAAAGGGTTCGGGCGCGGGTGTCGGGGCGACATACAGAATACGGCTCACGACCAGCGTTCCGCCACCGTTCATCTGGTCGGTCGGAGCGGCAAGGCCGACACTGCTCGCGAGCAGCGCCAAGCCGCAGAGCAGCGCGAAGCGCAGCGATCGGGACATGCTCTCAGTTAAGACCGTGGCTATCATTGAGTTTTCCCCCTCTTTGCTAAATTCCAACCGGGACAACCGTTCAGTTTTTATCGAGATACCCTCCACCGATGTCACTTTCGTGTCAGAGCGTTTTAGGACCCGCGATCGCAGATCGGGTACGCGTCGGTTGCATTTGTGATAGCCTGGCGGCTGTCGGTACCTTGTGGCCGAGAACTCAGCGAATTGAGGCGGCAGGGATATGGTTCCGGCCGTGGTCGCCTCGCGATGTGAAGGGAGGAACTGGAGATGAGACAGGATCTTCGTGCGCTCGCTGCCGCGGCAACCTTGGTGGCGGCAATGGCCGCCTCCGAAGCGGCGTCGGCGCAAAAACAGGGCGGCATTCTTAGACTGTCACATTTCGACAGCCCGGCCAGCATGTCGATCCTCGAAGAGTCGACGCGTGCCGCCGAGCAGCCGATGATGCATGTCTTCAATAATCTGATCATGTACAAGCAGGATGTTCCGCAGAACAGCCTGCAATCGATCGTGCCAGATTTGGCGACCGGCTGGTCGTGGAGCGAGGAAGGAACCGAGCTGACTTTCCCGTTGCGTCAGGGCGTCAAATGGCATGACGGCAAGCCTTTCACGGCCAAGGACGTGAAATGCACCTGGGACCTGCTGATGGGTACAGGTAGTGACAAGCTGCGTGTGGACCCACGCAAGTCCTGGTATGACAATGTTGCTGAAGTAACCACCCGGGGTGACTTCGAGGTCAGCTTCAAGCTCAAGCAGCCGCAGCCCTATCTGTTGACGCTGCTGGCCTCCGGCTGGTCGCCGATCTATCCCTGCCATGTGCCGGCGCGCGAGATGCGCCAACACCCGATCGGTACCGGCCCGTTCAAATTTGTCGAGTTCAAGCCGAACGAATACATCAAGGTCACCCGCAATCCCGATTACTGGAAGCCGGACCGACCCTATCTCGATGGCATCGAATACACGATTATGCGCGAAGGCGGACCCCGCAACCTGGCCTTCTTCGCTGGGCGGTTCGATATGATTCCGTTGAGTGTGACCATCCCGACGCTCAAGGACTTCCAGGCGCAGGCGCCGCACGCATTGTGCGAAGTCGGCACAGGCAACGTGCCGCGGACGATGCTGGTCAATCCGACCGCTCCGCCCTTCGACAATCCGGAATTGCGCCGGGCCATGGGTTTGGCCTTCGATCGCAAAGCCTTTCTTGACATCCTCAACGAGGGGAAGGGCGCTATCGGGGGCAACATGATGCCGCCACCGGAGGGTGCATGGGGCATGCCCCCCGACGTGCTGCAAACCTTGCCCGGCTATGGCCCCGATGTAGAAAAGAACCGCGCCGAAGCGCGCAAGATTATGGAGAACCTTGGCTACGGGCCGGATAAGCACCTTGCCGTCAAGGTGTCGACGCGCAATTTTCCGGCTTGGCGCGACCCGGCGGTAATCATGATGTCGCAGTTGAAGGAAATCTTTATCGACGGCGAACTCGATCTCGTCGATACCGCGCTCTGGTATAGCAAGATGGCGCGTAAGGACTACACCGTCGGCGCGGTTCCAATAGAGAGCGGCGTCGATGATCCTGACCAGATGTTCTTCGAGAATTACGTGTGCGGCGCGGTGCGGAATTATGGCGGGTACTGCAACCCCGAGCTCGACAAGCTGGTAAACCAGCAGTCGATGGAGTCCGACTCGGTAAAGCGCAAGCAGATCGTTTGGCAGATCGAGCGCATCCTTGCCGAGGCGGGGGTTCGGCCGGTGCTCTACTACCCGGCTGGAGCCTCCTGCTGGGAGCCCTGGGTCAAAGGGCTGACGCTGATGACAAACAGCATTTACAACGGCTGGCGCTTCGAGGATGTCTGGCTCGACAAATAATGCAACGGGCGGGCGATAGGTCTGCCCGCTTCGCGGTGGGCGTGCTATTCTGCTGATGGACGGTGGAGCGGGGCAAACCCGCGAGCCAACGCTGGACAGAGAGACGGGACCAAGACGGGGCGAACCCCGCGGCAGGCTCAGTAATGGGAGGCGAAAATGAGGCGAATACTGCAGCTGATCATCGCAGCAGGCGCGCTGCTTCCGGCGTTCGGGGCGCTGGCGCCCGCTCACGCGCAAAAGCATGGCGGCATCCTGAAGTCCTACTCGATCGACAGCCCGGCGAGCATGTCGATCCACGAAGAGGCCACGGTTTTCGCGACACGTCCGGTGATGGGGGTGTTCAACAACCTCGTCATCTACGACCAGCAGGTGAAGCAGAACAGCATGCAGTCGATCGTGCCCGAACTGGCAAAGAGCTGGGCATGGGACGAGGACGGCACCCGGCTGATATTCAAGTTGCACGAGGGCGTCAAATGGCACGACGGCAAGCCGTTCACCGCCAGCGACGTCAAATGCACTTGGGAGCTGTTGCAAGGTAAGGCGAGCGAGAAGTTGCGCATCAATCCGCGCAAGGCCTGGTACCGCAACCTCGAAGAGGTCACCACCAACGGCGATTATGAGGCGACGTTTGTGTTGAAGCGGCCGCAGCCCGCCTTTCTTGCCCTCCTCGCCTCCGGGTTTTCGCCGGTCTACCCCTGCCATGTGCCGCCGCGCGACATGCGCCAGCATCCGATCGGCACGGGCCCGTTCAAA
>Ga0209488_10004251_pt1 | contig 11261 bp, 18 predicted proteins | sample Rivendell_Oct201_8_FD_188349 | JGI IMG/M metagenome (GOLD analysis project Ga0209488, IMG submission 188349) | Vadose zone soil microbial communities from the Eel River Critical Zone Observatory, Northern California, USA -... | ecosystem: Environmental > Terrestrial > Soil > Vadose zone >... | reverse complement strand
TGATTATCAAGCTGGCAGCACCGAAAGCACAGATTTTATCAATCGCTGGTAAAGAGGGATTGGTCTATAGAGCCTGAATTCGAGGATGAGGTGAGAATCACATCTTTTGATTTTCATACTGTATGGGTTGACGATATGGTGAAGGGTTACAACAGCGTCTTCTCCACAGATTCCGCCGAGGAGTCTGAAAAGGAGCGTACCCGCAAGACGAAACTCGGCAAACTGGCTCGAAAACGCTTTGAAGCCATGCTTCGATCGTTGAGCGGCACCCGTGGCGAACTTGCTCGATGCATGGCTTTCAGTCTGGAACACGCGGAAGCATCGAATGAGGTATCCGTTCTGTTCACAACCACGTTTCGTCCCTTTCTCACCGCAAAGCCGCATGTAGGTTGCCGATATCATTATCGCCTCCCTCCTCGTCGACGGCACGCCAGTGCCCCGCAAGCTCGCTCGCTTACATCTCATCTGTGATATACTACACAACTCGGCTGCGCCGCTTCCCATGGCTTGGAAGTTCCGACAAGAGTTTCAGAGCAGGCTCGGTCTCGTCTTTGACCACTTTTCGACCATCTATCATTCTTTTCCTGGTCGCATCACTGCCGAGACGTTCAAGGGCCAAATCACTGCCGTTGTCGACATCTGGGAGGACTGGATCGTGTTTCCGCCAGAATTCACTCAGCACTTGAGGCGGAGGATCGAAGGGCAGGTGGAGGAGGAAGCGCCAGTAGTTGAAGAGGCCCCTGTGGTCGTCGAGGAACCTGCGCCCGCGCCCGTCTCGCGTTTCAAAACGTCGTCTTTCAAGCCTGCCGATGAACCCCCCGAGCCCCCAACGGCAGCAACCGCCGAAGATGACGGCGATGGAACACCAATGGATACGGGAAGCGACGTGGATGGCGAACCCTTGGGTGACCTCGACGGGGAACCACTTGAAAATGTTGATGGCGAGCCCATAGACGGCATTGATGGGGACCCTGTGGACGACGATATCGATGGTGATCCTTTGGGAGATGACATTGATGGCGCCCCCGTGGAAGATGACATTGATGGCGCTCCCGTGGGCGAAGATATCGATGGCGTACCAATGGAGGATGTTGACGGTAAACCGTTGTTCTAGTCTTATACCGACTTGTTTTGTTTGTTGCTGTCATCATCATGTGAATGGAGGTGTTTTCCTCAAAAGTCAAACAACATCGACGTGACTAGCCCTAAATGACCATCCCTCTACCATACGTCTGCTCCCGTAAGATAGCCCTGTACATTTCGTCGGCACCAACAGCCCTCAGTAGCCCCGCTTCTGGCGACTAGGGCCGCTGACAGTTTTCAGAATCGCTTCCTTCGCGTCTTCCAGAGATGATTCGGGGCCTGCATTAACGTCATAAGATCGTAAATTTAGTTGCAGAAGAAAGAAAACACAGACCTGTGATGATGATGGTATTATTCTCACGCCCGACAAGAATGTTGGCACCAGTCATCTCATGTAGACGTGCGATGTTGGAACCTTTCGTCCCGACGATACGCGGGAAGCTGGAGCGATCGTGAAGCGTGAGGAATCCGACGTGGGTCGCCGCCTTTGCCTTGTCGAGCGCATCCGTCAACGCAACCTTGGCCTTATCGATGCTGGCCTGGTCGCGAGCCTTGAGATTCCACGTCGACTCGCCCTCCTCGGCGTCGGCGTAGTTCTCGACGACTTGCCACTGAGCCTCGGTGACGGTATCTTCGACGTCGTCAACGCGCGCGGCCGGCGCCGTAGAGCTCGGGGGATGCGAGGGCAGCGAAGGTTTGGTGGGATGGGCGGAAGGCTCGGCTTCCACGCCGAGATGGCGGAGAGTGCGGAAGATCGTACCCTGCGACGTGACGGCATCGTGATACTTCAGTGGAACGGCAAAGGTGTCCGTTACGCTCTCCGGCCGGGTGGCACTGGGGACCTGCAACTGCAGCGGGATGAACACAATTCTTTGGTTTATTCGTGTCCACGAGACAACAGACCTTCAGCTGCTCGATAGCCTCTGCGACCGAGGCTTGGGCACCTGCCACCTTGACCAACTCCTCAGGCGGAACGTCACCCAGCTCCTCTACGTTTTCAGGTTCACCGGTGTGTTTGTACGAGTTCGACCCAGGGTACTGCACTTGAACGCTATACTTATTCTGGAAGTTGATCAAGTTGCGGCCACCACGACCTATGAGGGCGCTGTGAGCTGCAGAGGGGATCTGAACGCCGAGTACGACGCGGTCGCGGAGCTCTGCCGTGGCTTTCTCGAGTTCAACCTTCAACTTATTGACAAGGGCGGGTTCACCACGCAGGCGGACTTCGTCTTTCGGCTCCTCGCCAGGTCTTGGGCTATACAGTTGAGGTCAACAAGAGCTGAACTAGAGGAGAAACAGATTCGCACAATCGAACAAGTCCGGCCTGAGCCCTTGGATCCGCGGGTCCACCACAGCGGGCGATGAGGCTTCGCAGGCCTTGGCCACCCCCACCAATAAGAGTCTTGTGGAACTTGTTCTCAATAGTCAAGACCTCTGTGGCCTCCTCGCCAACTTGGTCCACAATGGACAGAATAGCCGCCTTGGCGGCTGCGATTGCCTTCTTGTTCCCGCGGCAGGTTATAGTTGCCCCACTGCCATCTTCGGCCTTGTCCAAGTCAATTACAGCATCCGTATCGTCCTTGACCTGCTTGATCGTCGCTCCGCCTTTTCCAAGGATGCGTGGGATGGCACGTGCCGGAACGGTGAACTGGACGACATTATTGGACTCCTTTTCGAAGTCGGCTGCTTCGAGCAGCTCAGACTTCGCGCCAGCGACACCTTTCTTCCCACCTTTGACGAATACCTCATCTGGCTTGAGATGCTCGCGCGAACGGCCTTCTGCATTCTCACCCGACCCGCGCGGGAACGTGATCTTGACACCGTACTTCTCTTCGAGGCGGATGACATATTTCCCGCTGTGGCCAATCAACCCGGAGTGGTACTGAGCAGGTATGTTCAAAATTTCGGATGTTTCGTCCGCCTGCACAGATAGATGATTGATGTGAGTCCTGATTGATAGGGGTGTAGAATACGTACCAAGCGCTCCACTTGAGAGACAATCCGACGCTTGGCTTCCTCGACGTTCTCCTTGCGACCAACAATCTAGCTCAAGACTTTAGTTTGTATTCTCGGTGGCTGGTGTGCTCTTGCATACCGTAATCTTCGACTTATGGGCAGCTCCCTTTCTCTTCTTGCCCGTCTCTCTGGTGTCGTCACCTTCATCCGAAAAGTCGATTCTAACGCCAAGAGATTCGCGAAGTTTGTTGACACCTGAACCCTGCGACCCAACCACGCGCCCTACGTATTCACGATCAATCTCGAATTCAACCGACTTTTATACAGTACAAGTCAGTTCAAAACCACCAAAAGGTGTTAGATGAACGTACGTAGCTGGAAAGGATAAGGTCATTCTTGGCGTCCTCGACGATTTTCAAGATGTCTCTGACCGCGCGCTCAACTTCGGCACTGGCACCGCGGACGAGAATGACATCTTCAGTTGACGGATCATTTGCCTCAGCGCCAACCTTGACGCTTAATGCTTTCTCTTCGCCGATAATCCTAGACACGCCATCAGGACCTATAGTGTGGACGACAGACGAAACCACGCACGCATTGAGAGTCGTACCACCTTTGCCTATGACAGCGCTGTGCCATTTCTTTTCGACTGCGATGACTTGGCTCTTGACATCCGCCGCATCTTTAGCCCACTTAATTAGTTCCTTCTCTGCCTCCTCGACATTCTTGGTTTTCTCCACAGGAGATGGAGAGGCAGATGGAGAGGTCGGATCGTATACCAGTAAAACCGATGATTGCTCTTCTGATTCAGAAGGGAAGAAAAATAAGATATTATGAGATTCGTGAAATTGCCTGATCCTGCAACGCAAGAAATAGGTCAGATCAAGATGGTGAGGAAAGAAATAGCGACTACTTCTTGGCATGCTTCCCCTGAATGACTTTGTGCACGAGCCAATCGACGGGAACCTCTTTCGTAGCGCCATTGAGCTTGCCCATCAACTCGGAGACCTGGCGTACGGCTGCATCCACAAGAGTTTTTCCACCAACGAGGTCCACATTCAATACAGACACTTTAGACCTTGTCACCGATTCTGGGATGAAGACCGAAACACCGGGGTGCGCGGCTGCGAGCGTACGTGCATAGCCGGTGCACTGGATGTACGTCAGCAGTTGACGAGAAAGCGCGATCGGACCAGGGAGTGGAAATTCATGAATGTACTGAGAATTGGCCCTGGTCATAACTGCCGCGACGCCACTACCCAGATCCTCCGCCTTACCCCAAACGATGACCTCATCGCTTGCATCCTCAGTTGGAGGGACAGTGACCACGCATTTACCGGATGCTAGGATCTCACCAACAGCGTTACCAACAAGGAGCCTGTGTTGGCGCTTCGGGAGCGGGATCTTAACAGAAGTTACGGAGGACGAGACAGCTGCGATGGTACCCCTGACAACCTCAACAACCCGGAGGACAGGTTCTCGGTCACCAGAAACTGTGACTTCGCGTTCGGCACTTTTAAGCGAGAGTTGAACGTCTCCACCCTCAGCCGCCTCCACGAACGTAGAATAGCGCGCTTTCACGAATGGAACGATGTGAGGGGGTATGTCGCGCACGCGTTGCGTAGTTCGAGCCCGCTTTGACGCGATAATCTGCTTGATAAGATCCTGAGCTTCATATGCGAGCGGCTGAGGGCCAGTAACCGTAATCGGGACCATTGGTTCGTCGTCGTCATCAGTAGGGATAGGTGACGTCGCCCCAGAAGCATGGGGTGAGCCTCCATTCGCGACACCATCGCCACCGGGAACCGCCAAAGTCCCTCGGCGGGGGATGTCAATTTTAACGGATGTCTGATCACGGATTTGTTTGAGCGTTGCACCTAGACGTAAAGGGTTAGAGTTAGAGAACTGTCACTAGAGACCGATGCTCTTGTTCTTGCCTTTGGAACCAATAATGGAGGCAATCGTGGAGGCAGGCGCCTCGACAATGATGGAAACCTGCGTTCAAGTGGTTACAAGAAGTCACTAACGAGCAAGAGATCCCATACCACAGGGCTAAGAGAAGCCAACAGGCTACGCTTGGCTTTATCGAGTTCCTTCCTAGAATCGGCCTTGAGATGAAATGTAGTCTGGCGAGTCTTCTGGTTGGTGGAAGCCTCGATCTTGACCTTGTGGTTTGCCATAACTTGCTTCATGACCTCCCCGAGGGTGGTGGGCTTGCCATCTTTGCCTGCAGAAGAAAGGTTGATCGCAGACAAGGTAAAAGACTCGGTTGCCTGAGAGACGTGAGCCGCAAGGCGAGGACCAGCGGGTGTTCCCCAAGCCGAGGCGACCGGCTTGGGACCGGTAACTGGCGAGGGAGCAAGCGACGGAAATGCCACTTGAGAGTCGGTGTCGAGGGTGACAAGGTTCTGTGGCCGAGAGACTGGGGCAGAAGCGACCTCAGACGGGAAAGGGTCTGGGGCACCTTCGAGGTGGTGTAGTCTCTGCGATGCGAGGTGAGTGTAAGAGTTGACCGCAGAGAAGAACCACGTTACCGTGAGCGTAGCAGCGTCCATGAAGGGCAGTACGGATGTCCGGGGACGGGAATACCTTTGACGGGAGAAAAAACCGATAGGACGAGAGGCTGCACGCAGTCCCCGTCCAAGAAATTAATAGAGGTGAAGGAAAAGAAAGTCCTGTTCGTTCGGGTCGGTTAACACACAGCATCGTGGCCTTGACGGCAAGTCCACGTGGGACTATACTTCCATATATGGGTGTGACCAGTGTAAGAGATAAAAATCCGAAGGCGAACGTCGCATTAAATTGTCCGGGGTAATCGATGACATTCTGCGCTATGAATAATAACGGAGTCCCCGCTACGGTGCCCATGTAGAAGACTGCCCATTGTGCGGCTCCGCTAAAAACAAGGCTTTTGGCGATTCCGTAACGAGATCACGTGCTTCCCCGGACTGAATAGCTGACGGTGCGGAAGTAAAGCGAACTATGAAGACTAGACACAATCATCCTATTCAATAATCCATCACTCTTTCTCTAACCTCACCTTCCCTAGTATTATTAACCTTTTGATGCGTTGTCTACTTCACCTTCGTGCACTGTTCCTCTTCATTCAGTGGGGAGTTATGTGCATACGCGCGTCAGATGCATCATTCCTCTCAGACACCTTGGTTCGGAAAGACCAACTTCAACATGTGCTAGAGCACGAACCTGCACAGAGCGCATCTTGCGAGAAGATAGTGCGTGACTCCCTCTCTCGTCTTGATAGCAATCGTTTACAGTATCGTACGGCAGCTGACTGGCCCCATCGAGACCACGCTCTGCGACTACGAGACTATTGAGAGCGTAAATAATGTGCTTTATAATCAACTTCATGAACTGGTACAAACACCATTCTTTAAATACTTTCGCGTACGTTATCGACTCTTCGCGTGGGCTGAATTGACCGGTACTCCCCACAGGTGGATCTGTATAGGGAATGCCCATTCTGGGAAGAAAATGTGTATTGCATGAACAGAGACTGTTCAATCATCACCGTCGACGAGGTACGCGCGTCCCTCGATACCGCTGCACGCTGTCTGACGTGTTGGCAGAGTGAAATACCTGAACAGTGGAGAGTTGGCACCCTGAGTAAATTAGAACGCACGGAGGACGATGTGAGTCGATACAGTATGTCAGGAACAAAGTTGACGCAGAACAGAGAGTAGAACTCCCCGGCTGTTACTACCGTGACTCGGACTTTTGTTTCTTGGATGACATGACGGGTGCGTTTCCTCTGCCGTTGTGTAAACTTCAGCTTAATTGCCATTTAGAGGGTGATTATGTGGACCTCTCGTTGAATCCCGAACGCTTCACCGGCTACGCGGGCGCTTCTGCCCACCGTGTCTGGAGAGCAATATATGAGGAGAATTGTTTTGGCGATTCTGAGAGCTCATTGAGCAAGATGTCGAGGCCTGGTGTAGTCCTTCCGGATACCATGGCTGAGGTCCTGTACATGGATGGTGATATCCCCCAAGAACAATGTTTGGAAAAGAAGGTGTACTATAAAGTCATTTCAGGTGCGTGAGTTTATTGTTTCCAAACCGGGCCCTTCTCATGCACTCGCTCTGAAGGGCTTCATGCGTCAATTTCGACACATATTTGTCACGAGTATCTAAATCAGACAACTGGCCAATGGGTATATTATTATCGCTTTGTCCTTGGATCTGTTGTTCACGTTCACGATCCAACAGGGGCCTGATCTACAGTGCTTCGTGACCAGGATAGCATCTCATCCTGAACGACTTCAGTATATCTACTTCAACACGGTCCTCCTTCTACGGGCTGTAGCGCGCTTGGGTCCATACCTGTCTTCCTATGATTACTGCGATTCGGGGACCCGCGAAGATGATGTGATCACATACAGTCGCTTAGAAAAGGTCCTCGAAATTGCGAAGATCGCTGGCAAGTTCGATGAGACTACGTTTTTTAAAGGTGAGAACGCCAATGTAAGTCGCTACGTAGACGAGTCATTTCTTGGTCACGGTTAACACACTCATGCAGGTCCTGAAAGAAGAGTTCAAACAACACTTTAGAAACATTACTCGAATCATGGACTGTGTAGGATGCGACAAGTGCAGACTATGGGGGAAAGTCCAGACAACCGGCCTTGGTACCGCTTTGAAGGTCCTTTTTGAACTTGATGAGAAGAATTTGGAGTAGGGATTCTCCTCTCGCGCTTACGCTGACATTTACCCATCTGGATCATAGCCCACGATTGAATGCCAACCTCCTGCAGCGTTCAGAGGTGGTTGCACTAATCAACACCCTCCATCGATTCTCGGAAAGTTTGCACGCGGTGGAAGTTTTCCGAAGATTATGGCGCGAGTCAAACGCGGAGCAATCAGCGAAGCTCATTCGAGAAGCTGAGAAAGCGGTCAATACACCTGTGAGTTACTATGGCTATAAGTTCGCCCTGATTGTTGACCTCGTCGTAGCTATCCCGGCCATCCCGACCTGTCAATTCGAGCGCCTCATTTGTTACCGGTTTAGTCGAAGTGATCAAGCAACGAGCGGTGCTTTGGAGGCGCGCCTGTAAAGAGGGTACGATCGATTGTATGGACGCGGTCAAAGAGGCTTCACGGCGCATCGCTGCATCTTTAGCCTCGATACGTAGTTCATCTGGTAAAGAGCAAGGACCGAGGGACGAGTTATGAAGCTTATGAAGGCGTGACTAATACAGTTGCAGCGGCCTGGTCCCTAGATCTAGATCTACTGCCCTTTTGTGCGACCACAGGGTTGAAAAACCACATTTTGTTACATCTCCCGGCAGTTACTTATACTATAAGAGGTGACAAAGAGAAAGAAACGAACAAATATAATTAGACGGGCAGGTTAGCAGCGCCGGGTACGAGCCACGTTCGTTCGCAGCCGAGGGTACGCCACCTGCTGCGCGCCGCTTAGTTACCGTATGTGCATTGCCACATGAATACAGTAACCGAATAACTTTTCCCTCCAACAGCGTTGCTCTCTCTTTCCATTGTAGCATGATTCTCGACGAGCAAGACGCTCCCCAACTTCCAAAAATTCCAGAGGACCCTTCCGTTGGGCCTACGAATAGGGTGCCTCCCGAGACCGACGTCCCAGTACCGGGTCCATCGCCACGTCCGCCAAGCCCCAACACCACTTTACCGGATTATGACACATTAGAGGCGCAGCAGCTGCCGAGTCAGAAACGAGATGTTCGGAGATTCTGGCACACTCGCGCAGGCAGGCTGCTCGTGTACGCCTTGGTGATCTACGGTGCCATTCTCATTCTAGTTGGTGTGCCCGCTTTCGTGCTTGTGAGTTGTCCTTCTCCCCACCATCCTATGCAGTCATGGGACTGAAGAGTGCCCCAGAGCTCGAAACGTCACCACAGGAGGAAGAAGAGCTTCGAATGGTCGGAGGAGTCGGAAATGTACGCTGAGAAACAGCACCTGCGCAGGCCGCCTCCTCCACAGGCAGAACATCAATTTGGCCTGTCCCCTGAGACTGCCGCGCAACCTCCGTTCGAGTGCGATAATTGGGGTGAACTGGGAAAAGCTGTGACTGGCAGGGCTACGTACGCTTCCAACGCTATGATCGCTGAACTGCTCACGCATCAGTCCGTTTCCCCCAGGATGCGGCTAGCATTTCCCCTGGTTGAGGGGATTTTTTTGAAATTAAACACCAGCTCACAGCAGCAGTTCAAAGGTTACGTCTCTGGCAATCTCGCGGTTAACATGAACCAAAACAGAACGGAGTCGAGGACGCTCTTGGTTGCCAACGCGCGGTACTCAAATGTCAACCGCTTCAAGGCGAGCACTGTGTGCCGAGCGAATTCAGGCAATAACACGGATATCGTAATAAATGTGTGTATTCTCTGTTGGTTGCAGCTTCATGAAAGCGTGATCGTCGTATTGTTAGATACCCGAGAGGGCGAAGAATTCGTCGGATACCATAAAAATGGACTTGCAACTGCTCTTACCATGGGCGCCACCGACCAAAATCGAATCACTTTTCACCAGTTTACCCATGTTCAAACAAGTATTGGGCACATTCCCTCCTACTGTCTTCTTTGAGAGACTCAAACTAATGGACTCTGGTTCATCGGTCACGGTCGGAGTACGTATACTTGCCAGTGTCATCGCATGGGCTGTATGGATCTCACGCGTATCTCTCTAGTTCGTTTCTGGGGATTCAATCTTGGTTCAGACTTCTGGTGCTCAAATCTCAGGCAATTTCAACGCCTCCCAAAGGATTTATTTAGACACTGTGAATGGGTACGCGAAACTCACTCGCCTATACCTGACTTTGTAATGGCTTGACCCTTGCAGCGCCGTGTTTGCGAATGTGACACTTCACAATAACAAGATGCAGAAAAGGCACACCAGGCTCTCGATAGATACTGGGAATGGGTATCGTAACCTTCGCTGAAGTGACGAGTATTCGATGCGCTTACTCAGTTTCGTGTCAGACCCATCGTTGCGAACGTCAAACTTGATCTCGACGAGAACGTCTACTTCACCCCGCCAAAGCGCCACAATTTCAAGACAAGGTTCAAGACGTTCAACGCACCGATGAACGTCTCCATAGCGCACGTCCAAGGGTCAAAGCCTTCGCGCATCGCGTTACTCGCAGATAATTCGCAGGGTCCGATGGACATCTCGCTCGACGCGCTCTACACGGGGACGTTCGACGTGCGGACCAAGGAAGCACCCCTCCAGGTGCTGCAGACGCCCGTCTCTGGGGCTGTGAGGGCTTCCCTCACAGGCAAGGGGGGCAAGCACCACAAAGACCACGGCGATGACGACGACGACTTCCAGAAGAAGCACGAGCTGTACTACGTTCGGAAATCAGAAACGTGGCAGCGCGGCTGGATTGGAGACGATCAGAAACCTGAGATGCACGATCGTCGCACGCTGGGCGGCATCGAGCTTAGAAACTCGCTGGGTCCCATCAGGCTGCACCTGGCGCAATTGAAACCACAACCGCCGACGACTGCGATACGGCGGTGATTTGGAAGCGATGACTTTATCCCCCGATGGACACGTGTATGATTTTGGGCGACGTGGCCCGTTCTATGACCAACTCCGAGAAATTCTCGCAGGTTATCTGTTATCTTGCTTATTATTATCTGGGTAGATTTGCGCTCAGCGCTCATCATTCTTGTCTTTTCTTTAACTTAACTACAATGCTGTATTCGTATCTTCTAATACGTGAGTCAACATCTGATCTGACACATACACTCGTTTTCCTTCGACCCCAACGTTTCTCATCTAGTTGGACATAGGCGGACGACGACAACGAGGGCTCTGGACCTGTAGTTGCATGTCTCCTTTGTGGGGACATTGCGGGTGTTACAGAGAACGGTAAAGCTTCGTGACGACCTTGGATCCAAGAGATTGGATGTGCCGACCTGACTTTCTGCGCTGGCTCAACAAGCCATGCGTATCGCGCGAGCCCCGAGATGGGCCAAGACAAGGGGGTGAGACAGGCAAGTCCAAGACCCCCGCGGCGCAAGATAGAACAATACTGATGGGTGAGGTCACAAGACAGAGCAATCCCAGGACTGGGAGCGCTGAATCATGGCGCCCATCATGGCACGGGAAATCCCTGACTGCTAACGGAGTGATGGCAGTCATGCTACTAAATAGGAAACTCATGGCTAGTAGTGATGTGTATCCAAGTTACCTCGACTTGTCGTGCATCTCATGTGCGATGGTTGT
>Ga0209488_10004250_pt1 | contig 11261 bp, 7 predicted proteins | sample Rivendell_Oct201_8_FD_188349 | JGI IMG/M metagenome (GOLD analysis project Ga0209488, IMG submission 188349) | Vadose zone soil microbial communities from the Eel River Critical Zone Observatory, Northern California, USA -... | ecosystem: Environmental > Terrestrial > Soil > Vadose zone >... | reverse complement strand
GCATTTATGCGCAGCGGCCGTCCCGTGGAAGTGATCGACTGGGCCGATGTTGGTTACCTCGCGACCGATGCCGCAACTGTGCAATTGAAATCGTCGCGCGGGAAACTTGCGCGCCTGCATCCGGTGGAAATCGCGCGGCTGGCCGAAGCTTTTTCTTATCAGCACGGCGCTGAGATCGTTGAATCGCTCGATGATGAAACCGCGGCCGAAACTTTGGAAGAGATGGCTTCGGCGCGGCAAGCGCAAATTATCGGCGACATGGATAAAGAGCGCGCAGCGGACATTCTCGAGCGCATGTCGCCTGACGAAGCAGCGGACGTGCTGGGTGATCTTTCGGAAGAGAAAGCGGAAGACTTGTTCAATCGCATGGAGGATGAGGAACAGCTTGAAGTCGCCGAGTTGTTGGCGTACGAGGATGACACCGCCGGCGGGTTGATGACCACTGAATTTGTGACGCTGCCACGTGACTTAACGGTTGGCGCCGCACTCGCGCGTTTGCGCGAAATGGCTGAGACGCCGAACATGATTTACTACTTGTATGTCGTCGAAGGCGAATCGTGGCAGTTGACTGGCGTGATCACTCTGCGCAGTTTGATTCTCGCCGATCCATCCTTTCCGCTGGAACATGTGATGCGAAGCGACATCCAGGTTGCGCATGTTCACGACGATGCGGCTGAGGTCGCGCAGAAAATTTCAGAATACAATCTGCTCGCTCTACCAGTCGTCGATGAAGCCGGCGACATCCTGGGCATCGTGACCGTCGATGATGCGATCGAAATACTTCTGCCGAAAGATTGGCGACAAAGATTGCCGCGCTTGCTGAGTTGAAAATCCGTTCTGTGTTTTAGAGGCGGGACTTGTCCCGCGAGAACTGGAACGTTTAGAGGCGGGACTTGTCCCGCGATTGCCGCACAAGTGCGGCATCTAAACGAAGCATGAAGCGTGCGAGTGATGAAGCAGTACCGCCGGCAATCGCGGGCGGGTGATCTGATCAGAGAAAATGACTGAGGACCCTCCGAGTGAACGAACAGCGGCCCGATGTGCGAAACGTTGGACGTCGTATCCTGCGGCGCAGCGCACAGGGTGTGTCCACGATGCGCCGTTCCGTTGCGCGGCGCCGCAATCTGTTCGCCTACTTTGCGATCATCGGTCCCGGAGTCATCACGGCGGCGGCGGGAAATGATGCCGGCGGCATCGCTACTTTCGCATCCGTCGGCGCGGATTACGGCTACAAACTTCTCTGGCTTCTGATTCCGCTCACCATCAGTCTCGGCATCGTGCAGGAGATGTGCGCGCGCATGGGCGCCGTTACCGGCAAAGGTCTTTCAGATCTAATTCGTGAAAGATTCGGGGTGCGATGGACTGCATTCGTCATGCTAGCCCTGCTCATAGCCAACGGCGGGGTCACAGTTTCTGAATTTGCCGGGATCGCCGCAGCGTTGGAACTTCTCGGGATCGCCCGTTATATCTCGGTCCCGATTGCCGCCGCGGCCATCTGGTGGCTGGTCGTCAAAGGAACCTACCAGAGAGTCGAGCGCGTGTTTCTGGCGATGTCGCTCGTCTTTCTCGCTTATGTGGTTTCCGCGTTCATGGCGCATCCGCCCTGGGCCACGGTAGCGGTCGAAACTGTTCGTCCACATTTCGAGCTCACCTCTGCGTTTCTGTTTACTTTCGTCGCGGTGATTGGCACGACGATCTCACCTTACATGCAAGTCTTCATTCAATCTTCGGTCGTAGAGAAAGGAGTGCGCGCCGAGAACTATCACCTGACTCGCATTGATGTCTGGATCGGAACCGTCTTCGCGATTCTCATTGTCTTCTTCATCGTTATCTCAACGGCGGCGACCTTGAACGTGCACGGTGAACATGTGGACTCTGCCGCCCAGGCTGCCGCCGCGCTGGCGCCCCTGGCTGGGCCATATGCCAAAATGCTCTTCGCGATCGGGTTGTTCGGCGCGTCGATGCTGGCGGCCGGAGTGTTGCCACTGGCGACCGCCTATTCGATCAGCGAAGCATTCGGTTTTGAAAAAGGAGTGTCGAGTAGCTTTCGCGAGGCGCCAATCTTCCTCGGTGTATTTACTTTTCTCGTGGTGCTCGGCGCAACCGTGGCGATGATCCCCGGCTTGTCACTAATTCACGTTCTGATCGTGACGCAAGTCATCAACGGCGTCCTGCTTCCAATCATCCTGATAGTTGTCTTGAAGCTGGTTAACAATCGCGAGCTGATGGGCGCGCATGTCAACGGACCTCTCTACAATATCGCAGCCTGGCTGACAACCATCATTGTGTCGGTGCTCTCAATCCTCGTCATCATCTCTACCCTGTTCTCAAATCTCTTTTAGATTTTCCGGCCGCGTGCTTATTGTTCTCGCCAAGCTGCGTGATTTGATGGTAAAAGTAGCTGCGCTTGACGACCACACTGCGACCGTAACAGGGCTGAATGGCTGCTAATCAATCCAATCGCAAGAACAAAATCCTCGTACTCCTGTTCGCGGCAATAGTCGTCGGCCTGGCACTCTATTTTTACGCTTCATATTTCGAATTTACGCTGCCGACGGGAAAGCATCGCAACTGGCAAAAGTTGCCGATCCTCGTCCTGGCAAGTTTGCTGGGGTATCTGACGACGCGATTTCTTAATGCTGCTCTTTTCGATTTCGTGTTCCGTCTTCGCAAACGCTATGAGGCTCCAACTCTCGTTCGGAATATTTTCACCCTGCTGGCGTTTGCGATTCTCTTCGTACTTCTTTTTAAGGGCGTTTATAACGACTACGATCTTGGCGCGCTCTTCACTACTTCCGCGCTCTTCGGCGTCATCATCGGTCTCGCTCTGCAGGACACTCTGGGAAATTTCTTTGCCGGCATTTCTCTGCACGCCGATCGTCCTTTTCAGGTGGGCGACGTAATCGTTGTCACGCAACAAAAACTAACGGGCGTCGTTGAGAGCATTACCTGGCGCGCCATCAAGGTTCGTACGTTCCAAAATCACATTGTCCTGGTCAGCAACAGTCTCGCAGCGCGTGAAGCAATCGAAGTCGCGCCGCGCGACAATTTGAACGCGCGCCTGGTTTTCTTCAGCACGATTTATACCGACTCGCCGGCGAAGACGATTCACGTCGTGCGCGAATCCGTGCGCGACGCCGATAACGTCTCAGACAAGATCACCCCCATCGTGCGTATCCGCGGGTTGGGCGATTCATCGATTGAATGGGAAATAAAGTACTGGCTGGACGATTACGCAAAGTATAACGACACGGACGCGCTGGTGCGCCAGCGAGTTTGGTATGCGCTTCGTCGCAACGGTCTGACTTTCGCATTTCCAACTCGTACTCTCCACCTCGAACGCAACGTGCCGGTGCGACCCATCACGGCCGAGGATCAAATCGCAGATCGCCTCTCTGCCGTCGATGTCTTTTCCCCGCTTTCAACCGACGAGCTGCGACAGCTTGCCAAAGCAACGGCCGGCCACGTCTTTGCTCCCGGCGAGACTTTGATCCGAGCCGGCGACGAAGGCTCTTCAATGTTCGTGGTTCATAATGGTCGCGTCGCGGTCCAGGTTTCTGATCCCGGCGGACCACGCACTGTAGCCCAGCTGACGGAAGGAAACTTCTTTGGCGAAATGGCGCTGTTTACCGGCGAGCCGCGCACCGCGAACGTAGTCGCAATTGAAGAAACGGAAGTCCTCGAGATCGGACACGCCGCAATGAAACATCTCTTCCAAACAAACCCCAGTCTGGCCGAATCAATCAGCTGGACAATTGCGGAACGACAAGCTGACCTCGCGAAGGGTTCTGCTTCCGCCCAGCCAAGCATTCAGGAAACTGCCGGTCTCCTATCATCCATCAAACGCTTCTTCGGACTTCACTAATCCGCAGCCAAACCCCGCGCAGCATCGGTTTTTGCTCGCCAATTGAAGTGTGTTTGCAAACTTGACAATGGTCGACTCAGTATTTATTATGCCCATGCGCTCAGGCACTTGAGCAAACCACAAGGATTTTGGAGGACCGAAATTATGAGTATCGTTCGTTACGACCCATTCCGCGATTTGCGAACTCTTCAGGAAGAAGTGAACCGGCTTTTTACCGGCAGTATCCCGCGCACGTTTGACGAAGAAGGTATTGCGCGCGGCGCATGGAGTCCCAGCGTGGACATCTATGAAAACAAAGAACAGATTGTGCTCGAAGCCGAACTTCCGGGCATGAACCGAGAAGACTTTGAGCTTTCGGTTGAGAATAACGTGATCACGCTCCGCGGCGAACGTCAGTTCGAAAAGAAAGACGAGACTGACAATTATCACCGCGTCGAGAGATCGTATGGCAGTTTCACGCGTTCGTTTACGTTGCCGAACACGGTCTCGGCTGAAGGCGCGAACGCTGAATATCGCAACGGCGTTCTCCGGGTTACTTTGCCCAAACGTGAAGAGACAAAGGCCCGGCGCATCGAGATCAAGACCAACGGCGCCGAGCCGAAAACGATTGAGACCACGACCGAAGGTTCGAAAGCTGCATCCGTCAAAGCATAAACGAGTGGTCTAACTTTGCATTGGGGCGAGGACGCGATTTCGGTCCGGTCGCCCCTTGTTTTTCTTCCGTGACCGTGGCCGCTTTTCGTCAGCATTGATATTAAGAGAGGATTGTTTCACGATAGGTTTTATAAATGCGTCTGGACAAATTCACTTTACGAGGACAGGAAGCGATTCAGGCCGGCATTGAACTCGCTGAGCGCAATCAGAATCAGCAGGTCGAGCCGGAGCACATTCTGTGCGCGATGCTGGATCAGCCTGAGAGCATTGTGCGTCCATTGCTCGGCAAGCTCGGAGCCAATGTTCAGGTCATTAAGAATGATTGCGAGGCAGCCGTGGCGCGATTCCCGCGGGTGCAGGGCGGCCAACAATATTTCAGTCCGCGACTCTCGCAAATTTTTACCGCGGCCCAGAAACGCGCTGAGAAGATGCAGGACGAGTTCATCTCGACTGAACATCTTTTGCTGGCAATCACGGAAGAGAAAGACGGCGCGGCCGGAAAACTTCTACGCCAACACGGAGTGAACGTCGACGATCTGCAAAAGGCGATCGAGCAGACCCGTGGCGGAGCCAGGATTACAGATCAGAATGCCGAGTCCAACTATCAAGCGCTGTCGAAGTATGCGCGCGACCTTACCGATCTTGCGCGCCAGGGCAAACTTGATCCAGTCATTGGCCGGGACGATGAAATTCGCCGGACGATTCAGGTCCTTTCACGACGCACGAAAAACAATCCGGTGTTGATTGGCGAACCCGGGGTCGGCAAGACGGCGATCGTCGAGGGTTTGGCCCAGCGAATTGTTTCCGGCGACGTCCCGGAAACCTTGCGCAACAAACGGCTGGTTGGTCTCGATCTCGGATCAATGTTAGCGGGCGCAAAGTATCGCGGCGAATTCGAGGATCGTTTGAAGGCGGTGCTGAAGGAGATTGAAAACGCCAAGGGCCAGATCATTCTTTTCATCGACGAGTTGCACACGCTGGTCGGCGCCGGCGCCGCCGAAGGCGCAATCGATGCTTCGAACATGTTAAAGCCCGCACTCGCCCGTGGAGAGTTGCGATGCGTCGGCGCCACCACGCTGAACGAATACAAGAAGTACATTGAAAAAGACGCGGCCCTCGAACGCCGCTTTCAGCAGATCTATGTCGGTGAACCGACGGTCGAAGACACGATCGCGATCCTGCGCGGCTTGAAAGAGCGTTACGAAGTTCACCACGGCGTGCGCATCAAAGACTCAGCGATCGTCGCCGCCGCCACGCTTTCGAATCGTTACATCACCGATCGTTTCCTGCCGGACAAAGCGATCGATTTGATCGATGAAGCTGCTTCGCGTCTGCGAATTGAAATCGATTCGCTGCCGCAGGAGATCGACGTGGTTGAGCGCGAGATCATGCAGCTCGAAATTGAGCGCCAGGCTTTGCAGCGCGAGGAAGACGCCCGCTCAAAGAGTCGCTTGAAAGAAATTGAGACGCGCATCGCCGATCTGAAAGAGAAGTCGTCCGGCATGAAGGCGAAGTGGCAGTCTGAGAAAGAGATCATCGAGCACATTCGCACCGCCAAAGCCGAGATGGAACAGCTGAAATTGCAGTTGGACCAGGCGCGAAATGCGGGCGATCTTGGCCGGGCTTCCGAGATTCAATATGGAACGATTCCCGAACTCGAACAGAAGCTGCAGGTAGAGCAGGAGAAGCTCGCTACGCTTCAGCAGGACGGCGTGACCCTGAAGGAAGAGGTAGACGAAGAGGATGTCGCCGAAGTTGTGGCGAAATGGACAGGCGTTCCGGTTACCAAGATGCTTGAGGGCGAGATGCACAAGCTGCTAACGATGGAAGATCGTTTGCGCGAGCGCGTGATTGGACAGGATGAAGCGTTGGCAGCGGTCGCTAATGCGGTGCGTCGCGCGCGCGCCGGATTGCAGGATCCTAGTCGCCCGGTCGGTTCATTCATCTTTCTTGGACCAACCGGTGTAGGCAAAACTGAGACCGCCCGCGCGCTCGCCGAATTTCTGTTTGACGATGAACGTGCGATGGTGCGGCTCGACATGTCGGAATACATGGAGAAGCACGCCGTTGCGCGCATGATCGGCGCGCCCCCGGGATACGTCGGTTACGAGGAAGGCGGCCAACTTACAGAAGCGGTTCGCCGCCGGCCGTATGCGGTAATCCTTTTTGATGAGATCGAGAAGGCGCATCCCGACGTGTTCAATGTGTTGCTGCAAATTCTGGACGATGGCCGGCTGACCGATTCGAAGGGCCGCACGGTTGATTTTAAAAATACTGTTCTGATCATGACGTCCAATCTGGGGTCGCGCGAAATACAGGAAGTTAGTGACGACGAGACGCAGGTTCGAGACGCGGTTACTGAAGTTTTGCGTGAGCACTTCAAACCTGAGTTTCTAAACCGCATCGACGATATAGTGATCTTTCACCGGCTGACGCGTGAACAAATTACCAGGATCATCGACGTACAGCTCGAGCGGCTGCGTGGCATGCTGCATGAGCGCAACATTTCTCTGGTCCTCGAGGATTCAGCCAGAGAGTTGCTGGCGCGGGAGGGTTACGACCCTAATTTCGGCGCCCGGCCGCTCAGGCGAGCGATCCAGACGCTGATCCAGAACGCGTTGGCGCTGAAACTCTTGAATGGTGAAGTGCTGCCCGGCCAAACAGTTGTTGTATCAGCGCCTAACGGTCAGATGGAGTTTGCAACTCGGCCCCAGGCAGTCGCGGCGTAATCGCTCCGGATTGTGGTGGCGTCGATTTGGCTGCAGTCGCTGGCAAGCGAATTGCGTCAAAGCTACGGCGCAGATTCTTGTTGCACTGAAACGCAACGATGAATATGCTCTGAACATCAAAGTGATTCGCCGCGTAACATATTCAGCAGCAAAATGACGTGGTGCTGTTAGCAGTTGGTAGTAAGTAATTCAAAGCAATGGCAGATTTAGAAGCATACAAAGACAAGTTCAGTGAGAGCGGACAGCGGATCTTGCAGAACGCGCTGACCGAGTCGCGGCGTCGCGATCAAAACTACATCTCGGTCGAACATATTGTCAGCGCTCTTTCGAAAGAAGAACCCGATCTCTTTAATTCGACAATGCGCAGTCTCGCTTTGGATCCGATCAACGTGGCGCGCGCGATCGAGCACCGGCTGGACACCGCGCGGCAGCACGTCGGCAAAGGCGTCCGCATTGCTCCTGACACGACCGATCTTTTTAAGCGCGCGCTGGAACGTGCCCGCTCGCGTGGACGCAAGACAATCGAAGCGACCGACATTTTTGATGTGCTTTCGAAGTACGACAGTTTGTTTGTAGATGTGCTGCGCAGTCTCGGAGCAAATCCGGAAGCGGTGGTCGAACAGGTTCGCACCAACGTCGATGAGCGCGAGCAGAAGGATGAGCAGTATCGAAAGAAATTCGACCTGCCCCCTTACCTCAAGCATTTCGGTCTGTCACTAAATCGCATGGCGCGGGCGGACAAGATTGCGCCAACGATTGGCCGCGAAAAAGAGATTCAGCAAATCATCGAAATTCTTTGTCATCGCGAGCGGGCCAACTCGCCGATGTTGGTTGGGGAGCCGGGAGTCGGGAAGACCGCGGTGATCGAAGGCCTCGCCCGGATGATTGAGCTTGAGCCGCACAAAGTCCCGGCGCGTTTGCGAAACTCGCACGTGGTCCAATTGCAAATGGGCGGCATCGTCGCCGGCACCATGTTGCGCGGCATGTTTGAAGAACGGATTAAGGGCATCATCGACGAAGTCAAAGAACGCGACAACCTGATTCTGTTCATCGACGAAGCGCACACGATTATCGGCGCCGGAGCTGCGCTCGGAACTTCATCCGACGCGGCCAACATGTTCAAGTCGGCCCTGGCCAAAGGTGAATTGCGCATCATCGGCGCGACCACCCTGAACGAGTACAAAGAATATATTGGCGAAGACGAAGCCCTGGCTCGCCGTTTCCGCCTGGTAAAAGTTGACGAGCCGTCGATTCTCGAAACGCGCGAGATTCTGCTGGGCCTGCGACCGCGGCTCGAACGAAATTATTCGGTGCAAATCTCGGATGAAGCCATCAACACGGCGCTGGAGATGGCTCCGAAGTACATCCGCAATCTTCATCTGCCGGATAAAGCAATCGGCTGGCTCGACACGGCGGCGGTCAAAGTTGAAATCAACGAGCCCGCCGGGATGATCGTCAAACCCGAGCACGTCATCGACGTGATTTCTCAGGAGTCACGCATTCCCCGCGATATGATCTTCCGCGACACAACCGATCGTTTCGCGTTGACGGAAGTGCAACTGTCACAGCGCGTGATCGGACAAAAGGAAGCGATCAAAGCGGTCGCCCAACGCCTGCGACTCAACAAAGGACCACTGAAGGAATCGCATTACAAGCCCGACGGCGTGTTGCTGTTCCTTGGTCCAACCGGCGTCGGTAAAACCGAATTGGCGAAGGCCGTGGCCGAGTTCATGTTCGGCGATGAGCAGAAGATGGTCCGCATCGACATGTCGGAATACAGCGAGGGCACTGTCGGTGTCGAGAAGCTGATCGGCATGCCGCGCGGCATTGTCGGATCAGAACGGGGCGGCATTCTGACTGAACAGCTGCGCGAAAACCCCTACACGGTTCTGTTGCTCGATGAAGTTGAAAAAGCTTCGCCCTACTTGATGAATCTTTTCCTGCAGGCTTTTGACGAAGGCTGGTTGACGGACGGCCGCGGCCGGCGCGTCTATCTGTCGGACGCGATCGTGATCATGACTTCAAACCTTGGCTCGGACAATTTCAAGAAGTTCGAAAAGCCACTCGGTTTTGGCACCAAGACGGCCGGTGATTTTCGGGCCATCAAGAATGAAGTTATGAAAGCAGCCGAGCAACGCTTCTCGCCTGAGTTTCGAAATCGGATCGACGAGATTGTTATCTTCTCGCCGTTGACCATGGATGAGGTGCGACAGATCGCCCAGCTTTACCTCGAAAAAACAAATCGCCAGATCAAGCGCCAGGGCAAATCGTTCGAGGTTACCGAGCAGGCAATCGATCTCGTGACCGAAAAGGGTTACAGCATGCAATACGGCGCTCGCTTTCTGAAGCGATACATCGACGAATATGTGAAGCTGCCGATCACCACCATGTGGAAGACCGGATCTAAATTCAAAGTCGATGTGGAAGACGGCGAGATCGTGGCGAAGATTACTGACGATTCAGACACCGACTCTGCAAATTGAAATAGTTAATACTTCGAAGAGCCTCGCCGGCGTTGAGGCTCTTTCAGTCTCGCGAGTGGAAAGCGGGTAGCGACCGCTGAACCCTAACGCAATGAAGCCCCTACTCCTTACGAAACTCTCGATCGCATTTCTGCTTTTCGCTTCAGCCAGTTTCTCCGTAGCGCAATCAGAGAAGCCTTCGCTTACGGACGACGAAAAAGCCCAACAGATCGTCCAGCGCGCGATCAAAACTGTCGGTGGCGATCGCTACCTGCAAATCAAAACGGTAATCGGACGCGGGTTCTTTACAGATTATAAGGACGGCGTCTCGCAGATTCCCTCCAAGTTCGTTGACTACGTTTCCTATCCTGACAAGGAACGAACAGAATTCAACGGCGGCGGCGCGCGCATCGTGCAAACGAACTTTCGCGACGGCGGTTGGATCTATGATGGGGCCGCGTTAACGCTGAAGGATCAAAACGCGCAGCAACTGGATGAATTCAAGATTACGATGCGTGTTGGCCTCGAGAACCTCCTGCATGGCTGGTGGCGAGAGCAGGGTGCGAAGCTGACTTATGCGGGGCGCCGCGAAGCAGGAGTCATTGGGCGTCGCAACGAAACTGTGCGGCTGACTTATCCGGATGGATTTTGGATTGAGTATGAATTTGCCGCGGACGACGGAATGCCGGCCAGGATTCTTTACGAGCGAAAACACAAGAACCGCGAGACTGAGGAAATCGAATCAACCACCGAAGAAGATCGCCTGCACAAACTGATCACAATCGACGGCATCATGGCGCCCTTCATCATCGATCACTACCGCAACAAAGTTCAGACCAGCCGCATCGCCTACGACACCGTCGAATACAACAAACCAGTAGCCGACGCGCTCTTCACCAAACCGGCGAATATCAAAGCAATTAAGTGACTTTTCGGATGGTTACTTGCTCATAGTTCGCTTATGGCGAGTACGCGCACTGCCCGTGCTGTTTCCAAAAGAACCGTAAGCGATCTGCTCTCCACATTTCCCGTTGCATTACCTATCTTCGAGGCAGTCGAATAGATTCTTAATTGGCACGCGGGTACCCCGAAACACCGGAGTGCCGCTCATCTTCTCCGGATCGACTTCTACTAATTCCTTCACGTCCATTTTTGTACCTCGATTTGCGACCAAAATTATACGGGGCATGTCAACGAATGCCGATCAGTTTTCCTGAACGCAATCATTAGACAGTTAGTGAGTTCGTGGAGTTTGCAATCAGGGCGCAATCGGCAACTCAACCGTAAAGGCGCTGCCTCTTCCAGGCTGACTCTCGACGCTGATCGTGCCGCCATGAGCTTCGGCGATCCAGTACGCGATCGACAGTCCCAATCCCGCCCCGCCCATTGCGCGCGAGCGCGCTTTATCGACCCGATAGAAGCGATCGAAGACGTGTGGCTGATCTTTTTCCGGAATGCCGATTCCCGTATCGCGCACCGTAATGCGCGCGTCGCCGTTGTGCGCAGCGAGATCGAGCGACACCTCACCGCCCGCGGGCGTGTACTTCACTG
>Ga0209488_10004249_pt1 | contig 11262 bp, 9 predicted proteins | sample Rivendell_Oct201_8_FD_188349 | JGI IMG/M metagenome (GOLD analysis project Ga0209488, IMG submission 188349) | Vadose zone soil microbial communities from the Eel River Critical Zone Observatory, Northern California, USA -... | ecosystem: Environmental > Terrestrial > Soil > Vadose zone >... | reverse complement strand
CGGCGTTTCCGTGAAAACAGAGTAGGACTCCCGGCGCCTTCTTCGGATCTCCAACGATGAAGCCCGTAAGCCGCTGTCCGTCGACCGCATCGTATGAGACACGCCCGGACTCGGGAGCTGCCTCCAGTAAAGGAGGAGGCTGAAACAGGATTCGCTCCTGCGACCACCAGAGAAGAACCAGGGAACCTGCCAGCAGAGCGACAATGACAAACGCGGCAGTCACGAGTGGGCGCCCAGGGGGTTCCAGTGGGTTTGCATGGCGGGCAATTTACGACAATGCGAATTCCGATAGAAACCTTTCCTCTCGACAATGGCCTGTTCGTAACGTTGTCGGAGGACCATACAACGCCTATCGTCGCCGTGAATCTCTGGTATCACGTCGGTTCGGCGAACGAGAAGCCCGGCCGAACAGGATTCGCGCACCTCTTCGAGCACATGCTCTTTCAGGGTTCGGCGCACGTAGAGTCCAACGAACATTTCGAGCTGATACAACGAGCGGGTGGAACGCTGAATGGATCGACCTGGCTCGAACGGACCAACTACTTCGAGACTGTACCGTCGAATGAGCTCGCGCTGGCGCTCTGGCTGGAGGCGGATCGCATGGGAGAGCTGCTTCCTGCGATGACGCAGGAAAAGCTGGATACGCAGCGTGATGTAGTCAAGAACGAGAGGCGATGGTCGGTGGACAACCAGCCCTACGGGACGATGCTCGAAAAGATGCAGGAGCTCGTATTCCCGCCTTCCCATCCGTTTCAACACTCGCTGATAGGGTCTATGGAAGACCTTTCAGCGGCATCCCTCGATGACATAGCGCAGTTCTTCGCCACCTACTATACGCCGGACAATGCAGTTCTTTCTGTCGCCGGCGATTTCGATTCGATAGAAGCGCGCAGGCTAATCGAGGAGTATTTCGGACCAATTCCCAAAGGGAAGGCAAGACCGTCACTCCCGCCGATGAATCTGCCGCCGGTGTTCGGAAGCCCACGGCGCGAGGTCGTCTACGACAATGTCAGCCTTCCGAGACTGTTCATGGCGTTCCGATCGCCGATTTTTGGGAGCGAGAAGTATTACGCCGCCAGCGTGGCTTCCGCCGTGCTGGGAATGAGAAAGGGAAGCCGGCTTCATCGTTCCCTGGTTCGTGAGCGCCAGATAGCGGCGGATGCCGGGGCGTTCACCTTCGACCTTGCCAAGGGCACAGATATCCTCGTCGTCGACGTCACCGCCAGGCCGGAAACAGATATCGCCCGGCTCGAGGAAGAAGTCGAGCGCGAGATCGACGAGATCCATCACAACGGTGTTACCGAATCCGAGGTCAAGCGAGCCGTCGCGCTCATCGAGACAGATCTTCTGGCTTCGCTTCAGTCAGCTGGTGAGAGAGCGGACAGACTTTCGATGTTCGCTACCTACTTCAAACGGCCGGAGCTGATAAACGAACAGGCCGACCGCTATCGCTCGGTGACTGCGCAGCGAGTCAACGAGCTTGCCTCCGAGCGATTCGGGAAGGACAATCGGGCAAGTCTTATTTATCTGCCGAAGGAAGGCGTGGAGTCCGAGCAGGCATTGGCCGCAGCGGCCGACGCAGACTGATGGTGACCTCCTTACGCCCGAAGCCCGGACCCGCGCGGAGTTACCATTTCCCCGATTTCCATGACGAGATGCTGCCGAGTGGAATTCGCCTCGTCACGGCACCGGTCGTGAAGCTTCCTGTGGCCACCATTCTGGTGGTGATTGACGCTGGATCAACAAATGACCCAGCGGGCAAGGAAGGTGTCGCCGCCCTGACTGCGGGAACCCTTCTCGAGGGCACTGAACGGTTCAGCGGCGCAGACCTGGCGGAGAAATTCGAACAGCTCGGAACCTCGGTCGAATCCGGCGCGGACTGGGATAGCGCATTCGTCAAGCTCACCGTGTTGTCGGAGCAGCTCGAAGAAGCGACCCGACTCCTCGGCGATGTGATAAGCAGTCCTGTTTTTCCCGAACGCGAAATCGAGCGGGCGAAAGCAGAACGTCTGGCAGAGATCCTTCAGCTCGAAATGGAGCCGCGAGGGTTGGCTGACGAAAAGTTCTCGGAGTTTCTCTATGCGCCGGAATCCCGGTATTCGGTTCCGGATGAGGGGAGCACCGGGAGCGTAAGCACGTTGTCGCGGCAGGATGTGCGTGAGTTCTATGGATCGAGGTACCGCGCAGGCGCAACGACCGTGATCATCGCAGGCGACATCACGACGGATAAGGCACGCGCACTGATCACGAATGCATTTCAACGGTGGCCAGCGGGACTGGTTGCCAACCGACCACTCATTGCGACGGCGCGCACAACCCGGAAGAGCATTCATATCGTCGACAAGCCGGAGGCGCCGCAATCGGAGCTTCGTACCGGACACGTCGGCTTGCCGCGGAAGCATCCTGACTTTTTCCCAACGCTGGTGATGAACGCTGTTCTCGGTGGCCTCTTCGGATCGCGGATCAATCTGAATCTGCGAGAAGCGCACGGGTACACGTACGGAGCATCGTCCTTCTACGATTGGCGGCGTGGTCCCGGCCCGTTCGTCGTATCGACAGCGGTGCAGAGCGAGGTGACAGCGCCAGCGTTACGGGAGATCCTTCTCGAGATCGATCGAATCCGAGGTGACCGAATCTCAGAGGGCGAATTGTTACTGGCGAGGGACTACCTCGAGGGAGTGTTTCCCATTCGCTATGAGACTACAGCCGCAATTGCGTCCGCTCTTGCCACGCTGGTTATCTACGATCTGCCGGCTGACTACTTCGAATCGTACCGAAAGAACGTCCGCGCTGTCTCGGCTGAAGCCGTTCTTCATGCGGCCAGGTCACATCTGCATCCTGACGAGCTGCAGACAATAGTGGTCGGAGATGCGAGGCTCATTCGCGGGGCCGTTTCAGATTTGAGCGCTGGGGATCTGCACGTCCACAGCTCTTAGGAGCGGTGATGGAAGAAGAAACGAGAGTCGGGCGCGTGGAATCCAGGCGCGTCTACACAGGGAAAGTCATTTCCCTCGATGTAGACACTGTTCGGTTTCCCGATGGATCCTCGGGCGAGCTGGAAATGATTCGGCATCCCGGGGCGAGCGCGATCGTGCCCTTCCTGAGCGATCCGCGAGGCCAGGATCCCCAGGTCATGATGATCCGGCAATACCGGTACGCCGCCGACGGCTACCTCTACGAGATCCCGGCGGGGCGGCTGAATCCTGGGGAGGACCCGCGAGACTGCGCCGTGCGGGAGCTGAAGGAAGAGACCGGATGTACGGCAGAGCAAATGGAGCATTTGCTCACGATGTATACGACACCCGGCTTCACGGACGAAAAAATTCACCTCTTCATGGCAACCGGTTTGGTCGCTGGTGAGACTAAGCATGAGGCGGATGAATTTCTGGATCTCCACCCGATGCGCTTGTCCCGCGCGTTGGAGATGGTTGAAGCGGGTGGGATTCAGGATGCGAAGACTGCTCTCGGTCTCCTGTTCGCCGCCGGATTTCGCGCTGGCCGTTAACCCTTCCGGCCAAATTGGCGTCTAATCAATGAAAGACGCTGACATGTCATGTAAATAGGACAGAGTGGCGGAATCAGGACAGGCTCAAAGACTGGGGCAAACACCCTAAGTCATTTACCGACAATACGTTACCTGCTGGCCCCCTCGGGCATGGGCCGTGCATTACATAGTAGCGGAGAGAAAGTTCCAGAAGAGATGTGCACGATCCGGTGTCGTGAGTGTCTCTTATATAAAGGAGAGAAAAATGGCTGACATCGTCCGTAAGAAAGTTGTATCGGTTGAAGGACCGAGCCTCAGGGAACGACTGCAGGCGATGGATGACTCAGCCGTCGTGACTGCATTCCTTGGTGGTGAAGAGCGCGCGTTTTCCGAGTTGGTTACACGCTATCAGACACGCCTTCTCAACTTCGTCTATCGCACTATCGGCGACAGAGAGAAAGCAGAGGATCTGGTGCAGGAAGTCTTCATTCGCGTGTACCGTCACCTGCATCGCTTCGACCGGTCGAAGAAGTTCTCGACCTGGGTCTATACGATCGCCTCGAATCTCGCGAAGAACGAGCTGCGTAACCGCTCACGCAATCCTTTGGTGCTCTTTCAGACAGTACAGAAGAACTTCCAGGACGATGATCGTCCCCTGCAGTTCGAGGATACGACCTCGCGTCCGGATGACATGTACCGTAAGCGCCACCTGAGGGAGATCGTCGAGGAGACCGTCGCCAAGCTTCCCGAGCATCATCGGAATGTTTTCATTCTGCGCGAGCTAGAGGGCAAGTCCTACGAGGAGATCGCGGAGATAACGGACTGCAATCTCGGGACGGTCAAATCCCGTCTGAACAGAGCGAGAAACTCGTTCGCGGAAATCATCGCCCCGTATGTAGATTAGGTCCGGCGGTTCGGGAACAGGCGCCCCCCTGGTGGGTACCTGTTACCGAACCCTCAACCTAACTCCATGGATTGTCGTCAGTTTTGTGATCAGCACGTTGCTTTCGTAGACGACACCCTGGCCGGGATCGAGCTGGTTCGCATGCAGCGGCATCTCGCTGAGTGTGAGTGCTGCGCAAAGCATGACGCCAAAATCCGTCGGGCCCTCCTGCTGTTCCGAAATCTTCCTTCCATAGAGCCGTCCGCTGATTTTTCCCGTCGCCTCGAAGCGCGTCTAAGGGAATGTGACAACGATCGCCTGCTAGCCACCACGCAGCGCAATCTCAGACTTGGCGCGGTTGCGGCAACGTTGGCAAGTGCTGTCATGCTAGGATACATCGGGACGACGCTCTATCATCACAGCGATCCTCCGCGTGATATGGTCATGGCTCCAGTCATCGCGACTATTCCGGAACCCGAGCTCACACCAATCACAACGTCCGCGCCGGCGATAGTTGCATCCGTCACGGCGGGGCTGACCATCTGGCCAGCGGCCCTGTTTGCGGAGCAGGCTCCAGTTGGGTTTGCGCACTCCAGGCTCGAGCTCACGAACTACACGCGTTAGCGCTCGAGAGCCATCGGCAGCCCAGTTGGGCGGCCATATATTTGGAGGATGTCCGCATCCTCTCTCAAAACCCTTCGTGATGCGATAAAGCGCCAGTCATTCGACGCGGTCTACTACATCTCCGGAGAGGATGACTATCAAAAGGACGATGCGGTTCGGCAGCTGATCGATGCTGCAATCGATCCTGGAGCCAGGGACTTCAACCTCGACACGAGGAGGTCACCCGAGCTCGATGCCGAGACACTGGGAATCCTTGTATCTACTCCGCCGATGATGGCGTCGAGGCGCATAGTAGTGCTTCGTGAGGTCAATGGGCTCAAAAAGGACGCCCGCAAGGTTCTCGATCAATATCTGACCAATCCCGCGTCCGATTTGCTGCTCATCATGACCGTTCCCGCCGGGTCCAAGCCCGACGCTTCTCTCTCTGCCATCAGCACACCGCTTCAATTCGACCCGCTCACCGGTGATCGTATTCCTAAGTGGATCGCACACCGTGCGACGAGCGAGTTGGGGGTGAAGATCAGCGAAGGGGCGATCGAGCTTCTTCAAGCCGCTGTTGGCAGTGACCTCCATCAACTGTCCGGCGAGCTGGAAAAGCTGGCCAGCTATATCGAAGGCCATGGCGAAGAAATCAGCGAGGAGGCAGTAGCAGCCGTAGTGGGAGTGCGTCGTGGTGAGACCCAGGCTGATCTACTTGATGCCGTTGCTGACAGGAACGCCCCTCGGGCGCTCGGGCTGATCGCCCATGTACTCAATCAGCCGAAAACAACGGGCGTTTCAATCGTCATGGCATTGTCGACACAGATGCTCGGCATCTCGTGGGGGCGCGCGAGGCTCGATGAAGGACTCCCGAGAGCTCGCCTTGCCCAGGCATACTTCGATCTTCTGAAAGAAACAGGGGCCTTCACAGGCCGGTCCTGGGGATCAGCCACGGCCATCTGGGCTCGGGCCGCGGATCGCTGGAGCCGCGAATCGCTCGATCGGGCGCTCGACTCTTTGCTCGAGGCAGATGTAGCCCTCAAGGAGAGCAGGGTCTCATCCGAAGAACAATTGCTGGCCACGGTAGTACTCAGTCTGTGCGCAGCCGATGACAGAAGTGCTGCCGCATGAGTCAATAGGAGAGTGGTAAGATGTCCAGATGTGCAGGCTTTATCGGGCTACTGCTATTTTGTGTCGCCACGTTGGCGATCGCACAGGCTCCGTCGCGTCCGGCCGATCCGATTTTTGTGAGAGCTCAAGCACTGGTCAGCGATGGAAATGGTGTGGCTGGGAGGGCGCTCATCGATTCAGTGATCGCGAAGACGCCACCAACATCGCAGCTATATCCGCAAGCGTTATTCTGGCGCGCAACGCTGGCATCCAATGCAGCAGATGCCGAGAGCGATTACAAGCACATAGTTGTGGACTATCCCCTCGCTCCACAGGCCGAGGATGCACTGTTGCGTCTGGCTCAGCTCGAGCTGGCACGTGGTGATCGCGATGGGGCGCTCAATCATCTGCAGCGGATTCCGCGCGACTATCCGCGGAGTAAGTCACTCGCCAGAGCCAGCTACTGGACTGCTCGAGTACTGTTCGAGAAAAACGACATCCCGAACGCATGTGCGGCTAATGCCAACGCACTAGCGCAAGCCGATGTCTCCGAGATCGAGTTGAGGAATCAGATTCAGTATCAGGGCCAGCGCTGCCCCGCGGCTGCGGCGGTGGCAATGACGACCGCTGCACCGTCACCCACGACCGCACCGCCGGCACCCATCACTGCGCCAATCCCATCGGCTTCTGGAACGGCTTCCACAACTCCGGCGAAATCGACGGCCGCGACTTCACCACCTCCAAAACCGGCCATTCCTTCTTCAGTGAATAAGCCGGAAGCTGTCGATACAGTTTCTGCGACAGTCAAAGCTCCTACGCCACATCCCAAGACAGTTACAACTACGACGGTTCCGCGGCCCAAACCGCCCACCGAAGCGAACGATTCAAAGCCAAGCATCGTCGATCCGTCGAAAGCACCGAAGGCGGTAGCGGAAAAACCCGAAGCAAAGCGAAATACTCCCGCTTCACGGGGGAGTGGATACTCGGTGCAAGTTGCCGCCTACACGTACAAAGCCGAGGCTGATAAACTTGCATCAAGCCTCAACAAGCGCGGCTACTCAGCGCGGGTCGACGGATCGGTCGCACCATTTCGGGTCAGAATCGGACGGTATCCGACCGAACGCGATGCAGAAGACGCACTCAAGAAACTCAAGTCAAAGCACATGGATGGTTTCGTAGTTCGAGCGCCTGAACGGTGAGCCGCGCCGCATCAACGCCGTTGATGCAACAGTACCGGGAGATCAAATCGCGTCATCAGGACGCGATTCTGTTCTTCCGGATGGGTGACTTCTACGAAATGTTCTACGAGGATGCCGAGGTAGCCTCGAGAACGCTCGGGCTTACTCTCACATCCAGAAACAACGGAGGCGCGAGCGCGGTGCCGCTCGCGGGAGTTCCGGTGAAGGCTGCCGGTGAATACCTGCGCCGGCTGATTCAGCATGGCTTTCGGGTCTCGATATGCGAGCAAACCGAGGATCCGAAGTTTGCCAAAGGCATTGTAAAGCGCGAAGTAGTGGAGACAATCACTCCCGGGGCGGCGTTCTCCGACGACCTGCTCGACGGCACTCGCAACAACTATCTATGTGCGCTCAACCGTGATGGTGAGCTGGTGGGAATCGCGGCTGCTGATCTCTCTACTGGTGAGCTCAGGCTGACCGCAATAGGAATCCGTGATCTCGAGTCCGCCCTCTCGAGATTCACTCCGCGTGAAGTAATCGTCTCACGTGGGGAGAGTCTCACTCAGGCTCTGAAGGGACCCGTCGGCGAGGAAGGCCCGATGGTGACGGAGCGCGAAGCGTGGGAATTCGACAGCGAACTGGGACGCGATCAGCTAGCGGAGCGATTTCGGGTGAGCTCGCTCGAGTCATTTGGAATCCAGTATGAAGACAGCGCAGCGGTCGGCGCGGCGGGCGCACTGCTGCGATACCTCGACGAGCTTCAGCCATCCGGCATGTCGCATCTCGCTCGCCCAAAGTTCGAGAGACCGGGCGGAATTCTGCCACTCGATGAGATGACGCGGCGGAATCTCGAGCTTGTCGAGTCGATGCGCGGCGCCGAGACCTCCGGAACGCTTCTCGGAGTTCTCGATCGCACCCTAACTCCGATGGGTGCTCGTTTGCTTCGCCAATGGCTTCTCGCCCCCCTCGTCAATCGTGCCGACATCGAGGCGAGACTCGGCGCGGTGGATGGACTCGGAGACGGACTGATCCGGGCCGCGATGCGAGAAGCCCTGGATGGTGTACGTGACATTGAGCGGCTCGGGGGAAAGGCGGCGGCAGGTCGCGCCTCGCCGCGTGAACTCCGCGCGCTCGGCGATTCGATCGCGAGGTTACCAGCGGTAGAATCAGCACTGGAACGAGCGCGTGCAGCCATCACGTCCGAGAACGATGCGGCCTTTGGCAGGCATGCCGGCGCATGGGATGGTTGCGGGGATCTCTCGGACGAAATAATCCGGACTCTCGTCGACAGGCCACCGATTGCGATCGGTGACGAGTCCAGTATACGCAGTGACTTCGACAGCAAGCTCGACGAATGGAGAGTGCTGCGCGACGGCGGCAAGGATGCAATTGCCAGGATTCAGGCAGACGAGCGCGCGCGAACCGGCATCAACTCTCTCAAGGTCGGCTATAACAAGATATTCGGCTATTTCATCGAGGTAACGAACACCAACGCGCATCTCGTTCCGAGTCACTATCAGCGAAGGCAGACGCTTGCCGGGGCAGAGCGGTATGTGACGCCGTCGCTGAAGGAATACGAAGAGCGCGTGCTGACAGCGGCCGAAAAAGTGGAAGAGCGTGAGCGTGAGCTGTTCGAGGCACTTCGATCACGGGTAGGAGCTCAGATTTCGCGTCTTCAGGCGGTCGCGCAAGTCGTGGCAGAGCTGGATGTGTTCGCGTCGCTGGCAGAAGTGGCATCGAGAGAGGCCTACGTTCGACCGCAGCTCACCGATGATTTCACCCTCGAGATCACCGCTGGGCGCCATCCCGTGGTAGAGAGAATGATGGCGCGCGAGAAATTCATTCCCAACGACGTCGCTCTGACGGAAGATGCGCGGATGATCATTCTCACTGGTCCGAACATGGCGGGAAAATCAACCGTGCTGCGGCAGGTCGGCCTGATCGTGTTGATGGCGCAGGTCGGCAGCTTCGTTCCCGCAACCCGTGCTCGCATCGGCGTAGTCGACCGCCTGTTCACGCGAGTTGGGGCAAGCGACAACCTCGTTCGCGGTCAATCGACCTTCATGGTCGAGATGTCAGAAACGAGCGCTATCCTTCACACCGCGACACGGCGGAGCCTGGTGCTGCTCGACGAGATCGGGCGCGGTACTTCGACCTACGATGGAATTTCTATCGCGTGGTCCGTGAGCGAGCACTTGCACGACACCGTGGGGTGCAAGACGATCTTCGCGACGCACTACCACGAGCTCACACAGTTGGCCGACAATTTAGTGGCAGTTCGCAACTATAATGTCCAGGTTCGCGAGGTAGGCGATCAGGTACTTTTTCTCCACCGCCTGCAACCCGGCGGCGCGGATCGGTCGTATGGAATCGAAGTCGGAAGGCTCGCCGGCTTACCGCCCGCTGTCATAAAGCGGGCAACCGAGTTACTACGGCTACTCGAAGCGGAACAGATCGTGCCTCGATCGGGACGCGCTGCACGAGTGCCGACCGAAGCCCCGGAAGGACAGCTGGCACTGTTTGGACTGATGCCGCATCCTGTCGTGCAACAACTGAAAAACGTCGAACCAAACGCGATGACACCAATCCAAGCGCTCGAGATGCTCGCACGACTGGTCGACGAAGTGAAGCAAGATGGAGGAACGGCTTGAGCTCGCAAATGAGATTGGGATCGATGGCGCTGGTAGCCGCAGTTTTGGTAGCCGGCTGCAAGAAGGGCGATGGGTCAGGGCTTCCATTTCAGACAGTTGGCAGGCAGCCGGACGTCGCTCCGGTGATGCTCAACAAGGAGTTGCCGTTCCGCTATCCTCCGGCGCTGTATGCCCAAAAAGTTCAAGGCAACGTAACGCTCCGCATTTTCATCGATCGGGAGGGAGCTATTGTAGCGGACTCGACGCGCATTGCGGAAACGTCCGGGTTTACTGCGCTCGACTCCGCGGCAATGAAGGGTTCGCGCGATCTGAGGTTCGAACCCGCGAAGACTCAGGGTCAGCCCGTACCCGTATCGATTCTGCTGCCGGTGTTCTTCCGTCATCCTGACGCGCCGCCGCTAGCCGGCGATTCGATCATCGTACGCGACTCCTCGACTGTGACCAGCACCAAGTCGACTGATACCGCGAAGTCGGATTCAGCGAAAGCCTCCGCTTCCAAACCAGCTGCGAAGGCGCCAGCAGCGAAGCGGAAAACGACACGCTGATGAAGAACGATCAACGCAACCGCCAGCCTTACGACAACGTTCTCGAAACCATTGGCTGGACGCCGCTGATCAGGCTGAATCAAGTCACGCGCGGACTTCGAACACCGGTCTACGCGAAGGCCGAGTTTTTCAATCCGGGTGGGTCGGTCAAGGATCGAATCGGGCTTCCGATCATTGAAAGGGCCGAAAAAGAAGGAAAGCTGAAACCGGGCGGGACGATAGTCGAAGGCACCAGCGGAAACACCGGTGTGGGCCTCGCGATCGCCGCGGCACTTCGCGGATACAAATGCATCTTCACGATGCCCGACAAGATGTCCCAGGAAAAGGTCCGCCTGCTCAAGGCATTCGGCGCGGAAGTCATCGTCACACCGACGGCCGTTCCACCGGATCATCCTGACAACTACGTGATGATGGCGAAGCGGATCGCGAAGGAAACGCCCAACGCAATCCTCGCCGATCAGTTCTATAACGATGCGAATCCCGAGGCCCACTATGCGACGACGGGTCCTGAGCTATGGCAGCAAACCAACGGCAAGATCACGCACTTCGTGGCGTCCGCCGGTACAGGCGGAACGCTCACTGGCGTCGGTCGCTATCTGAAGGAGCGGAGCAAGAAGGTAAAGATCATTGCAGGGGACCCGACGGGCTCGATACTGGCTGAGTACTGGCGGAGCAAAGGAAAGAACAAGATCGAGGGAACGCCCTACAAGGTCGAGGGAATTGGGCAGGACAAGCTTCCCGGCACGCTCGACATGAGTGTTATCGACGAGTACCACACAGTGAGCGACAAGGAATCGTTCGCGATGGC
>Ga0209488_10004248_pt1 | contig 11263 bp, 10 predicted proteins | sample Rivendell_Oct201_8_FD_188349 | JGI IMG/M metagenome (GOLD analysis project Ga0209488, IMG submission 188349) | Vadose zone soil microbial communities from the Eel River Critical Zone Observatory, Northern California, USA -... | ecosystem: Environmental > Terrestrial > Soil > Vadose zone >... | reverse complement strand
TGAACCACCCTGGCAGGCACGCGCTCGATCACGCCCTCTTCGCCGGCTCCGGCAAGGAGAAGTGGAAGGTGGCCCCGCCCGCCGGGTTGTTCGTGGCCCAGATGGCCCCGCCGTGCGCCTCGATGATCGACTTGGAAACGGAGAGTCCCATCCCCATTCCGGCGGGCTTGGTGGTGAAGAACGGCTCGAACACCCGCTCGTGAGTCCCGTCTTGCAGCCCGGTTCCGGCGTCCTGGACGGCGACATGGACCGCCGCGTTCTCTTTGGACTCCGTCCGCACGACGATGGTCCGGTCCCCGCCGGGGGCCTCCGCCACCGAGTCCATGGCATTGACGAGGAGGTTCAGCACCACCTGCTCGAGCTGGACGCGGTCGCCATTGACGATGACCGGCTCCGGCGCGAGCTCGAGCGCCACCACCACGTTGCGGATCACCGCATCGCTGCTCAGGAGCCTGCTCACGCCGCGGATCAGATCGTTGATGTCGAGAAGCGTCAGCCGGCGCTCGCCCTTCCGCAGCATGTCGCGCAGGCGCTGGATCACGTCCGCCGCGCGCCGGTCATCCGCGATGATGTCGGCCAGGATGTTCCGCAGCTCGACGATGTCCAGCGGCACGACGTCCAGGAAGCGCCGGGCGGCTTGGGCATTGGTCATGATCCCGGTGAGCGGCTGCCGCAGCTCGTGAGCCAGCGAGGCGGTCAGCTCGCCCATCGTGGACACGCGCGTGAAGTGCGCCAGCTCCTGGCGGCTCCGTTCCGCCTGCACCTCCGCACGCTTTCGCTCGGTCACCTCGGTGTGCGAAACCACGGCGCCGCCTTCCGGTCGGTTCAACGGCACCACCGACAGCGCGAACCATCGCTCTCCACCCGGAGCGGAGCAGGAGTATTCGAAAGCAAATCCCCGCCTGGTGCCGTTGAGCACCTCCTCGATCTGCGCGAGCACCTCCGTCGAGCGAGGCGTGCACTCGCGTGCGGACTCGGCGCAAGTCTGGAGATAGTCCGCCCCCAGGGCGACGCCAGCATATGCCGTCATCTCGTGCTCGCTGGCGAATCGGCTCCAGGTGTCGTTGACGGCAATGACCCGGCCCGTGCGGTCCAGGACGGCGACGCCGCTGCTCAAGGAGGCGAGGATGGCGGACTTCATCAGCTCGCTCGCGCGCAGGGCGTCCTCGGTTTCCTTGCGCGCCAGCGCGTTCGCGAAGACCTCGCCCACCAGTTGCAGCCGTTGCACCTTCTCGGCCGGCCAGGCCCGCTCGACCGCGACGGAATCGAACGCCAGGCCACCCAGCACCCTCCCGCTGGCCACGAGCGGAATGGTGAGGCTCGAGCCGAGGCCAGCATGTCGGACCGCGGCCTCGTCAGGCGCCGCCCGATGGCTGAAGCCCTTGCCGCGGGAGAAGATCAGGGGCTCCTCGCGGAGCAGCCGCTCGATCGCCCACGGCAAGTCACGGGCCAAGATGATCGGTGGTACGAGCTCGATTCCGGGAGCGACCCACGAGTGTGAAACCGTCAAACCTCGCCCGCCCGCGGAGAGGCGGAGCACGACCAGGCGATCGTGCCGGAGGAACTCACCGAGGTTCCGCAGCCAATTCGCGATCGCGGCGTCGATGTCGTGGCTGGGCAAATGCACGAAGGCGGCCGACAGGCGCGCAAGGAATTCTTCGAAGCGCAGCCTCCCCCCGAGAGCTTTCTCGACCCGCCTGCGCTCCTCGATGAGCGCCGCTAGACACATGAGAGGAATGGCCACGGCGATCAGGAAGATCTGCAGGGCGAAGACGCTCTCGGCGGCTGGCAGCCTGGTGAAGGGGCCTCTTCCCTGGGTGCCGGCCCAGATCGCGACCAGCGCGGTGGTCAGCAGGGACAAGCTCGCCCCGGCAGGCCCGAAGCGCACCGCGGCCCAGAGGAGGAACGGCATCAGGAATACCAGCGGCGAATGGGACGGATTCAAATCGATCGCGGGCGGTCCATCCTGCGCCGCGAAGGAGAAGAAGGCCACGGCGAGGAGCGACACGGCAAGCAAGCCAGATTCCACGCGGCGGCGGGGCGACGCGCGACGAAGCCAGGCAGGGGCGCCCGCTGCCACGGTCAGGATCGCCGGCACCACCGTCAGCTCCGTCAGGACGTTGGAGAAAAAGCGGGTACGCCAGACCAGCCAGTAGGGCTCCCCGTGGAGCACGTTGACGGCCGCGGCATCCAGGAACGAGGAGCCGAAGGGGGCGATGAGCACCGCCCCGACGATGAAGACCACCATCCGCCGGAGCGTGTCGAGCCGCCCCGGCGCGTCGTTGAACCAGCGCACGCAGACGGCGGCCAGGAGGGCCTCGCTGCAATTGGTCACGAACAGCGCCAGCACCAGGGGAATGGGAAAGTCGGCCGGCAGCTCGCCGGCCAGATGCGCCGGGAATGCGGCTAGCAGATACAGCCACCAACGCCGCCGTGGCGAGAGGAGGAGAGTGGCCGTGAGGATCGAGTTGGGTGGCCAGACCACCGATGACGTGGCCGGTGGGAGCCGAAGGACGAGACCCACCTTGGCGCCGACGTAATAGGCAACACCGACGAGGACGGCAGTGGCCGCGACGCGGCCGATGGCGCGAGCGCGCGAGATCTGGGTTTCCGTCTCCGGCAGCATGGCCCCGTGTGATCCGACGATGGTGCTGGTGCAATCGTACCTGATCTGGCCTGCAACAAACGCGTCTACCCGGTCCGCAGAGAGTGGCCTTGCGCCGGAAGCTCTTGAAAGTGGACCTTGGTCCACCACCGCAGCGCGTCCTCGAGCAGGTCGCGTCGGTCGGGGAGTCGGAGCCGAATAGGACCAAAGCGCAATGCAGTCGGGCGCCCTCCCTGCTGTAGGACCGGATGAAGTCGAACCGCCCAACCGTTCGTCGAAGAGAGCGATCCCGATGCGCTACACGATCCCGTTCGCACGTTCCCTGGTCGCTTTCGCGCTCGCGGCCGCCGGCTGCGCCAGCTCCTCGGCGGAGAGCAAGAAGTTGCCTTCGCTCGAGGACTCACGCACGATCACGGACAGCGTCACCGAGGCGCTGGTCACGTACGTCGACGCGCCAAAGAAGTAAGCAGCTCCACCATCGGAGGATGACATGCTCAAGCAAGTGCTTGCGACGTTGTTGGTCTTCGCTGCCGCGTGCGGCGTCTCGAAGGACGAGTTCGCCGCCCAGCAGCGTGACGCACAGCAAAATCTGAAGAACTACCAGACGGAGAGCGAGAAGACGGCCGCTCTCGAGAAGAAGGTCGCCGATCTGCAGGCGCAGAACAGTGCCTTGCAGTCGCAACTCGGCGAGGTCACCGCCGCCTCCGCCAGGCTCCAGCAGGAAAAGGGGGCGCTGGAAGCGAAGAGCGCGCAATACCAGCAGCTGGCGAGCACATTGGAAGGCCAGATCAAGAGCGGCCAGGTGGAGATCTCGGAGCTGAGGGGGAAAATGACGGTCAAGCTCAAGGACAGGGTCCTGTTCTCTTCCGGCTCGTCCTCCCTGAACCGCGAGGGCAAGGCGGCGTTGGATGCCGTGGCGGACGCCTTCAAGGACCTGCAGGGCAAGAACGTGGTGGTGGCCGGCTACACCGACGACGTGCCGAACAGCGCCAAGTCCGGGTACGCGGACAACTGGGACTTGTCGACGGCGCGCGCGGTGAACGTCGTGCGATACCTGCAGGCAAAAGGAGTCTCCCCGGCGATGCTCGGCGCGGCGGGGTTCTCCGAGTATCGCCCGCTCGTTCCCAACGACTCGCCCGCCAACCGGAGCCAGAACCGCCGGATCGAGATCGCCCTCACCGCCGCCGACTACACGCCTCCCGTCGTCGACGCGCGGAGGTAGAGGGGGTCAGCGGGAATCGGCCCTGCCGATGGCCTCGGCGGTGGGAACGAGGTCATCGCGCCGGTTCTCGCGCCACGATTCGGGATCGTGGCCCATGGCCCGCGGGCGCTCGTTGCCGTAGCTCACGGTCGAGATCCGGCTGGCATCGAGCCCCAGTTGCACCAGGTAGCTCCTGGCCGCATCCGCGCGGCGCTGGCCGAGCGCAAGGTTGTACTCGCGCGTGCCGCGCTCGTCGCAGTTGCCCTCGACGCGAACGCGGGTGTCGGGACGTCTCTGCGCGCTGTCGAAGAACGATTGCAGGGCGCTGCGCGCATCCGGGGACAGCACCGCGCTGTCGAACTCGAAGTAGATGCTCACAGCTTGCACGTCCGGTGCCTTGGGGGGCCGCGGCGGTTCCGGCGCTGCGGCCGGGGGAGGAGCGACCGGGGCAGGGGCTGCGGCCTGCGGTTGCGGGGCGGGCGCTGCGGGCTCAGGCTGGGAATGCGCGCAGGCGATGGCGGCGACCGCCGTCAGCGCCAGGATGGAAGGCAAGGATCGCATGGAAGACCTCCACGACTGATTACGGCTTGTCCCGAATACCCCAAGCCAAGGCGCGTTGCCATGTGGCCCAAGGACCTAGGTGCAGGTGGGCCCCTCGCTTGTTATGAGGATTTCCGCCGGATCCGGAGCTAAAGCCATGCTCACAGCAGCGCTGACTTCGCAGCAGAGCGTGAGCGACCCGCTCTTCTGGCACCGCCTCCAGTTCGCCTTCACCATCACGTTCCATTACTTGTTCCCGCAACTGACGATGGGCCTGGCCCTGATCGTGCTGCTCTTCCGGCTGCGAGCGTTCCGGGGAAACGCGCAAGCCGGAGCAGCTGCGACCTTCTGGACCAAGGTGCTGGGCGTCAATTTCGTCGTGGGGGTCGTGACGGGCATCCCCATGGAGTTCCAGTTCGGCACCAACTGGGCCCGCTTCTCGCACTACGCGGGCGGAGTCATCGGCCAGACGCTGGCCATGGAAAGCACCTTCGCCTTCTTCCTCGAGTCCGCCTTCCTCGGCCTCGTGCTGTACGGCGAGAAGAAACTGGGCAGGGTCGGACATCTGGCCGCGACCGCCGCGCTCTTCCTCGGCTCGTGGCTCTCCGGATATTTCATCATCGCCACCAACGCATTCATGCAGCACCCGGTCGGCCACCTGGCGGTGGACGGAACGCTGCAGCTCGCGAGCTTCTGGGACTTCGTGCTCAACGAGTGGGCCGGGTGGCAGTACGCGCACAACATGTGCGCCTCGGTCGTGACCGCCTCTTTCGTGGTGGCGGGAATCGCGGCGTTCTGGATGCTGCTCGGCCGCGAGGAGGACGCATCGGCGAGCTTGCGGATGGGAGTGACCCTGGGGCTGATCGCCTGCGTCCTCCAGCTCTTTCCCACCGGCGATCGGCAAGGGAAGCTGGTGGCCCACCATCAGCCGGTCGCCCTCGCCGCGATGGAGGCCGTGTTCGAGGGAGGGCCGGCGGCGCCCCTGGCCATCATCGGGCAACCGAACGTCGACGCGCGGACGTTGGAGAACCCGATCTACGTGCCGGCCGCGCTCAGCTTCCTCGCCTATGGCTCGTTCGGCAGCACGGTGAAGGGGCTGTCCGACTTCCCCCAGTCCGAGTGGCCCGACAACATCGAGCTCCTCTATTACGCGTACCACATCATGGTCGGGCTGGGCTCCTTGTTCATCGCGTTGATGGCGGCGGCGGGCGTGCAGCTCTGGCGCGGCCGGCTCGCCACCTCGCGGCCGCTCTTGTGGATGCTGATGCTCGCCATCCCCTTCCCGTACATCGCCAACACGGCCGGCTGGACGGTGGCGGAGCTCGGACGGCAGCCGTGGATCATCTACGGGCTCATGCGCACGGCGGACGGCACCTCGCCGCGCGTCACAGCCGGCAATACCGCCTTCACCACGCTGGGCTTCCTGGGCCTCTACGCCGTCGTGTCCCTGCTGTTCCTCTTCCTGGTCGGGCGGGAGATCGCCCACGGCCCCGAGCACGCTCGGCCGGGGATGCCGCCGGACCCGGCAGCGTCGCCCGGCCCTGCTTTCCAGGCGAGGGAACCGTGATCCCCTTCTGGTACGGCGTCGTCGCCGTCATGTTGTCCGTCTACGTGGTCCTGGACGGGTTCGACTTCGGCGCCGGCATCCTGCACCTGTTCGTGGCCCGCACGGATCGCGAGCGGCGCGAGGTGCTCGCCGCCATCGGCCCGGTCTGGGACGGAAACGAAGTCTGGCTGATCGCGAGCGGCGGCGTCCTCGTTCTCGCGTTCCCGCGCGCGTACGCCGTCGGGTTCTCCGGCTTCTACCTGCCGCTGATGATGGTGCTCTGGCTCCTCGTCCTGCGCGGGCTTTCCATCGAGCTCCGCTCGCACCTCGAGAATCCGCTCTGGCGCAGCTTCTGGGACGCCGTGCTCGGCTTTGCGAGCGCCGTGATGGCGGTCGTGCTCGGCGCCGCTCTGGGCAACGTGCTTCGCGGCGTGCCGATCGACGACACTGGCTTCTTCGCGGTGCCGCTCTTCACCAGCTTCGGGCCCGGTCGGAATCCGGGCGTGCTCGACTGGTACACGGTGCTGATCGGCGTCTTCGCCTTCGCGGCGCTGGCGGCGCACGGTGCGCTCTATCTCGCCGGCAAGACCGATGAGGTGGTGCGCGAGCGCGCGCTGGCCGCCGCGCGGGTGGCCTGGCCCGCCGTGGCCGTCCTCGGCCTCGGTTGCATTGCCGCCACCTGGCAAGTGCGGCCCGAGCTCTACACGGGGCTCGCCGCGCGTCCCTGGAGCTGGCCGCTGCCTGTCCTCGCGGCGGCGGCTCTCGCGGGCGTGTTCGTCTCGATCTTCCGCGGCCGCGAGCGCACCGCCTTTCTTAGCTCGGTCGCGTTCCTCGCCACCACGCTCACCGCGACCGCGGCCGGCCTCTTTCCGTTGATGCTGCCCTCCACGATCTCGCCGGCGTTCTCGCTGACGGCGGCGCAAGCCGCCACCGGGCAGCACGGGCTGCGGGTCGCGTTGATCTGGTGGACGCTCGGGATCTCCCTGGCGGTGGGCTATGCCGCCTTTGTGTATCGCTCCGCGCGAGGACGCGTCAGGGTCGACGAGCCGTAAGCCGGTCGCGGCCGTCTCCGAAGAACGTTTCTGGTTGACTTTGCCGGTGGCCCTTGCTGGGCTCCGTCGCGGAGGGGTCCCATGCATCGACATCTGCCAACCGCCGGAATGGCGGCCGCGTTGGTTGTGGCCGCGACCTTGGGTTGCTCGAACGAAACACCCCCACGGGCCTCGCAGGACTCGAGCGTCTCCGCCCTGCGGTCGGGCACTGCGGCGCCGCCCACGCTCACGCCGCAAGTGAGCGGGACCAACAACGGGCTGATCGCGGTCAGCCCGGTCACCTCTCGCGTGGCCTGGGTGAGCGGCCGCGCCGGCACCTATGCGGTCACGACGAACGGCGGCGCTACCTGGCGCGCCGGCGTGGTTCCCGGTGCCGAGGCCCTTCAGTTCCGCGACGTCGAAGGCGTGAGCGACAAGGTCGCGTATCTGCTGTCGATCGGTACCGGCACCGACTCACGGATCTACAAGACCGTGAACGGCGGCGCGACCTGGTCGTTGCAGTTCACGAACCAGGACCCGGCCGGGTTCTACGACTGCTTTGCGTTCTGGACGTCGAAGCGAGGCATTCTCTTCGGCGACTCGGTGAACGGCCGCTTTCCGGTCCGCCGAACCACCGACGGCAGGACGTGGATCGACATCGGCAACAAGTTGCCGCCCGCGCTGCCGGGCGAAGGAGGATTCGCGTCGAGCGGGACCTGCGCCGCGACACAGGGCGAGGAGCGCGCCTGGATCGCTACCGGCGCTGGTGAACGGGCCAGGATTCTCGCCACCCGGGATGGCGGGGACAGCTGGGCCGCCCATGACACTCCCTTGAGGGGCAGTCCCTCCGCCGGGATCTTCAGCGTGGAGTTCCGCGACGGTTCCCACGGCATCATCGGCGGCGGCGATCTCGATCCCACCGCGCCGCCCTTCGAAAACGTGGCGCGCTCGGGAGATGGCGGAAGGACCTGGCGCGCCACGGCACGAGCGCCGATGGGCACGGTGTTCGGTCTGGCGTATGCGCGCGAGCGCGGCGACGACGACGAAGAGGACGACCACTCGTCGCGTGATGGTCAGTCGCGACCGAACGTGGTGGTCACCGGCCCGGCTGGGGCCGCGTGGTCCGCAAACGAGGGCGACACGTGGCAAAGCCTGGAAGGCGTGTCCGGCTTCTGGGCGGTAGCGTTCGCGAACGAGCGGACGGGTTGGCTGGTGGGGACGGGTGGCCGCATTCTGCAGATCAGCTTCCCGATCGGGAGTCCGTAGCCACCACCTGCTGACATTGACCAACGATACCGTTGTTTGTTCTGAACAGCTGTCTTCCGGCGGCACTGCTCGTCAGCCGCGGTCGGATCTATCGTCAATCGGATTCAGGAGGGACACCATGCGAAGAGAGATGATCCTCGGCGTGACCGTTGCGATTGGCTTTGCGTGCGCGTCGGCTCAGAAGCCGCGGCCGCTCCCGGCCAACGCCTTGGCCACCGACGGCACCCCGGTCGTCTCGAACGACCCGAAGAGGAAGGTCGTTTGCAGCTACGACACGTTGGTCGGCAGCCACATTCCGTCAAAGACCTGCCGCTACGAGGATGAGGTGAATGCCCAGCGCTCCGAAACGCAAATGATGATTCTGAACAAACCCCTCCAACAGTCCGCCCAAGGGAATTAGCCGCGGATCAATGTCGCCGCGAGCGAGTATGATTCGGCGACGACCTCGAATGGAATCGGATATCTGGAGTCGGGCCAGACGGAGTACAGGGCGCAGACTTACCTTCGAGCCATGGAGCTGGCCATCTCCTCGACCAGCCTCGCGGCCCCTTCGGAGTCCAGGTCCAGGGCGCTCACGGCCAGCGCGCTCGCGGTGATCCGGTCGTGCCTCGAAACCCAGTAGCGGATGCTGTCTTCCACCAGCGCCCGATTGCTCTTCCCCAGCAGGGCCAGCAAGGGAATGGCCACCTCGTCCCGCGCCCTCGGGAGATCGAGGTTGCTGCTGCCGAGGGGCATGGTGATCGAGCGGGTGACCAGGAAGACGCGGCAATCGTCCGTGCGGCTCAACCCCGAGTCGCTCCGGGACGAGCGCACCTCCAGGACCAGGCTCTCGACTTCCGCGAAGGGGATGGTCCCTGAGCGACCACCGACCAGGCGGCGCTTTCTCCAGCGCACCTCTCTCCGGACGGCGTCGAACTGGAAGGCGCTGTCTTCGACGGCCGCGGCCAGCGCTGCGCATCCCAGCGCCAGCGCCAACGACGCCCAGACCGCCCGGACCTGGTCCAGAGCGTACAGCCGCTGCATCGCCGCCATGCCGAGGAACAAAGCCGAAGCGACGAGGAGACCGGCGCGGAGAAAGACGAAACGATCGCGCACGTGGATCGAGCCGTCGGATGCCGTCTCCAGCGTCACCCAGGCTAGAGTGACCGACTCCGACGCGATGGCAAGATTTCAGGCCGGCTCTGCTCCGAGCGCCGGCGCGCGCTGAGCCGGCTGCGGGGCGGGCGCGCGCTGGTACCACTCGACGACCTTGTACCGCCGCGCGACCAGCCCCAGGCCGATGGCGGCCAGGTAGGCGAAACCGGCGTAATAGAAGAACAGGGCTGTGCCGGTGAAGAACGCCAGCGCCGATGCGAGCGCGACCGCCAGGTTGGCGGCCGCGGTGGTCAGGTTCCAGAAGCTCTGGATGACGCTCTTCATCGTCAGCGGCGCCTGCGTGTACGCGAACTCGAGGCCGGTCACCGAGACCAGGATCTCGCCCACGGTGAGCACCACATAGGGGACGATCTGCCAGAGGATCGAGATGCGCTGGCCGGCTGCGACCGGCATGTTGAGGATGCCGGCGATGACGAAGGCCGTGGCTCCGAGCGCGATCCCCAGCGGCATCCGGCGCAGCGGCGTCAGCTCCCAGCCGAGCCGCTTGAAGAACGGGTAGACGACGCCGGTAGTGAGCGGGATCAGCAGCATCACCAGGGCCGGATTCACGAGCTGCATCTGGGACGGCTCGAAGGTCCAGGGACCGAGCCGCAGGTCCATCGAGCGCGCCTGCACCACCCAGGTGGACGCCTTCTGATCGAACAGCATCCAGAAGAAGGGGATGAAGGCGAAGATCGACAGCACGCGGAGGACCGCCTTCACGCCTTCGACCGCCTCTGTGGGGTGCTCGACCCTGGCGCGGTCGAGGAAGCGAACGCCGCGGGCGCGGTTGCGCCAGGCGCTGCGTACCACGGCCAGGAAGGAATGCGGGTTCTTCCCCGTGGGCGGGACCTTGACGTAGTGGTTGCGGCCCAGCCAGAAGACGATGGTGGCGAGCGCCATCAGGATCCCCGGAATCCCGAACGCCACCGACGGACCCCACAGGCGCAAGGTCTTGGGGATCAGCAGCGAGGCGAAGAAGGATCCCAGGTTGATGCTCCAGTAGAACACCGCGAACACCTTGTTCACGAGGTGCTTGTTCTCCTCGGTGAACTGGTCGCCCACCAGGGCGGAGACGCAGGGCTTGATGCCGCCCGAACCCAGGGCGATCAGGGTGAGGCCGGCGTAGAAGCCGGTCGGGTCGTCGTGGAAGATCGCGAGGCAGGCGTGACCGGCGCAGTAGAGCAGCGAGATGTAGAGGATGGTCCGGTACTTCCCCAGGAAGCGGTCGGCGAGGAAGCCTCCGAGGAGCGGGGTGAAGTAGACGCCGAAGACGAAGAGGTGGAAGACCGCCTTGGCGCCCGCCTCGCGCTCCGCCTGGCCCGGGACCTGGCTCCTGAGGAGCCAGTCGATCAGGAACACGGTGAGGATGTTCCGCATCCCATAGAAGCTGAACCGCTCGCAGGCTTCGTTCCCGACGATGAACGGGATTTGCGGGGGCATCCTGGACGCGCGCGCTGGGCTGGACACGCGCAGTTTCTAGCGCGGAGTGGCGGGCGGGTGGAAGCGACCCCCGCTCGATGGCGCAGTCAAAACCCCTTTCCGTCCAGCGCGCGCGGATCTAGCATGCGCCCCGGCTCGACTCGAGCCGCGGGAGCTACCGATGGCCGACCAGATCCGTCGCGTGGACTATTTCTACGTCGAAGTGCCGGACAAGCCGGGCGAAGGCGTGCGCGTGCTCACGGCGCTGAAGGAGGCGGGCGTGAACCTGCTCAACTTCACCGCCTTCCCGGGCGCCGGGGGCAAAGCCCAGCTCGACCTCGTCGTGGAGGACGCCGGGGCGCTCACCAAGGCCGCCAAGGGCGCCGGCCTGACGCTGTCCGGCCGCAAGCAGGCCTTCTTCATCCAGGGCCAGAACCGGGCCGGCGCCGCGGCCGAAGTGCTTCGCAAGCTCGCGGACGCCAAGGTCAACGTCCGCGCGGCTAACGGCAGCGCGGGGC
>Ga0209488_10004247_pt1 | contig 11264 bp, 12 predicted proteins | sample Rivendell_Oct201_8_FD_188349 | JGI IMG/M metagenome (GOLD analysis project Ga0209488, IMG submission 188349) | Vadose zone soil microbial communities from the Eel River Critical Zone Observatory, Northern California, USA -... | ecosystem: Environmental > Terrestrial > Soil > Vadose zone >... | reverse complement strand
TCGCTCGGAATGAGGATGTTTACTTATTTTCTTTTGGCGCCGCCGAGCGTAACCAAACTATCTACTTTTTGTGGAGAGTGACCTGATAGGCGATGACCGCGCCCTGTGCGTCGCGAACCGCTTCCACGTTAGTGATTTCGAATCGGCCGTTTTGCAGTGACGACTGCGCTTTTTGCAATGCGCGGTGCAGTTCGTTTTGCAATTGCGGCATCTGTTCGGGCGGTGTGAGGATGCGAGCATCCACTTTGTAAATTTTCCGGTTGCCGGACTCGTTTAGAAGTTCGATCTGCGCGGAGGCAGTTGGTACTTCGCGAGTGGGCTGATCGTGAAACCAGCGGCCGGGAGTGAGCAGTACGAAGACCAGAATGGCGATGACGGCCAAGTCGTATTGCCACGAGCCGCGTTCGTACGACCAGAAAAAAATTCGCGAAAAAAATTGACCGAGAGGTGCCATTTCAGTCCGCCGGAACTCCATCCACGATAACACCATCGCGCATGTGCACAACGCGATCGAAATAAACCGTGGCTTCGGGATTGTGGGTAATCATTACGACGGTTTGGCCGAGATCTTGGTTCAGGCGGCGCAGCATTTCCAGCACAATTTCAGAATTTTTTGTGTCCAGATTGCCGGTGGGTTCGTCGGCGAGCAGGATTTTTGGCTCATTGATAATGGCGCGAGCGATGGCCACACGCTGCTGTTCGCCGCCGGACATTTCAGAAGGCTTATGAGCGAGGCGGCCTTCGAGGCCGAGCATTTTGGTGACTACGGCGAAGCGATGAGGATCAAAGCCATCGCCGTGGATGTATTGCGCAATAGCGATGTTGCCGCGAGCAGTGAGCGTTGGAAGCAGATTAAAACGCTGGAAGACGAAACCGATTTTGCTGCGGCGGAGCTTGGTGCGCTCTGAATCGCGCATTTCGGTCAAGTCGTTGCCGTCTACCAGAACTTTGCCACGCGAAGCCTGCGCCAATCCGCCGATGACGTAAAGCAGCGAAGACTTGCCGCAGCCTGAAGGGCCCATCACCGCGACGGATTCGCCGGGCTGCACAGCAAAGTTGACACCACGCAGCGCCGGAACTTCAACTTTACCGGCGTGGTAGAGCTTCCAAAGATTTTCCGTCTGGAGTATTGGTTCCAAGCTGCGTTTTTCTGACCCCTGTCCCGCTATGCTCTGCAACACAGATTGTGGCGCTGGTATTGTAGCCGCGATTTCCACCGGAGCCTAGCGAGCCTCATTGCTTGAATCCGCGCGGCCGTGCGGCAAGAAAAAGGCTTTGAGCGCACATTTTTCAGTCAAAGGTCAGAGCCTCGACGGCGTCTTTGCGGCTGGCCATCCACGCGGGATAACTGGCGCCGACGATGGTGCCGAACAAAGCGATGAGACCCGCGCGTACTATCCATCCTGAAGTGATTAGGATGGAAAGCGTCGGAAACCCAGCAATAAACGCGGCACGCACGCCGTAACTGAGCGCGACGCCTCCAGCGATTCCAGCGAGGCAGAGCAATGCCGATTCCATCAGCAGAGCGCGAATAATGAAAGGCGGATTCGCACCAAGCGATTTCAGTACACCGATATCGCGGGTGCGTTCGATCACCGTGGTGTACATGGTAAGAAAAATCACCAACAGGCCGATGGAAACGGCCAGCGCGATCATGGCGTCAATAAACACTTGCAGGCCGGGAATATTCGTCGAGGTCATCAAGGAAAGCAGATCTTTCAGCGGGCGAACTGTGTAGCCGGGGAAATTATCCGGCTTGCGCATGTCTTCCATGACGTCTTCGGTGTGTTCGGGCCGTGTGCATTTGACGAAGAAAATGGAGGCTTTGTCGTGCGCGCCGATGAGATCTTGCAGCGTGGTGATAGGGACGAAAACGCGCGAGCCTTTGCCGTGCTCGACGATTCCCGCGACGTGCCAGTTGTTGTTGAACAGATTGTAGGTGTCGCCGACTTTCAGATGCTTCGCGCGCGCGGCCCAATCATCGACCAAAACATCGTCCGGCGCCTGCATGTCGTGGCCGGAAAGAAAAACAAATCCGCCGGTAACTTCGCGGAAAGATTCGGGGTCGATGCCATAAACGACTTCTACGCCGCCGGTGGAATTAAATTGCAACAAAGTCGGCGCGACGGCTTGCACGTACTTCAACTCTCTCAACTTGTCCGCGATTTTGATTGGCATCGGTGCGTTGCTGAAGCCAAGAATGTAGGAAGCGCCGGGCGGCTGCAGCATGATATCGGCACCGATGCCTTCGATGCGCTTGGCGGTTTCCGTTAGCAGTCCGGAAGTCAGGCCAACGATCAGCACTACCAGCGCAACCTCGACGGAAATGGCGAGGATGCCGATCAAGGTGCGAGCCGGACGGTGTACCAGGTTGCGGAAAATCAGTTCGCCCATCATGGATGTGCGTCCGTGGCAGGCTGTTTTGAATTGGCGCTTGCATCGACACGCACAAGATCCGAATTCGCAGGCTGGTTAAGCTGGAAGCGATCGGGGCCGAGGCCCACGTTAGGGTCGATTTTTGTAATTTGCAGATCGAGACGGTAATCGTCATGCGGGCGGTCAATGCGAATCGCGCGCGGGAAACCTTGCGGGGCGTTGGCAGCAGCGGGCGTAGCAGTTGACACGTCGTTGAACGGCTGCCAATCCGACACATGCACATCGGAGAGCAGGGCGCCTTTGGGTCCGTAAGCCTGAAGGCGAACCATATTCAAGTCCGCGCGATCGAACCAGATTTTACGGTAAATCTCGGTGGTGTAGCCGCCACGCAGCACGGTAAGCACGTAATAGCGCGAGGCCTCATCATTAAATTCCTCGATCAACACGGTTTCCTCTTTGCGGATTTCCGGCCAAAGCAGCGCGTCCAACAAATGTTGCGGACGCAAATTTTCCAACGGTTTCTCGCTATTTCGTTCCAGGCCGACCTCGCCAAGCAGAAATTTATTTTTTGTCGGTAACCATACGCGGAACTCTTTGCCGTCACTGGCCATGTCAAAAATCGTTTTGCCGATCACCGGCGCCTGGCCAACCATGCGAACATTTGCGGGCCGCGCGGCCAAAAGAAATGCTTTTACTTCGTGGTATTCCTGAATAAGTCCCGAGTATTGCGAACCGGCGGTAGTCTTCAATTCGACAGTCGCATTCAGGGATTTCACGCTCGAGGCGAAGGCATTGTAGTTCTCAAGAAGCTGCTCGCGTGTGGCGACCCTCGCGACCGGACGCGCCGCCGCGGGAATGTTTTGCTTCCTTATCACCGTGGTGCTGCCGCCGCAACCGCCGGAGATGGCCGCCAGTGTCGCCACTGCCATCCATGAATATGGTCGTTTCATCCGTAAATTGTGCACACTTGACTTTCGATTATAGCAATCTGGCCACCACTTCGACCCGGCAATCCAGCAGGAATTTGAGCAGCTTATTGCGGGCGCGAGATATACACATCGAAAGTCTTCGCGGCAGGGCGCACGCGGCGGATCACTTCGCTGGACCAGATATTTTCGCTGAGCAGCGTAACCCAGCCATCCTCAAATTCGCACACCGCGCAAAAAGAATATCGCTGGTAGGCCGCCTGATAGGCGTCGAGGCCGTGTTGCGAAAGTTCGCCGGTAAGCGCCATATCGTCGGTATTTACGCGGTCTCCCGCGCGAACGCCGAAGGTTTCCGCTTCGAAGCGTTCGAACAGCTGCTGCAACTGTCCTGGCGGTGGCTGAGGAATCACGATGCAGCGCGTACCCGCTTCGCGGAAAGCAATCTTCTTGGCCAGGCAGAAATCGCGGATTCGTTCCAGATGGCTGAAAAAATCGAGCACAAAGAGCTCGCCTGCGGTGAGCAATGGAAAAACCGCCGACCAGAAATCCGTGGCTTGCTTTCCGCGCACCGGTTCGCGGCTTTCCGTCTCCAGAATTTCCAGGCTTACGGCCCTCACGTCCGCGCCGAGATCAAGCGCCTGCACGTCCAATGAGAACGCGGGAAGATCGAGGGCGCCCTTCGCCGCCGCACCGTTCGCTGGACCGCCGCTCATCATTCTTCTTCTTCCGCCCCGGGGAATTTCTCGCGGAATTCCGGAGTTTGCTTGCGCACATCCAGCCAATCAAAAAATGCGTCAGGATTTTCCAGCCAGATGCGGAACCAACTGGCGATCTCTTCTTTTTCCGCGCGTTTGTGCGCTTCGACTTTGTGATTGCGGGAAATCATTTCCGCGCGGCGCTTGCCAAGCCGGCCAACTTCCATCACCCGTTCAGCCGCCGCGTTTTCTCGATGGGCTTTGAAGCGGCGCAATAACTCGTCCAGCCGCATCAAACTAACTTCCGCATCACCCAGCGTTTTGAAGTGCAGCAAGTCTTCGAATTCCTCTTCGAACTGGTCTTCGGCCTCTTCCTGCGCGGTTAAGACTACCTTCCATCCCGCCGATTGCAGCACGTCCGCGATGTAATCGGAACTCGTTTTGCCTTCCGCGCCATGATCCGCCAAAAGTTTCCTGCGCAATTGATCGATTTCCGCGGCGGTCCATTTTTCCGCGCCAATGGCCGCGGCGGCGCGCAGGATCATGGCCTTTTTTGTTTCAAGTGCTTCTGTCATCGTCCTGAGCCTCGATGCTTCTTTCCCTGTGATTTGTTATGCACGGCTTGCGCGGGCGGAGGATCCGCTGGTAAGCCCGCCAGCATACGGCGATAACGGTTCACGTTCTGGTTGTGCTGCTCTAGAGTCGAGCTGAAAAAATGGCCGCCCTGGGTATTTGCTACAAAATAGAGAAACGGCGTGTTGGCCGGCGCCAGCGCCGCGCGCAACGAAATCTCGCCAGGATTTCCGATCGGCCCGGGAGGCAGCCCGCCGCGCATATAAGTATTGTACGGCGAGTCTTCGTGCAGATCCTTGCCGCTCAGCGAGCCATTGTAGCGGCCTTGCTGCTCCAGCGCGTAGATCACCGTCGGATCGCACTGCAACAACATGCCTTTTTTCAGGCGATTTTCAAATACTCCTGCGACGATCGGGCGTTCTTCTGGCTTTGGCGTCTCGCCTTCGACCAGTGATGCCAGGGTAATGGTCGAGAGCAATGGGCGCCCGTTCGACTGGCCGGTTTTGTCGGAGCCCGGCGGCGCAATGTGCGACCATTCCTCGCGAAATTTCTGCGTCATTTGCGCAGCGAGTTCGTTGGCGGCCGGATGGCGTGGCAAATGATAAGTTGCGGGGAATAAAAAGCCTTCCAGGGTTCTGGCCCGGGGAGCGAGGTCATGAATTATTTCTGGATTTTTAGCGGCGGCTAGAAAGTCATCCGCAGTCAGGAACTTTCCGTCCTGCAATTCGCGCGCGATTTCGTACATGGTCTCGCCTTCGCGTACGGTGAATGGCCGCTCGTACACGTTGCCATTTGCGAGCGACCAGAAAACGTCCTTGCTACTGACTGCATGATCGAAATGGTATTCCCCGGCCTGCAAAGTGCGACGCGGATGCTTGCGCGCATAAATTTCAAATGCGATGGCGTTGCGAATCACGCCATCTTTTTCCAGTAGCCGTGCCACGCTGCGGCTTGATGCGCCGTGCGGAACGTCCACAAAAACGCCTTCGCCGAAATATGTTCCGTACGGTTTTTCGATGGCATACCAGGCATATCCGGCGGCGGCCGCGGCAATCAATAAGAGCAGCAAGAAGAGCTTCGCCAGAAATTTCATTTAGCGCTCCTCGGGAGCAGCGTTGCTATGCTGTTCGGGGCTATGGCGTTCCAAGTATTCGCGAAGAAAGACCGTGGCGGCCACGGAGTCCACCGTGAACTTCGACGCATCTCTTTTTTTTGGTGCGCCGTCAATCTGTTTGGATTTGCGGCCGAACTCTTCTTCGAGCAAGCGCTCGGCTTCCCAACTGGTCAGCCGTTCATCGGCCATTTCGACGGGAACGCCGATCTGTTTGCGCATACGTTGCGCGAAGCGCTGCGTTTCCTCGGCCATTTCGCCGCGCGCGCCGTCGAGACGCAGCGGCAGTCCGACCAGGATTAAGTGCACCGCGTTGTCGCGCACCAGTTCGCGCAGCCGGCGCATATCTTCGTTGCGGTTGATGCGTTTGAGGGTGTTGAGCGGCTGTGCGATCCCCTGCAGCGACTCGGCGATGGCCAGGCCAATGCGCGCGCGGCCGTAGTCCACCGCGAGAATTTTTCCGCCCGCAGAGACTTTTGCCGCGGCAGAGCCCGTTAATGGCGGCGCGGGGTTCACACTTCTATTATATCTCCTAAGGCTTGCGGCCCCGCGTTCCGCTTTGCCATTGCTCCCAATAACCCAAGGTCTTCATCTGTTCGTCGAGACCTGTCTCTTTGACCAGGGTGTCAAGCTCTGCGCGCGAAAGCCGTTTGCCGAGCGGTTCGGCGCGGTCGGCGATGCCCCAGGCAGTCAAGGCAGCGATCACGGTGTTCATTTTCATTTCGCGTTGATCTACTTTGTCGAAGGTGTCGGATGCCGCGTGATAGTTGACCAGATAGTTTGCAATTTCATTGTTCGCGACGAAGGTTGGCACGCCCTCAAGGAGGAAATCGAAATTGTCAGTGCCGAATGAAGCGTCGACAGTATGCTGCGTCGCGCCCCAGGCGTTGAGCGGCTTTAAGATTTGGCGTAGACCGGCCTCCGTGTCGCTCCGACCGCCCAGCGAATAGCCGGGAACGCGTCCGCTGCCGGAATCGAAGATAATCACGCCGCGGATTTTATCGAGTTCGGCTGCATGAGATTTCACGTAAGCGAATGAGCCGATGGTGCCTTGCTCCTCGCCACTGAACAAGATGAAGCGGATGGTGCGTTTTGGAACCAGACCCATCGCTTTGATTGCGCGCGCCGCTTCAAGCACCAGAGCTGCGTTGCAGCCGTTATCGAGAGCGCCGGTGCCCAGCTCCCACGAATCCAGATGCGCGCCGAGGATGACTATTTCATCCGGCTTTTCGTGGCCGCGAATTTCGCCGACTACGTTTTCCTGTTCGATCGGGCCGCCGATTTCGTTTGGCAGTGAAAGCTTCACGCGAACTTTTCCCGGATTTGCTGCAACCAGCCGCGCCAGTTTCAGCGCGTCTTCGCGCGCGACCACCGCCTGCGGAATGTTATCGATCTCGCCGTTCAGTGAGTTGGTGTGGCGATAAAGCAGCAGACGTTCGCGTGCTCCAGTCCACAAGATCGCCGCTGCGCCTTCTTTTACCGCTCGCGCGATGATTGCGGGCGGACGCATGTATTCGTTGAAAAGATCGGGCCAGGTTGAACCTATCTCGCTGTGCGCCAGCAGAATCGCGCCTTTTATATTTTCCGCATGCGAAAAATCCGCGGTGCTGCCATCGCCAATATCGATCACGCCCGCTTCAATTCCGCCCGACGGCGTCGCAGGCCCCCAGCCTTCGGAGACCGCGTGTAGTTGCATGCCACTTGCGACCGGCTCTGCAATGGTCAGTCGCGTTGCTCCTTCTTTCCACGCTATCGGCAAATTGTATTTTTCCGTGTGAACATCCACGCCTGCCGCGCGAAATCCAGCGATGCCCCATTGCACGGCTTTTGCCATTTCCGGAGAGCCGGTCACGCGTCCGCCGACTTCGTCCGTCAATCGCCGCAGATTTTCAATCATCGGCGAATCGCCCAGGATCAGTGGCAACAGTTTGGCCGCCGCCTCTGCGCAGGAGGAGTTCTCCGTCGCCGAGCACGCAGCGGTGCCTGGCGCACTCTGCGGGGAGCGCAGCGTGTCAACTTTTACCGGCGGTATCTGCGAGAATAGCGCCGGCGCGGAAAATCCCGCCAACAAAATAGAGAGAAAATACAACACTATACGTGATTGCATCAGATGCAGACTCCGCTGGAAATTAAGCTCGCATAACGCGAACTCGAGAAAGTGCGCGAGAAGTATAGCGCAGCTAGTCCATTCGAGACTCGGATGTAGCCAGGCGCACGCACGCGCCTTTACCTTTCAAAAATTCGCGGAAAGCAGTGCATCAATGGTCAGAGCGACCTGCTTCATTTCTGCGACGTCGTGCACACGGACGATGTGCGCGCCGTTCAAAATGCTTGCAGCCACTGTGGCGGCGGTCGCAAAGATGCGTTCCTCTGCAGGCGCGGGTTTTCCATTCTTTGCCACCGGCGCCCCTAGAAAGCCCTTACGCGAAGTGCCAACCAGCACCGGATAGCCTAGCTTGGCGAGTTCCGGCAACTTCGCCAGCAACTCGTAATTTTGTGAATACCTCTTGCCGAAGCCGATGCCTGGATCGATTACGATCTGCGAACGCTTCACGCCGAACTTCTTTGCGGTCGCGATGGATGTCCGCAGTCCATTTAGAACGTCACGCATTACGTCGCGCGAAAAGGGGCCCTTCTGCATGGTGCGCGGCGTTCCCCGCATGTGCATCAGGATCAGCGGTGCGCCATACTTTGCTGCAACGCGTGCCAACTCTGGATCGCTGCGCAAACCCGAAATGTCGTTAACAATTTCGGCGCCAGCTCCCAGCGCGAGTTCCGCCACTGCAGACTTCTGCGTATCCACGGAAATGGGAATCTTCAGTTTGCCGCGTAGCGCCTCTAGCACCGGCAGCAGGCGTCGCAATTCCTCCGCCGCGGAAATCGCCAGCGACCCCGGTCGCGTGGACTCCGCGCCAATATCAAGGATGTCCGCGCCGTCGCTCTGCATCGCCAGCGCGTGCTGCACCGCCCGCTTCACGCCCAAGAACTTGCCACCATCGGAAAAACTGTCCGGCGTCACATTCAGCACACCCATTATCAGCGTGCGCTTCCCAAGCGGAAGGGCGCGGGAACCAAGATGCAGTTGAAAGTATTTGTGTGAATACACAGCCCTCTCCAGCGACTCAGAACATAACTTTATTAGAGAGCGGCCAAGAGCGTAAACAAGTCCGCCAGGCCTTTTCCCGGGTCCGTTTGCACGAGCTGCGAGTACGCCGATACACTTTGACAGACCCTATGGACATAGTTGGATGGTATTTTGCCTCCGCTGTTACGCTGATTCCGACATGGCTTGTCTTGCGCGCCTGGCATAGGTATTCCAAACTCGATAAACCTTCTCTGCGGGATCTCCCTCAGATGCGAACCGGAATCGCATTTCTGTCGTTCAGCGCGGGCATGTGGCTTGCATTATTCGTCCTAATTTTCGCCGTGGATCGTAGCCGCCCGGCCGGATGGATTGAGCAGAACGTCTCGCCAATCACGCTCGCATTGATAAACGTGCCTATCTGTGCCGGTGGAATCGCATGTTCGCGGCTTGGTCGGAAGTCCGCCGGCGAGAGCCTTCCGCTTCGAAAAGCGATTGGCCTTGCCAGTGGTTGTTTAACGCTGATCTGGCTTTCAGTATTGAGCAATCCGCACTGAGATCGTTTCTCGAATCCGACTTGGAGACTTCAATCCAGATCGAAATCGCGAATCGGTTTTCCGGCAGGCGCATCCTTGGCTTTCTTCATCTGCTCTTCGAACTTCTTCGCCAGGATGTCTTCCTTATTGGTTTCCTGAAACCACGAATCCGCGAATTTGTCCTCGCGCTGCTGTTTCTGTTTTTCCAGAATGTTCGCAGCCTGCGTCAGGTCCACATCCGGCCCGGGCCTTACGTGCGCCTCGTGCGACAGCACCGCGCCAAATACCGGATCCACCACCAGCTTGGCCTGGCAGCACGGGCAAGTCACATTCAGGTTTTCGCCGTCTTTCAGTCCCATAACCGTATTCTACGCCAAATGCAATTCCGCCGGCATCTCCCTCTCATTCATCGGTTCGGGAGCTCCCCCAGCCTTTACAGATGCGGCTTGCCAAGCAAGTTCGCCGCCATACCCTTCCCGTAGTCGGTATGAATGCGGAGATCTCCGTACAAAAGTTTTCTCAGGATGGGGATCGGGCGCAAATACCAACTGGCCCAGCTGAGCGGCGAATCTCCATGTGCGTCGGTAGCGTCAATCTTGGCACCCGCATCCAGCAGCATCTGAATCGCTTCCTCGTCGCCGAAGGCCGCCGCCCGGTGCAACGGCGTCTCCCCTTTCGTCCGGCAATCGCGCATGAACCCCCCGGTTTCGATCCCCGAGTGGGTCGCACAATTCGGATTGGCACCGAGCGCCAGAAGCACTCGCAGCACCAGGTTATAGCGCAGTCGGTCCGTTTTGCAGAGCGCATTGTGCAGGGGAGTTTCTCCCGTTTCGGCCTCCGGGCGATTCACGTCCGCGCCCTGTTCGACCAGGAATCTGCATAGCTGCCAATGACCGTGGAAACAGGCTGCGGTCAATCCGATATTGTCTCCCAACGATTCGAGGGTAGCCCCTTTCGACTGTAAAAATTTCAGCGCGCTCACATCTCCGTAATACGCGCACCACTGCACCAGCGAAACACTCTCCCCGTCGGTCGCGGTCGGGGCACCACCGCCACTAATAAACTCAAAAACGGCATCCGTTTGGCCGTCGGCAATTTGCTCAAGCTTCGTCATTTCAGCCCATCCTTTCTTGGAAGACTCTAACGCGCTGCATCCACGGAATTCCAGCGGACTGGCCACGACGATTCCGTATTCCTTGGCATCGTCGGCAAAAAAAGAGGGCGCGATTTCTCGCGCCCAAACTGCTTTTATTCCTCGGAAAAATTAGGCCAGATCTTACGCTTTCGCCGGGCTGTCTCCCCGCGTGAATCCTGGCGCTGGCCGAAGCTCTGGCCGCGTCACTTTCGGGTCTGTCGCTGGCGCGCCTTGTGGCGGCTGCGGTGGAGGAGTCCGCACCTTTTCCGGCAGCGGCTTGCCTTCGATCAGCATGCGCACCTCGAGAGCGTCCAGCACCTCCCGTTCGAGTAGTCCCTGTGCGATACGCTCGAGCACATCGCGATGGGTGTTCTGAATATTTTTCGCGCTTTCGTACGCGATGTTGACGATGCGCTTCACTTCCTTGTCAATATCGACGGCAGTGGCTTCGCTGAAGTCGCGATGCTGGGCAATTTCGCGGCCCAGGAAAATCGCTTCTTCCTTTTTGCCGAACGCCAGTGGCCCCAGCTCGCTCATGCCCCATTCGCAGACCATGTTGCGCGCGATGTCGGTGGCGCGTTCGATGTCGTTTCCGGCACCAGTGGTGATGTGCCCGAGGAACATTTCTTCCGCGGTACGGCCGCCCATCAGTACCGCCAGCATACCTTCCAGATGTTCTTTGGTGTAGGAATGCTTATCGTCGGTCGGCAACTGCATGGTCAAACCGAGCGCCATGCCGCGCGGAATAATCGTCACCTTGTGCACCGGATCGGCACCCGGAGTCATTGCCGCCACAATGGCGTGCCCGGCTTCGTGATACGCAGTGTTCT
>Ga0209488_10004246_pt1 | contig 11264 bp, 8 predicted proteins | sample Rivendell_Oct201_8_FD_188349 | JGI IMG/M metagenome (GOLD analysis project Ga0209488, IMG submission 188349) | Vadose zone soil microbial communities from the Eel River Critical Zone Observatory, Northern California, USA -... | ecosystem: Environmental > Terrestrial > Soil > Vadose zone >... | reverse complement strand
GCTAGGCACGTTCGTTTTGATTTGCGTGCCGGAAACTACAGTGAACGTAGCGGGTGTGCCGTGGAAGCTGACGGCGGTCGTGCCTGCAAGATTCGTTCCTTGAATTCTGACCGATGCTCCTACCCTGCCAAAAGCTGGCAGCATCTGCACGAATGGACCAAGCCCTGCATTCAAGCTAAAGACAGTGCCAAATTGATTTGTGCCGCCGCTGATTGTCGTTCCGTACAACTTTCCGCTGGTCGCTTCGACAACGCCTGCAAAGGCGCCGTACCCATCCGTGCATTGGCTTTGGGCGCAAAAGCTAAACAACGTGGTGAGCGTACCCTGAAGAGTAATCTTGAAGACTGTGCCCTCAAAGTTTGCTCCGCCGGTGTTGGTGGTGCCATAAAGGTTTCCGTCCGCGCCCTGAAACACCCCTGCATAAGGAGTGAAGCCGTCGCTACAGTTGGATTGATCGCAAAAGCTGTACAACGTAGTCAGCGCACCTTGTGGAGTGATCTTGAAGACTGTCCCGTAGAAGGATGGAGTCGCTCCCCCGTACAGCGTTGTCCCATAGAGATTGCCGTCGGTGCCTTGAATCACTCCGGCATATGGAGTGTCCCCGTCAGTGCAGTTTGACTGGGAGCAAAAGCTATGCAGCGTGGTCAGCTTCCCCTGCAAGGTGATCTTGAAGACCGTGCCGTGGAAATTTGCCCCACCATAGCTGGTTGTCCCGTATAAGTTGCCGTCAGTGCCTTGGACCAGGCCGCCCTGAGGACTCTGGCCATCAGTGCAGTTAGTTTGAGGACAAAAACTGTACAACGTGGTTAGACTTCCCTGTGGGGTGAGCTTGAATACGCTGCCCCGACCGTTGGCCCCGCCATAGAAAGTTGTTCCGTAAAAGTTTCCATCGGTACCTTGAGCCAGTCCCCCCGCAGGCGCCTGGCCGTCGTAGCACGTAGGCTGGACGCAAAAATCGTACAGCGTGGTGAACGTGCCTTGCGGAGTCATTTTGTATACCGTGCCACCGCCATGCGCTCCAGCAGCCGACGCCGTCCCATAGAAGTTTCCATCGATGCCCTGCAGCAATCCCGCATAGGGTGCGGCACCGCCCAGACAGCCGGTTTGCATGCAGAAGCTGTGCAAAATTGTCAGCGTGCCCTGTGGAGTGATCTTGTAGATCGTGCCATCGGGGGTGCCGCTGCTCCCATTAGCTCCGCCCTCGTATGTTGTTCCGTAAAAATTCCCATCCAGACCCTGGATGAGAGTACCCTGTGGAACATTTCCGTCGGCCCCGTTGAAACTGTGCAGAGTAGTAAACGTCTGGGCTTGCGAGGCAATTGCTATCGCAGCCGCGAAAAGAAACAGGAGACAAGCGGTCCTAAACGGGTTGGTTTGACCTTTTCTGGTTCGACACTTCGATCCTGTAGAGGGAAATAGCATCTGGGTTGAGCATCGCAGCGATTGACTGGAGTTGGTTGGTAGCAAGGCGTGTCTCCTTATCCCGGAACGTGACATTTGTTGGGCGTGCCCCGTTTGACGAGAATGCGCGGCTCGGGTTCAAGCGAAAAATTGATCCGCGGGTTGAACTGATGACCGGGAGGAGAAATGACGTGACGGTCAAGTGGCACGAATTATGAGTCGGTGATGGTGTCTTGTCAAGCCCGAAGTTGTTACGCAGCAGGCGGAAAGATTCGTCGGAAGAGTGAACTAACGAACTGGAAGGGATGGCGAGCTGGCACAAGTGCTCGGTGGGGCCGCAAGAGGAACAATTAAACTAGTGCCCGACACTCACGCTCCCACACTTGCGTGGCCGGACATGCGCTGCTTGTTGTACCGCAATGCTACGTTCATAAACACATTGCCCAGGGAAGTTTCAAAGCAGATCATCAGCGCCTCCACGTTTTCACTGGACTTGTCGCCTTCCGCAGCAGTCAGCAGCAACGGAGGGTGCACGCGGAAGTGGAAGCCCTGGTCGTTGAGAGCGCAGACGGCATTGCCGACGACCTGGTTTGCCAGTTCGAAAATCGTTTCTTTGATCAGCCCGTCGGATTCCGGCAAGTTCGCTCCGGCATAGTGGCTGGCTACGCGCACGGCGGTTTGCGGCTCGAGATCGAGAATAATGCGGCCCTCGATGTCGCCGGTGAGCGCAACCATTCCGGCAACCCCTTTGCGGCGGTAGGCGTCTTCTTCCATCGAGAGGTTGCCCACTTTCGTGGTACCCGACAGACCTTGCGACAACACGGCGTCGGCCGCGTTGATGAAAGGCTGAATCAGTTCCATCTTCATTGCGATCAGACCCCCGCGCCGGCCGAGGTTGCCACGGCGCCGTCTTCTCCCAGCACGTACTTGATGACTTCGTAAAGCACTTCGGGCTTCACCGGCTTCTGCACGAAATGCCGCGCCCCGCGCTGTAATGCAGCCACAATGTTTTCCTGGTAGCCAACCGAAGACACCATGACAATGCGTGCCTCAGGATGCGCCTGGACGATTTTCTCCGCGGCCTCAATCCCCTCCATCTGCGGCATGGTGATATCCATGAGCACGATGTCGGGATGTGTGCGCTCGAATTCGCTGATGGCAGTTAAGCCGTCACCGGCCTCTGCCCCCACCTGCCCGCCGAAGCTTTCGATCATGCGGGCCAGATTCTTGCGCGCGAACACGGAATCGTCCACGATCAAGTAACGGACGGGTTGACCGTCCTTGCTGCGTCTTACTGGTGCAAACTGCTCCATAACAGCCTCCTCTAACAGATTCCATCACGGCGGGTTCCCGCCTGCCAGATGACTCAGGTCACCATGCCTTGTATCAACAACTCAACTAAAGCCCGGCGCGGACAGCCTTTCCTGTTCCGCCATTTGTCCCGCGTGTTTCATTGCGGACGCAAAGCGCCTGTAATGTCGCCGAAAGCACGTCCAAGGCGACGATCCGCGTGGCATAGCCACGCTCGATGGCGGCCTTGGGCATGCCGAAGACCACACAAGACCCTTCGCTTTGAGCGATCGTCATGCCTCCGGCTTTTTTCACCGCGCCCAAACCTTCCGCGCCGTCATCGCCCATGCCGGTCATCAAGGCGGCGACCGCCTGCGAACCGAATTCCTCGGCGACGCTTTGGAACAAAACGTCAACGCTCGGCCGGTGGCCATTGACGCGCGCCTCGTCGTTAAGGACCACAACGTCCCCCCTGGTCATGCGTTTTACTTTCATATGCCGGCTTCCGGGACAAATCAGCACACGCCCGGCCTGCAGAAGGTCGCCGGATTGCGCTTCCTTCACCCGGAGCGAACACACCTCGTCCAGGCGGCGCGCAAACATTTCAGTGAAGCCCTCAGGCATGTGTTGAACCACAACGATCGCTCCCGGAAAGTCGGGCGGCAGTTGCGCCAGCAAAAACTCAAGGGCTTGCGGTCCTCCAGTGGATATTCCAATCGCCACCAATTTAGTTGGAGGTGGGCCGGATTTTGCAGCCGAGATTTTTTCAGGACGCTCCAGCGCTCCGGGCAAGCTTCCCGGGCGGACGACCTTGCCACCGGCGGCCGCCTTGATCTTGGCGATTAACTCCCTCGCCGTTTCGCCCATGTGCGTTGTGGCGTCCCGCGGTTTGGCGACGAAGTCAAAGGCCCCGAGCCCCAATGCTTTTAACGTGACCGAAGCTCCTTCGGTGCTGTGGGAACTGACCACGATTACCGGCAAAGGATGCCGGCGCATGATCTCTTTCAAAGTGTCGATGCCGTTCATGCCTGGCATTTGCAAATCGAGAGTCACTACGTGGGGCTGCAGATCTTCGATCTTTTTCAGGCAGAACGTGCCGTCCATCGCGGTGCCGACCACCTCGATCATCGGATCAGCTTCCAACATCTGAGGTATGAGCTTTCGCATCAAAGCCGAATCGTCCACTACCAGTACTCGTACCTTGCTCATGCCTGCCCTCCCGTGGCACTCAGAGCCAGTCGGTCACGATCGGCATTGTTTAGCAGCAGACCGGACTTGGGCAGCCCCGCATCTTGCGGACGGGTCCGGGCAACGTGTTCCACGACAGCCGGCAGATTCAGTATCAACACGACTTTTCCATCTCCGAGAATCGAAGCGCCGTTTACCAGATCGGTCGAGAAAGTCTGGTCGTCCAAACCTTTTATGACCAATTCTTCTTCTCCCTCTAAAGCGTCCACGATCAGGCCGTATTTCTTCTCGCCTACGGTGATCACCAGCACAAAAAGCTTGCTCGTCTTGCGGTCAACCTCGGGCGCCGAGACACGTCCGAGGCGCAGCAGCGGTAACACCTGGTTGCGTAGCTGCAGCACCTCGTAATTGTCGACCTGATGAACTTCCGACTCCCTGGTGCGCGCAATCTGGCTCACTGCATTCAGGGGGATGGCATATAGGCGCTGCTCCACCCAGAACATCAGCGCTTTAATGATGGCCAGCGTGAGCGGCAGCTTCAGGCGGAAGGTTGTGCCCTTGCCCAGATGAGTCTCGACGTGAATCGTGGCCTTGAGCCGCTGCAGCACGCTCTGCACTATATCCATCCCGACGCCGCGTCCGGAAACTTCTGTGACTTCTTCTGCGGTGCTGAAGCCAGGCCGGAAGATAAGCTCCAAGGCCTCGGATTCGCTCAAGCGGGCCGCCTCTTCCGCAGTCGTCATCCCGAGTTCTACCGCTTTGCTGCGAATCTTGTGTGCATCGATACCGCGGCCGTCATCGCTGATCTCTACCACCACCTGATTGCCCTGATGGTAGGCATGCAGGCGGATTTTTCCGCGCGGCGATTTGCCTTGCGCCAGGCGCTGTTCCGCGGGTTCCACGCCATGACTCACGGCGTTCCGCACCAAATGCGTAAGAGGTTCGGCGATGGCATCCAGGATCCCCTTATCGAGATCGGTCTCCACCCCGCTGAGTTCCAGATCCACTTCTCGTCCGCATTGCCGGGCTACGTCGCGCACCATGCGCGGGAAGCGACGGAATAACTGGTCTACCGGCACCATGCGAATTTTCATGACCGAGCGCTGCAAATCATTCAGCACTCGTGCCTGAAAAGCCATGGCGTCGGCGAACTTGCCGCGCAGCAACTCCTTGGGATAGCGCTTGCCGAATTCGCTGAGCGCCTGCTGCAGCATCGACTTGCCGATAATCAGCTCTCCCACCAGGTTGAGGACGTTATCGATACGCCCTGCTTCAACACGGAGAATATTTTCAGTCGAAGCCTGCTGCAGGCCCGGTTCGGGCGATGGGACAAACGCCTCGGCGGGATCGGTATGGATTGTAGCCGTACTGCCGAAAGCGAGGTTTCCCCCGGCGGAGATTACCGGGACGGCATCGTCGCTCGCGGGAGGAGTTGGCCGGTCCAGAACTTTCGCTGGCGCTTTTGCTGACTTTGCCGCATGGATCAGGCTGACGCTGACTTCGCCCGAAATGGTTGGAATCTGGCACTTGGCGGAGATCTGCTCTTGCGATTGCGTGCTGGCAAATACAAATTCCACTTGCTTGGAGGCGGCCGGCGATTTAGCGTCAGGCCGCACCACCAGCACTTGCCCGATTTCGCGCACCGCATTGTGAATCAATTGCCGCGCTGCGATCGGCATGGCGCAGTGAGGATCGATCTTCACCACGATGCTGTGCACTCCCAGCCCGGCGGTTTTCGCCTGCGCTATGGCGCGTTTCTCTGCGTCGGTCCAGTTCTTGCTCGATTGCGGCACCGGCTCCGCGGATGTCTTCTTCTTGCGTCCTGCTTTCTTCACTGCAGGGGCCGAAGTCAACTCGCCGATTCGTTGCCGCAAGCTTTCCGTGGAGGGCAGCGGGCCTCCGTTATGGTAGGACCCCAGCATCTCGGCGAAAACATCCGCGGCGGCAAAAGCGATTTCGGCCAGCGCCCCATGAATAGCGGTACCTTCGAGCGACAGCGCATCCTCGAACTGGTGCGCCAGTTCGCTCAGCTCTCGCAAACCGCACGCCGCCGAGTCGCCTTTGAGAGTGTGCACCGTGCGCCGGATTGAGCGCACGATTTCCTCATCGCCGGGATGCTTTTCCAGCTTCAGCGATTCTTCGTTCAGCGCCTGCAGCAAGTCCTGCGCGGTCTCAAAAAAGAGTTCTCGCAGTTCCGCTCCACGCTCATCGGGGATATTCGTCACTCACCCACCTCAATTCGCTGATAAGCCGTGCCGCTGTCTTTGTGTACCATGTGAAATTTTTCAGTCAGCCCAAGCAGGCTTTCCGCGTGTCCGACAAATAGGTAGCCGCCGGGATTCAGACAACGATAAAATTTTTCGATCAGCCGCTTCTGTTCCGCCTCGTCGAAGTACATCATCACGTTGCGGCAGAAGATCACGTCATTGCGCTGCGGCAGGTATTCGGTTTTCAGATTGTGAAAGTCGAAGTGCACCATCTCCTTGAGCGCCTTCTTGACCGCATAACGGTCGCCGATCTTATCGAAATAGCGCAGGCGAAAGCCGTAATCGACGGTTGCCATCTGGTGTTCGTTGTAAGCGCCTTCCTGTCCCATGCGCAGCACCGAATAACTGATGTCGCTGGCCAGGATCTCCACTCGCCAGGGCGGAGGAATCAACGGCTTAGGCAACGCCACCTCTATCGGAAGAGGATTGCGCAGGTAGTAATAGGCCAGCGTGTCGGCGGCCATCATGCCCAGCGTGTAAGCCTCCTGACCGGTCGAGCAGCCCGCGCTCCAAATTCGAATCGAATACTCCCGGTGTGCCTGCTTGTATTTCAATATCTCTTCCAGACTGTACTTCTGGAACAGATCCAGCTGCGCCTTGTGCCGAAAAAAACTGGTTTCGTTGACCGTCAGATTTTCTACAAGTTTGGCCAGTTCGGCCTTGCCTTCCTGACTAATCAGCAGACGATAATAGGAGTAGAAGGAATCGACACGGCACTCCTTCAGCCGCCGCAACAGGCGGTCCTGCAGGAAATGCGTTCGCCGCTCATCGAAGTGCATGCCGCATTCCTGGTACACCAGCGCCTGCAACAGCCGCAATTCGGCTTCGGTCAGGACAGGAGCTGGTGCCGCTCCGAATGTGCTCATGCTTTCTCTCGTCCCCCGCGCGTAAATCTTACTTTTCCTGCTCGTCTGAGCAGCACATCGAATATCCAGCGACACCACTCAACGAGCGGTGGCTCCGCATTTCTCCGGCTTGGCAATCTTGCTTTCGGTATTTCCGCTTTGTTGCAGCAGGCTGGCCGGCGCCAATAATTTGGTCATGTCCAGCAATACCACCAGGCGTCCGCGGACTTTTCCTAACCCTGTGACGCAGTTCAACCCGCCTTCCTGAAATACGGCGGGCGGGGCTTCCACGTCTTCGATGGCAATCTTCAGCACTTCCGATGCTGAGTCGACAATCAGTCCCGCCAGCTTGCCGGAATGCTCCACAACTAAAATCCGGTTCTGCTTTTTCAGCGTGGCGTGCTTGTCGCCGAAACGCTTGCGCAAATCCATTACCGAAACAATTTTGCCCCGCAGATTGATCACTCCCTCGAGATAATCGGGCGCGTCGGGCACGGCAGTGATCTCCGGCACGCGCACGATTTCGTGCAGCGAAGTGATGGGTACGCCATAAATCTCGCGCCCTACCTGAAAGCCCACGATATGAAGTTCGCGGTTCATCCCATGTCCTAGTAGCGGGACGCGGCTGCCGCAGCTCTGCGGCCTGCCTGCGTTTTCTCGTCAACCGAACCCGGCCGCGAAGCTTCTTCCAGCGTGAAGCGGTCCATAAAGTCGAGCAGTCCGCGCGACATCTTCGACATTTGTTCGGCGGAAGCCGCCAGTTCGGTGGAGCCTGAGGTCGACTGTTGTACCAGTTCGCGCATCCGCTCCATGGCTTTCACCACGGCTTGCGCGCCGGAGGCTTGTTCTTCCACCGCTGAATTGATTTCGTGCGTGATCTCGTTCAGCCGGGTAGTCGCCCGGGCAATCTGCGAGGAGCCATGCGACTGTTCGTTGGTGGCTGCCCCGATCTCCTGCGCAAACTTGTACACTTCGGTGACCACGTTCGAAATCTTGCGCAGCGCCGCGTTCAGCTCGCCGCCCAGATCCAGGCCTTCGTTCACGATGCCCGTTGAACGGTCCATGTTCTCCACCGCCTTGCGGGCCTCCTTCTGAATGCTCTGAATCAGCTCGGAGATCTCTTTAGTGGATTGTGCCGACTTTTCCGCCAGCTTGCGGACCTCGTCAGCCACCACCGCGAAACCTAGTCCGTGCTCGCCGGCGCGTGCTGCTTCGATGGCCGCGTTCAGGGCCAGCAGGTTGGTTTGTTCAGCCAAGTCGTCGATGACTTCAATAATCTTTCCAATGTCGTCGGCCCGCTGTCCGAGGGCTCCAATGATTTCTCCCGAACTCGTGATGGTCGCGTTGATGCGGTTCAGGCCGTCGGTAGCCTTTTCCATAGTGGTGATGCCGCTGTGAACCTCCTCGCGCGAGCGGTTCGAGATGTCGAGCAGAACCTTGGCGGTATCGGCCACGCGCTGAATCGATGCCACCATCTGATCGATGGAGGCCGAGGTCTCGCTCACGCTGGAAGCCTGCACCTGTGTGCTCTTCACCATGTTCTGCACGTTGACGCTCATCTCGTGCATCGTGCTGGTGACCTCATCGATGGCCGAGGAAGCCTGCAGCCCGATCTTCGCCGAGTCGTCGGATGCGTTCGCCACCTGACCGGAGGCGCTGGCGACCTGCGCTGAAGCGTCGCGAACACTTCGCACCAGCCTGCCCAAGCCTTCCACCATGCGGGCGAATGCGTTGCCCAAAGTGTCGTGCGGAGAACGCGGCTTCACTTCGACCGTCAGATCGCCGCCCGCAATTGACTCCGAGACCCCCGCCATCTCTTTCAGATAGGTAACCATCTTGGCAAAGGTACGCGCCAATTCTCCGATTTCGTCCTCGCGCTTTACGTCGATGCTATGTTCGAGATCGCCGGTGTCGCCGATTTGCCGCGAAACCTTCATCAGGTTGGTGAGCGGTTCGGTGATCGATTTGGCGGTGGTGAAGGCGATCGCAATTCCCAGGCCCAGAGCGACCAGGGTGCTCACGATGGCGGCCAGAATCGTCCAGGTGCTGGCCGTCTCATCCGATTTCCGCCGGGCATCGACCAGCTTTCGGTTTTCGCCATCGGCCACGTCGAGCGCGTCGGTCGAATTCTTCACCCAAGAAGAAGCGTCTTTCTGAAGATAGTAAATCTGCAGCTCGGCGACGGTTGCGTTTCCCGAATCTACGTCCTTGCGCTTGTCGATCAGCGGCTGGGCGAATTCTTTGCCCCAGGATTGTTCCAGTTGTTCCACCTTAGTCAGGGCTGTCCGTTCCTGCTCGGAGTTGGCCAGCGCGTTGCCTTGTTGGAGTTTTTCATTGAGCGTGCGCAGCCCTTCATTCATCCGCTCTACTTCGCGGGTGTCGCCACTCAGCAGATAGTTGCTCAGGTAAAGGCGGTTCTGCATCATCTGGAAGCGCACCTGGTTGGTGGCGTCCGTCAACTCCAGCGATGCGGTGGCTGCGGCCTTCGCGGCATGCTCCCGTTGCACTGCCAGCAGGTTGACCAGAAACAGCACCACCACCATGGTGAGGATGATTCCGAAATTCACGTAAAGCTTTTTGCCAATCGTCATGCCGTTTTCTCCCGGCCCTTGCCTGTTTGCGTTGCCTTAATTGCGAGGCGCGAACTTGAAATCAATAACTCCTGAGCTTTCCATCGCTGTGGGCTCGAAGCGCCATTTCTTCACGGCCTCCAGCGCCGCATTCGCCAGCACTGGATGCCCTCCGACTACCCTCGCGTTCTTCACACTGCCATTAGGCGCAACCACTACTTCAACTTTCACCGTGCCCGTGATGTTCAATTTTCGCGCCAGCTCCGGGTACACCGCTGCTACTTTGCTCTTAGCCCGGCGCACAATTTCTCCTTGCGCCTCTTGACCTTGCAATGCCATTTCCCCCAGCCCTGCTGCCAACGCCGCTGTCATCACGATTAACAGCGCTCTTGTCTTACGCACAGACACAATTCCTCCTGGGCAGTTCGTGGTGATCCCATTGGAGCAATGCCGGGGCCACGCGAGGTGTTTTGAAGAAACCAAGGTAACCGGCCATATCTCGTTACAAAATATGGACTTAATGCCTTATGGGAGGCTCCTTACGGGATAAGCGCGGCCATTAATCTTGTCTCATCCCTGAGCTGCCAATAAGCTCGATTCTCATACTGAGATGGTTTACCACTGTTTTTCTCGGGATTTCACACTAAGGCACCCCACCTGCCATTTCACTTGACTCAAATTGAGATGGCGGGATACTTTTCCATTAGATTCAATCACTTGTGAGAATGTTGAAAACCTTGTCTCGCCAAACGGTGACGCCTTGAGCGAATTCGGAGGCAATTCGACGCCGTCGCCAGGAGCCCGCGCCCTCCCCAACTCTGACGAGGCTTTTCAGAAACTACTGCTGCGGATCGCGGCCAAGGCTGCGGAGCGCGCCGACGCCGCCTCACTGATTCAACTCTTCTGCGCCGCTACCCGTGAATTTTTTCAAGTCAGCGGCGTTTACTTTTGGCGCCGTCAAGCCGGCGATGAACTCATCGGAGAACAGGCCGATGGCAAGCTGGCCGACCGTTTCATCGGCCTTCGATTGCTTCCCCAACAAAGCGCCGTCACCGCCGAGGCCGTGCGGAATCGCCGCACGATCTTCGTCAATCAAGTGCAGGCCACTCCCACATTCCCAGCGGCGCGCCAGTTCGAGGCCCGTTCCATGATGGCCGCTCCGCTCGTGGTCTTCGATGAAGTCATCGGCGCCGCGACGTTTCTGCATGATTCCGATGAAGGATTTTTTAATGAAGACCTCGCCGCCAAAGCCACCATCCTCGCCGGACAACTGGGCAGCTTGCTGGAAGCGACGCGGCTCGGCGAGGCTTCGCGCGAAGAGCATCGGCGCGCCGAAATCCTGGCGGAGGTTGCCCATGCCCTGCATGGCACTCCTGACGTAGCCGCTGTCGTCGAAGCCTTGGCGGATCGTCTTCGGGTTTTGTTGCGCACGCGTTTGGTGTCAGTGCTTTTGCGTCGCGAAGGGCCGTTCGAATTGCGCGCCGTCGCCGCCGAAACACCTCAGTTGGCCAATTCCTTCCGGGCTGGGCATGATCGCCAGACGATTCGGTTCGCCGCCGATCTGGCGCAACGTGCCGTCGCCGCCGGTGAATCCATCACTATCTCAATCAGCAGCGAGCAGCATTTCCTGGGCGGTATGGTTTCTTCCGGAACGCTGATAGCCGCGCCTTTCCGCACTGCGCGCACGCAGGGGGCGATTCTGG